>Ga0207421_10000241_pt1 | contig 68541 bp, 70 predicted proteins | sample SodLakKL_010_SED_4_FD_187542 | JGI IMG/M metagenome (GOLD analysis project Ga0207421, IMG submission 187542) | Alkaline sediment microbial communities from Lake Tanatar, Kulunda Steppe, Russia - 8KL_010_SED (SPAdes) (version 2) | ecosystem: Environmental > Aquatic > Non-marine Saline and...
GTGCCGGTGTGATTGAGTCAAGGTCATTAGGTATGAAAGGGACATATATTAAAGTCTTAAATGACTTTTTATTGGATGAATTAAAAAAAATAAAGAAATAATATTAAAAAAATTTTCTGTTGGGAAAAATAATATTTGATTAGATCTTATTAAAGGGTAGCTTACTTGCTACCTTTTTTATTTTTTGTTCAAGGTAAAGAAATGTCATTTTTGTGGATAGTTATTAATAATTTAAAATTGAAAGTAAAAAAATAAATAAATTTTCCTAAAAAAGGCATAATAAGCTAGAGGTGTTATTTTTGAGAAAGAAGAAAAAAAATTTTTTTCATTTTAAATCCCTGATGGTTGGTTTTATAGCGGGACTAGTTACATTTTTACTTCTCAGTTCAATCATTTTGGGTTTTATATCTCAAGAAGGGGTAGTAGTTTACATAAATAGTGAAGAGGTTGCCAGTACCGTAGAAAAACAGGTAACAGCATTTACCAATCAACAGATTCCCTATTATATGGGTGAGGCTAAAGAAGAGGTTCCGGGAATTGTGGAAAAGCAACTAGAAGGTCAATTTACTACGGGTAAACTAGAAATTGCCGGGGTATCTTTTGAGCTTCCGGAAGAATTCGTATCCAACCTGGAGCACATGTTAAAAGATAATATAGAAGCAGGGATATATAATATTATAGATGGTATAGATAATGAGGAGCTTTCCAGGGATTTAGGAGCCTATTCATATAAAATTGTTAAAAAAACATTAGAGGAGGAATACAAGGGGAAAAGCTTAACGGTAAAGCCTTTTGAGTGGTTCAGCATACTGGTTACAATTGATATAGAAGATAGCCTGGAGGAAGAATGATGAGACGTCTAAATTTATTGCTAAAAAATATAAATTGTGATATACTACAAAAGATGTAAAAACACACGCTTTGTGGATTCTCAGAATAGGGTGTTGCCTTTTAATAAGGCGATTTTCTGAGAAGATGAAAAAAGCGGAGGCATAAAACCTAGGGAGGAGGTGCAAAATTGGCTGTAGTGTCCATGAAACAATTACTTGAAGCTGGTGTTCATTTTGGCCATCAAACTCGCAGATGGAATCCCAAGATGAAAAATTACATCTTTACTGAGCGTAATGGTATCTATATCATTGACTTACAAAGAACAGTAAAGAGAATTGATGAAGCATATAATTATTTTAAAGATATAGCTTCTCGGGGAGAAAAGGTTCTGTTTGTTGGGACAAAAAAACAGGCACAGGAATCGGTTCAAAAAGAAGCTGAAAAATGTGGCATGTTTTATGTTAATCAAAGGTGGTTGGGAGGCATGTTGACTAACTTTCAAACCATTCGTAAAAGAATTGATCGTTTGTTTGATTTAGATAAGATGGAAGAGGATGGATTGTTTGAAGTCCTTCCAAAAAAAGAAGTCATAAGGCTTAAGCATGAAAAAGAAAAACTAGAAAAGTTTCTTGGTGGAATTAAACATATGAAAGAGCTTCCTACTGCTGTATACATTATTGATCCCCGCAAAGAAAGAATTGCCGTAGCGGAAGCAAGGAAACTGGGGATTCCTATAGTAGCTATTGTAGATACTAATTGTGATCCTGATGAGATTGATCTTGTTATTCCAGGTAATGATGATGCTATTAGAGCTGTTAAGTTAATAACCAGCAAGCTGGCTGATTCTGTTTTAGAAGGTAAGCAGGGAATGCAGATGGAAGATGATGAGATAACTGAAGAAGGTAAAGAAGATAAAGAAGAAAAGATTGAAGTTACAGAGTAAAAAATAATAATGTATTATGAGTAAGGGTAGGTTAACGCTTACCCTTGCTTTTTTACCTTTCAAAACATTTTAATTACATATTATTTAGGAGGTTTTAGTGATGGTAAAAGCTGCTCTAGTCAAAGAACTTAGAGATAAAACAGGAGCAGGAATGATGGATTGTAAAAAAGCCCTGTTAGAGGCCGAAGGTAATCTGGATAAAGCTATTACTATCCTTAGAGAGAAAGGATTATCTTCAGCGGCTAAAAAATCTGGGCGGATAACATCTGAAGGATGTGTAGATGCATATATTCATATGGGTGGTAAAATCGGGGTTCTTCTGGAGGTTAATTGCGAAACAGATTTTGTAGCCAAAAATGATGAGTTCAAACAGTTTGTCCGGGATCTATGTATGCAGATTGCTGCTTCTAATCCACAATATATTTCGAGGGAGGAAGTGCCGGAAGAAGTAGTAAATAAAGAGAGTGAAATATTTAAAAACCAGGCATTATCGGAGGGTAAACCCGAAAAGATTGTAGACAAAATCGTTGAGGGAAAAATGGATAAATATTATCAAGAAATATGTTTATTGGAACAAGATTTTATAAGAGACACAGACTTTAAGATTATGGATCTGCTCAAAGAAAAGATTGCAAAATTAGGTGAAAATATTACTATAAGGCGTTTTACCCGGTTTGTTATGGGCGAAGGCCTAGAAAAAAAAGAAAATGACCTTGCAAAAGAAGTAGAAGACATAATCAGTACAGAATAACCTTTAAAAAAGCACATTTGTGCTTTTTTTCTTAAATCATCTCTTTACATTTTCTGATTTTGCAAACAAATAATTCAAGCTTAAACAAGGAATTTTTATTAAAAATGTAGAATATTTTTAAGGACAGACTGGAGGTATCAATGGATGGGGACGACACCCAAATTCAAGAGAGTTATTTTAAAACTTAGTGGCGAAGCTTTAGCAGGAAAAACTGGATTTGGAATTGACCCTGAAGTTCTCCTCTGTATTGCAGAACAACTAAAGGATATACAGAAGATAAATGTACAAGTAACCATAGTTGTAGGAGGAGGAAATATATGGAGGGGCGCTCCTGCAGGTGCCCGGGGGATGGATAGAGCTACAGCTGATTATATGGGAATGTTGGCAACAGTTATTAATGCCCTGGCACTCCAAGATGCCCTTGAACAAAATGATATTGATACCAGAGTCCAGACAGCTATAGAAATGCGTCAGGTTGCAGAACCTTATATTAGACGCAGGGCTATTAGGCACCTGGAAAAAGGCAGGGTAGTAATATTTGCCGGTGGCACCGGTAACCCTTATTTTTCTACAGATACGGCAGCTGCTTTAAGGGCGGCTGAAATAGAAGCAGGAGCTATTTTGCTGGCAAAGGGCAAGGTAGATGCTGTATATGAAGATGATCCCATAACTAACCCCACAGCTAGAAAATTTACTGAACTTACTTACATGGAAGTTTTAAACATGAGTTTAGGGGTCATGGATTCCACAGCTGCTACCCTGTGTATGGATAACAACATCCCTTTGATTGTATTTCAGTTAAAGTCGGATAATATTATTAAAGCTATAATGGGCGAAAAAATCGGTACTTTTATAAGCTAAGGAGGTAAATAATAAGATGGCTGATGAAGTGTTTAGTAAAACAGAAGATAATATGAGTAAAGCTGTGGAGTCTTTAAAAAGAGATTTTAGCTATATAAGAGCAGGACGTGCAACTCCTTCGCTTCTGGATAAGATTACAGTAGATTATTACGGAACGGCAACTCCATTGAACCAACTGGCAACCGTAAGTGCTCCGGAACCCAGGCTTTTGATGGTTCAGCCCTGGGATAAAAATATAATCGGAGATGTTGAAAAGGCTATTTTGAAATCTGACCTGGGATTAACTCCAAATAATGACGGTAACGTTATTCGGCTTCCGATACCTCAGCTCACAGAAGAAAGAAGAAAAGAACTGGTTAAAATGGTAAAAAATAAAGCAGAAGAAGGACGGGTAGCTGTACGAAACATTCGCAGAGAAGCTAATGATCAGCTAAAGAAAATGGAAAAAAGCAGTGACATTACAAAGGATGATTTAAAACGCCTGCAAGATGATGTTCAAAAACTTACGGACAAATATATTGCAGAAATAGATAAAACTGTTGGAAATAAGGAAAATGAAATAATGGAAGTATAAAGATTTATTTGCTTAATTCAATTATTTAGTTCATCCAAAATGAAGTAAAAGGTGAGGTTAGTATAAGCAAAATAAGATACTGCATATATAAGATATAATGTTACAGCAGGGAAACCTTGCAGGCAATTATCTTATTAACGATGCAGGCCCCCTCAGAAAGAGGGGGTTTGTTTATAAGGAGGCGGAAGAATGGACCTTGAGGAGAAAGGGAAACAATTATACCAGTTAATAGATCAAGAACGTATACCTTATCATGTTGCTATTATAATGGATGGAAACGGCCGCTGGGCCAGGAAAAGAGGTCTGCCAAGGATTGCCGGGCATAGGGCAGGAATTGATTCTTTAAGAGAAACCATACGAATTGCCAGGGAAATTGGAGTTAAAATATTAACCTTATATACTTTCTCCACAGAAAATTGGAAAAGGCCCAAGAGCGAAGTAAAGTTTCTAATGAAGCTTCCTGAAGAATATCTCCAAAAAGAAATAGAAGAACTTTGTGCCAATAACGTAAAAATCAGGGTTTTAGGACTAATTAAAGAACTTCCAGAAAATACAAGAAGAGCACTTGAAGATGCCATAAAAAGAACCAAGGGAAACGAAGGTATGGTTGTTAATTTTGCCATGAATTACGGAGGCAGGGGAGATATTGTAAGGGCTGTAAAAAAAATTTCTCAATTGTTACTTCGGGATGATATAAAAGAAGGGGAAATTGATGAAGAAATAATTTCCCAATACCTATATACAAAAGGATGCCCAGATCCTGATTTATTAATCAGGCCCAGCGGTGAATTGAGGATAAGTAATTTTCTCTTATGGCAAATAGCTTATACCGAGCTATGGTTTACAGATATTTATTGGCCTGATTTTAAAAAAACACATTTTTTACAGGCTGTTTACGATTTCCAGCGGCGTAATCGGAAGTTTGGAGGGATAAAAGGCTAAAGTGTTAAAGAAACGAATATTAAGTGGAATTATAGGGATACCCTTAGCACTATTTATTATATATATGGGAGGAATAAGTTACACTATAGCTATTTTAGTATTGGCTATACTGGGACTGGAGGAGTATAACAGGCTTTCTTTAAAAGGAAGCTATACTTTTCCTAGAAATCTGTCTTTTGTGTTAGCGTTTCTATATTTTATTATGTTATACTCAGGCGTTCCTTATGTTCTGGAGATGTTTTTAGTTTTTCTTTTATTTCCTCTTTCTTTGTATTTTGTCTTTATTCATGAATTTAATCTGCGGGATTTATTATTTGCCTCCTGGGGCATGATATACATTATCTGGCTTTTTGGGTTTCTTATAGTCCTTCGGGATTTACCTGAAGGTTTAACTTATACGCTATTGCTATTTATTGCCATCTGGCTTAATGATATAGCAGCTTTTTTTGTAGGCAGTTATTTGGGGAAGCATAAACTTATTCCCCGGGTGAGCCCTAATAAAACCATAGAGGGGGCTGCAGGAGGATTAGCGGTTACTGTTATATTTGTATTATTATTTAGAGGTTATATTAATTTTGCATTTTCAACGGCTTTGCTGGCAGGATTGTTGATTTCAATTTTTGGCCAGGCAGGAGACCTTGTTGAGTCTGCTATAAAAAGAAGTTTAAAGGTAAAAGATTCGGGAGATATTATACCCGGTCATGGAGGGATTCTAGACCGTTTTGATAGCGTTTTATTTGTTGCGCCTATTTTATATTTTTATATAAAAATTGTGCTTAAAGTGTTGTAATTTTATGGATTTAGGGGGAAAATATATGAAAAAGCATTTGGTTTTGCTTGGCTCTACCGGTTCTATAGGTCAGCAAACCCTTTCTGTTGCAGATAAATTTCCCGAACGCTTTACTATAGCTGGCCTGGCTGCCGGGTCAAATATTGATTTATTAGAAAAGCAGGCAAGGTTATTTAAGCCTGCTATGATTGCTATAGCAAAAAAAGAGCTGGTTCCGGAATTAGAAAAAAGGCTGAGGGATACTAATGTAAGGGTCCTGGGTGGTGAAAAAGGACTTTTAGAAATGGTTGGTATTTCCAGGGCAGATTGGATTGTAAATGCCCTGGTGGGGTTTAGCGGATTAAGGCCGACAGCTTTGGCCCTGGAAGAAGGAAAAAATATTGCTTTAGCCAATAAAGAAACTTTGGTAGCCGGGGGAGAGTTGATTATGACCCTGGCTAAAAATAAGGGTTTAGATATTGTCCCTATCGATAGTGAGCATTCGGCTATATTTCAGTGTCTTCAAGGTGAAAAAGACAACAAAATTTATAAAATATATTTGACAGCTTCAGGGGGACCTTTTAGAGGTTATAGCCTGGAAGATTTATCCCGAGTTAAGTTGGAGCAGGCTTTGAAACATCCCAACTGGGTTATGGGTAAAAAGATTACTATAGATTCAGCAACTTTGATGAATAAAGGACTGGAGGTTCTGGAAGCAAAGGCTCTTTTTGGATTAGGCCTGGAACAGATTGAAGTTGTTATTCATCCTCAGAGCATTATTCATTCAATGGTAGAGTTTATTGACAGTGCTGTTCTGGCTCAACTGGGTGAACCAGATATGGGTGTGCCCATACAGTATGCCCTGACTTACCCAAAGCGTTGGCAAAATGATTTTAAAAGGTTAGATTGGAGGAAGATCAAAACTTTAAGCTTTGAACAGCCTGATACGAGAGTTTTTAGATGCTTAAAGCTTGCTTATGAGGCAGGGGAAACAGGAGGAACCATGCCTGCGGTGATGAACGCAGCCAATGAAATAGCTGTTGAATTATTTTTAAATGAACAGATTTCTTTTCTGGATATACCTTGTATAATTGAGAAAGCAATGCATAAACATAAAGTAATTTTAGAACCATCTTTAGAAGACATTAAAAGAATTGACATGGAAATAAGGGAACAGGCATCTTTTTTTAAGAATGATTTATTTTAAGTAAGGAGTTGATGTAGCTTGACTACCCTTGTAGCTTCAATAATAATTTTTGGGTTATTAATATTTTTTCATGAGTTCGGGCATTTTATCGTGGCTAAAAAGGTAGGTATCGGTGTTTTGGAGTTTGCTATTGGCTTTGGCCCAAAGATCTTTTCTTTTGAAAAGGATGGCACCAAATATTCTTTACGAGCTTTGCCCCTGGGGGGGTTTTGCCGTTTAAAGGGGGAAGATCCTGAAGAAGTAAATGAAGAAGATAGTTTTCAGGGAAAATCCTTAAGGGACAGGTTTGCGGTTATTGTTGCCGGACCTATAATGAATTTTGTCCTGGCTATTCTACTATTTTTTCTAATATATTTCTTTATATTTGGAGTTCCTATAGGTGAGTCCACCCGGATTGGAGAAGTCCTTCCTGAGGGTGAGGCATCTAAAGTTGGCATGCAAACAGGGGATGAGATAACTGCCATTAATGAAAAAGAAGTAGGTAAATGGGATGAAGTTGTTGGTATCATTAACGATAATCCTGAAAAGGAAATAGCTATAAGTTTCCAGAGAAATGATAAGAATATGGAGGTTACAGTAGTTCCCCAGCCAGATCCTCAGACTGATAAGGGCCTTATAGGGATAGCTCCTGAGACCAGGAAATATGCTCTTTTTAGTTCTATCGGTATGGGAATAAGTAACACCTGGTGGTTTACTCAGTTTATAGTAGTAAGTATTGGTGAAATAATAACCGGTCAAATAGAAGCAGATGTCGCCGGGCCTATAGGTATTGTTCAGATGGTGGGGGAAGTAGCTGAAACAGGGGTTTCTAACCTGATGACTTTGGCAGCGATTCTCAGTATCCACCTGGGGTTGTTAAACCTTTTACCAATTCCTGCTTTAGACGGGAGCAGGTTAATGTTTTTCCTATTGGAAGGAATAAGGGGAAAACCGGTAGATCCAAACAAGGAAAGTTTTATTCATTTCATAGGTTTTACTCTTCTAATATTATTGATGGTATTTATCGCTTTTAGTGACTTGGCAAGACTGGATATTTTCTGACCACAGTAAATAAAATGAGGGTGACGAATGGTGGAAAGAAATAAAACATTACAGGTTAAGGCTGGAAACGTGCTTATAGGGGGAGGTTCCACAATAAGCATACAGTCTATGACTAATACAGATACAAGGGATGTTGAAGCTACAGTTAAACAGATTAAGCTGCTGGAAGAAGTAGGGTGTGAGCTGGTTAGAGTTGCTGTTCCCGATGAAGAGGCTGCAGGGGTTTTGGGAGCAATAAAAAAAAGAATAAATATTCCCCTTATAGCAGATATCCACTTTAATCACAGGTTGGCTTTAACAGCCCTGGAGGAAGGGGTAGACAAGGTAAGGGTAAATCCTGGAAATATAGGGAGCAGGGAAAGAGTTAAAGAAGTGGTTAATTCTGCCCGGGATAAAGGTGTTCCCATCAGGATAGGAGTTAATGCCGGCTCTGTTGAGAAGTCAATATTAGAAAAATATGGTGCGCCAACGGCTGAAGCCCTGGCAGAGTCAGCCATGGGCCATGTAAGGCTGCTGGAGGAATTAAATTTCAAGGATATAGTTATTTCTTTAAAGGCTGCAGAAGTAGAGAAAATGATTAAGGCTTACCTGTTAATTTCTAAAAGGGTTGATTATCCCCTTCACCTTGGAGTTACAGAAGCCGGAACTTTTATGCGGGCTGCAGTTAAGTCTTCTGTTGGTATGGGGCACCTGTTACTAAATGGGATTGGTGATACTATAAGGGTATCAATTACTGGGGATCCCCTGGAGGAGATAATGGTTGCAAGGGAAATACTCAGGTCTACAGGTTTGAGGCTAATAGGCCCAGAAATAATATCATGTCCTACCTGTGGAAGATGTGAGATAGGCTTAATATCCCTGGCAGAAGAGGTGGAGAGAAGAGTCCGATTTATTAAGCATCCTATCAAACTGGCTATTATGGGTTGTGTGGTTAATGGCCCCGGCGAGGCCAGGGAGGCGGATATAGGTATTGCCGGTGGTAGAGGAGCTGGTGTTTTATTTAAGAAGGGAAAAGTTTTGAGAAAAGTACCAGAGGATAAGCTTGTAGAAGAGTTAATGGGAGAGGTGGATACTTATTTAAGTGAGCAGGGACATAATAACATAGTTAAAGCAGATAAGCTTGAAACGGAGGGTAAATAAGTATATGAAGGCTATAGCCATTATTCCTGCCTTTAATGAAGAAAAGACCATAGGTGATATTATAGTAACTTTAAAAGATGTACCTCTGGTAAAAGATATAATTGTAGTAAGCGATGGTTCAACCGATGGAACAGTAGAGGTGGCCGAAGCCCTGGGGTCTAAAGTTATAGAGCTTTCAGAGAACAGGGGTAAGGGTGGAGCTATGAAGGCTGGCCTGGACTGCACAGCTGCGGAAATAATATTATTTCTAGATGCTGACCTGATAGGTTTGACCAAAAAGCATGTTTGTGATCTGCTAGAACCTGTTATCAGCCAGGAAGCTGAAATGACCATAGGTGTTTTCGAGAAGGGCAGAGTAGCTACTGATCTTGCTCAGAGAGTAGCACCTTATTTGTCCGGACAGAGGGCAGTTAAGCGTTCTGTTTTAGAGAACATATCAGATATAGATATGGCCAGGTTTGGAGTTGAAGTAGCTTTAACCAGGTATCTTGAATCAAGTAATGTTAAGGTAAAGCAGGTTCTTTTGGATGATATGTCTCATGTTATGAAGGAAGAAAAGCTTGGAGTGGTTAGAGGGTTTGCAGCTAGAATCAAAATGTACTGGGAAATTGTAAAATACCTGGTAAGTAAGGAAAGCGTTAGATAGCGGAGTTATTCCAGGTTTATCTTGCACAAACATCCTGTTTATGGTACAATATATAAAGAAATTTATCCGGGGTCTTTAAGAAGAGTGGGGTTTCCCACTCTTTCGTATTAATTTAAGTATATTTATCCTGACAGGAGGATTCTGGTATTGGGCAAAAAAGAAATTCAGCAAACTGTTGAAAAAATAGTTGAACCTGTTTTAGTAGAAAATGATTACGAACTTGTAGATATAGAGTTTATCAAAGAGGGTAAGAATTGGTTCCTAAGGGTATATATTGATAAATCAGATGGAATTACCCTTGATGATTGTCAGTTTGTTAACCGGGAATTAAGTGAAACATTAGACCAGGAAGATCCTATACCGCAAAGCTATTATTTAGAAGTTTCATCTCCTGGTTTAGAACGTCCCTTAAAGAAAGAAAGTGATTTTGAAAGGTTTAAAGGCAGTAAGATTAAGGTAAAAACATACATCTTAATTAATAAACAGAAAAAATTCACAGGAATATTACAGGATTGTAAAGATGGATTAGTTCAGCTGCAGTTGGATACAGGGGATAATGTTTCTATTCCTTTTGATAAAATAGCTAAAGCAAATTTATTTTTTGATTTTTAAAAAGTGCCCTTTTAGGAGGTTTGAGGATGAATTATGAATTTATTGAAGCGTTGGAGCAGATAGCTAAAGAAAAGGGTATAAGTAAGGAAATACTTTTTGAAGCTATTGAAGCTGCTCTCATTTCTGCTTACAAGAAAAATTTTAACACGGCACCTAATGTTAAAGTTCACATAGATAGAGATTTCGGTCAAATAAAAGTATTTTCTTGTATGGAAGTGGTAGAAGAAGTTCAAGACTTACAGCAGGAAATTACTCTGGAAGAAGCCCGAAAACATAGTTCTATATATCAACTGGGTGATATTGTGGATATAGAAGTTACTCCAAAGAATTTCGGTAGAATTGCTGCCCAAACAGCTAAACAGGTAGTAATTCAAAGAATAAGAGAAGCTGAGAGAGAAATTATTTTTGAAGAATATGTTGACCGGGAAGACGATATAATAACAGGCATTGTTCAGCGTACCGACCAGAAAAACATAATTATTGATCTGGGCAGGACAGAGGCTATATTAGCTCCTACAGAACAAATGCCCACCGAAGCGTATACCCAGGGAGACCGTATTAAGACATATGTGGTAGAGGTAAAGAAAACGACAAAAGGACCTCAAATTATGGTTTCCAGGACACACCCGGGATTATTAAAACGGTTGTTTGAACTGGAGGTACCGGAAATATTTGATGGCACAGTAGAAATAAGGGCAGTTTCCCGGGAGGCAGGCCATCGGTCTAAACTTTCTGTATATTCCAGCAATGAAGAGGTAGACCCGGTAGGCTCCTGCGTAGGGCCTAAGGGGGCCAGGGTTCAAACTATTGTTAATGAGCTTAAAGGAGAAAAAATAGATATTATTAAATGGAGTGAAGACCCCAAAGAGTATGTATCCAATTCGTTAAGCCCGGCCAAAGTTATGTCTGTAGAAATAAAGGAAGATGAAAAGGTTGCCAATGTGGTTGTTCCTGATTATCAACTTTCACTGGCTATAGGTAAAGAAGGGCAAAATGCCAGGTTGGCTGCAAAATTAACTGGCTGGAAAATAGACATAACTAGTGAGTCTCAGGCTAAGGTACTGTTAGATGTTAACGATGGAATTCGGGAGGATAATAATGTTCTAGAAGAGGAAGAAAAGCCTGTGGAAACATTTTACTCTGAAGAAGAAAATCATGATGATGAAAAAGAAGATCATAACGGGGCTCAAGAGTTTAACGAAGAAGAGATAGAAAGCTAAATTTAACTTTTTAACTTAAAGAGGAGGAAGGTGAAATGGCCAGAAAAAGAAAAGTTCCTCTAAGAGTTTGTATAGGATGTCAGAAGAAAATACCAAAAAAAAACCTGATAAGAGTTGTAAGAACGCCTGAAGATACAGTTGAAGTTGATTTTAAAGGGAAACGTTCTGGCCGTGGAACATATGTTTGTCCCAGTATAGATTGTTTACGTCAGGCGGTAAAAGGTAAAAGAATAGAAAAAAATCTTCAGCGTTCGGTGTCACCAGAGATAATAAATGAACTGGAAAAAGCACTGGAAGAAGGACAAGAAGAATAATTTTTTCTTGGAGGAGATTTATATGGCCAATTCTTATAAGGAGGTCAAAATAATGGAGGTGTAGTAAATGGAAAAAATCAGGGTGTACCAGTTAGCTAAAAGGTTAGGCCTCCCCAGTCGGGATCTAATCTCAGTTTTAAAAGACTTAGATATAACTGTTAAAAATCATATGAGTAGTATAGATGATGAAACTGCAAAGACGGTTACAGAGATATTAACCGGTAAGAAGGAAGACAAAAAAGTAGATAAGACAGAGGATAAGAAGGAAGGTAGCAGTGGTAATATGGCTGAAATATCAGCAGAAACTAAAGAAAAGCATTCGGCAAAGGAAAAACCAGCTAAGAAGAAGCAAGCAGGACAGAAAGAGTTAATAGTAGAGGGTCCCCAAATAGTTAAAGACTTAGCTGAAGAAATGAATATTTCTCCAAACGCACTTATTTCTAAGCTGATATCTATGGGCATCATGGCTAATATAAATCAAGAGATTGATCTGGATACCATACAAGTTCTTGCAGATGAATTGGGATTTAATGTGGAAATAAAAACTCCGGAACCTAAAGAAGAAGATATAGTTATTTTTGAAGAAAAAATAGAAGTGAAAAGTGAGAACCTCAGGCCAAGGCCCCCTGTAGTTACGGTTTTGGGACATGTCGATCACGGAAAAACTTCTTTACTGGATGCCGTAAGGAAAACCAAGGTCATGGATCAGGAAGCCGGTGGAATTACACAGCATATAGGAGCTTACCAGGCATTAATAAACAACGAAAAAATTGTTTTCCTGGACACACCAGGTCACGAGGCATTTACTTCTATGAGAGCAAGAGGCGCCCAAGTAACAGATATTGCTATTCTGGTAGTAGCTGCTGATGATGGTATTATGCCCCAAACGGTAGAAGCTATAAATCACGTTAAGGCTGCTGGTGTTCCTATTATTGTAGCTGTTAATAAACTTGATAAGCCTGATGCTAATCCAGATAAGGTTAAACAGCAACTAACTGAATATGGTCTGGTTCCCGAGGAATGGGGGGGAGACACAATTTGTGTTCCCGTTTCAGCTAAAAAGCATGAGGGAATAGAAGCTTTACTGGAAATGGTTCTTTTGGTATCTGAAATGGCGGAGTTAAATGCCGATCCCTCTATTCCCGCCAGGGGAACGGTTGTAGAAGCTAAGCTGGATAAGGGTAGAGGTCCTGTAGCCACTGTGTTGATCCAAAACGGTACACTTAAAGCAGGGGACTCTTTGGTGTGTGGTCACATATATGGAAAAGTAAGAGCCATGATTAACGATAAAGGACAGCAGGTAAAATCAGCTACTCCTTCTATGCCGGTAGAGGTTCTAGGTTTCTCGGAAATTCCCGAAGCGGGAGATATATTCCAGATCGTTACTAATGATAAGAAGGCCCGTCAGATAGCTGAAAAAAGGGCTGAAAAAAAGAGGGAGGCAGAACTTCATAAAACCAGGAAAGTATCCCTTGATGATTTGTATAAACACATTAAAGAAGGCGAAGTCAAAGAGCTTAATTTAATTATTAAAGGTGATGTTCAGGGATCGGTAGAAGCTTTAAAGGACTCGCTGCTTAAAATAGAAGATGAAGAGGTGGGGCTACAGGTAATTCACAGTGGTGTTGGTGCTATAACTGAATCGGATGTCATGTTAGCTACTGCTTCAAATGCAATAATAATAGGGTTTAATATAAGGCCTGAACCTAATGCCCGTAAGATGGCTGAATTAGAAAATGTACAGATTAAAATGTATCGTGTGATTTATGAAGTTATAGATGAAATCAAGGCAGCAATGACCGGGCTTCTTGATCCAAAATATGAAGAGGTTATCCTGGGAAGGGCTGAGGTTCGTCAAACCTTTAAAGTTTCTAGACTTGGCATTATTGCCGGTTGTTATATAACCGATGGAAAAATTACCCGGGATTCCGGTGTAAGGGTTATTCGGGATGGTACTGTTGTTCATGAAGGTACTATTAGTTCCCTGAAACGTTTTAAAGAAGATGTACGGGAAGTTGTGCAAGGATATGAATGTGGCCTGATGCTAGAGAAGTTTAACGATATAAAAGAGGAAGATATTTTAGAAACTTTTGTAATGAGAGAAGTAAAGAGTTAACTTCCGGAGGGAATAATGATTATTGGGGTTTGCAGGGTAGAGATGTTTCTTTCCAGTCCTAATACTTTAAAAGAAAAGCGAAGTGTGTTAAAAGGTATGCTTACTAAGTTTAGAAATAAATATAATGTTTCTGTGGCGGAAATAGAAAATCAGGATAAGTGGCAAAGGACTACCATTGCTGTAGTTTGCGTAGGTAATGATTCGCAATTTATTAACAAGGTAACGGGACAAATTATTAATGAATTTGAAAATTTTAAAGATGGGCATATAATAAGTTATGATATAGAATTAATATAAATATTTTGGGGGTATGGAGATGGCAGCACAAAAGCCAAGAGCCCATAGAGTCGGCGAAGAGATTAAAAAAGAAGTAAGCCAGATCTTGCAAAACGAAATAAAGGACCCCAGGCTTACCGGTTTTTTAAGTGTGACACAGGTTGAGGTAACAAATGATCTGGGTTATGCTCGTATTTTCGTAAGTATTTATGGGACAGAAGAGGAAAAACAATTAACTCTAAAAGCATTAGAAAGTGCTCTGGGATTTATACGTTCTGAAACAGGTAAAAGGATTCGGTTAAGGCATGTTCCTGAAATAAGCTTTCAGTTGGATGAATCTATTGAATATGGAGCTCATATTTCAGAAATACTAAAAGACTTAAAAGAAAAAGAAGGCAAGGGAGAAGACAGTGACTGAAAAAGATTTAATGAAAGCTGCAGATCTGCTTCAAAAAGATAATAATATTCTTATTGCCTCTCATCTTAATCCCGACGGTGATAGTGTAGGCTCTGCATTGGCTCTGACCCTGGCTTTAAAAGGTTTAGATAAAAAAGTTTCTTTGACAACTATAGAGCCGGTGCCATCTAAATATCTTTTTCTTCCTCAGACAGAATTGGTTAAAGAATGGAAGGAAGTAGAAGGGGATCATTTTAACTTATTTGTGGTTCTAGACTGTAGTGATTTAAAACGGCTTGAACCTCTCAGCGATTATTTATCCAAAAAAGATCAGCTGTTAAATATTGACCATCATGTAACTAATCAGTATTTTGGTTTTTATAATTATGTGAATCCTCAGGCAAGCTCTGTAGGGGAAATTATATTTGAGCTCTTGAAACTGATGAAAATAGAAATAAACTACGAGATAGCCTTGTGCCTTTATGTAGCTATTTCCACGGACACCGGTTCCTTTAAGTTCTCTAATACTACTCCAAGAACTCACCGTATAGTAGCGGAATTAATAGAATTAGGGGTTGACCCTGCTGAAGTTAACCGAAATGTTTATGAGAATGTATCTAAAGGTGGAGTTATGTTAATACGAGAAGCTCTGAAAACCTTGGAGTTTGACTGCCAGGATAAGATTGCTTACCTGACCATTACTAGAAAAATTATGGAAAAGGCAGGAGCCAGGGAGGAAGATACCGAGGGTATAATAAATTATGCCAGGAACATTAGGGGAGTTGAGGTAGGTATTCTTTTCAGAGAAATTAGTAAGGGGAAAACAAGGGTTGCCTTCCGCTCCCACGATGTAGATGTTAGTAAGTTGGCTGCTATATATGAAGGGGGAGGTCATCCCCGGGCTGCAGGCTGTCAGGTAGATAAAGATTTGGCTACAGTTAGAAGGGTAGTTCTAAAGCAGGCCAGACTTTTCATTAATGATTTGAAAAATAAGTAAACTGGTGATATTATGAACGGATTTTTAAACTTTTTAAAACCAACGGGAATGACTTCACATCAAGGTGTTGCTTACTTTCGAAAACTTTTGGGGGTTAAAAAAGTTGGTCATGGAGGCACTTTAGACCCTGGTGCAGCCGGGGTTTTACCTATTTGTCTTGGAAAAGGCACTAAGGCTGCAGGGTACTTACTGGAATCCCGCAAAGTGTACCGGGCAGAGATGAACCTGGGTATAACTACAGATACACAGGATGCTTATGGAAAAGTATTAAAAGTCTCTTCATTTAAAGGTATAACACCCAAAATGGTAGAAGAAGTAATAAAAATATTTAAGGGAAAGATAACACAGATACCTCCCATGTTTTCTGCTGTAAAGCATAAAGGTAAACCCTTATATAAACTGGCTCGAAAAGGTGAAGTCATTCATCGAAAATCTAGAGAGGCTTTTATTTATTCAATAGATATTATTGATATAGATATTCCCAAGATAATTTTTGATGTGGATTGTTCTAAGGGTACTTATGTAAGAACGTTAGTTTCTGATATGGGAGAAAAGCTGGGTGTTGGAGCTCATCTTTCTTTCCTTTTAAGGATCAAATCCGGCCCCTTTCACATTAATAATGCATTTACAAAGGAAGAAGTAAAAGACTTATTTCAAAGAAACCAGGTTAAAGAGTTTTTAATACCCCTGGATACAGCTTTTACTCATTTACCGGAAGCAGTTATAAAAGATAATGCCCTCCGTACTTTTATTAACGGTAATTCCCAGCCTCTTTCCAGCTTGCAAAAGTATGAGATATCAGATAAGATGGTAAGGGTTTACTCCTCTTCCGGCGAATTTCTGGCTCTAGGGAAATGGCAGGGCCTATACCCAAAAATTGAATTGAAACCGGAAAAACTTTTTTTAAATAACTGAGGAGAGAGGTCAAATGGAAGTACTATATGGGATAGATGAGTATATCAATGACCAACCCCTAATTCTGGCTCTGGGAAATTTTGATGGCCTTCATTTGGGGCATCGACAAATTTTAAAAGCTGCTCAAAAAAAAGCAAAAGAACTAGATGCCAGAAGTGGAATATTAATTTTCAATCCTCATCCTCTTAACGTTATTAATGGCCCACAAGAAACCCCCCTTTTAACACCTCTTCCCGCAAAACTTAAATTAATTGAAGAAATGGGAATAGACCTGGCTATAATCTTACCTTTTGATCGAGAATTTGCAAGTCTTTTTCCTGAAGACTTTGTAAGGAAATTTCTGATTAATAAATTAAAAATCAAAGGAGTAGTAATTGGTTTTGATTATTCCTTTGGTTATCGCGGCTTGGGTAAGGCTGATGATTTAAAGAATCTGGCAAAGCGTTTTGGTTTTCAAGTGGAGATTGTTAATCCGGTTTTAGTGGATAATAGAATTGTTAGTAGTTCTCTTATCCGAAATTTAATAAAGTCTGGTGAAGTAAACGTAGCTTGCCGTTACCTGGGATATTATCCCTTTATAGAAGGTAAAGTAATAGAAGGAGAAGGCAGAGGTAAATTTTTAGGTTATCCTACGGCTAATTTAAGCGTTGATAAGAACGTGGTTGTGCCGGGAAATGGTGTTTACCTTACTTTAACCTGTTTACGGGGTAACAACTATTACAGCTTAACAAATATAGGCTACAACCCTACTTTCAAAGGTAAATTTAGAAACATAGAAGTACATATGATGAAATTTCAAGGAAATATTTATAACCATGAATTAAGATTAAAATTTGTGCAAAAAATAAGAACTGAAAGAACATTTTCTAATTCTAAAGAATTAAAGGAACAAATTGGTAAGGACTTTAAGGTTGCTAAAGAAATAATAAAAAGATGCTTTCTTTACAAGAATATACAGTTGTGATAAAATTAATATTGCTTAAAAGGAACCATATGCTAGGAACTTCGATGCTCCGACGATTTATCTTGGCTTGTGGGGTTAATTTAACAAGGAGGTGAAACATTAATGACTTCGACTACAGACCGGAAGCAGGATGTAATTAGTAAGTACCGTCTTCATGAAAGTGATACTGGCTCACCTGAAGTACAGATCGCTATTTTAACGGACAGGATTAATCATTTAAATGATCATTTAAAAACTCATAAAAAAGATCATCACTCCAGAAGGGGATTGTTAAAAATGGTTGGTCAGCGCAGGGGACTATTAAATTATCTGCGGGACCTTAATCCAGATAGGTATTTAAACCTCATCAAGAGCTTAGGTTTAAGAAAATAAAAAAAATATATAATAGTGAATAAAAGCGGGTTATCCCGCTTTTATTTGGATGTAAAAAGGAGGTATTATTGTATGGAACAACAACAATTTAAGATGGACTTGGGAGGTCACCCATTTATTTTCGAAACAGGAAAGCTTGCCAAACAGGCAAGTGGAGCAGTTCTTGTGAAGTTTGGTGACACAACAGTTCTGGTAACCGCTACAGTTTCTAAAGAACCTAGAGAGGGCATAGATTTTTTCCCTTTAACCGTTGATTATGAGGAGAGATCATATGCTGTTGGTAAGATTCCCGGTGGCTTTATTAAAAGAGAAGGAAGGCCTACGGAAAAAGCTATTCTTAGTTGCAGGTTAACTGATCGTCCACTCAGACCGTTATTTCCAAAGGGATTTCGTAATGCGGTTCACATAGTTAGTACCGTTCTTTCGGTAGATCAGGATTATCATCCGGAAGTAGCTGCTATTAACGGTGCATCTGCCGCTTTAACCATATCTAAGATTCCCTTTATGGGGCCGGTAGCAGCAGTTAATGTTGGTCTAAAGGAAGGGAAACTGGTGTTAAACCCCAATACAGAAGAACTGGAGGAAAGCCCATTAAATTTAGTAGTTGCCGGAACAAAGAATGCTGTTACCATGGTTGAAGCAGAAGCTAATGAAGTTTCTGAAGATATTATGTTGGAGGCTATTTTATTTGGACATGAAGAGATTAAGAAAATAGTCCAACTTCAAGAAGAAATGGGGGAAAAGATCGGAGCTCCTAAAATAGAACATGAAGCTTCAGCTAGCGATGAAGAACTGGAAAAAGCCGTAAGGGAGTTTATGGCCCCTAAAATTCAAAATGTCTTGGGTATCGAAGATAAAAAAGAAAGAGAAGACAAGGTTGATGAAATAAATAAAGAAGCCCTGCTGCATTTTGAAGAGCTGTTTCCGGAAAAGGAAAAGCAAATCACTACTCAGGCAGAAACGATACTTAAAGAAGAAGTAAGGAAAAAGATTGTAAAGGAAGGAATTCGTCCTGATGGAAGGAAGAAGGATGAAATACGTCAGCTGACTAGTGAAGTAGCTTTACTTCCTAGAGCTCATGGCTCAGGGCTTTTTACCAGGGGCCAGACTCAGGTGTTAACGGTATCTACTTTAGGAGCTTTAGGGGATGTGCAGATGATAGATGGGCTTGGACTGGAAGAATTTAAGAGGTTTATGCACCATTACAACTTCCCTCCTTTTAGTGTAGGAGAGAGCGGTTTTATGCGGGGTCCCGGCAGAAGAGAAATTGGTCATGGGGCTTTAGCGGAAAGAGCCATTTATCCTGTACTGCCAGATGATGAAGAATTCCCTTATACTATACGCTTGGTTTCAGAAGTATTGGAATCCAACGGTTCAACTTCTATGGCCAGTGTTTGTGCCAGTTCCCTGGCTTTAATGGATGCCGGAGTTCCAATTAAGAGTCCTGTTTCAGGTATAGCCATGGGACTGATTAAAGAAGAAGACCAGGTAGCGGTTTTGTCTGATATTCAGGGAATGGAAGACTTCTATGGAGATATGGATTTTAAAGTTGCCGGAACTAGAAAAGGAATAACAGCTTTACAAATGGATATTAAAATAAAGGGAGTATCCCGGGAAATTTTACAGCAGGCTTTAGAATCTGCCAGGGAAGGATATTTGCACATAATGGATAACATGCAGGAAACAATCCCTGAACCAAGGCCTGATATGTCCCCACATGCACCCCGAATCTTCACCATGCAAATACATCCGGATAAAATTAGGGATGTAATTGGACCGGGGGGCAAGATGATCAACAAAATTGTAGCTGAAACTGGCGTGAAAATTGACATAGAACCAGATGGGAAGGTATTTGTTGCCGCTTTAGAAATAGAAAGCGGAAATAAGGCTAAAGAAATGATTGAAAAGTTAACAGCAGAAGTAGAATCAGGCAGTGTATATCTAGGTAAAGTTACCAGGGTTGAAAAATATGGTGCTTTTGTAGAAGTTCTCCCCGGCAAAGAAGGCCTTGTTCACATTTCACAGTTGGCTCCCAACCGTGTTGGCAAAACAGAGGATGTAGTAAATGTTGGTGATGAGGTCTTTGTAAAAGTATTAGATATTGATGATAGAGGTCGTATTAATCTATCCCGGAAGGCAGCCATGAAAGATGTAGATGGGGATGGAGATGAAGATGATACATCCAAAGGACGCTCCAACAGGTCAAAACAACGACAAAAAAGTTAAACAGGTAAGAAACATAAACCATTCAGGTTTATGTTTTTTTATTTGGTCTAAAATTTTTCTTTTTTAATAAATATTAGTAATAATGTTGAAAGGGGGGTAAGGATGTTTTACAATTTTACTCTCAACATAAAGACAATTAAAAAGATTTTAATAGCCATTATTTTAATTGTTATTATAGGGTTCGTTTTAGGATACCAGATAACCAGTGGGGTATTCTCTCCTTCTAAAGAAAAAGCAATTTATCGGGTTGATTCAGACGAAAAAATTGTTTCCTTAACATTTGACGTAGTTTGGAACGATGAACATACGGAGAAACTGTTAGATACACTGGACAGTTATGACCTGAAGGCTACCTTTTTTGTTACAGGTGAATGGATGGAGAAGTATCCTGATCTTACAGAAGAAATCCTTAAGAGAGACAATGAAATAGGAAATCATACTTATAGCCACAGTAGCTTAAGGGATCTGGATGAAGAAGAAATAAGAGATGAAATGTTAGAAGTAGATAAAATTTTAAAGGAAGACTTTGATTACCAGCCAAAGTTTTTCCGCCCACCCTTCGGAGAATATGACGAAAGAGTAATCAAAATTGCTGAAGAACTGGGATACTTTACGGTTCTTTGGAGTATTGAAACGGGGGACTGGCTAAATCCTGGGGTGGATAAAATCGTAGATAGAGTTGTTAAAAGAACGCACAGGGGAGGGATTATATTAATGCACAACTGCTCACCCCAGGGAGTTAGTGCTTTATCCATGATAATTCATTCCCTTAAATTACGAGACTATGAAATAGTACCGGTTTCAGAATTACTGGGTTTAATGGAAAGAAACGGTAATAATAATATAGAATAAAAAAACAAAAGGCAAGGATTTCAGAAGATTCCTGGAGGTTAATTATGAAAAAGTATGCTATTTTTGGGATTCTGTCAGGGAAAGTGGTTATAGCAGTTATTTTAGGCCTTTTTCTTATTTTACTGCTTTTAGTTATTAATGATAATGATTTTAAAGAATTAAGTAGCACAAAAGTTAATCCGGATGTTACCTTTATGGGAGAAGACATAGAAAAAATGTCTGAAGAAGAAGTTACTGAATGTGTAAAGCAAGTGAGCAGAAAAATGTACAGAAATCCTGTAGATGCTTCCATAGATCCTGTTACAGAAGGAGTAATTCCGGAGCTTTATGGTTACCAGGTTGATATAGCTGCAACGGTACAAAAAATTTTAAGTGCCTCTCAGGGAGATATTGTTGATCCAGTATTAAATGAAATATTACCTCAGTATACCATAGAAGATTTTCCAGAAGCCCCCTTATACCAGGGAAATTCAGCAAAAAAACAGGTATCCTTTCTGGTTAATGTAGCCTGGGGGGAGCAACATATTCAAGAAATGTTGGGAATAATGGAGGAGCACAACATAAAAAGCACATTTTTTTTAATAGGTAAGTGGGCAGGGAAAAACCCGGACCTGGTAAAAGAAATAGTATCCCGGGGGCATGAAGCGGCTAACCATGGTTACCGGGACACTGTGTTAATGTCCCGACTTTCAGCGGAGGAGATAAAAGCTGATATTTGTAAAACAAATAACTTAATAAAAGAAATAACAGGAGAAGAAGTTAAGTTCTTCAGTTCCCATTGTGGCGAGTTAAACGAAGATATATTAAGGACAACTGCAGAGTTAAACATGCGAACTATTATGTGGAGCCTTGATACAGTGGACTGGAAATTGCCGGGCGCCGAAAAAATGGCAGAAAAAATTCTAAACGGAGCACATAACGGTGCCACTGTTCTTATGCATCCCACAGAACAAACACAGGAGGCTCTAATAATTATCATCAAAGGTTTAAAGGAGCAGGGTTATGACATTGTAACCCTTTCAGAATTAATTAACCCTTGCTATTGGAGATACGAAAACTTATAAAAATGGTGGTTTTATGAAAAAAAAATTTAGCATGTATTTTAAGTTAAGTTCCATATTAGCTGTAATAAGTATTTTAATTGCCATATATTTAGTTTATGATATAGGAGATAAGGTTGAAAGATATTTATACGGAGTAGAACCCGGGGTTATCTTTGAAGGTCAGGATTTAACCGGTTATTTACGCTGCGAAGTTGAAGAGCTGGTTCTTCAAAGGGCGGAAGAGGAAAGGATAGAACCTCAAAACGCATATATAGATAGAGATAGCGGTGAAATAATACTTGAGGTTATAGGAAAGGAAGTTAATGTCTTAAGGACGGTTAATGTTATCATGGAAGCCAATGAGAAATCTAAAGTATCACTGGTTATTATCCATCTGGACCCGGAGATAACACAGGAACTCCTGAGCTCTATTGATAAAGTTATAGGTAGTTACTTTACCTGGCACGGTTCCGGCTACAGCCGTGTAACCAATATCAGGATGGGAACCTATTATATTAATAATACTTTACTGCATCCTGGAGAAGTATTTTCTTTTAATAAGACCGTAGGTCCGGTAACAGCGGAAAGGGGATTTCAGTATGCACCTGTGATTGTTTCCCGCTCTGTAACATTGGGGCTGGGAGGAGGGTTGTGCCAGGTATCTTCCACTTTGTATAATGCTGTACTGGAGGCAGATCTACAAATTGTAGAACGTTACCCCCACAGCAGACCAGTTGGGTATGTGCCGCAGGGGAGGGACGCTACAGTTTCCTACAGTTTAGACTTTAAATTTCAAAATAACACCAATTCTTTTATTTTGATTAAGGGAGGTCTTTGGGGAGGAAGGGTGCAAATAGAGCTTTATAGTAATCAGTCTGACGAAGAAGATTATTGATTAACAAACAAAACAACTATCTCTATGGGAGGTGAATTAAGTGGTGTGTTTTTTACCAATTAATAGGGATACACGCTGCTTATTAATATGAACTATATTAAGATTCAGGTTATAAAAATGGAGAAAGCTAAAGATTTACCGGTGCCCCAATATACTAGCCCCGGTTCAGCTGGGATGGATTTGAGAGCAGCATTAGAAAAGGAAATAGTTCTAAAGCCTGGAGATTTTAAATTAATTCCTACAGGTTTAAAAATTGCCTTCCCCCAGGAATTCGAAGGACAGGTTCGCCCTAGAAGCGGACTGGCTTTGAATTATGGGATTACTGTGTTAAATAGTCCCGGAACTATTGATTCAGACTATCGTGGTGAAGTTAAAGTTTTATTAATCAATCTAGGGAAAGAGCCATATACCGTTAAAAAAGGAGACCGTATTGCCCAGCTTGTGGTGTCTAGGTTGTTTAAAGCAGAGTTAACTCAAGTGGAAGAGCTTTCAGAAACTATAAGAGGAGAAGGTGGCTTTGGTCACAGTGGTATTGAATAATAAACCTTCTATTCCCCTATATTTTATGATTTTAAAAATACATCTAAAAGGTGTATTTTTTTCATTTTAGAAAGCTTGCAAGCATATTGATTGAGTAAGGAGGGAAAAAATGATTATTCATTTTATAGTATTATTGATAATATTATATTTATCTTTTCGGCAGCGAGTAAGGATAAAAAATAGGTTCCATAAAGATTTGGGCGATCTGCCTACTGATCCTTTACCATCTCCTATATCAACGGCATTGACAGAAATGTTGGGAGTTGCAGGTGGAATTTATCTTACCCTGGTTATGGCTGTTTCTTTTTTACAAATAGATGTTCCTCCCAAAGTGGATATTTATGGCTTAAATATAGAACCGTTAGCCTTGACTGCAGTTATATTATCTCTAATACAGCCATATTTTGTAGAGATAAAGAGATGCTTGAAACGGGGAGGGAGATAAGTGTACTTAAGTAAACTTGAAGGAAAAGAAATAATAAATTTATATGATGGTTCAAGGTTAGGCGTTTTAGGTAATGCAGAGCTGATGTTTAACCCAGACACCGGCTCTATAGAAGCTTTGGTGCTTCCTGGTGCTCACCGATTTTTTAATCTTGGCCAAAGCAAAGAAGAAATTACCATACCCTGGACTTCTATCCATAAGATAGGTACTGATATGATGCTGGTAGACTTAAGGCCTGAAAGAAATAAGTAGCGTAAGAATAAATCCTTACCCTGTTCTACGAATAAGAATTAAAGTAGAGGAAATAATATTAGTTGTAGATTACCAAAAAAGGAGGTATATATATGGAAACCACTGTTATAGGTATTATGCAGGGAAACAGTCAAGCGGAAGAAGCAGTAAGGGATATGCGTGAACAGGGTTTTGAAGAAAATGAGATTTCTATTGTAACCAGAGATGAACGGGAAGAGACTCAGGAAGAGGGCAGTGAAATCTCTTTTGAAGATCAAAACCTGGGTGATGGTACTGCAACAGGCGGTGCTATTGGCGGTGTAGCAGGGCTGCTAATGGGTGCAGGAGCACTTTTAATTCCTGGTGTTGGCCCTATTATTGCTGCCGGGCCATTAGCAGGAGCTTTAACCGGTGTAGTAACCGGTGGTATTGCTGGAGGCCTTATTGACTTTGGAATACCAGAAGAACGAGGAAAAGAATATGAAGAAAGAGTTAAAAAAGGAGATATTCTGGTAGCCGTTAAAACAGATGGGGAAAGAGTAGATTCGGCAGCTTCTATCTTGCGTCGGCATGGAGCCGAAGAAGTAGAAAGCCATCCGGTAGAATAATTTAAAAATTTAAAAAAAGATAAAAAAACGCGTATCTAAAGATACGCGTTTTTTTTATGCCTGTCACAAATCCGGAGCGATTTTCATATTATTATAGTAACTTATTTCCGTGTCTGTATATAGGAGGAGAAGATATGAGGGCTAACATATTGATAATAGGGGGCGATGAAAGAGAATTAGAGGTGGGGAAAGTATTACAGGAGCAGGGATTGCAGGTTAAAGTTGTGGGGTTTGATAATTACCCCCATTCCATACCTTTAGAAAAGGTTTCGTTATTAGAAGCTGTAGACATTGCCGATGCAATTATCACACCTTTGCCCGGAACAAATGATAAAGGGAGTGTTTATGCATTATACAGCAAAGAAGAAATTCACTTAACCCGGGAAGTTTTAAAAAATATTAAAACGGGCATCCCCTTGTTTATTGGAAAAGCAAAACCATTTTTTAAAAATAATCTCCAGATCTTTGGAATCAAAATAATTGAAGTTGCAGAGATGGATGAAGTAGCTATTATAAATTCTATCCCTACTGCAGAGGGAGCAATTCAACTAGCCATGGAAGAAACAAAAACCACAATACACAGCAGTCATTCTATGGTGATTGGATTTGGAAGATGTGGCTTCACTCTTGCCAGGATGCTCTATGGATTAGGTGCTAAAGTTACAGTAACAGCAAGAGATGATGCTTCTTTGGCCAGAGCTTATGAGATGGGATTTCAGCCGTTACAACTGGAGCAAATAGAAAACCGTATAGAAAATTATGAAATAATATTCAATACGGTTCCGGCCATGGTTGTGAAAAAAGAATTAATTGAAAAACTTAACCCTGAAACGCTTATTATTGATATTGCCTCCCGACCGGGGGGAACAGATTTTCAAGCTGCTAAAAAAAGAGGGATAAAAGCCTTCCTGGCTTTAGGTTTACCGGGGCGGGTTGCTCCTAAAACAGCGGGGCAGCTGCTGGCCAGAATATATATCCGCTTGTTGCAGCGGTATTATGAAAAATATTAAAAAGGAGGGATTGAAATGTCATTGAAGGGCTTAAGTATTGGTATTGGAATAACCGGTTCATACTGTACGTTTGATAAAATTACTCCGGAATTAAGGAAAATGGTTAACTCAGGTGCTAGAGTTTACCCCATAATAACTCCTTCTGTCGATAGTATTGATACCAGGTTCGGCAAAGCAAATCATTGGAAAGAAGAGATAGCGAGTATAGCCGGTCAACAATTAATTAAAGATATCGTTGGTGCAGAACCGGTAGGACCGGAAAGTGTATTGGATGTAATGGTTATTGCACCCTGTACCGGAAACACGTTGGCCAAATTAGCAAATGGGATAACAGACACAGCAGTATTAATGGCTGCTAAAGCCCAGTTGAGGAATCTTAAAAATGTTGTCTTAGGTATTTCTACTAATGATGGACTGGGGTTAAATGCTAGAAATATAGGCACCCTAATTAATACTAAAAATATATTTTTAGTGCCTTTTGGGCAGGATAATCCATTAAAGAAAGCGAATTCTCTAGTAGCCAGGATGGATTTACTAATTCCTACTATAGAAAAGGCTGTAGAGGGTAAACAAATACAACCTGTTCTTATTGAATACCAGTCGGCCCATTCCTGATGTTAAAATTTAATAAGTTTAAATTATGAAGATGAAAAGGAGGTGAAGGTAATTGGCAACAAATTTTGGGAGACTAATCACAGCCATGGTAACACCCTTTGATGATAATTTTGAAATTAATTATGATAGAGCAGGATCTCTGGCTGAGCACCTTGCAGAAAACGGTTCAGAATCAATAGTTATTGCAGGAACGACAGGAGAGTCTCCTACTTTAAATGTTGAGGAAAAAGCAAAGCTTTTTAAAACGGTAGTAGAAGCTGTAAAGGGTAAGGCCAAAGTTATTGCAGGTTCCGGTTCTAATTCAACACGGCAATCTATTGAAATTACTAAAAAAGCAGAAGAAGCAGGGGTAGATGGAGCAATGCTGGTAGTTCCGTATTATAACAAGCCTCCTCAAGATGGTCTTTATGAGCACTTTAAAGAAATAGCCAGTAATACCGGTTTACCCATAATGCTATATAATGTTCCTGGAAGGACGTCTATTAATATGGCGGCCCAGACAACTATTCGCCTGGCTGAGATAGATAATATATTTGCTATTAAAGAAGCCAGCGGAGACATGGATCAGATAAGTTATATAATTAAAGAGACACCTGATGAATTTTTAGTTTATAGCGGCGATGACAGTATGACTTTACCCATGATGGCAGTTGGTGGCCATGGAGTGGTAAGTGTAGCCGGTCATGTAGCGGGAAAATTATTAACTTCCATGATAAGGGCTTATGTGCAGGGGAATACTGCTGAAGCTGCAGCCCTTCACGGTAAGTTAATGCCTGTTTTTAAAGGTATGTTTATTAGTACTAATCCGGTTCCTGCAAAAACATCTTTAAACTTAAAAGGTATTAATGTAGGTCCTGTTAGAAGACCATTGATAGAAATGACTGATGAACAGAAGAAAGCTCTGGAAAAAGTCTTAAAAGAAGCAGATCTTCTGTAAAGAAGTTTGAAACAGGACAAAAAAATATTACTTAATATTAATCACCTTAACTATTTTTAAAAAGTTAAGGTGGTTTTTAGTTTATTTGAAAATCCGAGACTAATAGCTTTAACTAAGAGCTAAGACCAGAGGTTAATTTGCAAGCATTCCTAAAATAATATATAATAGGGCTAATGGTAGTGTGAACGGTTACTTAAATAAGCAGGAGGTGTTCTATCTTATTGAAAAAAGAAAAACAAAATAAAATCCAAATAATTCCCCTGGGGGGTATAGGGGAAATTGGAAAAAATATGTTCGTTCTAAAATACGAAGATGAAATTTTAGTGCTGGACTCAGGGTTAATGTTTCCTGAAGAGGAAATGTTTGGTATAGATATAGTTATACCAGATATTTCTTACCTTATTGAAAATAAGGAAAAAGTCAAAGGTATCATTGTAACCCACGGACATGAAGACCATATTGGTGCTCTTCCCTTTGTTCTACCTTCTCTAAATGTGCCTATTTATGGAACAAAGCTAACTTTAGGACTGGTAGAAGTCAAATTAAAAGAGCACAATATTTTAAAAACCACCAGCCTGAATCTAATTCGGCCTGGATGCAGCATGAAAATTAGTGATAATTTTAAAGTCGAGTTTTTTAAAACTAATCACAGCATACCCGATTCAGTTGGTGTTGCTATATATACCCCTGTAGGAATTATCGTATATACCAGCGATTTTAAATTAGACCAAACCCCTGTAGATGGTCAAATAACTGATTTCTACCGGTTGGCGGAATTAGGGAAAAAGGAAGTGCTGGTAATGCTTTCTGACAGTACTAATGCTGAAAGGCCGGGATTTACACTATCTGAGAAGGTAGTTGGGGAAACCATACAGGAAATCTTCCGTGTCTCTGATGGAAGAATAATTATAGCTACCTTTGCTTCTAATGTTCACCGTATACAGCAGGTTATAGATGCTGCTGCCCTGCATGGAAGGAAAGTAGCTGTTATAGGCAGGAGTATGGTTAATGTTGTAGGCATATCCCGGGAGTTGGGGTATTTAAACGTACCTGATAAAACCATTATTGAGGTTGAGGAAATAAGCAATTATCCCGAAGAAAAGTTGGTCTTACTGACGACCGGAAGTCAGGGAGAACCAATGTCTGCTCTTACCAGAATTTCAGTCTCTGAGCACAAGAAAGTAGAGGTTATTCCTGGAGATACGGTGGTTATAGCTGCAACGCCTATACCTGGTAATGAAAAACTGGTTTCACGAACCATTAATAATCTCTTTAAAAGAGGGGCTAAAGTCTATTATGAGTCGGTGTCCGGGGTTCATGTTTCAGGACATGGAAGCCAGGAAGAGTTGAAGATAATGCTAAATCTACTTAAGCCCAAGTTCCTGATTCCAGTTCACGGAGAATATCGCCATTTAGTACATCATGCAGAACTTGCTGAAAAGGTAGGTATTTCTCCAAAGAATGTTTTTGTTTCAGATAATGGTTCTATCTTAGAATTCACTGCGAATACAGGGAGAAAAGTTGGGCGGGTATCAGTGGGCAATGTTTTAGTTGATGGCTTAGGAGTAGGCGATGTTGGTAATATAGTTCTAAGGGACAGGAGAATCCTGTCTCAGGATGGAATACTAATAGTAGTGATTGCTATTGACAAGGAAAGCAACTGTGTTTTAGCAGGGCCTGATATAGTTTCCAGGGGCTTTGTTTATGTACGGGAGTCTGAAAAATTAATTGAAGAAGCTAAAAGCCAGGTCGCCCACGCTTTGGAGTCCACAAGTGCAGAGAAAATGGGAGAATGGTCAACAGTAAAAAATATCGTTAGAGATGTTTTAAACAAATTCTTCTGGGAAAAAACAAGAAGAAGACCGATGATACTGCCCATAATTTCAGAAATATAATTGTACCGTTAACTACCATATAAATGTTGAATAAGTTAAGGGAAGTCACTTCAGGCGACTTCCCTTAAATATTATATGTTTTTCTAATCTATGTCTTCAAAACGATCTTTTAGCCTTTCCATTACCAAAGGTAAGGTGGTATATTCCATTTCGTCCAAGGGGAGACGGTGAGGCTCAAAAGGCCCCATGCTTCTTATGTAATCGGCGATTTCATTGGCTTTGCGCCGGGCATTATCATAAGAGGTATCTGCAAAAAAGTCTTGAGGCCCTATAAGTTTACCTTCAGCAAGTTGGAAGCCTAAACCTACAACCCGGGGTGGACCGTCAAACCTGGTAGGATTACACTTATCCAGTGATGAAGGCATTAGCGGACCGGAATGGGAACCTCTCATCCATCCAGAAACCATGTAAGGATTAGAGAAAGGCTCCAGGACTTCTCCAACCGCCGGAAAACCACTTTGACAACGGACAATACAAACCGGATCATCTTTACCTACATATCGACCGGCCATAAGATTTAGACGCTGTGTGCTGGAAGTTGATGCTATATCCCCTGTGTCTTTATGAAAAACAGATTTTACACAATAGTGTCCGGAAGCTCCTATAAATACCAGAAGATCATAAAGTTCTTCCGGAGTATTAAAAATTACCTTTTTGTTTTTAATTAAGTCGTGGATTTCAAATTTAAATCCGCAGTTCATTTTAGGATCTATAACCAGTCCTGCCGTGTTAAAAGGATCAGCAAACATTTTATAGAGAGGATAGTTCCAGGCTCCAGGTTCCGTTTTATCCGCCATGAATATAACAATGGGTTCACTTTTTCTCTCAACAAATTCCATTTCTGCAACTCCAGGCCCCATGCCCCGGATATTTCCTGAGAAAGCGTCCCCCAGGAGGTCTTGGCCTGCTCCATATAGCTTTAGTTTTTTGGCTAATTCAGTACATGCGATAAAAACATCCCAGGCTAACTGGTGTATCTCTTCACTATCTATTCCTTTTCCATGGGTTAGAATTAAATTTATATCATCGCCTACATGGGTAACATGAAAATCTGTTAATAAATTGCTTTCCCCCAGCATTTCGTTAGCTTTTTCTAAGAGGTCACTGTGAACGCTGCTGTGACCAACAAATCCTCCGATATCAGCTTTAATAACTGATAAAGTTATTTTTTTATTCATTTTAACCCTCCCGTGATAATTGTTTATTATAACTCAAGATTACCTCCTTCCTTCACCTGTTTAATATTAATCGCAAATATATTGTATCATAATTAGCGTTAAAAACTCAATTGTGTTACGCTGTTTATTCTTTTACTGTATTTATTAAATACCTATGAATATTGCTTTAATACAATTACTGAACTAAACAATAAAATAATTAAATTTTTATAACACTAAAGAGCAGGAAAGTAATTATTTTATGTAGAACATTGTATGTCTAATGATTAGTTTAATATAGGTTCCTTAATTTAACTATTTTTGGAGGTGAATTTTAAATTGTTGGAGCTTAAAGGATTATCTTATAATGTAAGCGGTAAGGAAAAAGACATTGAAATAATCAAGGATGTTGATATATCTTTTGACAAGGGCAAACTATATGCTATAACAGGTCCAAATGGAAGCGGTAAAACTTCCTTGGCCCAATTAATCATGGGAATTTATCCTGCCACCAAAGGGAGAATACTGTTTAAGGGGGAAGATATTACTGATTTAGATATATCTGAAAGAGCAAAAAAGGGTATCGGTTATGCTTTCCAGTATCCTCCCCGTTTCAAAGGATTAAAGGTTTTAGATTTACTGAGCCTGGCTTCAGGGATTGAGGAGGAAACAGTAGCAAGGGGATATTTGCGGCAGGTAGGATTATGTCCTGAAGATTACCTGGACAGGGATGTTGATCCGGGCTTATCTGGTGGAGAAATGAAAAGAATAGAAATTGCTACACTCCTGGCTAAAAATCCTGAGTTTGTTATATATGATGAGCCAGATGCCGGTGTTGATTTGTGGAGCTTTGATCTACTTTTAGATGTTATCCGGAATAAACATAAAAAAGAGGGCATAACAACGATATTAATCAGTCACCAAGAAAGAATTCTTTCCTTGGTAGACGAAATAATTTTGATTGTTGACGGCAGGATAAAAGATGTGGGAAATAAGGATAAGATATGGCCGGTTATTAAAGATGTTGTGGGATGCCAGAGGGATACATTATGCAGCAGGAGGGATAAAGTTGAAACTAAATGCCGTTGATAAAAATCTTTTAGAACAGGTTGCAGATCTTCACGATACTCCCCAAGGTGCCTATAATATTCGTAGGGACGGGGAAGGTTTTTCTCGCCATTCTACTGAAAATATTCAGATAAATGTTAAGGAGGATAAGCCCGGGATTGATATAATTGTTAAGCCGGGCACTAAAAATGAGTCGGTTCATATTCCGGTGCTGCTTACTCAGGATGGGATCAACGACCTGGTTTATAACACCTTTGAAATAGGAGAAGGCTCTGATGTGCAGGTAGTAGCAGGATGCGGTATTCATAATGATGGGTCTCAAGAATCCCGGCATGACGGCATACACACTATATATGTCCGCAAGGGAGCCCGGATGCGTTATGTTGAGAAACATTATGGAGAGGGAGAAAGTGTAGGGGGTAGAGTTTTGAACCCTAAAACAATCATTGAAATTGAAGAAGGCGCAACAGCGGAACTGGAAATGGTTCAAATTAAAGGAGTAGATAGTACAAAGAGGGATACGGAAGCTAATCTGCATAAGGATGCCAATTTAATTATAGTAGAAAGGCTCTTAACCCATGGAAATCAAAAGGCCAGGTCCGATATTGTGGTTAATCTAAGGGAAGAGAATTCTTTTACCCAGATAACCTCCCGGACGGTAGCCCAGGGGGATTCTGAGCAGATTTTTTATCCCCGGGTTATAGCCTATGCCAAATCCAGGGGATATGTTGAATGTGACTCTATAATCATGGATAGGGCCATAGTCCAGTCAGTGCCGGAAATCACTGCACACCACGCTGAGGCGGAATTAACTCATGAGGCGGCGATTGGTAAAATTGCCGGGGCACAGCTCCTTAAACTCATGTCTCTGGGCCTTTCTGAACAAGAAGCTATAGAAAAAATACTGAAGGGTTTTTTGAGATAGAATAATAGGCCGAGGGTTAATAGATTGCCCGGCCTATTTTTTTATTAAAATAAAAATAAGAAAAAGGATTTTGCCGATTATAAATAATAAGCAGTATAAAATCTATTAGGGAGCAGAAAATAAATAAGAATTATTTCATTAAACATATTATTATAATAATTGGAGTGATAAGTTTGAGCATGTATAGTCGTCGTAAATCCCCTGTTAGAAGGCCGAAAAAACCTACTGCTCCTTCTCCCCAAACCGGTCAGGAAACGGAAAGTCTCAAAAATATAGAAAAGTTAGGTCAGGTTAATATTCCTCAAATGGATAGTAACCTTCATTGTATTTCTATAGTAGGTCAGATTGAAGGTCATTTAGTCTTACCTCCCCAGAATAAAACCACCAAATATGAACATATAATTCCGCAGCTGGTTGCCGTGGAACAAAACCCAAATATCGAAGGCCTGATGATTATACTTAACACCGTAGGAGGCGATGTAGAGGCAGGTTTAGCCATAGCAGAGTTAATAGACAGTTTATCTAAGCCTACCGTTTCCCTGGTGTTAGGGGGAGGGCACAGTATTGGGGTTCCTATTGCGGTGGGAGCAGATCATTCTATAATTGCCCACACAGCAACCATGACTATTCATCCTTTAAGACTTACAGGATTGGTAGTTGGAGTTCCCCAAACATATGAATACCTGGACAAAATGCAGGACCGGGTGATAAATTTTGTAACCAGGCACTCAGCTGTTTCAGAAGAGGAGTTTAGAAAACTAATGTTTAGTACCGGACAATTAGCCCGGGATATCGGGACGGTATTGGTGGGAGAAGATGCAGTAAATAAAGGGCTGATAGATTCCATTGGTGGACTGGGGGAAGCAAACGCAAAGCTAAACGAAATGTTAAACGGTAATCCTACTCCCCCCGGGGGTGAGATTCAATGATTATTTATACTCCGCTCCCTATAGAGTTAATCCTGGAGGGAAGCGATGATTTTTCTCCTGAATACAAAGAGGTAGAAAAAGATGGTTATAAACTACTGGTAGAACCCTATTCTTTTAATGAAGGCAAAGTAGTGCGCTTGATAAGCAGCAACCCTCAAGAATACTTAAAGCCTGAACTGCAACCTGGAGAGATTATTAAACTGTCATAGTCTTATATCTGTTTTTTAATTAAGAGCTGTTCTGAGCTCTTTTTTATTATGTCAAAAATAGACAGCGTTTTACAAAGGATTTTGTTAACCATTAAAGAAAATAATTAGTAAATATAAAAATAAATATAAGCTTATATGTTGTTAAATATTTATTTGGACATGCCTTTTAGAATAATTAAACTTAAAAATAACAATGGAGGGAATAAAAGTGACGGAAAACAAGGGACATGAAAAGGGGTTCCCTGTTGTCGGTATCGGAGCTTCTGCCGGGGGATTTAAAGCTTTAAAAGAATTCTTTACCCATATGACTGAAGATACGGAAAGTGGAATAGCTTTTGTTCTGGTCCAGCACTTATCCCCTGAATGCAAGAGTAATTTGAGGGGCTTAATTGAACAGTTTACTGAGATGCCGGTACAGGAAGTGGAAGACGGTATGGAAATACTGCCTAATAATATTTACATTATCCCGCCTAACCGGTATATGGTTTTCGTAAAAGGAAGGTTATTTCTAAATAAACCCGTCCAACAGCGGGGGACGAGGTTTTCCATTGATTATTTTTTTTGTTCACTGGCTGAGAGTTTACGGGAGCGATCAATCTGCATATTGCTCTCTGGTGCTGGTAATGATGGCACACTGGGATTAAGAGCTATTAAGGGGGAAGGGGGAATGACCATGGTGCAGGATCCCGAAACAGCCGAATCCGATAGTATGCCCCGCAGCGCCATTAATACAGGCTTGGTTGATTACGTGTTGCCGCCCAGGGAGATGTCGGCTTATTTGACATCTTACGTTAAGTATGCCGTTGATAAGAAAAAACAGCAGATAATTTCATCGGTTTTTAAAGATGAAGATTTGCTACAGGAGATATTAAATCATTTATGCTGTCAGATGGGACATGACTTTTCTTATTATAAACAAAGCACCATTAAACGCCGTATTGAACGTCGTATGGCGGTCAAGCAAATTAACCGGCTGGAGGATTACCTTGCTTATTTACAAACTAGCTCCCCAGAGGTAAAATCTCTTTTTAAAGATATGCTGGTGGGTGTTACCAGCTTTTTCCGGGACACAGAAGCCTTTGATATTTTTAAGGAAAGGGTTGTGCCTGATTTATTTTCAGGAAAAGCCCCGGGTGATTCCATTCGTATATGGGTGCCCGGCTGTTCCACCGGCGAAGAGGCTTATTCTATTGCCATCCTGCTTCAGGAGCAATTGGAAGATTTAAATCAGTATTATAAGGTTTGTATTTTTGCCACTGATATTGACAGTCATGCTATTAAACAGGCTCGTACCGGGGTTTATCCTGCCAGCATTGCATCTAATGTTTCTCCTGAGCGATTGAAGCGTTTTTTCACGTGGGATGCCGACGGAAATTTCTATACTATCCAAAAGAACATCCGGGACATATTGATATTTGCTGAACAGAACGTAATAGATGATCCTCCATTTACTAATATTGACTTAATTAGCTGCCGTAACCTGTTAATTTTTATGAATAAAGAGCTACAAAAAAAGATAATCCAGGTAATGCACTACGCTTTAAAGGAAAATGGTTTTATGTTCCTGGGCAGTTCTGAGACTGTCGGTGAATTCAATGACCTTTTTGAACCGGTAGATAAATCGTGGAAAATCTATAAAAAAAATGGAAACGTGTCTTATCTGCGCCCGGTGATGAGAGGGTTTGCCACATCTTCGAAAAAAGAAGAATTCGTAAACCCCACCTCACTCCATAAAAGCTCGGGAGAAAGTAAGATTATTGCTATTCGCAAATTAGTTGAAAGAAAGCTGTTCAGGCAGTACACCCCGGCTTGCGTAGTAGTTGATAAAAGTGGGGAAGCACTGTACATTCATGGTCGTACCGGTAAATATCTGGAGCCGACATCGGGTGAAGCCAGTATGAACATTCTTCAGATGGCCCGGGATGGATTGAGAATGGAGTTGAGAAAAGCTATACGGAAAGCTGCTGTCAATGAAGAGTCCATACATTGTCAGGGGTTGCGGGTCATGTCAAACGGTGAAATTACTACTGTTAATGTAACAATCAGTCCAGTTACAGAAGAAGATCCAATCTTACAGGGGTTAATTATGGTTATTTTTGAAGATATCCATCTTCCTGAATCATCCGCTTCCCTGGAGGAGGTAGCAGTTACAGGGGATATTGTTACTGATAAGGATAAACATATTCTTGCTTTGGAACAGGAACTGAGGGATAAAGAAGGGTACCTTCAGTCCACCCTTGAAGAGCTTGAGGCTTCTAATGAAGAACTTCAATCCATCAACGAGGAATATCAATCAGCCAACGAAGAATTGGAGACATCTAAGGAGGAACTGAAGGCGGTTAATGAGGAGCTTGCGATGGTTAACACGGAGATGCAAAACAAGATAGAAGAGCTATCCCGGTCTTTCAATGACACAAAAAACATGCTGGCCGGCACAGAAGTGGGAACAATCTTTGTGGATAAATTACTGCGCATTAAGCGCTTTACTCATCCCGCTACCGAGGTTATTAACCTGATAGAGAGTGACGTTGGTCGGCCTTTAAGCCATTTTTCTTTAAACCTGCTAAACTATGAAAACCTTATAGAAGACGTACAATCAGTTTTAGATACATTAGTGCCTAAAGAAATAGAAGTACAAACTAAGAATGGTCTGTGGTATAAGATGCGCATTATGCCTTATCGCACGCTGGAAAATGCTATTGAAGGCGCAGTAATTACTTTTATTGATATTACCAATTCCCTAAACCGTTTGGCTGTTGTGGTTATGGATTCCAGGGATGCTATTACGGTACAGGACTTTGAAGGCACAATACACTCCTGGAACCCGGGAGCGGAAAAACTGTACGGATGGAAAGAATTCCAGGTGTTAAATAAGAGCATTAATATCGTGGTTCCTGAAGAAAAACAGGGGGAAGAAATGGAAAAGTTAAAAAAGTTAGCCTTGAATGAAGATGTAGAACCGTACCAAACATTGCGGGTCACTAAGGAGGGAAGGTTAATAAATGTATTTGTAACTGCCACAACACTGGTTAACCAGAAGGAAGAGCCTTATGCAGTTGCTACTACGGAACGATTCATCAGCCAACACTAGCTGATTTGCACTGAAAAGGAGGAAAATTATGGATAAAAAAAAGAGCGATTCCAATTTTTCTGTCTTGCGGAAGCGGGCGGAAGAGATCATACAAGGATCCTCTGTAGATGTGCCGGATAACCTTTCACCGGAAGATGCTCGAAGTTTAATCCACGAGCTGAGGGTATATCAAGAAGAGTTGGAAATACAAAATGAACAGCTTCGCCAGGCTCAATTGGATCTGGAAAAAGCAAGGGCGCGATATTTTGACCTGTATGAGCTGGCTCCAGTTGGATATTTAATGCTTGATGAACAGGCTATAATTCTAGAGGTTAACCTGACGGCTACATCCCTTTTAGGACTGGAAAAAGACCAGATAGTCAAGCAACCGCTGAACTGCTTTATTGCCAGTGATACTCAAGACACCTTTTATCTTAATTTTAAAAAAGTTCTTAAAACAGGCGCCAAGAAGGTTTATGAAATGAAAATGATTAATAAAAATGGCTGCTGGTTTTGGGTTCAAGTTGAGATGACAGCAGCGCTAAAGTATGAAAGCCAGGACAACACTTATCGTGTAGTGATAAGTGATATTACCGAGCGCAAGAAGGCGGAGGAAATTATAAAATCTAATTATGAATTTAAGCGAAGAGCAGACAAGTTGGAATCCTTAAGCATATTGGCCAGCGGCATTGCCCATGATTTTAATAATTACCTGGCCACGCTTCAGGGCAATATTTCTCTGGCTAGGATTTATAAAGATAAACCGGATAAAGTTGAAGGCAAGTTGAAAAATATGGAAAGTGTGATTGATCGAACTACAGATTTAACCCAGCAGTTATTCCTTTTTGCTACAGGTGGGACAACGGACAAAAAAAAGGTATATATAAAAAAGTTAATAAATGACAGCGTTCATTTTGCTTTAAGTGGTTCTAACGTTTGCTGTCATTTATCTTTACCTGACAGTCTCTATGCCGTTGAAATTGACGAAGGACAAATAACGCAGGTTATGTACAACATTATTATTAATGCAGCGCAGGCTATGTCTGAAGGGGGAGCAATCCATGTAAGCGCTGAAAACTTCATAATTGAAACACCAGAAAACGAAAACCTTATTTCTTTACCTGAAGGAAAATATGTAAAGATATCTATAGCAGATGAGGGTCCTGGTATACCGGAAAAATTCTTACAAAAAATATATGATCCCTTTTTTACTAGTAAAGTTGAAGGGAGCGGTCTGGGCCTTTCTACTTCGTACTCTATTATCAAAAACCATAACGGTTACATTCAGGTAGAAACTGAAGAAGGTAAAGGAACCATATTTAATATATTTCTTCCTGCTTTTACGCAAATAGATGTGGCTAACACTGAAGAAAAAGATATCATTTATGGCTCAGGAAAGATTTTAATAATGGATGATGATAAAGAAGTCAGGTCTTTTATGGGGGAAGTGTTAACTACCCTGGGATACGAAGTGCTTTATGCCTGTGAAGGAATTGAGGTTTTAGAAATGTACATGAACTCTAAAAAATACGACCAACCAATTGATCTTGTAGTAATGGACTTAACCATTTCCAATGGGATGGGTGCTAAGAATACTATTAACAAGCTGTTTAAAAAGGATCCTGAGGCAAAAGCTATTGTTTCCAGCGGCTACGCAAACGACCCGGTGTTGAATAATTTCAGAGAATATGGATTTAAAGGTGCCATTAAGAAACCTTATAACATAAAAGAGTTGTCTGAAGTCATCTATGGAGCATTAAAGGATATAGACCACTAACAACAGCATAAATTTAATATTATAGGAGGGTGTATAGGCTCCTGACTGTACTGAATGAGTGAGTAAAAGGAACGTACAGTTTAGTGGGTTTGTACGCTTTTTTTTAATTCTAAAAAGCAACTAAGTTATATATTAATAATAAGGAGTCTTAGCTTCTTATAGGGGGAAAATTATTTGGCCTTAGTTAACTGGCTGGTTCTGGTGGGCGGGGTAAGTGCTTTAATTTCAGGGCTACATATGATGAGCAGTGGTTTAAAGCTTACAGCTGCTTCTAAACTAAAAAAATATTTGAATATATTAACAAATAACCCCCTGCTGGGGGCTTTAACCGGAGCTGTGGTTACCATGATATTGCAGAGCAGCAGTATTACTACAATAATGGTAGTGGGGCTGGTTAATACCGGGTTAATTAATTTTACCCAGGGTATAAGCATTATAATCGGAGCTAATATAGGAACCACCATAACAGCACAGATTTTAGCCTTTCAGTTGACTGATTGGGCTCTGCCTATTACAGCCGTGGGTTTAGTTTTTTTACTGCTGGGTAAATTCAGGAGCCCGTATCTCTGGGGATTGGGGAAAAGCCTTTTAGGAGCAGGTTTATTATTTTTAGGATTATATATGATGACTACAGCCTTAAAACCTTTAAGGGAGTCACCATATATATTAAACCTCCTTTTAGAGGCTGGCGAAGTGCCTTTACAGGGAGTACTTATAGGGGCCCTGTCAACATTCCTCTTTCAAAGCAGTGGGGCGGTTATAGGAATAATTATGGTTATGGCCGTTCAGGGCATGGTTTCTTTACCTGTAAGTATAGCTATTATTTTGGGAGCAGATATGGGGACCTGTATTACTTCTATGATTGCCAGTATAGGAACTGACATTCATGCCCGAAGAACAGCTTTTGCACATTTAATATTTAATATTATCGGAGCTACCTGCCTGTTGACTATTTTTAATTATTTTACTAGTATAGTTATGGAAACTTCACCTGTTATTACCAGGCAGATTGCTAATGCTCATACCCTTTATAATATTTTCAATGCACTGATTATTCTACCTTTTGTAAATATATTTGCCCGCTTCATAGAATATATAATACCGGAAAAGAAAAGCAAAGCAATGTAAACAAAATAATTATGTACAGGTAAATAAAGTATTGTATAATAGTAGGGGGAGTATTATGACAACCTGGGAAGCAATATTTCTGGGAATTATCCAGGGATTAACTGAATTTCTTCCCGTAAGCAGTTCGGGCCACCTGGTAATATCCCAGTATATTTTAGGGGTTAAGCAGTCTGGAATTACCTTTGAAGTTTTTGTGCACTTTGGCACTTTGGTTTCTATAATTTGGGTCTTTTATGCTGATATTAAGAAGTTAATCCTGGCTGCTTTAAATATAAATTATGATCCCCTGAGCCGTCGAATGATATTTTTATTAATTATGGGGTGTATACCTACAGCCATAATGGGAATAGTCTTTGAGCCATTTTTTGTGGGTCTCTTTGATTCAGTTGTTACCGTAGGTTTTATGCTTTTAGTTACGGGAAGCCTACTGTGGATAATAAACTGGAAGATCCCAGGGGCAAAGAAGATTGGTGAAATGAAAACACTTGATGCCATAATTGTGGGTATATTACAGGGTATGGCAATAATTCCCGGTTTTTCCCGTTCAGGTGCCACTATTTTTGCTGCTCTTTTAAAAGACCTGGACAGGGAAACGGCTATCCGCTATTCTCTCCTTTTGGCTCTTCCTGCGATTTTGGGAGCTACTCTATTAGAGGCCCGGGAATTAATGGCGGGGACCGGGGAGAACATTAGCCTTGTCCCTTTAGTTCTGGGTACTGTAGCTGCTTTATTTTCAGGCATTCTAGCCATCAAAACTTTTATCAAACTGCTTCAAATGGGTAGGCTCTATTATTTTTCATATTACTGTTGGATGGTAGGATCGCTAATTATATTGTGGCAGCTAGTAAAGAAATTTGGCTACTTCTAAAGGAGTTGTCTCCCCCTTAAAGGAATTCCATAGAAATTGAAGAATTACTGACTTTAGAGGTGTTTTATATGTTTAACATGTTTAATGAACTTAAGGAAGATTTTCGCTTTCAAATAAAAGGGCTTTTGCTGCTTACCTTAAGTCTATTATGTTTTGCCGGTTTAAGGTTTACAGAGCAGACAGGTACGGTGGGAGGAATACTGGCTGGCTTTTTATATTTTGTTGCCGGAGATTTAGCGTATTTAATTCCTCTGGTGGTCTGTCTGTTAGGTCTTAAATATATAGTACCAGGTAAAATTAATAATATCCGTACCCGTTTCGTCGGGCTGACTATTATTTTGCTTTTATTTTTGGTTACTGTTCATCTTAACCTTATGATTGAAGCTCCTCTGGAGGGGCACAGCATATATGAAGCCAGTTACAACCTGGGAATACAAAAACAGGGTGGAGGAATAACAGGTGCTCTTCTTTCCATATTATTGTTTTTCTTTTTCGGGGAAATAGGAAGCTATATTGTAGTAGGTGCCATGTCTGTAGTTGCCTTTTTATTAATTATAAATATTTCCCTTACCCAGCTTTTTGATATTTTCAAAAAAGCTTTTTCCCGGGTTTCTCCCAAGGTCAAACCTTTTTTCCATGAACTATATCATATTCTATTTACTGAAGAAGAGGAGGAAGCGTTCGTAGGGGAAGATGAAAAAGTGTTGGCCTTACCCAAAACTTCACCTTCAGAAAACTTATCACAAGAGGATAACGTTATGGAGGAAAAAGAAAAGGATGAACCTGTCCCCGTTACTGTTAATGATAATGATAAGGAGAAGGATAATTTAGAAAAGAAAGAATCACAACCTAACCCCAGCTCTCTTACCCTGGTAGTTAATAATGAAGAAATAATGGGTTATAATCTTCCTCCCGCCTCGCTTTTGCCTCAGAGAAAGCAGTTAAAAGATACCCAGCAGAAAAAGGCTGCCCTGGAAAGGGCTAAGGATTTAGAAAATACTCTTAAAAACTTTGGGGTGAAAATAAATAACATCCAGGTACACATAGGGCCTACAGTTACCAGGTATGAGCTACAACCGGCCAAAGGTGTTAAAGTTAGCCGTATAGTGAGTTTGGCAGACGATCTGGCTCTCAGCATGGCTGCTCCTGGAGTGAGGATAGAGGCTCCTATTCCCGGAAAAGCAGCGGTAGGAATAGAAGTGCCCAATAAAATTATATCCCCTGTATACCTTAGAAGTGTTTTAGAGGATACTGATTTCAAAGAATCTAAGTCCCTTCTTTCTATAGCGCTGGGAAAAGACATCTATGGAGAAGCTGTCATAGCGGACCTGGCCAAAATGCCCCACATTCTTATTGCCGGAGCTACAGGTTCAGGAAAAAGTGTCTGCCTTAATGCTCTTATTGTAAGTATACTTTATAAAGCCAGGCCTGATGAAATAAAGTTTTTATTGATAGATCCCAAGTATGTAGAGCTTAACTCCTATAACGGTATTCCTCATCTTTTAGCGCCGGTTATTTCCGATAAGAAAAAAGCTTCTGCTGCCCTTAAAAAAATGGTAAAGGAAATGGAAGAAAGATACGAGATATTTGCCCGGGAAGGAGTCAGAGATATAGAAAGTTACAACAACTTTATGAGAAATGAAAAAAATGAATTAGGAAAAGTCCTGCCATATATAGTAGTTGTTATAGATGAGCTAGCTGATATAATGCTGGTATCCCCCCATGAAGTTGAGGATGCAATTGCCCGTCTGGCTCAGATGGCTAGAGCTGCAGGGATTCACCTGGTTATAGCTACACAGCGTCCTTCAGTCAATGTTATAACGGGAGTTATAAAAGCTAATATTACCACACGTATAGCTTTTGCTGTTTCATCTAATGCTGATTCCAGGGTCATCCTGGATATAGGAGGGGCAGAAAAGCTTATAGGTCAGGGGGACATGCTTTACCATCCTGTAGGAGTACAAAAACCCAGGAGAATACAAGGGGCTTTTATTTCTGAACAGGATGTAAATAAAATCGTTGATTATATTAAGAAACAGGGAGTTATGCAGCAAGAACAAAAAATTATTCCAGAATCTGATGAAGAGGCAGGAGAACCAAAAGAAGTTGACGAATTCTTTTCTGAAGCAGTAAAGGAAGTAGTAAATTCTGGTCAGGCATCTATTTCATTTTTGCAGCGCAAGTTTCATATAGGCCACGTAAGGGCCGGCAGGCTAATTGATGAAATGGAAAGAATGGGTATCGTTAGTGGTTATGAAGGAAGTAAGGCCCGCAAAGTTTTAATATCTTCTGAGCAGTTGAACCAATACTTAGATAATGAGTAGCTCCTTGGATGGAGGTGTATATTGTGAAAGAACTTGGAGATATTCTACGCAGCACAAGAGAAGAAAAAGGCATGACCCATGAAGAAATATTTGACCTAACAAAGATTCAGCCACGATACCTCCAGGCCCTGGAAGAGGAAAATTTTGATATATTTCCAGGGGAAATTTATGCTAAAGGTTCCTTAAAAAATTATGCCCAGGTGTTAGGGTTAGACGAAGAAATGATTTTAGAAAAATATAAAGATATAAAAGAACGGGAGGGGCCTGTGCATACAGAGGAAAAGGAAAATGAAATTAAGCCTCTTTACACAAAAAGAGATGGCATATGGAGAAATATGGTTATAGGAATTATAGTGGTGTTGGTTCTTTTTGGTGGGATAAAGGGATATCAGGAATTTTTTGCTTTTGAGAATAACCAGGAAATTAATGATCCTAATGGTCAGGAGGAGGAAATTCCTTCTAATAACTCTGAAGAAGATATTAGTAATAATGAGCTTTTTCCTGATAACGATAGGGCAAGGGAAGATGAAGAAGATAAAAAGACCCCGGAACCAGAGCTGCACCTGGTGGAAGAATCTCATAACCATGAAACATATGAGCTTTATTATGCTGAAATAATAGACCTGGAATTGGAATTTACCGGTGACTGCTGGATAAGAATGGAAGCAGATGATGATGATAGAGATGAAGCAACTTATAGAGATATGGATACAGTTAACCGGGAAGCCGAAAGTAAAGTTTTGGTACGGTTTGGCAACCCTCCGGCAGCAAAGATTAAGGTCAATGGAATGGAAATTAACATTGCTGAAAGAACCAGCAGGGTAGACATAGAGATTGAGCTTATAGAGGAAAATGATATTGAAAACAACGATTCTGACATATAGTTTACAATTTTATAATATTAAAATATTTACTCCATCTATGATGGGAGTTTTTTTTGACAAGGTATTATACTTATACTATACTAAAGTGAATATATGTAGACTTGTAGAGAAAAGGAAGCAATTGCAGGAGGACATGAGAGATGCCAGGTGAAAAGCTGGGAGTTATTTCCCTGGGTTGTGCAAAAAACCTTGTAGATACTGAAGTTATGTTGGGACTGATTACGGAGGCAGGTTTTGAGGTTACCAATAATGCTCAAGAAGCCCAGGTTTTAATAATTAATACATGCGGTTTCATTAATGACGCAAAGGAAGAATCCATTGATACCATTTTAGAAATGGCAGAATATAAAAATAAGGGAAATTGTAAGGTGCTTTTGGCAACGGGATGTCTTACACAAAGATATCGGGAAGAATTAATGAAGGAGATACCAGAATTAGATGGAATCATCGGCACGGGCGATTACAATAAAATAGCTACAGTTATTGAGGATGCCTTAAAAGGTACTAAAATTGCCAGTTTTGATAACTGTGGTTTTCTATACGATCATACTTATCCCAGATTATTGAGCGGACCTTCCCACAGGGCATATGTAAAAATAGCTGAAGGATGTAACCATAAATGTGCTTTTTGTGTTATACCTGACTTAAGAGGAAGATATCAGAGCAGGAGTCCGGAATCGGTAATTAAAGAAGTAGAAGGCCTTGCCAACCGGGGAGTTAAGGAAATAAATCTTATAGCCCAGGATTCTACAAGTTATGGTAAGGATCTTAAAGATAGCTCTGTAAATCTAGCAAGGCTATTAAAACAACTGGTAAATAAAGAAAGCGTTGAATGGTTGAGAGTCCTGTACGGATATCCTACAGGTGTTACGGAGGACTTAATTGAAGTTATAGCTAATGAAAACAAAATTTGTAAATATCTTGATATTCCCTTACAGCATGCCCATCCAGAAATATTAAAGAAGATGGGCAGGTCTTTACCTCCAGAGGATGTAAAACAATTAATAACAAAAATAAGAAAGAATATCCCTGGAGTTATTTTAAGGAGCACATTCATGGTTGGTTTTCCTGGGGAAAAGGATCATCATTTTGACGAACTTTATCAGTTTATGCAGGAAATTCAATTTGAACGGGCAGGAGTTTTTGTTTATTCCCGAGAAGAAAGCACCAAGGCTGCAAAACTTAAGGAACAGGTTAAAAACAATATGAAGGTTGAAAGGTACCACCGTCTCATGAAACTTCAAAAAAAGATATCTGAACAAAAGAACAAGGATTATTTAGGTAGTATTCAACAGGTATTGGTGGAGGGGCAGGTAAGGGATTCCCATGATTTATATTTCGGTCGTTTTTGGGGTCAGGCACCGGAGGTGGATGGGTTGGTTTATTTTACAAGTAACCGCCATGTATCCTCTGGAGACTTGGTTAAGGCCAAGATTACAGGTACCTACACTTATGATCTTAAGGGAGAGGTAATTTAATGAACTTGGCAAATAAGCTGACTTTAGTCAGAATATTTTTGATACCAGTATTTATGGTGTTCCTCCTGGTTAAGTTTTTTCCGTATGGCGGCAAATTTATTGCTGCAGGTGTTTTCACACTGGCGGCCTTGACGGATGGCCTGGATGGGTATATTGCCCGGAAGAACAACCAGGTGACTAGGGTTGGAAAGTTTTTAGACCCCTTGGCGGACAAGCTTTTAATCAGTGCAGCTTTGATATCCCTGGTAGGTTTGGGAAAACTGCATGCCGGTATAGCTTTCATAATAATTGCCAGGGAATTTATAATTACAGGTTTAAGGGTAATGGTTGCCGGGGAGAGAAAAATTCTGGTTGCCAGCAAACTGGGCAAGGCCAAGACAATTTTTCAAATAGTGGCCGTTTTATATATAATTATAATATCTGACTTAGAAAACCTTTCTGCTATTTTACCTCCATTATCTGACTTTCTTCAAAAGTTCCCATATTTATATTTGAACTGGTTTTTATTGTTTTTGGCTGTTCTATTTACTGTATGGTCCGGAGTTGACTACATGTACAAGAATAAGTGGGTCTTTAAGATGGGAAAAGAATAAAATACTATAAAACTTCAGATATATTACAGAGAGGCGTGGGGATAACATTTCCACGCTTAATTATGTAAGCGATGCTATGGTTATTATTACTATTGCTACAGCAAAATTCCCTGTGTTATAATGATTATGTAAACAAACGCCGGCAAAGTAAAACTCTATTATACTTTTGATTTTTGTTGGGAGAGGTTTGTAATGTTTTTTAAACAAATTAAATGGGTTGCTGTAATAGTTTCTTTTATTTTTATTTTAGGAATATTCTACGGATTTCAACATTACCAGGATAAACAGACAGCGGATGAACTTTTATATCAACTACTAAATGAAATAGAAGAAATTGAAGACGTAGAAATAAAAGAAAAACCTGAATCACTGCACATTGTGCTGGAACTGGCGTATGTTAATAATTTATATAATACAGAAAATGAGATTAGTAAAGAAGTAGTAAGGTATTTAGGAGACAGGGAATTTAAAATAATATTCGAAGATAAGAGGGACGAAGACTTAGATGAGATATTTTATAGAGTTCATTATTCTCTTCAGGAAGCAGCGGTAAAGGGGAATTTCATGGAAATGTCGGTAAAAGTAGAAGATATAATGGACGAGCATGCAGTTGATGATTTTCGTATAATTGTTGGAGAGAAGAGCCTTTATTTTCAGCTTTTAAAAGATGATAATTATCTTTACGAGGTAGTACCGCGTTCCCCCATGGATATAGAAAAATTATTAAGGGAGCGTGATAGCTTTGATTAAAGAAGTAGCTATAGGTATTGGAGCTGCATTATTGGTTATATTGTTTCAACAGGGGGTTAATATTATGCCCTGGTTTTTCATGGTGGGATTGGTGTTCGTACTTTATTACCTGGTTGGCTCTAAAGGCGGGAATAAAAGTTTTGCCATGATAAATAGCAGTAAGGATAAGAATAAAGTAGAGAAGATTAATTTTGATCGTATAGGGGGAAACGCTTCAGCAAAAAAGGAACTGCTTGAAGCTTTAGAGTTTATTCGCAACCCTAAAAAGGTAGTATCAATGGGTATCCGTCCCCTGAAAGGAATTTTACTTGATGGCCCTCCAGGGACGGGCAAAACCCTTTTGGCCAAAGCTGCTGCCAGCTATACGGAGTCTGTTTTTTTATCTGCTTCAGGAAGTGAATTTATTGAAGTATACGCAGGAGTGGGAGCCCAGAGGGTAAGGCAGATATTCAACCAGGCCAGGGAAACGGCCAAGAAAGAAAAGAAAAACAGCGCTATAGTATTCATTGATGAAATAGAAATACTTGGAGGAAAAAGAGGAACACATGGCAGCCACCTGGAATACGACCAGACTTTAAACCAGTTGCTGGTTGAAATGGATGGGATTAATTATTACGACGAGGTAAAGCTTTTGGTTATTGGAGCTACCAACCGTTCAGAGCTCCTGGATTCTGCTATAGTCAGGCCGGGACGTTTTGACCGGATAGTCAATGTAGATCTTCCAGATATAGACGGTAGAGAACAGATACTGAGCCTGCACACTGTAAATAAACCCCTGGACGAAGATGTAGATTTAAAAACAATAGCCCGAGAGACCTTTGGCTTTTCCGGAGCTCACCTGGAAAGTGTAGCTAACGAAGCGGCTATTCTTGCTTTTAGAGAAAATAATAAAATTATATCACAAAAGTACTTTATAGAAGCTGTAGATAAAGTAATGATGGGAGAAAAAATGGACAGAAAACCGGATAAGGAAGAAATGCGAAGGATAGCAATCCATGAAACGGGACATGCTCTGATTAGTGAAATTGTTCGTCCCGGTTCTGTTTCTAGTATTACTACTTCTTCCCGAGGAAAAGCTCTGGGTTATATGAGGCAAACTCCGGAAAAGGACCTTCATCTTTATACCAGGGATTACCTTGAGGGTCAGGTAGACATTCTTTTAGCCGGATCCATTGCAGAAGAAGAGATTATGGGTAGCAGGAGTACTGGTGCTTCCTCAGATTTCCAGCAGGCTATAAATATAACAAAGCAAATTATTAGTTCCGGGATGTCAAGTTTAGGAGTGGTGAGCTTAAAAGAAGTTCCTGCTACGATGCTCCATGATACCGTAACTAAAATTATAGAAAAAGAGGAAACAAAGGTTCGAGATACTGTTAATCGTTATAAAGATCTCGTAAAAGAGGTAGCACATTATCTTTTAGAACAGGAAAAAATCTCTGGAGATAAATTAAGGCAATTGCTTGGCGTATATAAGAAACAAATAAAGGTAAGCAGCTAGAGAGGCTGCTTACCTTTATTTGTTTGCAAAAATATTTTGGAAGGGTTACAATTTAGTCTAAAAGGTAAAAATGTAGTTAAGGAGAGTCAAAGTTGAAAGCAGACACCGTAAATGAAGAAACTATAAAAGAAGTAGTAGCCCGGATGCTTTTTAAAAGCAATTATACTCTGGTTGTTGCAGAGTCTTGCACCGGCGGCTTGCTGGCCGATAAACTTACTGATATCCCCGGCAGCTCTAATTATTTTTTGCTAGGAATAACCTGTTATAGCAATGAAGCAAAAATGGAATTATTAAAAGTGCCTCAGGAAACAATAGATACTGCGGGTGCTGTGAGTGAAGAAACAGCCAGGGCTATGGCGGACAACATTCGCAGCCTGGCTTTTGCTGACCTTGCTTTATCTACTACGGGTTATGCTGGCCCTGGAGATAGCCCTCTGGAGCCCATAGGATTAGTTTATGTGGGTATGGCCACCCCTGAAGGCACTTTCTGCCGGAGATTTAATTTCCAGGGGGATAGAAGAAGTATTAAAAAGCAGGCGGGTAATAGTGCTTTAAATATGATCAGGCTTTACCTGGAGGGCTCCTTGGAATGATTCAGTAATACTTCCCTTTCCAACTTTGTTAAAAAAGGTGATTAGATGGACTATCGCTACTACTACTTAAAGGTAGGAATTATAGCCACTATAGGGATGATCGTTTTTGTAAGCTTTCTAGGGAATGTAGCGATTCCCATGAGTGCTTTGGAGCTGGAATTGAATATTCAATTATTTAGCCAGGGATATACCGAGGTGGTTATTCCTCCTTTTGGTACAGTCAGGGCTCAAACTCATATTTCTCCCCTGCAGTTTCAGGTAATACTGCAAAATATTAATTTGGATTTGCTTCAGGAAGTTATCCCCGACTTATCTAAGGAGGAGTTTATAGGTCAGCTTCAAAAACAAATCATGTCTTATCTATACTATTTCTTTTTTCGAATTATGGCTTTAGGATTCCTTGGTGGTGCTGCAGCAGTTTATTTGTCAGGGATAAAAAAATTTAAAACGGTTGCTGTTGGCGGAATTATAGGCTTAGTTATTATAGGTCTTTTGATATTAGCTGCGGTGGTTTCTTATAATCCCCAGGCTTTTGTTAACCCGGAGTTTGAAGGAGTATTAAGCTCTGCTCCCTGGATGGTCAGTTTTATTGAAGAAAGCCTCCTCAAAGTGGACACTCTTGGTGAACAGATGGAATTGATGGCCATCAACATCTCCCGGGTCTATGAGAGGATAGATCAAATAGAACCTCTAGATAGAACTGAAGGGGACTTGAAGGTTCTCCATATTTCCGACATTCACAATAATCCGGCTGCTATAAAATATGTTATCCAGGTGGTTAATACATTTAACGTAGATATGGTTATTGATACAGGAGATATTACTGATTTTGGCACTCCTATGGAGGCGGAGCTAGTTTCCAGGATATCAAATATAAAGGTTCCTTATGTTTTTGTCCCCGGGAACCATGATTCTCCCGAAGTTATAGACCGTATGAAGGAAATTGAACAGGTCATAGTATTGGAAGAAGATAAAATAAATATAAAGGGTTTAAATATAGCCGGGATTGCGGACCCCTCTTCCCGCTCTAAAAAAATGGCTGTAGCAAGCCAGTGGACTTTAAATGAATATGCCAGGAGATTAAAAGAGATAGTAGAGAAAGGTGATCTTACTCATATTGTGGCTACTCATCATGCCGGAATTTCTAAAGGGTTAATAGGGGAAGTACCGGTAATACTTCATGGCCATACCCATTCCCTTGATATCAGGGAAGAAAATAAATCAGTTATAATAGATGCCGGGACGGCAGGAGCGGCGGGAGTCAGAGGGCTCCAGAGTCACCAGGAGGTTCCATACGGTGTTGTACTGCTGCATTTTAACATGACGGAGAAAGTCCCCAGGCTAATTGCTGCTGATATTATTAAAGTATTTCAACTCCATAGCGGTTTCAACCTGAAGAGAGTGCGGTTTAATGAAGGTATAGCAGAAGAAGGCATATTGGAAGAAAGTATAATAAACGAAGACATATTAGAGGAAGACATAGATTAGAAGAGTGAAATTTTAGATTTTGAGAGGTGGTTATATATGAGTAAATTAAGGGCGTTTGTAGCTATTACTATAGACAAAAAAATAAAGGATACAGTTAATGAACTGCAAAATACACTGAAAAAAAGTAATGCTGACGTAAAGTGGGTAGAGCCCAAAAACCTACATCTAACGCTGCAATTTTTAGGGAATATAGACGAGGAAAGGTTACCCGAGTATTACCGGGCCATAGATGACAGTGTTTCAAATATTTCCCCCTTTAATATATCCTTTGCAGGTCTGGGAGTTTTCCCGGGATCAGGCAAGCCCCGGGTTCTGTGGATAGGCATTAAAGAAGGTAAAAAACAATATATAAGACTACATGAAGAGCTTTCATCAACGCTAGGACAGGCTCTTCTTTTAAATTATAAAGATCATAAAAAGGATAAAATATCTCCCCACCTTACCATGGGAAGGGTTCGTTCTAAAGAAGGGCAAGATCGGCTGCTAACAGCTTTTAAGAAAAACCAAAGTTTTTATGGGGGAGGAATGAAGGTAGAGGGATTACATTTGATCAAGTCTACTTTAACTTCAACCGGCCCCCTTTATATTACTTTAAAAACTTTTCCTTTTTAATTATTTTTATTAAATCTTTGAAGGAAAAAGGAATTATTTGGCGAAGCTATAAGCATGCAATCGGAACAAATGTTCCTTGGCATAATACATGAATTAGGAGGGTTAAAAAATGGACAAAGAAAAAGCTTTAGACATGACCTTACAACAAATTGAAAAACAATTTGGTAAGGGTTCAATTATGAAGCTTGGAGAATCAGCAGCAAAGTTGAATGTGGAAATTATTCCCACGGGCTGTTTACCTCTGGACATAGCTCTAGGGGTAGGAGGTATGCCCAGGGGAAGGGTTGTAGAAATCTATGGCCCGGAGGCGTCAGGCAAAACAACGGTGGCCCTACATGTAGTGGCCCAGGCCCAAAAAATGGGGGGTTATGCTGCTTTTATCGACGCGGAAAATGCCCTGGATCCTAATTATGCCCAACGTCTAGGGGTAGATATAGACAATCTATTTATATCCCAGCCGGACACAGCTGAGCAGGGGTTAGAAATAGCCGAGGCTCTAGTTAGAAGCGGAGCCATAGATGTAGTAGTAGTAGACTCAGTAGCAGCACTGGTGCCCCGGGCTGAATTAGAAGGAGAAATGGGAGACGCTCATGTAGGGCTGCAAGCGCGGCTTATGTCGCAGGCGTTAAGGAAGCTTTCTGGAGTTATCAGTAAGTCTAGAACAATTGCAGTATTCATTAACCAGCTTCGTGAGAAAGTCGGAGTATTTTTTGGAAACCCCGAGACAACTTCTGGGGGGAGGGCCCTAAAGTTTTATTCTTCTGTGCGTTTAGATGTTCGCAGATCAGAAACTCTTAAGCAGGGCAATGAAATGATTGGTAATAGAACGAAGGTTAAGGTAGCCAAAAATAAAGTTGCTCCCCCCTTTAGAAGGGCAGAATTTGATATTATTTACGGCGAAGGGATATCAAGGGAGGGCTGTATCCTTGATGCAGCAGTGGAGATTGATTTGATAAATAAAAGTGGTGCCTGGTATTCTTTTGGAGATGAGAGGTTGGGACAGGGAAGAGAAAATGTAAGGGAGTATTTTAAAGACAATGCTGAGGTTTGCGATAAAATTGAAGCAAAAGTCAGGGAAGTTCATGGGCTCCCTTCTTTTTCTCCTCCCCCTCCTCCTAATTCTAACCCTAAAAATCTTTCTGTTCCTGATGCTTCTAATCCTGAAGGCAAAAAGAATAAAGAATCAAAGGATAATAAGTAGAGTTTCTTGACATGTAAACAAAAAAAGGGTACAATTATCAACGGATAGCTTAAGAATAGATTTACCATAGAAGCATTAAGTGGTAATTTGGATTCAGTAGGAATCTGTTTAATATAAGAGAAAAATCTTATGGTAAGAGTACCCTTTTACTTGGGTTAATTATGGCTTTTTATATATATTTTTTTTAAAACCAAAAAGTAATTAATATGTGGTACATACATATTTGTACTACTTTGTACCTTACTTTTGATTATTTTGGTATTATAAAAGCCTTTTTCTCTTTTAAAGCTGTTCCTACAACGGCTTTATTTTTTTTAAAACATAACAATCAGGGGGTGAAATAAATTACTATAGAAATTTGGGTATTAGGAATCATAATATTAATTACTACAGCAGTTGCTCTATTTGCAGGATATTTCATAAGAAAATCTTCAGCAGAAGCAAAAATCGCTTCTGCTGAAGATGAATCATCTAAGATATTAGAAGAAGCTAATAAACAAGCACAATCTGTTAAAAGAGAAGCGATTTTAGAAGCGAAGGAAGACATTCATAAAGAAAGAACAGAGCTTGAGCGGGAAAGTAAAGAGAGAAGAAGTGAGCTTCAGCGCTTAGAAAAAAGGTTGGTACAGAAAGAAGAATCCCTGGATAAGAAAAGTGCTTTTATAGAAAAAAAAGAAGAAGAGATAAAAGTTAAAGAAAATGAAGTAGACAAGTCATCTGAAAAACTTAAAGAACTATTTAACAAGCAGCTTCAAGAACTGGAGAGGTTATCTGGCATGACTTCTGAAGAGGCTAAAGAGCTGTTATTAAGTAGGGTAAAAGAAGAAATAAAACACGAAATGGCTGTCATGATTAAAGATATGGAATCCAAGGCCAAAGAAGACGCAGACAAAAAGGCCAGGGAAATTGTCACACTAGCTGTACAAAAATGTGCTGCTGATCATGCAGCAGAATCAACAGTTTCTGTCGTATCTCTTCCTAACGATGAAATGAAAGGTCGGATAATCGGTAGAGAAGGCAGGAATATCAGGACCTTGGAAACTTTAACCGGGATTGATCTAATCATTGACGATACACCTGAGGCTGTTATATTATCGGGATTTGATCCCATCCGCAGGGAAATTGCCAGGATTGCGCTGGAAAAGTTAATCTCCGACGGGCGAATCCATCCGGCTCGAATTGAAGAAATGGTTAATAAAGCGCAACAGGAAATTGAAGTAGAAATTAGAGAACAGGGTGAGCAGGCTACTTTTGAAACTGGTGTACATGGAGTTCATCCGGAAGTGGTCAAGCTCTTGGGAAGGCTGAGGTATAGAACCAGTTACGGGCAAAATGTACTGAAACATTCTATAGAGGTCTGTCACCTGGCTGGAGTTATGGCTTCAGAATTGGGCCTGGACATAAAGCTTGCTAAAAGGTCAGGACTTCTCCATGATATTGGTAAAGCTGTAGATCATGAGGTAGAGGGTCCCCATGTGGTTATTGGTTCAGAACTTGCCAAAAAATTCAAGGAATCTCCCGAGGTAATAAATGCTATAGCAGCTCACCACGGTGATGAAGATTTTAAAACAATGGAGGCTGTGTTGATACAGGCTGCTGATGCTATTTCAGCTTCTCGACCGGGAGCTCGCAGAGAAACTCTGGAGGCTTACATTAAACGTCTGGAGAAACTAGAGGAAATAGCAGACTCTTTTGAAGGAGTAGATAAAGCTTTTGCGATACAGGCAGGTAGAGAAATACGTATAATGGTAAAACCTGAAAAAATAGATGATAATATAACGGCTAAAGTAGCAAGGGATATTGTTAAAAAAATAGAGGATGAACTGGAATATCCGGGACAAGTAAAAGTAACTGTTATTCGAGAAACACGAGCTATAGATTATGCTAAATAAAACCTGTAGTGCCTCAAATTGGGGCACTACACTTTTATTTATTAGCAGGATTTAAGCACTTTTTATTGAACTAGTTACTGTTAGATATATTTACGATTAAATAGTGTTTGTAGAGGATGTGTTGTATTTTATGGGAGAAAAAGAAAAGAGACAAGAAACATTAAGTGTTAACTGGCTGGTTTCAGTTCTTATTCATTTTCCAGAAATATTTGCTTTAAACTTTAATGTAAACAAACACAGGTTCAAATTTTCTTATATGGTAAACAAAGAACTTGAGGAAAAATATTTTTTTGATTTTAAAGAAGTTCTTTTAGAGAACCTGAATGCATACGATGATATATTTCTAAAGAAACCGGCTAATTCTAATGCTTTTAAAACTATTTTTAATGGCCTTACTCTCATAGAGATTGTAAGGGAAATACGAACAATATCACTGGATGAAATACATATTGTTAATTCAGTAATGTTAAATCAGTTTGAACAGCATTTAATAAGCGAAAAGTCTGAAAAATTAAATGAATTTAAAGATGATTTGATGAGACATGAAGAATTAATTAAGCATCTTACAATTAATTATTCTTCTTCAAAACAGGAAAATATATTTGCTTTCCGCCAGGAAGGAAAGGTATTTATCTTTGATAAATAGGACAAGTATATTTTTATTAAGTTTGGTTATAAATATGTTTGGATAAACAAATTTTTTGCTAAGGCCAGGAGGTTACTTGTGAGAGTATTAATGATTGGGGATGTAGTAGGGAGAACTGGACGCTACTGCCTGAGGGATCTTTTAGTAAGGATAAAAGAGAACTACGAAATTAACTTTGTTATAGCAAACGGGGAAAATTCAGCAGGAGGAACCGGTATTACTAGAAAAATAGCTAACGATATTTTTTCTTATGGAGTAGATCTCATTACTACAGGAAATCACGTTTGGGATAATAAAGATGTTTTTAATTTTATTGACCATGAAGAAAGAATATTAAGACCTGCAAACTATCCTCCTGAATCTCCTGGCATAGGTTCAAACATCTATCGGGTTGGAGATATTTCTTTAGGTGTGATTAATTTAATGGGAAGGGTGTTTATGCCCGGTCTGGACTGTCCTTTTCGCACAGCAGAAAAAGAGATTGCCCGCCTAAAGAAAAATACTAACAATATAATTATTGACTTTCATGCCGAAGCAACTTCAGAAAAAGTTGCTTTAGGTTGGTTTTTAGATGGAAAGGTTAGTGCTGTTTTTGGTACTCATACACATGTACAAACAGCAGATGAAAAAATACTGCCCGGCTCAACTGCTTTCATCAGTGATGTAGGCATGACTGGCCCTGTAAACAGTATAATAGGAGTAAAAAAAGAACTGGTTATAGAAAAATTTATAACCCAGTTACCTGTAAGATTTGAAGTATCTAAAGAACCTCAAGGTCAGTTTAATGCTGTTATAGTAGAAATAGATTCTGAAAATGGTAAAGCACATAATATAGAACGTTTGATAGATCATCATGAAATTTGAAAATTCTAACAAGATTTTTTTACTAATGCAGGAATTATTTTTTTTATCTAGAATATTATTTTAAACGAACAAGATTTAGTATGAAATTCATTAAAATTAAGGAGGTTCATATTTAATGGAAGTATTAAAGGTTTCAGCAAAATCTAATCCTAATTCAGTTGCCGGAGCTTTAGCAGGAGTTTTAAGAGAACGGGGAGCTGCTGAAATTCAGGCAATTGGAGCAGGGGCCTTAAATCAAGCAGTTAAAGCGGTAGCTATTGCAAGAGGTTTCGTGGCACCCAGTGGAATTGATCTTATTTGTATACCAGCGTTTACCGATATTGATATTGACGGAGAAGAAAGAACAGCTATTAAACTTATTGTAGAGCCGAGATAACTTAAGAAAGTGTTATAAATAAAAAAAACACCCTACAAAAAGTTTTTGGCAGGGTGTTTTTTTAGTTATTTTAAAAATATGCTTTTCCTGGTATATTTATTATAGTAAAATATAAATTACCCATATAAAGGAGGCAAAATATTGGAGGCCTTGGTAGAGGAGATTCACAGAGAAAGTGTAATTATTGACGCTCATTGTGATACAGTTCACAAATTTTTATTATCAAAAAACCAGTATAATTTCAATATTAGAAATGATACAGGCCACGTAGACCTGCCACGGCTAAAGGAAAGTGGTATAAAGGTTCAAGTGTTTGCCTTATATATAGAGCCACAGTATAACCCTGAGCGTTCTTTAAAGCGCTGCCTGGAACTCTATGATATCCTAATAAAAACTTTTAATAACTCAAATAATAAGATAGTAATAGTTACCTCTGCAGCAGAAATGGAGGAAGCCCTAAAGCAAAACAAACTTGCAGCTTTTCTTTCTATCGAAGGCGGGGAAGCTCTGGAGGGCAGTTTATCTGTTTTGAGGGTACTGTACCGGTTAGGTGTACGATTTTTAACCCTTACCTGGAATCATAGAAATCAAATTGCCGATGGTACAGGAGAAGGGATAACCGGGGGAGGGTTAACTAGGTTTGGGAGGAAAGTTATTAAAGAAATGAATCATCTAGGAATGGTTATTGATGTGTCACATTTATCTGAACGGGGTTTTTGGGATGTGCTAGATCTTTCAGAAAAACCTGTAATAGCAAGTCATTCAAATGCACGATCTTTATGCTCCCATTCCCGGAATTTTAGTGATAGACAGATAAAGGCCTTGGCTGAAAAAGGTGGTATAATAGGAATAAATTATTGCCCTCCCTTTGTAGGTGAAGAAGCAGATATCAGTTATCTTGTAAATCATATTGACCATATAGTAGGCCTGGTGGGAATAAATCATATTGGTCTGGGGTCAGATTTTGATGGTATAGATACTACTATAGCAGGATTGGAGGATGTAAGTAAATTACCTAATTTAACGTACGAACTTTTTAAAAAAGGTTATACTAAAGCTGAAATCAAAAAGATATTAGGTGAAAACTTTTTTAATTTTTTTTATAAAATATTGACATGTAATGGAGGTACAATATGAATGCTGATTTGCATATTCATACTTCCGTATCCGATGGATGTCTGACACCTTCAGAGGCCGTTGCCATGGCTAAGGATATAAACCTTAAGGCCATAGCTATTACTGACCACGATACTATGGATGGGGTCAAAGAGGCTATGGAGGAGGGTGAAAAATTAGATATTGAAGTAATACCGGGTGTTGAACTCAGTACAGACTATAATAATTTTGAAATACACATTTTAGGTTATTATGTAGACGATGAGGATGAAACATTTCAACTGCTGTTAAAAAGACTTAGGGACTTTCGTTGTAAGAGGGTTAAAAACATAATTAAAAAACTGAACGGCCTGGGGTGTAACGTTGACATAGATGAAGTTATGATGATTGCAGGAGAAGGGGCTGTAGGTAGGCCTCATATTGCGAGACTCTTAACTGAAAAAGGGTATGTGAGAAATGTTCAAGATGCCTTTGATAAGTTTATAGGATCAAACGCACCTGCTTATGTTGAGCGATACAGGCTTTTGCCCCAAGAAGTTATAAAAATGGTATTAAGGGCAGGAGGAGTACCGGTTTTGGCTCACCCGGGGATAATAAAAAAGGACGATATGATCCCGGAATTAATAAATGCAGGATTAAAGGGAATAGAGGTTTATCATCCGGAACACTCTGAGGAGGAAACCAGGAAGTACCAGACTATGGCCTTTAAAAGCAGATTACTGATAACAGGAGGTTCAGATTGCCACGGTATTGATCGACTTACAGGCTCAGAAATGGGAAGTGCTACTATTACCATGTTCCATGTGGAAAAAATGAAAAAAGTAGCCGAAGAAATTAAAAATGTTCTAAACTGACTGATTTATCTTGTATTATTTATTAAAAAAAGATAAAATTATAACAATAATTTTAAATATTGGTTAACTATTTATTAAAAGATGAGGTGTTAAGTATGGATGTAGAAAGCAAGTTGAGCTTTTTCCAGGAAAGCAGGGATAAACATACTGCTGCTGAAAAGGGATTGCCTCCGGCTAGAAAAAGGATTGAAGGTATTCTTGATTCTGAAAGTTTTATAGAGTTTAATACATTTATGAAAACACCGGACGATAAAGGAAAAGAAATAATTTCCGGTGCCGGGACTATTGATGAAAGGCCGGTTTATATTGTAGCTCAGGACGCTCAGACTAACAATGGAGTTATTTCTGAAAAAGGGGCTCAAAAAATCACCGGTATATTGGAACAAGCTGGCAAAACAGGGTCTCCTCTTATTAATATTATTGATGGATCTGGAGTTCAAATTGAAAACGGGCTGCAAAGTTTGAAATTTTATGGCAGGTTGTTTTCCAGCTATACTGCTTTTTCAGGGGTTATTCCCTTAATTGCTTTGGTAGCCGGATCTAGCCCCGGAGGTTTAAGTTTCATTTCAGGTTTGTCGGACTTTGTTTTTGGCATTAAGGAAAAATCAAATATTTTTCTTAATTCTCCCCAATTAATTAAAGAAGTTACTGGAGAGGATATAAACCATGAAGAACTTGGTGGTTTCCAGGTCAGTACAGAAAAAAATGGAGTTATACATTTTCTGACTGACAGTGAAGAGGAGTCATATAAGCAAATAAGGGCGCTTATAAACTTTTTACCCCTGAATAATCTGGAAGAACCCCCTGTAAGGGGATATGAGGATGATATAAACCGGGTTAGTCCCGGGTTAGTAGAACTTTTATCGGATGAAGATAAAGGTTATGATATTAGAAACGTTGTTAAAGAAATTGCTGATGAGAATTATTTTTTAGAAGTTCAGGATAAGTATGCAGAAAACCTGTTTGTTGGATTTATAAGTATTAACGGTTATTCTTTAGGGGTAATTGCAAATCAACCGGGCGTTCTATCGGGATGTCTTGATCTTAAATCCAGCGAAAAGGGCTCAAGGTTTATCCGTTTTTGTGATGCCTTTAATATCCCTATTCTTACACTGGTTGACGTTCCAGGATTCCTGCCTACGGTTTACCAGGAGCATTCAGGTATCGTCCGAAATGGAGCAAAGCTACTTTTTGCTTATGCTGAAGCCAGTGTTCCCAAAATAACTTTAATATTACGAAGAAGCTACGGGGCAGCCGGTGTATCTATGGGTAGTAAGTATTTAGGGGCGGACCAGGTATTAGCCTGGCCAACTGCAGAAATTGGGGTTTTAAACCCTCAGGGGTTATCAAACATACTTTCCTTGCACCAAGAGGATATTGAAAAAAGTGTTTCTCCATATGAAGCTGCAGCCTATGGATTATTGGATGATGTCATAGATCCTCAAGAAAGCAGGCTGCGAATTGCTTATGCCCTGGAATTTTTTAAGACCAGAAGACAGCTAAGGCCCGGGAAAAAACACGGCAATTTTCCTGTTTAAATTATAACTAAGGAGGAAAAAAATGAACGGTCTTGTTTTCGGTTTGGAATTAATGATTGTTGGATTTGTAGTAGTGGTTGTTACCCTTTTGCTTTTAAACTTTATTTTTCATGGTTTAGGGCGCTTATTTGCCGATTCTGATCAAAGAAAAATGCAGAGGGAAAAAGGAAAAAAGGAACAATTAGCACAGGAAAAGAGCGAGGAAATCAGCAAGGAAGAAGAAAAAGAGCCTTTACTGAATAAACAGCACACGAAAAGAGATACAGGAGTCTCTCCGGAAGTAATAGCAGTTATAACCAGTGCTCTGGCTGCTTATATGGAGAAACCAGGCTACCGTTTAAAAGTTAGACGGGTAAGGCGAGGGAATACACTTGCCCCTTGGATTATTGCTGGAAGAGAAAATGTTACTAACGTTTACGGGAGGGAGATTGTTTAATGAAAAAATTTCGTGTAACAGTTGACGGACAAACATATGAAGTGGAAGTAGAAGAAGTGGGAGTTTCTACACCACCCCTGGCGGCCGCAGAACCAAAACCTCAGGAAGTAAAAACGGAGAGTGCTCCGGCAGTTGAAGAAACTGGAGAGGGTACTCCTGTTACAGCTCCTATGCCGGGAACAGTTTTAGATATTAAGGTAAATATAGGTGATGATGTTGAAGAAGGCGATGTAGTAGCTGTTCTGGAAGCAATGAAGATGGAAAATGAAATCAGTGCTCCTGTCTCCGGAAAAATTAAATCTGTACCTATAAGTAAAGGAGCTAACGTAGACGCTAACGATACTATAGTAATTATCGGCTAAAGTTGGGGGGAAAAACATGCTAATCGAAAAGCTTGTTCTTTTTTTACAAAGTACAGGGTTTGCAAATTTATTTTTACCTGATGTAGTAATGATGATAATAGCAAGTTTTTTATTATACCTTGCCATTGGGAAAAAATATGAACCACTTTTATTAGTGCCTATTAGTTTTGGAATGCTGTTGGTAAACTTCCCCCTGGGAGGTTTAATGGCTCCTCCCACCCAGGATCAAATTGGAGGACTGTTGTGGTACTTATACCAAGGTGTAGCCCTGGGAATATATCCTCCTCTAATATTTTTAGGTGTGGGAGCTCTTACGGATTTTGGTCCGCTGATTGCCAATCCCAAAACCTTTTTATTAGGCGCTGCGGCTCAGTTTGGAATATTTATAACTTTAATTGGGGCTTTATTGTTAGGATTTACGGCTCAGGAAGCAGGCTCTATAGGAATAATCGGAGGGGCTGATGGTCCTACAGCCATTTTCCTTACTGCTAACCTTGCTCCGGAGCTCTTGGGTTCTGTAGCCATTGCTGCTTATTCTTACATGGCCCTTGTTCCCATAATACAGCCTCCAATCATGAAGGCTCTAACAACTCCGGAGGAAAGAACAATAGTAATGGAACAGCTCAGGCCTGTATCCCGCGTGGAGAAAATTGTTTTTCCCATAATTGTTACTTTTCTTACCGGGTTATTTATACCGGCTTCCTTACCCCTTTTGGGGATGCTTATGTTTGGTAACTTGCTCAGGGAATCTGGGGTTACTGATCGGTTAAGCAAAGCAGCACAAAACGAGCTCAACAATATTGTTGTAATATTTTTAGGAATAACCGTAGGAGCAATGGCCAGTGCCGAATTATTTTTAAGAGTAGAAACCGTACTTATTATTGCCCTGGGCCTTTTTGCATTTGCTATAGGCACTGCAACAGGAGTTTTGTTAGGGAAGCTAATGAACAAGTTAACCGGGGGTAAAATTAATCCACTGATTGGTTCTGCTGGCGTTTCAGCAGTACCTATGGCCGCAAGGGTTTCTCAGTCTGTGGGAAGGGAGTACAATCCTGATAATCACCTTTTAATGCATGCCATGGGTCCCAATGTTGCGGGAGTTATCGGGTCGGCGATAGCTGCAGGTATACTTCTTTCCTTACTGTAAAATTTAATACATAAGTATTTAAATAATAAAAATGAGCTCCACAGCCAGTTGCTGTTTCCTATAAGCAGGACTTATAAGGAACATCTTTGCTGTGAAGCTCATTTTTATTATGTGCAAAAAAATATAAATATATACATTCTAACAATCATAATCAAAATATTTAACAATATAATATACAAAAAGGTTTCGGGGGAGTTTTTTATGGGAAAAAAATTATCTATAGTAATAGGCATCATTTTACTGACAACTGTATCAATTGCTGCAGGTGATTACCTGTACTTTATGGATAGAGTATATCCCGGCACCTCCATTGATGGAATAGATATAAGCTATATGAATACAGAAGAGGTTAAAAAAGAACTATCTGCCCAACAATATGATCAGGTTGAGGTTATCATGAAAGCAGAAGATATAGAGAAGGTTTCAAAGTTAGAAGAATTAGGCCTGGAACTTGACATTGACTGCATGGTTAATAAAGCATTAAGTGTTGGTCGCAGTGGCAATTATCCGGAGAATTTAAAAAAGCGTTACCGATTGTCTAAAGATGGGGATAATCTATCCCTGTGTTATCACGTCCATAAAGAAAAACTAACAAATTCAATTGAGGTATTGGCACCTGATGTTAAAAAAGAGCCTGTTGATGCACAATTTGTTGTTGATGGAAATAATATATCCATACAACCGGGAGAAAGGGGTCTAGAATTAGACAAGTGGGGAAGCATAAGTTCCCTTCTTGATAAACTAAACTACATAAACAGGCAGAAAACTCCCATAGTATTTCCTTTGACTATTGAAAAAGTTGAACCAGAGGTTACAACAGAAGAATTAGAAAGCACGGGAATAGAAAATTTAGTAGCGAAGTTTTCTACAAATTTTAGCCGAGGGGAGGAAGGGAGGGTACATAATATTAAGTTAGCCTGCGAAAAACTGGATCATTTTCTTTTACTCCCGGGAAAAAACTTTTCCTTTAACAGGGAAGTTGGAAGGGTGACGGCGGAAAGAGGTTTTAAAGAAGCGCCTATAATTTTAGAAGGAGAGCTTGTCCCCGGTATTGGTGGGGGTGTCTGTCAGGTATCTTCTACTCTTTACAATACTGCTTTGCTGTCAGGATTAGAAATAAAACAACGTGCTAATCATTCGAGGCCCGTTAGCTACCTTCCCTTGGGAAGGGATGCTACTATTGCTTATGATTATATTGATCTCAAATTTAAGAATAATAGAGATCACTATATTTTGATTACTTCACAGGTTAAAGGGGATGAGATTACAATTAGATTTTTTGGTGATAAAAATCCCCAGGAGCGGGTAGAGGTTATGGAAACAGATCATGAAAAAATTGAGCCTCAGGTAGAGATTATTATAAATGATGACCTGGAAAAAGGCGAAAAAGAATTAATAGATCCCGGAAAGCCCGGATACAGAATTACCGTTTGGAGAGTGTTTTATGAGGGGGATGAAGAAATTGAAAGAGAAATGCTGTCAACAGATTATTACAGGCCTGTTGCCGCAGTCTACCATATTGGTAAAGGAACAAAAGAGAAAGATGTTTTAGATAAACATGATGGATACATTGAAGCTCATTAAACCATTTTATTCTGGTATCCCTTATATATTTATGCTATTATGTAAAAGTAGCTAAAAATAGGGAGAAGGATTAAATGTCAATGGAAAAAATAAAAGTAGTGGCGTTAGGAGATTCTATAACCTATGGTTTTCCCTATGATCCCAGGCAGTCATGGGTACATATTGCTGGTGATTTATTACAAATATATATTATTAATGAAGGCAGCTGCGGGGACACTACTTCTTTTATGCTCTATCGCTTTTACGAGTCGGTAGTACACTATAATCCGACCCACGTAATTATCATGGGTGGTGTAAATGATACTTTCTGGAAAATTTCCCCTAGTACAGTAGATGAGAATATAGTAAAAATGTGTAACCGAGCAGAAGAATCAGGTATAATACCGGTCATAGGTTTACCTACTCCTGTAAACGAACCACCTTTTGAAAAAACAATAATAGAATACCGTGATAGGATGCAGCGTTATGCTGAAGGAAGGAACTATAAGATTATTGATTTTTACCGCTCAATTTTAGATCCGGAAACGGGGGGTATACGGCAGGGATATCACGTAGATGGAGTTCATCCCAGTATAGACGGTTACGAGGCTATGTCCTTAGCTGTGAAAAGATATCATTTTGAATAAAAAAATCACCGTTTGTCAAAACGGTGATTTTTTGTTTACTTTTATATAACCCTTTTATAATCCGGCAGCCCTATTTACCATGGCCTGGTGATTAGGGTTAACGCTGTTGGTGTTATGAGTTTTACTTTCTAAAAAATGGATGCAGATATGACCCGGGAAATTGTTGTTATAAATAGTTTGTATGCTGTGGGGCATGCCGTTCATAGAAGCTGCCAGGTATCTGCCCTGCACATTTACCATAATGGCTCTGGGTTGCCAGCTCCAGACTCCTCCGTAGATTCTTCTAAGTATAGCTGTATCATTTGCTGTAAGGGGTTCAGCATCAGCATGGTTTCCCCCTCCCAGTCGCTTTACTCTAAAACTTAAGCCTGAAGCCACGTCAGTAATAGTGGCTACAGCGCCTACATTAAAAAGCATACTTGCATACTGCCATTCTAAAGGTTCTCCAAAGTTTGCCGTCCTTTGCCTGGATGGAATCTGCAAATCAACTGGCTGTAATGAATTTTGGGGAATTATCAGAACTTGTCCTTGCATAAGTAACTGCGAATTGAGATTGTTAGTTTCTGTTATAGCTTGTACACTGGTATTATAACGATTTGCCAGGAAACTTAAGGTATCTCCACTATGTACGGTATGTTTTACTCCTTGTGTGGATAATATGGAAGAAGATGATACGGGAACTTTTAGAGACTGCCCTGGGTAAATATTGGTTGAGCCTAGCCTATTCTCACTGATTATGTTTGCCACTGTTGTATTGAATTGCTGAGCGATTTTCCATAAGGTGTCTCCTGATTGAACTGTGTAAGTTGAATTGGAGATGGAGGAACCTGGGATATTCAGGACTTGTCCTGCATAAATCAAGTCTGAAGTAAGGTTATTTGCCTCTTTTAGTTGACTAATAGTAATATTATAGTTTTGGGAAATCCTGCTCAGGGTATCCCCAGTTGAAACATGGTATGTAGAGGCCATTACCGGGGATACTGAAACCATAAAGAGAATGATGAGTAAAGTGATTACTTTTTTGAACAAGCTCTTCTCTCCTTTACTTTCCTGTATTATGTTAATTACGCCTTTAATTATAGCATGGCATAAAAGGGGAAACAATAAGCATATTATCCGGATAAGCACAAAGCAGGAAAAGAGTTGAAGTGCACTTATGTTAACGACAATATATTGGCTTAATTCATATTAGTGGAATAAAATACCGAAAAACATTTACAAAGAGATGTGTTTACCAAAAATAAAATGTTCTATATTATTTAATACTTTTTCTCTTTCTTTATCCATGGTCAAGATATGCCCTGAATTTGAGAACATAACCAACCTGCTGTCTTTTATATGTTCATTAAGGAAGAGGGGGCTTTTTTGAGACACCATGAGGTCTTTTTTGCCCTGCATAATAAGTACGGGACAATTAATACTGCTTATCCCTTCCTTTACAAAATTCCTTATATTTAAAAGGTCTGAAAGGCTTTTAGTTGGGATACAGTTATATGCTCCTCTTTCTTTCACAAAAGAATCCCATTTACCCTTGGGAATATAGAGATTTAATCGGGAAATCAGGGGAACAAAAGAGTAAAAGCGGTAGGTCAGGTTTATAGGAGCAGCCATACTTACAACATTCTCCACGGGATATTTTATGGCTCCGGCTAAACTTAAAAGACCACCCATGGATAGGCCTATAAGGGTTGTTCGTTCATAATTACTTAACATAAACTCAATTTCTTTGTATATTAAATCCAGCCAATCCCTGTAAGTTGTTTTTGTCATTTTACCAGGTTCTGTTCCGTGGCCTGGCAAAAGGGGAGCTTTGACACTAATATTTTTTTCAGCAAGATGGACTCCAAGAGGTTTCATTTCTCCAGGGGATCCGGTAAAGCCGTGAATTAAGAGGGCACTGTTAGGGCCGCGGCAATAGTGGAAGGGCTTAGCTTCCGGCATAAAATATGACAAGTTCATCTTACCTTTCTATATAATTTTTAGATAGACTAATTCTATCACGAAAAAGAAAGTATGGACAAGCAATAAGAATGTTAGTATTACATTTTGCAGATAGATGGGAGAAAAGATATAACAAAATGTCATGTTAAGTATAAAGGACTATGGCAGCCTTAAGTAGTATTAGTTACAATGTAGTTTATTGTAGTTTATTGCTATTGATTCTAAAGGAGGTTTTTTTTTGTTTCATTATATGGATAATGCAGCTACATCTTTTCCCAAACCCGAAGAAGTTCTGGCTGTTATGGAGCATTTTTTTAACAATACAGGGGGCAATCCCGGCAGGTCAGGACACCGCCTTTCTTTAAAATCTGGAGAAATTGTTTACGAAACAAGGGATCTGTTAGCTCAGCTCTTTAATATAGAAGACCCTTTACAAATTGTTTTTACCTTAAACGCTACTATGGCTATGAATATGGCTTTATCCGGCCTTTTAAAACCGGGGGATCATGTTATTACCAGTTCTTTAGAGCATAATTCTCTGGCCCGCCCCTTACGATATATGGAAACTAAAGGAGTTGAGATTACCCGTATCAGTTGTTCTCCTCCTGATTTTCAGATTAGTCTGGAAGAACTTGAACAAAGCATTCAAAAAAATACCCGGTTGATAGCTCTAATGCACGGTTCTAATGTTACGGGAACCATTTTCCCCCTAAAGGAAATCGGCAAAATAGCAAAAAAACACAGTCTGTATTTTATGGTAGATGCTGCTCAAACCGCCGGGGCCTATCCCATAGATGTTCAAAGGGAAGGCATTCATATGTTGGCCTTCACCGGTCATAAAGGTCTTTTCGGCCCCCAGGGAACAGGAGGGCTTTACATTGATCCCCGGTTAAAGATAGAGTCTTTTATCAGGGGAGGTACCGGCAGTTTATCTGAAGAAGACCGGCAGCCTGACTTTATGCCTGATGTCCTGGAAAGCGGCACCCCTAATGCCATGGGGTTGGCCGGCCTAAGTGCAGGGGTTAAGTATATTTTAAAAGAGGGGATAGATAAAATCAGGGGAAAAGAGGAAGAGTTAACTTTCCTTCTCTTAAAAGGCTTAAAAGAAATAGACGGTATTAAAGTCTTTGGAGAGGAGAGCGTAAAAAGACGTATGCCCATTATTTCTTTTTTGGTTGATGGAGTTTCTCCCTCCACTGTGGGAGAGATTTTAGATGACGAGTACAACATTCTTGTTCGCGTAGGACTTCACTGTTCTCCCTGGGCTCACGAAAGTATGGGTACTATCCCGGAGGGCACCGTGCGGGTCAGTTTGAGTTATTTTAATACAGAAAAACAGGTTGATAACCTGATAAAAGCTTTAAAAGAGATAGTTAAAGAGGAGGTGGAAACTTCATAAAGCATTTTACAAGCATCTAATATAGTATAAAATAAAAAAATACTTGTAGGAGGGGAATAAAAAGTGAATGAAAAAAGATTAATTGCCCTGTCTGGTGCCGTTATAGGTTTTCTGGGAGTATTACTGGTATACCTGGGTAATGCCGCAAACTATGGGATATGTGTTGCCTGCTTTATTCGGGATATTGCCGGTGGGTTGGGGCTTCACCGGGCAGAGGTAGTGCAGTATCTGCGCCCTGAAGTTGCAGGTTTTATTTTGGGTGCTTTCCTGATAGCTTTATTTATGGGTGAATTCAGGGCCCGGGGGGGTTCCTCACCTTTAATAAGATTTATTATAGGATTTATAGTAATAGTAGGAGCTTTAGTATTTTTAGGCTGTCCCCTTAGAATGGTTTTGAGGCTGGCTGCCGGTGACTTAAATGCCCTTTTAGGATTGGCCGGTTTTATAGCCGGGATTTACCTGGGGATATTCTTCCTGCGAAAAGGTTTTTCCCTGGGCAGGTATCACAATTTATCAAGTTCCAATGGCTACGTTTTACCGGTTTTAGCGGTAATATTACTTATCCTGGTAGCTGTAAAACCTGCATTTATATTTTTCAGTGAATCTGGTCCTGGATCCATGTATCCACCAATAGTTGTTTCATTAATCGCCGGTGCCATAATAGGCTTACTGGTACAGCGCAGCAGGCTTTGTATGGCCGGAGGTATAAGAGATCTCATTTTAATAAAGGATCCACACCTGTTCTATGGAACCCTTAGTTTATTTGTTTTGGCTCTTGTAGGTAATTTAGCTTTTGGATATTTTGATTTGGGTTTTGTAGACCAGCCTATCGCTCATAATGATGGACTTTGGAATTTTATTGGAATGTTAGTGGTTGGACTGGGGTCAATATTACTGGGAGGCTGTCCTTTAAGGCAGATTATTATGGGGTCTGAAGGGGATTCAGATGCCGGTATAACTTTTTTAGGAATGCTAACTGGAGCGGCTTTTATGCATAATTTTGGACTGGCAGCCAGTCCAGACGGTGTTCCCCAAAATGGTCAAATTGCCACTGTATTAGCCCTGATAGCTTTATTAGCCATAGCTTTTAAAAACGTAGAGGTGGGTATAACATCTAAACCTTCTAAGTCAGTAGCTTCAGGTATTAAAAAATAAAAATGAGGAGAGATTTACATGTCTGGCGATAAAGATAAAAAAACTGTTGATGCCCGGGGAAAGTCCTGCCCGGAACCCGTAGTATTAACCCGTAAAGCACTGGAGTCTTTTAAAGATCAGGAGATTGAAGTAATAATCGATTCTCCTGTAGCCAAGGAAAACATTACCCGTATGGCCAAGAATCAGGGCTATAAGATTGATGTTGAAGAAAAGGATGGGGAATTCTGCTTGAAAATTACTAAATAAATTTGTGAGTGGTCATATAAATTTCTTGACAATGAATGTCTTGATATTATAATTAAAATAAAGTATGCTTTGAAATTTGGTGGATAATAATGGATTCCTATTATGTTGCAACCTTTTACTCTACTAACTATGCTTTAAAATGTGAAAGATTATTAAAAAATAAAGATATAGATATTAAATTAATACCCGTTCCCCGCCAGGTAAGCTCCAACTGTGGCCTGGCTGCCCGCTTAACTCCCCAAAATCTACCTGATTTTATGGAATTATATAAAGAAGGATTAGTAGAAGTTGAAGGGCTGTACAGCGTAGAACAGGAAGGAAAGAAATTAAGTTTTACACTTCTAGAACAAGAGTGACCATAGGGACGGGTACCTGTCATCGGAATTACTAGTCAGTGGGTGTTTTATATGAATTTTAAAGATAGCCTTGATAGAGGCTATCTTTTGATGTTTATTCATTAGACGATGAGCTTGTTGCCATGAATGGTCTGCGCTTGATGAAATATGGGACTTAAACAATATCTAATCTGTTCTTCTAATTGAAAAGGATCTTCCAAATACGAATTCAACGGGAACGTTGATGATAATCATTGTGCTCAAGTCTTTAAATATTCTTATCCTAC
>Ga0207421_10000242_pt1 | contig 68468 bp, 59 predicted proteins | sample SodLakKL_010_SED_4_FD_187542 | JGI IMG/M metagenome (GOLD analysis project Ga0207421, IMG submission 187542) | Alkaline sediment microbial communities from Lake Tanatar, Kulunda Steppe, Russia - 8KL_010_SED (SPAdes) (version 2) | ecosystem: Environmental > Aquatic > Non-marine Saline and...
TGCTTTATTTAAGCAGCGAGTGCGTAATTCGGTTTGGCGTCTATAGCCGTTCCATGTTTTATCCAGGTCATGGTCCTGGGCTTGCAGCTTCTGCTTCCAACGACCCTCGTCGAATCCTTACGCCCCCATGCTTTGGGAACTTAAATCTTTTCCTTGATGACCTTATCTTTCATGTCTCGTTCCATTTCACGCTTGCGATCACGTTCGGCTATATCGCGCCGTTTATCATACTTCTTCTTACCCCTGGCCAGGCCCAGTTCCACCTTGACCAGGCCCTGTCTTAAATAAATCTTTAGGGGTATCAAAGCGTAGCCCTTTTCTTTGACTTTCCCGACCAACCTGCCGATCTCTGCTTTGTGCATCAGCAGCTTGCGCGTCCGCACCGGATCATGGTTAAAGCGGTTGCCCGGATCATATTGGCTTACATGCATATTATACAAGAAAAGCTCGCCACCTTCAACCTTCGCATAGCTGTCCTTGAGGTTGACCTTGCTGTTGCGTATAGATTTGACTTCAGTGCCGGTAAGGACTATCCCCGCTTCAAAACTGTCCTCAATGTGAAAATCATGCCTTGCTTTTCGGTTGGTGCTTACAACTTTGATCGTGTTATCGCTCAATTTAACTCATTCCCCTTGCCACATTTTTACCCGGTATATGAACGGCCCCATTCGTCGGCATAGGTTATTTCGGACAGATCCTTGCGCGGCCGCGGGGAGGGCTGTTTTTCCGGCACCCCGACAGGAGTAATGGCCACTACCCTGTACTCCGGCGGCACCGCACAGGCTTCACGAATAGTGGCTTCATCAAACCAGGCCACCCAGCAGGTGCCCAGTCCTTCGGCATTGGCGGCCAGCATCAGCTGCTGCATGGCCAGCCCGGAATCGAGCAAATAATAATCTTTGCCGTCCTGTTTCCCGGATCCTTCCGGGTCCGCGCACAGCACAATTACTACCGGAGCCGTCTCGCCCACTGCTTTGCGGGCAGGGTTGTCTTTCGGCATGGCCGAAGCAAGCTTTTCCTTCTTTTCCGGATCCTTTACCACTATAAACCTCCAGCACTGCTTGTTAGCCCATGAGGGAGCCAGCCTTCCTGCCTCGAGCAGGCGGTTAAGCTTATCCTCTGGCACGGGATCGGAGGTATATTTCCTCACACTTCTTCTTTCCTTCAAAGCTTCATAAATATCCATTTAAACAGCTTCCTCCTTTTCTGCAGGGGCAAAAGTTACTTTTCCTTCTTCTTTACTGGCCCTGATTACCTGCACCTGGATACTGTCGCCTAAACGATAAGTTTTCCGGGTTCTTTCACCAACTAACTGGGACGCCTTTTCGTTATAGATATAGTAATCGTCACTTAACTCTGTTACCGGGATCATTCCCTCTACCGTATTGTCCAGTTCAACAAAAACACCAAAATGAGTGACCCCGTTAATAATACCGGTGTATACTTCACCAATTCTTTGCTCCATGTACTGCGCTTTTTTCATATCTAAACTGGCCCGTTCAGCTTCTACAGCTGCCCGCTCTCTTTCTGAAGACTGCTGGGCTATGGCCGGCAGGCGGGATTGCAGTCGCCTGACTTTCTCCTTCGAATAGCCGCCCGGCAGCAGGTGCTGCTTCAATACCCGGTGCACTACCAGGTCCGGGTATCGCCGGATCGGGGAAGTAAAATGGCAATAACACGCAGAAGCAAGGCCGAAATGCCCCTCATTATAAGCACTGTAAATGGCCTGGGGCAGTGAGCGCAGAACCAGGTAACGAACCAATTTTTCCGTTTTTTCCCCCCTGGTTTCTTCCAGCAATTTATTCAGGTCTTCAGGCCTGAGCTGCTTGAACTTAGATGCAGCCTTGACATTCATCAAGGTCAGGGTTTCTCTCAGTGTGGCCAGCTTCTCATCCATGGGCACGGCGTGGATCCGGTAAATACAGGGCAGGTCCTGTTCCTCAAGGTATTCGGCAACGGTTTCGTTGCAGTAAATCATGAACTCCTCGATCAGCGATTCCGACTGACCCATGACCCGCTTTCCGATTTTTAGGGGGACCCCTTCTTCGTCCACCTCGATCCTCGCTTCAGGGATCTCAAGATCAAGGCTGCCGCGCTGCATCCGCCGATCCCTGAGCTTTTTAGCCAGCTCAGTCATCTGATCAATCATTTCAGCAGTGGAACGGTCTTCAAAGACCGATGCATTTTCCCTGCCGGACAGGTAGGCCTCAACCTGCTGATATGAAAGGCGCTCATCAACCTTGATCAGGCTGGGCTTAAAAGCCGCTTCAACCAGGTCTCCTTCCTCATCAATATCCATTATAACACTGACGGCCAGGCGATCTTTACCGGACTGCAGGCTGCATAATTTTTCCGAAAGTCCTGAGGGTAGCATGTGAATGGCCCGTTCAACCAGGTAGATGCTGGTTCCGCGCTTTAATGCTTCCCGGTCTATCGGTTTGCCCTGGCGGACATACTGGGAGACATCGGCAATGTGGACCCCAAGTCTGTAAAAGCCGCCGGTGACTTTTTCCAGGGAAACGGCATCGTCAAAGTCGCGTGCCAGCTCATCATCAATGGTAACCATTTTTATATCTTTCAAGTCGGCCCTTTTCTGTTCTTTAGCCAAACGCGGTATTTCTTCCTCTCCCGGCAAATTTTCCAGTTCCTTTAAGGCCTGGGACGGATGCTCCCCGGGCAATTCAAAGCGGTGCTGGAAAGTGACTTGCTCGGTATGCAAGCTTCCTACCGGGCCGATATATTCAACCAGTTTGCCCCGGGCCGGTTTCTTTCCCCGGCCCCACCTTTCAATTTCGACAACCACTTTATCCCCTACATCAGCTTCAGTCATGCCTTTTAAGGGAACCTGGATCGGCCCCGGGAAGCGCTGATCGTCAGGGACAACATAATACTTTTTTCCTTCCCGTTGCAGGGTACCGACCAGCCGCCTCATGCCTCGCTTTAAGATACCGATTACTGTGCCTTCCCTTTTCCTGCGGCTCTTCCTGCGATCGAGCTTGACCATAACCCTGTCACCATGAGCGGCTTCATTGAGATTGTTCGGGCTGATAAAAACATCTTCGCGCTCCTGTTCAGGACGCAGGAAAGCAAAGCCGCGCCGGTTTCCTTCCAGGACACCGGTCAAAATCCCCAGCTTTTCAGGCAAACCGTAACGGTTCCCCTCAGTCCTGATCACCAGGCCTTCGTTGCTCATTTTTTTCAGCTCGTCTTTGACGATGCTTTTATCGTTTTTATCCATTTCGAGGCCGGTCAGGATTTGTTTTAAAGAGAGCGACTGCTGACGGCTTCTTCCAAGCAAATCGAGGATCTTTTCTCTTAAAATACCGGCTGTATTTTTATGTTTTTTCAAAACTATTAATTTACACTCCTTTACCCGGGCCCTTTTTTCTAAGATGGACTTACAACTCCTGAAGCGGGATAAGCGGCTGCCTTATGATTTACACTGCCGGGTCCACAGTAGTTTTAACCGCCTGGTTAACATCTATGCCGGGCGCATAATGAAAAAGCAGGGGCCGTAGAGCTCCCTGCCGGTAGTCAAGATATTATGTCAGACTGTTTAAACCACGACCATTATAATCGTGAAAAGCATAAAGCCTATCGCCAGGTACTGGGTCACTTTACCCAGGGTTTCATCAAGCCCTTTCTTCTTACCGACCAGGGATTGAGCGCCACCGGCAATAGCGCCGAGACCCGCGCTGCGGCCTGACTGTAAAAGCACTGTTGCGATGAGAGCTATACATAATACCAGGTAAATTATATTTATTACGGTCTCGATCATCTTAAAACCTCCAGCATTTATCACTATATGTTAAGCACACGATATTTTAACATATAAACGCAGCTTTGACAAACTTATTTTAACGATTTGAAATAATAGCAGGCCGCCCGGCCCAGATCCTCCTCTATCCTCAACAGCTGGTTGTACTTAGCGACGCGGTCAACCCGGGAAGGAGCACCGGTCTTGATCAGCCCGGCATTGGTTCCCACGGCAAGGTCCGAGATAAAACTGTCGTCCGTTTCTCCCGAACGATGCGAAATCATGCAGCTGTAACCGGATCGCCGGGCCAGGTTCATGGTCTCCAGGGTTTCACTAAGGGTGCCGATCTGGTTTAGCTTGATCAGGATTGAGTTAGCCGTGCCGGTTTCAATGCCCTGCCGCAAACGCTCGGGGCTGGTTACAAAGAGGTCATCACCGATTAGCATGATTTCTTTACCCAGTGCTGCAGTCATCTCTCGCCAGCCATCCCAGTCATCTTCGTCCAGCCCGTCTTCGATGCTGATCAGTGGAAAACGCGAAGCCAGATCGCGATAATAGTCGATCAGTTCACCGGCAGAGTAGGTGTTGCCCTCCAGGTGGTAAACCTCCTCACGGTAAAACTCGCTGGCTGCCGCATCCAGGGCCAGGCAGACTTCTTCCCCGGGCCTGTAACCGGCTGATTCAATCGCTTCAATAATTACACTCAGGGCCGCCTCACTTGAATCTAAGTTGGGGGCAAAACCTCCTTCGTCGCCCACATTGGTATTCATCCCGCGGGAGCGCAGTATTTTCTTGAGGTGGTGAAATATTTCGGTACCCATGCGCAGAGCGCCGGAAAAAGTTTCAGCACCAAGCGGCACAATCATGAATTCCTGGATATCCATGTTGTTGTCGGCATGCTCCCCGCCGTTCAAAATGTTCATGAAAGGCACCGGCAGCATGCAGGCTCCCAGCCCTCCTATATAACGGTGCAGAGGAAGATCGAGCATGTTTGCGGCCGCCCGGGCCACGGCCAGTGAGACGCCGAGAATAGCGTTGGCACCGAGGTGGGATTTATTGTCGCTGCCGTCTAAATCAAGCATCAAGAGGTCAAGCCCCTTTTGGTCCAGGGCGCTTTGTTCGCATAGCTCTGGAGCTAGAATTTCATTGACATGCCGCACTGCATTAAGCACACCTTTGCCCATATAGCGCTTTTCATCGCCATCGCGCAATTCAACAGCTTCAAAGGCACCGGTCGAAGCCCCCGAGGGCACTGCGGCCCGCCCGCACCAGCCTCCCCGCAATTCGACATCAACTTCGAGGGTCGGATTGCCCCGGGAATCAAGGATTTCCCGGGCCTTAATCTTCTGAATCCGCTCTTCCACAACAATCCCTCCTTGCCGTTAATTGATCTTCCGTAAGCATATTTTTACCGGTCATTTCCCCGGGGACAGAAAGCCCGGCCAGGGCCAGGATCGTCGGGGCCACATCGGCCAGGACACCCCTGTCGTGAAGGGCGTGGGTCGCCTGGCTCAAAACAATAAAAGGAACCGGGTTGGCGCTGTGCGCAGTAAGGGTTTCCCCTACCTGGTTTTTCATTTCTTCTGCATTCCCGTGATCCCCGACTATGAGGATATGCCAGCCCCCGGGAAGAGCCTCGCCTGATATCCGGCCCAGTGCGGCATCAACCGCTTCCACAGCCTTGATAGCTGCTTCCATGTCGCCTGTGTGACCGACCATATCCATGTTGGCAAAGTTGGAAACTATCAGCGGGTGCTGATCTGCCCTGATGGTTTCAATAATTTTATCGGCCACTTCCCCTGCGCTCATTTCCGGCTGCAGGTCGTAAGTAGCTACATGCGGGGAAGGGATCATGATCCTTTCTTCCCCTGAAAAAGGCTTTTCCCTGCCTCCGTTAAAGAAAAAAGTTACATGGGCATATTTTTCTGTTTCGGCTATTCTCATCTGGGCCAGGTTTTGCCGGGAATAGACTTCGCCCAGGGTCGCTTCCAGGTCATCGAGGGTAAACGCCACCGGCAGGGGAAGCTCCCGGTCGTATTCAGTCATCGTAGCCAGGTAGGGGTGGGGTGGATCCTGTCCCCTATCAAACGGCTCGAAGTTTTCTTCGGCCAGGGCCCTGGTAATCTGGCGGACCCGGTCCGGCCTGAAATTAAAAAAGATAACACTGTCCTCTGAACGAATTTTACTTAAAGGTTCGCCTGCGTCATCGACAATCACCGTGGGCTGGACAAACTCGTCCCCTTCACCGCGCTCATATGCTTCTTTCAAGGCGCTAAGCGGGTCGCGGGCCTTAAGCCCCTCCCCGGCGGTATAGGCGCGGTAAGCCCGCTCGGTCCTGTCCCAACGCCTGTCGCGATCCATGGCATAGTAGCGCCCGCAAATCGTGGCAACCTGGCAGTTTTGGTGCTCCCTGTTGTATTCAACAAGTTTCTCCAGGAATGGACCGGCCCCGAAAGGGATGGTATCCCTGCCGTCAAGAATGGCATGGATAAACACCCTGTCAATTTTTTGGCGGCGGGCCATTTCCACCAGGGCCATAAGGTGATCAAAATGGCTGTGCACTCCTCCGTCAGAAACCAGCCCGACCAAATGCAGGGCGCTGTCATTCTGCCGCACCTTTTCCATGGCCTCCAGGAAAACTTCATTGTTATAAAACTCACCCGACTCGATGCACTTCCCGATCCTGGTCAGTTCCTGGTAAACAATCCGCCCGGCACCTAAATTAAGGTGTCCCACTTCAGAATTGCCCATCTGTCCATCAGGTAAACCTACCGCTTCCCCGGCGGCATCGAGCAGGGTCCAGGGATAATCATTGAAAAAACGATCCAGGTTTGGTGTCCGGGCCAGGTTGATGGCGTTGCCTTCATTGCTTTTACTGTACCCCCAGCCGTCAAGAATGATTAAAAGGACTTTATTCAACTCTGAACCGCCTTTCGGGCTGCCTGGATTAATGCGCTAAAAGTATCTGCTTTCAAGCTGGCGCCCCCGACCAGGGCGCCCTGGATAGAAGATAGCTCTACAAACGAGCCGATATTTCCTTCTTTTACACTTCCACCGTATTGAATACGCACCTTATCCGCCTTCCCGGCACCGACGTCCTTCTCAATAACTTCACGGATATATGAGCAGGCAGCATCAGCATCACCAGGCTGGGCCGCCTTTCCGGTCCCGATAGCCCATACCGGTTCATAAGCAATTACCACTTTATCCATATCCCCGGCAGCCATTCCTTCCAGGGCGGCAAGGAGTTGTTTTCTGATCACGCTGTTTGTGTAACCAGCTTCCCTCTGAGCTTCAGTTTCGCCTACACAGAGGATCGGTTTAAGACCGCATTCCAGGGCCGCCTTCACTTTAGCTGAGATCCGGCTGTCATCTTCGCCCATGACATGACGCCGTTCTGAGTGGCCGACGATCACGTATTCTACACCCAGGTCGGCAAGCATGGGGCCCGCTATTTCGCCGGTGAACGCACCCTCCTGTTCCCAGTGCAAATCCTGGGCGCCCAGCTTCAGGGAACTGCCGCCGAGAATATTTGCGGCTGCCGGCAAAGACGTATAGGGAGGGCAGATCAATACCTCCACCCCTGCAAACTTATCTTCATCCTGCAGGATGGCGCGGCAAAACTCTACCGTATCAGCGGTTGTTTTATGCATCTTCCAGTTTGCTGCTATTACCAGTCCCATATTCCATACCTCCAGTGCTCCCAGGAACCTGTATACCGGTGCAACGGGAGCGCGCTTAAATTTTTAGCTACTTGTCCTGCAACACTTTGATCCCGGGCAGCTCTTTACCTTCCCAGAATTCCAGGGTGGCTCCGCCACCAGTAGAAATAAACCCGACCTGCCCGGTCAGGCCCATGGATTCAAGAGCGGCCACCAGGTCTCCGCCTCCTACCACCGAATAGGCCTCACTTTTTGCCATATCACCGGCAACAAGCCTGGTGCCCTGATCAAAGGGAGGGACCTCGAACACTCCAAGCGGCCCGTTCCAAACAATCATGGCAGAGCGGGAAATGTACCGGCCAAAGTTTTTGACAGTTTCAGGGCCAATATCGGCAGCCTTCCAACCCCTGTCGATATTCCCGGGGGTTACAACTTTTGACTCACTACCAGGTTGTAGTTCCCTGGCCACTACTAGATCATCCGGTAAAATCAGGCGGCAACCGCTTTGTTCACTTTCGCTCATGATCGAAGATGCTGTCTCCAGCAGGTCTTGTTCATAAAACGAATCCCCCAGGTTAAAACCCCTGGCAGCCAGGAAAGTATTGGCCATGCCGCCCCCGATTAAGAGCTGGTCGGCCAGCTGCAGGAAACGGCGCATTACATTGATTTTATCCGAAACCTTGGCCCCGCCCAGTATGGCGGTCAGGGGACGCTGTGGATTTTCCAGGCAGTAGGACAAGGCCTCGATCTCTTTTTTCATCAAAAGGCCGGCAACAGCAGGGACAAATTCAGCCACTCCGGCTGTTGAAGCATGGGCCCGGTGGGCGGTGCCAAAAGCATCATTGGCAAAAAGATCCACCGGTTCAGCCAGCTGCCTGGCAAACTCCCGGTCATTGCTTTCTTCTCTATTATCAAAGCGAAGATTTTCCAGGAGTATGATATCCCCGCTTTTCATTTCAGAAACGGCTTCAGCAACCTCCGGTCCAACCACCTGGCCGAGCTTTTTTACCGGCTTGCCCAGCAGTTTGCCCAGCCTTTCAGCCACCGGGTCCATCATCAATTCGGGAACGGCTTTTCCTTTGGGGCGACCCAGGTGAGAGGCGAGCACCAGGCTCGCTCCCCGTTCCAGCAGGTAATTTATGGTCGGCAAGACAGCCCGGATCCGGGCATCGTCCCGGACTTTTCCTTGATCCAACGGGACGTTAAAATCAGCCCGCAGTAGTATTTTTTTTCCTTTCACGTCCATATCTTCAACACTTTTCTTCGGCATCAGCAGTAATCACCGTCCCGGAGTTTATGATCGGCGGCGTTTGTAGGAAGGGGCAATAGATAACTCCTCCCTGTATTTAGCTACGGTCCGCCTTGATATTTGAATGCCTTTCTCATTTAAGAGTTCGGCCAGGCGCTGGTCGCTGAACGGTTTGGCCTGGTCCTCGGATTCAACCAGCTCCCGGATATGGGTTTTGATGCTTGGTGCGGAATGATCGCTCCCATCCGCACCCCCCAGCCCGCTGGAAAAGAAAAATTTTAGGGGAAACAGGCCGCGGGGGGTTTGGATATACTTATTAGCGGCGGCGCGGCTGACCGTCGATTCGTGGACGCCTACATTGGAGGCTACTTCTTTGAGGGTTAGGGGTTTCAACTTTTTGATCCCGTGATCCAGAAACTCTTTCTGGATATCAACAATCTGTTGGGCTACCTTATAGAGGGTTATCCTTCTTTGCTCAATACTGCGGATTAGCCAGTAGGCTTTTTCTATCTTGTTTTTGACAAAGGTAAAAAGCTGCTCGTCTATCGAATCGCTTTTCAGCATCTTATGGTAAAATGGGCTGATTGTCAGCTGGGGCATTCCTGCTTCGTTACCGGTAACCACATATTCATCGTCAACCTTTTCTACAATAACGTCGGGAACTATATAGCGGGTTTCTTCTCCTTCACCGTAAATACTGCCCGGTTTGGGGTTAAGGGTGCGGATAAATTCGACCGCCTCTTCGACGGTCTTTTCATTGCAATCCAACCTTGAAGCGATGTAGCGGTACCTGCCGTCCGCAGCTGCCGGCAGGTAATGGTTGACTATTTCAACAGCCACCCTGGGCGGATTGTCCATCTTTTGAATCTGAAGGAGCAGGCATTCCTGCAAGCTACGGCAGCCAATACCGGTTGGCTCCAACCTCTGAACTACCCTGAGAGCTTTTTCCAGCTCCCCCAGTTTAACACCCAGGACCGGGGCCAGTTCTTCAAGATCGCCCTGCAGGTAACCATTGCGATCAAGATTGCCTGCCAGGAAGGCAGCAAGCCTGTACTGCCGGTCGGTAAGCGAAAACATGCGCAGCTGGCTAAGCAGGTCTTCAAGCATTGTGCCGGTCATGCCGGCACAATTTTCTACCGTCGGTTGGCTGTCGTTAACTTGCTTAACACTTCCGCCCCTGTCGGAGGTCGAGTCCAGGCCCATATCTCTAAAGTATTCTTCCCAGGGAAAATCATTTCCATAGATCTGCTCTTCATTCTTATCGGGGCTTTCCCCGTCCACTTCATCTTCTTCATTTTTTTCCTCTTCCCGGTTTTCCATAACTTCCAAAACTGGGTTATTGATAAGTTCTTCCTGGATATGATCTTGCAGTTCCAGAGCGGAGTACTGCAGAAGAGTTATGGCCAGCTTAAGCTCAGGGGTAATGATCAGTTTTTGGCTTTGTTCCAGCTTCAGGCTGTAATCAAGCTTCACTGTTATCTCTCCCGCCTTCCTCATATTCTCAGATTACCAGGTTTCCACAGCTTATAACCAGCCAGAAGGCTGACTTGTATTTACAGTGGTATGCTCAACACTTTTTCATTGTGCTTCGTATACTTCGACACGGCTGCGGCAACTCCTGCCCTTGATTTCAGTAATTGGCACGGTTTTTGCTAGCAGCTTCCCCGCTCTCTGTCCTGCGATCAAACATTTTGCTCAGCTGGCGAAAACGATGGTTCATCCCCGATTTGCTAACAGGTGGATCGAGTTTTTTGCCCAGTTCTTTCAGGGAAGCATCCGGGTACCTCATTCTGACCAGGGCTGCATCACGGAGGGCTGGAGGGAGGTTTTCCAGGCCGACAATATTGTCGGCACGTTCTATTAAATCAAGCTGCTGCTGGGCCGACGCCACCACTTTTTCCAGGTTGGCCGTTTCACAGTTGACGACCCGGTTGACCTGGTTACGCATGCTTCTAACCACACGCATGCTCTCCAACTCCAGCAGGGTTCCCCCTGCCCCGATAATCCTCAGAAAATCGGCAATGGCTTCTGCACTTTTAAAGTAGAGATAGGCATAGCCTTCACGTTTTCTAAGCAGGGGCGTTAAATTAAACAGCCCGAGCACTTTTCGATAAATCCGGGCATCTTCCAGGCTTCCGCAGTTTATTTCCAGGTGGTAACCGGAGCGCCTGGTTATACTGATACCGCCTCCGGCTAAATAAACACCCCTGAGAAAGGCCCGGCGGCAGCAGGTCCTTTTTGGAATCACTGTATTCAGGCGGGGTAGACTCAGGTAACGGCCGGCCTCTTTCATATCCAGGTAGACCAGCAGGGCATCGATCTGCTCGTTTCCGCTAACCTGGACCAGGAAGCGGGTTTTATCGAGGCGTTTTTCCTGTTCTCTGATAATAGAAGGGGTCTCCACCCCGGCCTGCCTGAGCAAGTTAAACAGGCGCCGGGCAACAGCGCTGTCTTCAACGGCAATGATCAGGGCATGCGTATTTCGGCGAATAGCGTAATAACCATTCCTGAGAAGAAGTGACTTTAACTCCCAGGAACCGCAACATGCCAGGGGTTCTTCCAACCTGGCCAGTTCATGTTTCACCTGCCTGGTTAAAGACAATTAAATCCAGCCTCCTGTCAACTTTTATAGATATCCCTGTGTTCCACGGTCAGGTTAAACCGGGATCCCAGCGATTTTCCGATTTCATCGGCAATCACAACCGAGCGGTGCTTGCCCCCGGTACAGCCAATGGTTATCACAAGGCTGGCCTTCCCTTCCTTGACATAAAAAGGAATTGAAAACTCAAGCATATCCTGCAGTTTTGCATAATACTCCCTGGTTTCGGGCCAGCGCCAGAGATATTCTTTAACCTGGTCATCATCACCTGTCAAGAGAGCCAGATGTTCGACATAGTGTGGATTTGGCAAGAACCTGACATCAAAAACCAGGTCCGCGTGGGGAGGCAGGCCGTACTTGAAACCAAAAGAAACAATCCTGATCTGCATGTTTTTATCCCGCTGGCCGGGCTCATAAAGCTCGACAATCTTGGCCTTAAGCTCCCAGGGCTTCAGGTAGGAAGTATCTATTTCCTTGTGCGCTTTTCCCCTTAGCTCACTCAAGCCTTCCCGTTCCCTTTGAATTGCTTCCGGCAGGCTGACTTCGCCGAGGGGGTGGCGCCTCCTGGTTTCCTTAAAACGCCTGATCAATACATCATCGTCTGCCACCAAAAACAGAATTTCATAATCAACATCGTTTTGTTCCAGTTCCTGCAAAGATTCAAACAGGTCCTCGAAAAAAGCGGCGCCACGCATATCACATACCAGGGCCACTTTCTTATTCTCCGACTGGATAAACAGATCGGCAAATTTAGATATCAGGGTCGGGGGCATGTTGTCGACACAGTAGTAACCCAGATCTTCAAAACAATTCAGGGCATGGCTTTTACCGGCTCCTGAAAGTCCCGTAATAATAATTAATCGAATCGCTTCATCATTAACGCTGATTTACACCAGCCCCCTTTTTTGTAGCGCTCCTGTATTAGCAGCGCCGCTACCTTATTCCTGCATGCATTGTGAGGCCTCAAAGTGCCCCTTCCATTAAATCCTTCAATTAAACGTTTCTATGTTTTTTGAGCCCGGGCTCAATTTAGTCAGGCGCCGCTGCCGTACCAAACCACTGTCAATACAGGCTATTTGGGGCCGTACTGATGGTTAAGCACATATTTTTCAATAATTTCAGCAACCCCGTCTTCATTATGCGGCCCTGTAACCAGCGCCGCCGCTTCAAGGACCTCCGGCTTGGCATTGGCTACCGCTACACCGAGGCCGGCGAAACCAAGCATGTCGATATCATTATAACCGTCTCCAAAGGCTAAAACCTCTCCCGCCTTGACGCCTTCACGTTCAGCCAGCCACTGCAAAGCCTGCCCCTTGGTCGCCTTTTTGTCCGTAACCTCCAAAAAATATGGACGGGACTGTAAAATCGACAGCCTGCTTCCGTACCGCTTTTTTAAATAACGTTCTATTTCTTCTATCTGACCATCCCAGGAAATAATACTCAGCTTGGTGGGGTTAACTCTTTTATCCTCCAGGAATACGCGTAAATCGCCCACCGGATGCAGTTCAATGTTTGTCAGGGAGCGGTAGTAGCGGGTATGCTCATTTTCTTCCCGCACATAAAGATTGTTCCCAACAAACATGCTCACATGCAAATCTAACCGGCTGGTTTCTTCTATCACCTCAATAGCCGTCCGGTTCTCCAGGGGACGGTGGAAAATTACCTTTTCGCTTCGCGCAGTCTTGATCATGGCCCCATGGTAGTTAATCAACGGCCAGTCCCATTCAAGGCCCAGTTCCTTCATGTAAGGGACGCTGGTTTGAAACATCCGTCCGGTGGCAATGACAAACTTGACGCCACGCGAAACCGCCTTGCGGACAGCTTCCTTGTTACGGTCAGATATTTCGGCATTTTCATCAAGCAGTGTATAATCCAAATCCGCTGCAATCAGGCGGAAGCGCATTTAATACCACCTCATCAACAGTATAACACAACATAGATACTTTGTTCCGAGGTTTCGGGCGACCGCCGGGCGCAGCCCCAGGCTAAAGTCACTGGAGATACCATTACAGTCCCGTTACTGTCTTAACCTGTTTGAAGATTACTGCACTTGCTGATCTTTTAAGTTGGAACTGCACCGGCTTAGCTTGAGCTTTTCACCCGGGTTATCCTTTTAAAGGGCTCATCCGGAGCTCTCGCTCAGTAGCCGGCTGTTAGCCTGCCAAACCGCTCCAGGCTGAGCAAACACTCAATCCCTTTTATTCCGCTTCTTTCGCACGCAGGGACTTGTAGATAGTTTCTGCCAGGGCCCGGCTAATACCCGGCACTTCTGCCAGCTGTTCTACCGTGGCTTCCCGCACTCTACCTGCGCTTCCGAAATGCTTGAGCAGGGCAGTCCGGCGGGAAGGGCCTACACCGGGGATGGCTTCAAGCCGGGATCGGAGCCCGCTTCGCTTTCTCCTGCCTCGATGTCCGCCTATGGCGAAGCGGTGCACCTCGTCACGAATACGCTGCAGCATCTGGAGCAGGGGGTCATTGGCAGCCATACGCACCGGCAGGGCTGTTCCTTCCAGGAAAAGCTGATCGGGATCCTTGGCCAGGGCAGCGAGGGGCACATCTTCCAGGCTTGTCCCGTTTAGGGCCTCCCGGGCGGCACCAAGCTGGCCCCTGCCCCCGTCAATCAAAATCAGGTCCGGCCTGGGCCAGGTATCCTGCCCGGCCCTTCTTTGCAAAGCTTCCTGCAGAGCGCCGTAATCGTCGCCGGGCTGAGCCGAACGGATATTAAAGCGGCGGTAGCCTTCTTTATAAGGCTCCCCGAAACGGAAAACCACCATGGCCCCCACCGGTTCGCCTCCGCTTAAATGGGAAATATCAAACCCCTCAAGCCTTACCGGCGGTTCATCCAGGCCTACGAGGCGGCCAAGTTCTTCCAGTGGCTGTTCTGTTTTACGGACCCGCTGCTCCTCGTCTTCTTCCAGGCGCAAGCAACAGTTACGCCGGGCCAATTCAACCAGTTTTTTTAAGGATCCGCGCCTGGGGACGCGGAGCTCAACCTTGCGGCCCGCTTTAATCTTAAGCCATTCCTGGAGCAGTTCGGCCTCGGCGGGTTGATCCGAAACCACTATTTCAGGCGGCAGGCTTTCAGCCTGGTTGTAATATGACTTGATAAAAGAAGCGATTACCTCGTCATCTTCCACTTCTTCGGCCCCGGTAAGGGGGAAGTGCTCCTGGCTGAGCAGCTTGCCGCTGCGGACCTGGAACAAATGCACTGCAGCCCGGTCCCCGTGCCGACCCAGGGCCAGGACATCCCTTTCGGCATCGTCTTCTTGCAGGGTCATTTTTTGCTGCTGGCCGGCTACCCTCTGCAGGGACTGGAGCCGGTCGCGCAGGGCGGCTGCTTCTTCGAAGCGCTGCTCCCGGGCCGCTTCCTCCATCTGGGCTTTCAGCCTGCTTTCCAGTTCTCCATGCCTGCCCTGCAGAAACAGGACCACCTGCCTGACCATTTTCTCGTATTCTTCTGGCGGCACTGCTTCTGCACCGCGGCAAGGAGCCAGGCAGCGTTTCATCTGATAATTGAGGCAGGGCCTATCTGATGCCTGTGAGCCGTCCAGAGGCTGGCGGCAGCGGCGCAGGGGGAAAATGGAACCGATAAACCGCATCGTCTCCCGCACCGCCCCTACATCGGTAAAGGGCCCGAAACGTTGTTCTTCTTTGCCGGGGACAGGCTTATAACGGCCGCGCCGCCCGCCCCGCTGTGATAGCCGCAGCAGTTCCATGCGCGGGTAAAGCTCAGGCGTAAGGATCAGGTACGGGTAATCCTTATCGTCCTTCAGGTTCACGTTGAAGCGGGGCCGGTACTCCTTGATCAGGTTGCACTCTAAGATAAGGGCTTCTACTTCGGTGTCGGTTACCACGTAATCAATATCGGCAAGCCTGCCCTGCAGGGAGCGCAGGCGCGGGGATATGGTACCGTTATCTGCCAGGTACGATCGCAGGCGGTTGCGCAGTAAATTGGCCTTTCCTACGTAAATAACCCGACCGGTTTTATCTTTAAGCAGGTAAACACCCGGCATGGCCGGTACCTGCCGCACTTTTTCCTTCAATTGCTCAAGCATAGTTTAACTCTCCGTGGTTCAGGTTTCAGCTGCTGTCCTGGACCGCGGCAGGGCCCCGGTCAGCCAACGCCCGGTATAAGAGCCTTCACAGGCAGCTACCTCTTCCGGCGAACCGGCGGCAACAACCCAGCCGCCCTTGTCCCCGCCTTCAGGGCCCAGATCGATGATATAATCCGCCCTCTTAAGCACGTCGAGGTTATGTTCGATCACGACCACGGTATTGCCGCTGTCGACCAGGCGGTCCAGGATATGCAGGAGTTTGCTGATATCATCAAGGTGCAAACCGGTGGTCGGCTCATCCAGGACATAGAGGCTGCGGCCGTTGCTGCGCCGGGAAAGCTCGGTGGCCAGTTTTACCCGCTGGGCCTCTCCACCGGACAGGGTGGTTGCCGGCTGGCCCAGCCTGATGTAGCCAAGCCCGACATCGTAAAGGAGCTGCAGTTTGCGCTGCACCTTCGGGATGGCCGAGAAAAATTCAAGCGCTTCTTCCACGGTCATATCAAGCACATCGGCGATATTCTTTTCCTTGTAGCGGACTTCCAGGGTTTCCCGGTTATAGCGCTTGCCGCGGCATACCTCACAGGGCACATACACATCGGGCAAAAAGTGCATCTCGATCCTCAGGATGCCGTCCCCCCGGCAAGCTTCGCAGCGACCTCCCTTGACATTGAAGCTGAAACGGCCCGGCTTGTAGCCGCGGCGGCGCGATTCCTGGGTCTTGGCAAATAGCTCCCTGATCCCGTCAAAAAGTCCGGTGTAAGTGGCCGGGTTGGAACGCGGGGTCCGCCCGATGGGAGATTGATCAATAACGATCACCTTGTCCAGCTGCTCCGCTCCTTCCAGGCCTTTGTGCCGGCCGGCTTGCACCCTTGAGCGGTGCAGCTTCCGGGCCAGGGCCCGGGCTAATATTTCGTTGATCAAGGTACTTTTGCCTGAACCGGATACTCCGGCCACGCAGTTAAACATACCCAGGGGAATCCCAACGTCGATATTTTTCAAATTATGTTCTTCAGCGCCGCGGATCCAGAGCCAGCGGTCGTTGGCCGAACGTCTTTTTTCCGGCACGGCCACTTCGCGCCTCCCGGCCAGGTAATCGCCGGTAATTGACTCGGGCACTGCTGTGATCTCTTCCACGGTCCCCTGGGCTACGATTTTACCGCCGGCCGCCCCTGCTCCCGGCCCGATGTCGACCAGGTGATCAGCGCTGCGTATCGTTTCTTCATCGTGTTCAACTACCAGGACGGTATTGCCCAGGTCGCGCAGTTTCTTCAGGGTGCTGTTCAGGCGGGCGATATCCCTCTGGTGAAGGCCGATAGAGGGCTCATCCAGGATATAGATAACGCCGGTCAGGCCGGAACCGATCTGGGTTGCCAACCTGATGCGCTGTGCTTCGCCGCCCGATAAGGTGGAAGCGGCCCGGTCCAGGGTCAGGTATTGCAAGCCCACATGACGCAGGAACTGCAGCCTTTCCCCGATTTCTTTTAAAACCTGCCGGGCAATGTATTCTTCGCGCGAGGTAAGCTGCAGCCGGTCGAAAAATTCCGCCGCCTGCTCCACGGTCAGAGCGGATATCTCGGCAATATTACTACCACCAAGCATGACGGCCAGGCTGGAAGGTTTCAGGCGTCTTCCCTCGCAGGCAGGGCAAGGTCTGACCTGCATAAACTTTTCCATTTCATCTCTCATCTCTTCTGAAGAGGTGTTGGCATAGCGCCGCTCCAGCAACTTAAGCACTCCGGGAAATACTTTTTTATAATTCCGAACCCGTTTGAACATATTGACATAGCGAAAATTAATTTTTTCCGGGGCGCCGTACAGGATCTTGTGCTGCTCTTCGGTGGAAAGATCCTTGAAGGGTTTATCCATATCAATGCCCCAGGCTTTGGCTGCCGCTTCCAGGAACTGCTGGTAGTAGTTCTGGCCCGACCAGGCATGAACGGCCCCTTCCCGCAGGGACAGCTCAGGGTAGGGAATTACCAGGTCGGGAGAAAATTCGGCCCTGCTGCCCAGCCCGCTGCACTCGGGGCAGGCCCCGTAAGGGCTGTTAAAAGAAAAGATCCGCGGGCTGATCTCTTCAAAGCTGAAGCCGCAATCAGCACAGGCAAAATTTTCGCTGAAAAGCTGCTCCCCGCCATCGACATCCTGGACCAGGACCAGCCCTTCGCTCAGCTTGAGGGCATTTTCCAGCGAATCAGCCAGGCGGGACTGGATACCCTCCCGGATCACCAGGCGGTCAACGACCACCTCGATATTGTGCTTTTTCTGTTTATCCAGGCTAATATCTTCTTCCAGCTCCCGGACTTCCCCGTCAACCCGGATCCGAACATAACCCTTGCGGGCCATATCATCAAACAGGCGCGAATACTCACCCTTGCGCCCCCTGACCAGCGGAGCCAGGACCTGGATGCGGGTCCCTTCCGGCATGGCGGCAACCTGGTCCACGATCTGCTGCACGGTCTGCTGGCTAATCGGTTTCTGGCAGGTCGGGCAGTGGGGATTACCGATGCGGGCAAACAGGAGCCGGATATAATCATAAACCTCTGTAACCGTACCCACGGTGGAACGCGGGTTGCGGGAAGTTGTTTTTTGATCGATCGAAATAGCCGGTGAAAGACCTTCGATCTGATCCACATCCGGCTTTTCCATCTGCCCCAGAAACTGGCGGGCATAAGCCGAGAGCGATTCGACATAGCGCCGCTGGCCCTCGGCATAGAGGGTATCAAAGGCCAGGGACGATTTACCCGATCCGCTTAAACCGGTAAAAACTATGAATTGATTGCGGGGCAGTTCAAGGTCGATATTTTTTAAGTTATGCTCTCTTGCCCCGCGGATAATTATTTCTCCAGTCGACAAATTGGTCACCTCGTTCTTGCAATTTCACAGCACATGACAGCGGTGGACAGGGGTGACAGGGGGACGTTTCACTTGTCAGGTCTAACCCTGCTTTTCAAGTTCAATGATCATATCCCGCAGTTCGGCCGCTTTTTCAAAGGCCAGTTCCTTGGAAGCCTTATTCATTTCTTTGCGCAGTTCCTTGATCATCTTGCGGCGTTTGTTTTCGTCCACTTTTTTCAAATCTTCCACGTCATAGCTTTCCGTTTCTTCGGCCACCGCCGTCGCCTCGATCACGGCCCGGATCGGCTTGATGATACTCTGCGGGGTGATGTTGTATTGTTCGTTGTAGGCCAGCTGCTTCTGGCGCCGGCGCTCAGTTTCGTCAATTGCCCGCTGCATGGAGGGGGTGATTTCTTCGGCGTACATGATCACCCTGCCCTCGATATTGCGGGCGGTGCGCCCGATGGTCTGGATCAAGGAGCGATCCGAGCGCAGGAAGCCTTCTTTATCGGCATCAAGGATGGCCACCAGGGTGACCTCGGGCAGGTCGAGGCCTTCACGGAGCAGGTTGATCCCGACCAGGACATCGAAATCACCCAGCCGCAGGCCCCTGATGATGGTCATGCGCTCCAGGGCATCGATCTCGGAGTGCATGTAGCGCACCCGGAGGCCCATGTTGCGGTAATATTCGGTCAGGTCTTCGGCCATCCGCTTGGTCATGGTGGTAACCAGGACCCGCTGGTTTTTTTCAGCCCTGGCCCTGATCTCCCCGTAAAGGTCATCAACCTGTCCTTCAGCCGACCTGACTTCAACTACCGGATCGGCCAGCCCGGTGGGCCGGATGATCTGTTCCACAACCGCATCGCTGTGCTCGTGCTCCCACGGGCCGGGGGTGGCTGAAACCAGGATGGCCTGGTTGACTAAGGATTCGAACTCCTCGAACCGTAGCGGACGGTTGTCAAGGGCGGAAGGGAGCCTGAAGCCGTGCTCCACGAGGGTGCTTTTTCGGGATAAATCTCCCCGGTACATCCCGTTGATCTGCGGGATGGTAATATGCGACTCATCTAGCACCACGAGCATCTCGGGAGGAAAGTAATCCATCAGGGTCGCCGGGCGGCTGCCGGGCGGCCTCCCGTCCAGATGCCGCGAGTAGTTTTCAATACCGCTGCAAAATCCGATTTCCTGGAGCATTTCCAAATCAAACAGGGTCCTCTGCTCCAGCCTCTGCGCCTCGAGCAGTTTACCCTCTTTTTTAAATTTTGCCAGCTGTTCCTGCAGTTCCGCCTCGATGTCGCCTATTGCCCGCTGCAGCTGGTCGGGAGCGGTCACATAGTGAGTGGCCGGGAATATGGCCACATGAGCCCGGTCGCCAATAACTTTGCCGCTGACCAGGTCCACCTCTCTCAGTCTTTCTATCTCGTCGCCGAAGAGTTCCACCCGGATGGCGGCCTCAGAAAAGGAAGCAGGGATTATTTCAATCACGTCTCCCCTGACCCGGAAGGTGCCGCGGTGAAAGTCGATCTCGTTGCGCTGGTAATGGATTTCTACCAGGCGATTAATGATATCTTCCCGGCTGAGCCTGACCCCCGGGCGCAGGGAAAGCACCTGTTCGCTGTATTCATGGGGTGAACCCAGGCCGTAAATACAGGAAACAGAAGCGACAATGATCACATCTTTCCTCTCCAGGAGGGCGCTGGTAGCCGAATGGCGCAGCTTGTCAATTTCATCATTAATCGAGGAATCTTTCTCGATATAGGTGTCGCTCTGGGGGATATAAGCCTCCGGCTGGTAATAATCATAATAGCTGATGAAATACTCCACAGCATTATCCGGGAACAACTCTTTAAATTCACTGCAGAGCTGGGCGGCCAGGATTTTATTCGGCGCCATGACCAGGGTCGGGCGCTGCACTCTTTCGATGACATTGGCAATGGTAAATGTCTTCCCGGAACCGGTAACTCCCAGTAAAGTCTGGTACCCGGAGCCCCGGTGTAAGCCTTGCACCAGGGTTTCTATAGCTTCCGGTTGATCGCCGGTAGGCTTGTATTCGGATTTGATTTTGAAGCCACTGCTAACTGCCACTTAAACACCCCCTGTCCAGCGGCTTGTTTGTAATGGGTGGCAATAATTATTATAACGCATCTACTCAGCCGCTGCCACGCTGAGTAGTTTAAGAAAATATGTTATTGGCGAAGGGTGTTAAGAAACGTTTCGCTTTTTGCCCCTGCCGCGCAGGCGTTTTAAGCGGGCAAAAGGCTCCGGTTTGCGCACTTCAAGGTAGACCGGCGAATCCGGTGCAGGGACCAGGATCATGCCCAGGGCTGCACTGCGGTGCAGGATCGAATAATGGGAGCGGGAAGAATTGAGACGGGCCTGGAAAGTGCCGTTGGCATGGTCCCCTTCCCGGGTCTGCTTCTTCAAAACCGCTGAAAAAGGCTGGTCATCCCTGCTGCCATCCAAAAGAACCATAAAATAGCTGGCTTCAATTTTCTCCAACAAGTCCCTGTTATCGGCAACCGGGTCGCCATTGACCTTCAGGATAATATCATCCTGCTTCAGGCCGGCCTGTTCTGCAGGTGTGCCCGACAGGACCATCATAACTGTTACCCCCGGACCGGCCTGGCGGTAGCGGGGAGGGCTGCTTTCTTCCTTGTTCTTGCCGTAGAGGATCAACAGTTCGTGCCCCAGGGGAGCAAAAAGCACCCCGGGCAATATTAGGGGCGGGAAAAACTCCGATCCCACGGCAACAATCAATAGAATAATACTGTATAGGGCCAACCACCTCGCTGAAAAAGCGGTTCTTTCCCGCGGGGTCGAAGAAAGGACCATGTCGCCGTAACCCAACCCGGCCGCAACCGGGACAATCATAAACTGCAGGCTTTTACCTTCCCCGGGTTCAAAGGCCGGTTGAAGAATCGGCCACCACTCCGGCATACTTACTCCCACTATTTCCGGTTCCACCACCACTGTTACCAGCAGGGCAACCAGGGGCAGGGGCCAAAAACGCTGCAGCGAAAATGCGCCGACCACTTCACCGTTATCTCTTTTCAAATAGATTGGACTGCTTCCCCAGTGACCGCCGAAATATATTAACATGGCCTCAGCCAAATGCAATAAACCAATCAAGACCAGGAGAGCGGGGATATGGATACGCATCAACGACTCGATTACCACATTTTCTCCCAGCACTGGAAACAAGGGAAGCAGGACATAGCGGACTACCAGGACCATGGTGGCAACTATGCCTCCGGCATAGGAAAAACAGAGGTAGCGGGGATTGATAAGCAGCAACAGCAAGGCCACCGGCCAAATAAAATACAGGCCAATCTGCTCCAGGGAAAGGCCCAGGAACACCAGGATGGCGCTGGCCCCAAAACCGCCCGCCATGCCCAGGGCAACAGAAAGGAGCATCTGCCTGCCGACCCGGTTTATACTGCGGCCGAACAGCTTTTCTTCAGTCGCAGCCTGGCGCCGGTACTGCAGGTAAACCAGGAACAGCACTATCCAAAAGATAGGCATAACCATGGCAATCATAAATGTAGTGACAAAGATCTGGCTTATTTCAAAAAAAAGGTGCATATATTACTCAATTCCCCCGTGCTCATTCCAGGCTCCTGGATCTTCCAGCAGTTCCAGCCCATAATTAAGCTGTTCGTCCTGTTCGCGTGACGCTACATCCAGGGCCTCCCGCAATTCCACCCAGGTCTTTTCGTCAAATTCTCCGCTGGGCTTGATCCCGGCATCGATCTGGAAATCTTTCAAAGCCTGGCTGGTATTTTCATCAAAATATCCACTACTGTCAACTTCATATCCCAGCTGAATCAACATTTCCTGCAGCATTTCTACCTCGGTCCCGTAATCATTCAATTCCAGGCGGCCGGGGTGAAAGTAACGGTAATAGTGCAGAATTTCAGGCATTTCCACTTCATAGTCAGGATCAATACCGTGTTTATCAATATTGTGACCCGAAGGAGTGAAGTAATTGGCAACGGTCAGCATGATCGCATTTTCACCGGAGAGCTCTTCGAGCTGCTGCACCGAAGCCTTGCCAAAAGTAGTCTGCCCTACCAGAAGTGCAGCATCCCGGTCCTGCATGGCTCCAGCCAGAAGCTCCGCCGCACTGGCCGATTCTTCATTGATCAGGACCACGATCGGGTACAGCTTCCTGGGAGCACTGGAATTATGAATATTCCTGACCTCCCCGTCGCGGCCGACCAGCCTGACTATTTCCCCCTCCGGGACTATTTCCTTAGCTATCTTTACAGCCTGGTCCACCAGCCCGCCGGGATTGTTGCGCAAATCTAAAATCAAACCCTCTTCCAGGCCTTCCCGCTCAAATTGCTCCAGGCGGTCTAAAAATTCACCACCTGTATTGCTGTCAAAATTGGTAATGGATATATATCCAACGTCCCCGACCAGCCTTTCGCTGGTCACGGTGACAATCTGGATTTCTTCCCTCCTGACGATCATTTCAATCGGTTCTTCCGCCCCCGGGCGGCGAATTTTTATATCAACTGTAGTGTCACTCGGACCCCTTAGCAGTTCCACAGCCCGGTCCAGCCCCTCACCAGTCAGGGAATTACCATCTGCTTCCAGTATCCTGTCCCCGGCAATAATACCGCTTCTCTCAGCGGGAGAATCGGGAAAAGCTTCAAATACAACAATATCGTCATTGGTTTCAATAACCCTGATTCCCACCCCGCCATAAGAACCTCTTGTATCAAGCAGGAACTCTTCCAGTTCATCGGGGTCGTAGAAACGGACCTGGGGATCATCAATAATATCGATCATGCCCCGGATAGCGCCTTCGATGAGCTTATCATTGTCCACAGGGTAGAAGTAAGTACCGGTAATCCTGTCCAGGGCCTCAAAAAAGATTTCCGCTTCTTCATCAAGCTCTTCATCTCGCTGTTCATACCTGATGATTGTCCTCGGCTGGTCCTCTGTTAACTGACCGGAATCATTGGAAAACAAAAGGTAATTCAAGGCATTGGTCCCGATCAGCAGGACCACAAAAACTATCGACAACCTGAATAGCATTGTTTTATCTAACCGTTCCAAAACCTCGCCCCCAGTCTCCTCAAATCTGTAAACCCTGCATAAGAGGTCCGTTACCTATAATACCACAAATAGTGTTCGATTTGTCTACAGTACAGAACCCCTGTTTCCCGTTTTAGAAAATCAATAACGATCAGCAGGTGCAGTTTAATTAAGCAGCCTAAGTTACTTTCATTTTAAAAAGAACAGCCATCCAAGCAAAGTTGCTGAGATGGCCGGGTAGAGATCTAACTGATCGTTTTCCTGTTAAACTAACTGGCATAAACTTATACCAGGCGGCTTAACGAGCCGGTCCTAGCGTAAGCCTTTTACACTTGCAACCGGTCTGGCCAGGCCTTTTCATAAGACTGTAACCTGCTTTTAGAAATATTGCATCGGATTATAGCGATGATCCGGTCCTCCACTCGGATAATTGCGAACCGGTGACTTTTCATATTCTCTTACTTCGAAGTGCAGGTGGACGCCCGTGCTGTAACCGGTGGTTCCGGCCCTGGCAATCCGTTCCCCACGACTAACAATATCACCCTTGCCTACCAGGATACTGCTCATATGGGCATACAGGGTAACAGTTCCGCCGCCGTGATCGATCATGACGCAGTTTCCGTAACCGCCATTCCAGCCTGAGTAAATCACTTCTCCCTTTTCAGCGGCCAAAATATAGTTTGCCGCTCCATTATGGGGAGCAATATCGAGCCCACCATGCCAGGCCTGCTGGCCGCTGAAAGGATCCCGCCGCCAGCCAAAACCCGAAGTAATCCTGGTCGGCGGTTCGATAGGCCATTCCAGGTCCCCGTCAACGCCGGAAAACTGGCTTTGCGCCTGGGCGATCAATTCCCGGATCATTGAATCGAGGCGCTGGGCTTCCTTTTCAAGATCTTCAATAGCCTGCAGGTTTTTGGCAATCTCTCCCTGCAGTTCCTCGAGAATAGCTTCCCGGTCGGCTGCTGCCTGCTTCATTTCTTCTTCGTTGGCGGCAACCTGCCGGCGCATATTTTCTAGTTCGGTCTTGTTTTCCTCCAGCTCATCTTTCCAGGCCTGGATTACATCCCTCTCGTCCTGGATTTCTTCAATCAACCTTAAATCATTTGAAGCAATAATGCTCAGGTTGTAAAGCCTGGTCAGAAAATCGGGAAAGCTGTTCGATTCAAAAAGAACTTCCAGGTACGAAACCACGCCGTACTGCTGGATAGCCCGCAGGCGAAGGTTCAATAATTCTTCCTGGTAGTTGAGCCTTTCTTCCGCTTCGGCAAGCTCTTCTTCGGCATGAGCAATTTCATCTTCTACCTCGGCAATTTCACCATGCAGGCGCTGTTGTTCTTGTTCCAACTCATGAATGCGTCTTTCGAGCTCTTCCAGTTCATCTTTTAAGGCTGCTTCGCGGTTAAGGCGCTGTTCAAGAGCGCTTTTTTCTTCCCTCTTACGCTCTTCAACTTCTTCAAGCTCCTCCTGCTTGGCATCGATCTCATCATTAGTGACCGCCTCAACGGGTCCAAATAATAGGGCAATCACAACAAGCGGCAGGAGCAGGACAGCGATAAAGATTTGTTTCCTGAAACCAATACCGGCAAGCATGATTCTTTTCCTCCCTGATAAAAAATGTGGTACTTCTATCTCTCTATACTCTAAGAAAACGGCCCATAGATAGCATACTGCCCAGGATACCGAGCCCGGTACCAAGTGGGATCAAGTATGCAACCAGTTCGGCCATCACTGCCTGCAGCGGCAGCAGGTTGATAAACATCAATTCATTGGCGGTCACCCATTCAACTGAAGTAGCGTACAAATAGTACAGGATTCCCAGGGGCAACGCTGCACCCACCAGCCCCATCATGAGACCTTCCAGGAGAAAAGGCCAGCGGATAAACCAGTTGGTGGCGCCAACATATTTCATTATTGTTATCTCCCTTTTACGCATCATCACGGTCAACTTGATGGTATGGGAAATCAAAAAAACCGCCGTAATAGCCAGGCCGGCCATCAGGGCCAGTCCGATTACTTGAATTACCCTGGTTACTTCAAAGAGGTTTTCCACGTAACCCTGGCCATAGAATACGGCCGATACCCCCGGGTAAGTTTCAAATTCATCGGCCAGCCTGACCACCGCTTCCGGATCTTCCGTCCTTACCTCAAAAGAAGCCAGAAGTGGATTATCCAGGGCAGAGTCATAGCCTTCCAGCATTCCTCCCAGCTGCTGCTGAAGGCGGCCCATATGCTCCTCGCTCGATACATATTCAACCCGGTCTACTTCCCGGTGGCCTAAGATTTTTTGCCCCAGCTCTTCAATGGTAGCCCGGTCGGTTTCTTCATCTATATATACGACCATCTCAACTTGCTCTTTTACAGTCTCGGTGATGTGCCTTACATTAAGGTTAACCACCATGAACAGGCCAAGCATAAGCAGGGTTACCATTACAACCCCGGTCGAAGTTATGCACATCCAGCGGTTGCGATAAAGCCCTTTTAAGGTTTCTCCCAGTATATATATGAAGCCGCTAATGAACATTGGAATAAATCCCCTTTTGCTCATCGCCGACCAGCTTGCCGTTTTCCAGGTAAAGCACTCTCTTCTTAAAACGATCCACAATTTCCCGGTTATGGGTTGCCACCAAAACCGTGGTCCCGCGCAAGTTGATACTGCGCAGCAGGTTCATGATATCAAGCGCAGTTCCAGGGTCCAGGTTGCCCGTCGGTTCGTCAGCTATGATCATGGCCGGGCGGTTGGCAATAGCCCGGGCCAGCCCGACCCGCTGTTGTTCACCACCGGAAAGATCGGTAATTCTTGCTTTAGCCTTATCCTGCAAGCCGACCAGGTTCAAAACGTGAGGAACCCGGCGCTTAATTTCCCGGCGGGAAGCCCCTGTAACAATCATGGCAAAAGCAACATTATCATAAACGGTCCTTTCTTCCATTAATCGAAAATCCTGGAACACCATCCCAATATTTCGCCTCAGGTATGGCAAACGATGCCTCGGCAGGCGGCCGACATCACGATTAAAAACTTTGAGCACACCTTCTGTAGGCTTTAGTTCCCGGATGATCAGTTTCAAAAGGGTCGATTTTCCAGCCCCGCTTGATCCGACAAAAAAAATAAATTCACCACGATCAATAAAAAAATTGACGTTGTCAAGGGCCAGCTGTTTACCTTTGCCGTATTTCATAAATAAATTTTTTGCTTCAACCATGCAGAAGATCCTTCCCCTACATACTTTACATAATCCATAATGCTGTTTGCCTTAGATTTCGACAGTAATTATTTTTATCCTGCCAATCATATAAATATATTAACTTATTTTGCAAATTATTAAAACTGTTAAGCCCGGGATTTTTAATTTTGCTGCATTTTCTTGAAGCCCTCTCCGTGCACTTCCGTAGCGTTGCCGATTATGACAAAAGCAGTGGGATCAACTTCATGGATGATCGTTTTCAAATGGGAAGTTTGCTGCCTGGTGACTACACAGAGCAGGACTTCGCGGCCCTCCCCGGTATAACCGCCCTGGGCTTCAATCCGGGTTACCCCCCGACCGAGTTCCTTCAACAACCTGTCGTTAACTTCAGCGCCGCAGCAGGTAATGATAATGGCCTGCTTGGCCAGGCCAAGACCTTCCAGAATGGCATCAACCACTTTAATGCTTACAAAAAGAGCCAGAGCGGAGTACATGGCCGGTTCACTGCCGAAAACAAAAATGGCCAGGGTTAGCACAAAGAGGTCCCCAAAAAACAGGGCCTGCCCGGGGCTAATGCCGGTTACTTTGGCCAGGATCAAAGAAAGTAAAGCTGTCCCCCCGGTGGAGCTGCGGTGGCGAAAAATCAGGCCCACGCCGACGCCCATAATGACTCCGCCATATACAGAAGCAAGCAGCAGATCGCCGGTTGCTGTTGGTAAAAAAGGAGCTGTTAAATCTACGGCCAGAGAAAAAATAACGGTTCCGACCAGGCTCTGCACCACCAGGCGCGGGCCAAGGATCTTGTAAGCAAAGATAAAAAGAGGAATGTTAAGAATAATGATGGTCAAACCAACGGGGATACCGAGCATATGGTAAGCAAAAACCCCGATCCCGCTGATCCCGCCAGGCACAAGAAAATTGGGTACCTTGAACATGTTCATACTGACGGCCATGATCAGGCAGCCGGCTATGATTCCAAGCAGGTCAATCAAATAAAACTTTATATCTGCTTTGCTAACTTGCGGTTTCTTAAGCTTCATTTACTCTCCATTTCGGTTACTCTTTTTGTGCATGCTCAGCCGTGCTTTATTTTGGATAGGAGACATTGCACTAGAGCAGTTGCAATGGCCGATGAAGCAAAGGTTGAAGCTGGTCGGCCTGTATGGAAGCAGGCCGCCGAGACCTGAGCCAGTGATGGCGAATCTCGAGGGCAACCAAAGCGAAAGCCTGCAGCTGAGTCGCTGCCATTACCTGCTATGAGCCGTCAACTATCCAAAATAAAGCACGGCTGAGCATACACCTCTTTCTATATTTCTGGACAACCACCCTGATTGGTTTATTTCTTTAACGGCACTTTACCCATGGCTTTCCAGCGCAAGTAAGCATCTATAAAGGGATCAAGCATACCGTTCATCACAGCATCCACCTGGCCTATTTCGACCCCGGTGCGATGATCTTTGACCAGGGTGAACGGGTGAAAAGTATAGGTCCTGATCTGGCTGCCCCAGGCTATCTCCCTCTGCTGCCCTCTTTCAGCGTCTATCTCTTCCTCCTGTTCCCGGCGGCTTATCTCAGCCAATTTTGCCTGGAGGACTCGCATAGCGCTGTTGCGGTTGCTATGCTGGGAACGGTCATTCTGGCAGGTCACCACCAGGCCGGTAGGGAGATGGGTGATCCGGACCGCTGAATCAGTCTTGTTTACGTGCTGTCCCCCGGCTCCACTGGCCCTGAAGGTGTCGATCTTCAAATCGTCGTAGTTGATTTCATACTCTTCCTCTTCCACCTCAGGGACAACGTCAACGGAAGCAAAAGAGGTATGCCGCCTTTTGGAAGTGTCGTAGGGTGAAATACGGATCAACCTGTGGACGCCTTTTTCAGCCTGCAAATAACCGTAAGCAGCATAGCCGCGGACAATAAAGGTCGCGCTTTTGATCCCGGCTTCATCATCGCTGAGCAGGTCAACCAGCTCGACCTCATAACCTTGCTGTTCGCACCACCGGTTGTACATGCGCAGCAGCATTTCCGCCCAGTCTTGCGACTCAAGTCCTCCGGCACCGGGGTGAAGCGATATAATTGCATCATTAAAATCATACTTCCCGTTAAGCAGAGTTTCCAGTTCAAGACGATCCAGCCTGTCTTTGATCTTTTTTAGTAAACTTTCAGCTTCTTTCTTCGCTTCTTGATCATCTTCCTGTCCTTCACCGGCCAGCTCCAGGTATACCTCTGTCTCTTCTATTAATTTTTCCAACTCCTGCAGGGGGCGGACTTTTTCCCGCAGTTCGCCCTGCTGCTTCATAAATTCCTGGGCCCTGGTGCTGTCGTCCCAAAAACCGGGTTCGCTGGCTTTCGCCTCCGACTCTTTAAGCTGTTTTAAGCTGGCATCATATTCAAAGAGAAGCCCTCATTTCCTCAAACCGCTTCTTTTGAAGGGCCAGTTCTTCAAGCTGCTCTTTCAGCATCCTATCACCACTTTCAGGTTTAAAAAACCTATTTATTCTGCCCCGCAGCACTTTTTATATTTTTTGCCGCTGCCGCATGGACACGGGGCGTTGCGCCCCACTTTTTCAACAGAAACCGGTTCCTGCTTGGCCGGTTTTTCCGGCGCAGAACCGCCGGATCCAGCCCCCGCAGCAGAAGCCCGGCCTCCCCCTACTGCAGCCATCCTCTGCCTTTGCCCCCTGATATCGGTAGCCACGGCTTCCCGCTTGGGAGCCGCCGTTACCCTTACCTGGTAAACGGCGCGGACGACATCATTTTGAACCTGGCAGATCATATCCTCAAACATTTCCGCGCTCTGCATCCGGTACTCTATCAGCGGATTTCTCTGTCCAAAAGCCTGGGTATGGATATCCCGCCGCAGGTCATGCATGACGTCGATAAAATACATCCAGTGGCGGTCAACCGTGCGCAGGAGAACCACCCTTTCAACTTCACGCATGATTTCCGGGGTCAGTTCCTGTTCTCTTTCTTCATAGAAGGCATACGCTTCATCCCGCAGCAGTTTTTTTACATCTTCCTTTTCCTGGTCAATCAAGTTCTCCAGGGGAATATAGCCTTTTCGGGCAAAAATGTCTTCCGTCCGCTCAAGTAAAGCCCTGGCATCTTCGTCTTCCAGGAACCCTTTTTCCGCCGTATATTCTTCAACCATGCGCTCAATAATTTCATCGACCATGTCCAGGATCGGCTGCCGCATATCTTCGCCTTCCAGGACCCGGCGGCGCTGGCTGTAGATAACTTCTCGCTGCTGGTTAAGAACGTCATCATAGTCGAGCAGGTTTCGCCTGATTTCGAAGTTCCTCGATTCAACTTTTTTCTGGGCATTCTCGATACCGCGACTAACCAGGGAGTGATCGATGGGCACATCTTCTTCAACCCCGAAACGTTCCATCAAGTTGGCTATATTTTCACCGCCAAAGAGGCGCATCAGGTCATCCTCGAGCGAAACAAAAAACTGGGAAGAACCGGGATCGCCCTGGCGTCCTGCACGGCCACGAAGCTGGTTGTCGATACGGCGGCTTTCATGCCGCTCCGTTCCCAGAACATGCAGCCCCCCGGCGGCCACGACTTCTTCCCTCTGCTTCCAGCTTTCTTTTTCCGCTTCTTCCATCAATTTGACCTGCCGCTCATCCCAGCGTTTTTGCTGCTCCTCGTCCAGGTCCGGGTAGTCGGCGCCAAATTCTTTGATCAGTTGTTCCTTGACCAAATATTCCGGGTTGCCGCCGAGGATAATGTCGGTCCCCCTGCCGGCCATGTTGGTCGATATGGTCACTGCGTCTTTACGGCCGGCCTGGGCAATAATGTAAGCTTCCCGGGTATGGTTAACCGCGTTTAAGACTTCATGGGGAACGCCCTCTTTTTTAAGCATTTTGCTGAGCATTTCTGATTTATCCACCGAGATAGTCCCCACCAGGACAGGCTGGCCCCGGCGCTGGCATTCCTTGATCTCTTCCACTACCGCATTGAACTTGGCCGTCTCGGTCTTGTAAATCAAATCAGACCATTCTTCGCGGATCAGGGGCTTGTTGGTAGGTATGATCATGACATCCATACCGTAAATTTTTTGGAATTCTTCTTCTTCCGTGGCCGCAGTCCCGGTCATGCCGGATATTTTGTCGTACATCCGGAAATAGTTCTGGAAAGTAATCGAAGCCACGGTCCGGGTAGCCGCCTGGACCTCTACCCCTTCCTTGGCCTCAATGGCCTGGTGCAGGCCGTCTGAATAGCGGCGACCGGGCATAAGGCGGCCGGTGAATTCATCAACGATAACCACCTTGCCATCCTGGACAACATAATCGACATCTTTTTCAAATAAAGAATAGGCCTTGATCAGCTGGTCGAAATAGTGGCGGTGCTGCCCGGCTTCTTCTATTTCTTCAGCAGATTCAACCTCAGTATCTTCCTCTTCGTCATGGTCATCATCAAGATAATCTTTGTCTTCTTCTTCTGCCCTGGCTTTACCCAGGCGCAGGATATTGTTCAGCTCGGGATTAACCCTTTCCAGCTCCCGGTAGCCTTTATCTTTAATATCAGCCAGCCTGGTGGTTTCATCGATGATATAATAAAGCTCTTCATCGAGGTGGGGGAGTCTTTTTTCAGTCATCAGGCGGTGCTTGGTCCGCTCCACCAGTTTTTCCACACCGGGCTCTTTCAGCATTTTCATCAGCTTCTTGTTTTTGGGAGAACCGCGCCTGGCCAGGAGCAATTTTTCACCGGCTTCTTCTTCATTGCCGGAATCAAGGTCTTTTCGGGCTTCATTCAGAAGGTCATTGATCAGCTTGCCTTGCCTTCGGATTAAGTGTTCGACTTCGCTTTTCCAGCGACCGTAATCCTCCTTGCTTTCAACCCTGCTGCTGATGATCAGGGGAGTCCGGGCTTCATCGATGAGGATGCTGTCCACTTCGTCAATTATGGCATAATGATGACCGCGCTGGACCATCTGGTCCTTGTAAAGCACCATGTTGTCGCGCAGGTAATCAAATCCCAGCTCGTTATTGGTGGCATAAACTATATCGGCCAGGTATGCGTTGCGGCGATCTTCCTGTTCCAGGCCCTGCACTACCAGGTCTACCGAAAGACCCAGCATTTCATATACCGGTCCCATCCAGTTCCTATCTCTCCGGGCCAGGTAGTCGTTAACAGTTACAATATGGACACCTTCCCCGGTAAGGGCATTAAGGTAAGCCGGCAGGGTAGCTACAAGCGTTTTCCCTTCACCGGTCTTCATTTCGGCTATACGGCCCTGGTGCAGAACAACAGCTCCCATAACCTGAACGTCAAATGGGCGCATGCCGGTTTGCCGCTGTGCCGCTTCCCGGGCCAAAGCAAACGCTTCAGGAAGAATATCGTCTTCACTTTCCCCTTTCTGAAGCCGTTCCCTTAAATATTCTGTCTGCTCGGGAAACTGCTCATCGGGAAGCGAAGAAGCCCATTGTTCCAGGGCATTGACCTGATCTACGTATTTTTGTAAGCGGCGCACCTCTTTTTCATTTGGATCGCCGAATATTTTCTTAAAAAAAGCAGCCATGTTTGAGCTCTATAATCTCCTTTATCTTTAAAATAATTAAACGCATAATACCTGCACCCTGAATACCCTTGCCGGCAGCAGAACCGGCAGCCGGGTAAAAGGCGCAATCCGAAGCATCAAGCACCATTTATAGCAGCCGCCGGCAGCAAAAAGGTGCTTCCTGCAAGCTGCAGGAAAATACAGCGCCCGGCCAGGCAGGTGCAGCCTGGAATAATTCCGGTGAATGCGCCATTTATTTATGCTACCTAATTTTATCACATGCTGAACCAAAGCAACAAGATTCATGAGGTTTAAGAAGCAAAGCTGGCCCATCCAGGATCAATCACTGCCCGGGGCCAGTTCACAGATCAGGGCCCACAAGCTCCCGGATACCAGGGAGTGCCCTCCCAGGATGATCGGAATGGGGCACTCCTCGGCAAGCCTGGTAAATTCACTCAGCCAGGGGTGCTCTATTTCCTGCCATAAACCCAGGTCGGATAAAAACCGTTCCCGGTCGGAGAATTCATACTTGTAATGGTACATCAGCACCCTGCTGTCGATAAAAGCACAGCGGGCCACCCGTGAAAGGTAATCAAACAAATTTTCCAACCCGGCATGGTCGAGAAGGAGTCCGAGCAGGGAGATTACCTCCTTGGACTCAATGCGTCCCAAAGATTTCATGCCCCGTTCCTCGGAAAAAACCCGCAGACGAAGCTTCAGCAGGGCATTTAGGCGCTCAATCACCGGGGCCCCCACCCTGCCGATCAAGGCTACATCTTCATACTCGTCTTTTAGAACTGCTTTTGCCGCCGCCAGCTTGCTGCCATCCAGCCCCAGGCTGTCCAGGGTTTGCCTGGTGCGCGGGCCGGCAAAGGGCCCTTCACCAAGGACCAGCAGGTCGGCCGGGGTATCGATATCGAACAGCAGGCCCAGGGTGTGGGGCATGAGCTCCATCTCCAGCCCCAGCTGATCGCGCAGGGTCATGGCCAGGCTGTTATCCTTAGCCGGCAGTTCGGCGCTGCCAAAATTTTCGGGTACCGTAAAAGCGATCATGTCAACCGACTGGGTATTGTTGGTATAAACAAACTGCTCTCGATCGAGCAGTTTGCGGCAGATCATATTCAGTTCTGTCACTGTTACCAGGGGGCATCCCGCACCGTTCAGGCAAAAAACCTTTTCCAGCCTGTGCTGCTTTACCGCTGCCTGTAATTCCCGGCCATAGTGAAATTGATCTGTGGCCACAAAATTAAGCAGGACTCTTGCTCCCAGTTCTTCGGCAGGCTTCACCAGTTCCGGACGGTTGGTGTGCAGGTAGACCTCTTCCAGGAGGGGAACCTGTTGCATTTTTTCCAGGTTGTCAAGCAGCGCTGCCTGGCGAACCTGAACCATCATTTCTTCAACCCGGCTTTGCGGCCGGGAACCTTCAAAAATTACTGCGCTTACTTTCTTCTCCATAGTTCTGAACCTCTTCCCGGGGCAGGCCAGGTAACCGGGAGGCCTGCCTTACCGGACAAAACCAGATCATTTATTCAGGTTCAATCAGCCCGTAATTACCGTCTTTACGGCGATAGACAACATTAGTGGCATCAGTTTCGGCATTGGCAAAGACGAAAAAGTTATGACCCAGTAAATCCATCTGCAGAATCGCTTCTTCTACAGTCATAGGCTTAAGCGGGAACCGCTTGGTCCTTACTACCTGGGGCCTGTCTTCTTCTTCAGTCTCCTCAGCTTCAATAGCCGCCTGCTGCTCATTCAAATTTTTAACACCCTGCTGCCGCTTCTGCTTGTGCATGCGGGTTTTATATTTTTTAATTTGCCGTTCCAGCTTATCAACAACCTGGTCTATTGAAGCATACATATCCCCGGTTGATTCTTCGCCGCGCAGGATCATGCCATTCAGGTTGACGGTTACTTCTACAATATGTTCTTCGCGAATAATGCTCATTACGACCTGGACGTCGGCATTCGTGTCAAAATGCTTGTCCAGCTTGCCCAATTTCTTATTGGCATAGTCGACCAGTGAAGGTGTAGCATCGATGTTTTTTCCGCGGACATTTATTTTCATTACGATCAACCTCCCATTTAATATAGATATCTATATTACTACATTAAGTATTCCCCAGTCCAGTAGAAAATCCTGCCTTAAATAATTTGTTACCGCTCTCAGCCGTGCATTATTTTGGACAGGTGACATTGCGCTAGAGCGGTTGCAATGGCCGGCGAAGCAAAGGTTGTAGCTGGCCGGCCTGCATAGAAGCAGGCCGCCGAGACCAGAAAAAGAGATGGCAAATACCCGGGGCAACCCAAAGCAAAAGCCTGCAGCTGAGTCGCTGCCATTATCTTTGGTGAGCCGTCACCAATTCAAAATAAAGCATGGCAGATACAATAATTTCGATATACTCCTACCATTTGTCCAGGCCGCCGTGAAACCCGTTACTCTGCATAACCCTGGTATTGGGGTTATAAGCAAGAGCTGCACCGTAAACTATAGCCCCGGAAAGGCTCAGAATTGATGCCGCTTCTTTCATAGTCGAGCCGGTGGAATAAACATCATCAACCAGCAGCACCTTTGTCCCGGAGTAATCACCCGGCAGGCACCTGAAAGCCCCGCGAACATTTTCATGCCTTTCCCGGCGAGAAATTGAAGTCTGGGAACGGGTCTGCTTTTCTTTAATCAGCAGCTTGCGGAAGGGGATTTTGAGTGAACGGGCAGTGTGGCGCGCCAGGAGGGCGGCCTGGTTATAACCCCTTTCTTTTTCCCGCACAGGATGAAGGGGAACAGGCACAACCAGCCCGGGGTTGCAGTAATCATGGTCGATGATTTCTCCGGCCAACCAGGACGCCAGGGGAGCAATAACCGCCTTCCGGTTCTTGTACTTTAGATCGTGCACCAGGCGCCGCCAGCGTGAATCGTAAAGGGCAATCACAAACAGACCGCGCAGGGGCATTTCTTCCACCGGGCAAAAACAGGGCGCTTTTCCCCGAAAAACACCTTCACACCAGGGACAGATCCTGCCGCCGGGTTTATAAAACTGCAGGCAGGCAGTGCAAAGAGGCCGCCGGTTTGGGGCGGGCAGCACCTCCCTGCAGAACAAGCACCGCCGGGGAAAGAGGTAACTGGCAGCTATGTCAAGCAGGCCCGGTGGTGAATCGCAAGCGCGAGAAGGACCACCTGGCACACAGTATTTCCCGGCACTATCATTGCCGGTTTTTTTACTCCCTGCCCTGGTGGAAGGCTTTTCCCCCGGGTGAATACCCCGGCCGGGCATCAATCGAGTTCCTCCATTTTAAGGCGCCCGTCTAAAAAGGTGTACCTGTCTTCAGCCCTGGTATTGCGGACTGCAATGGCCAGGGCCTTTTTGCTTCCAACAAGCACAGCCAGCTTTTTGGCCCTGGTAATCCCTGTATAAAGCAGGTTTCTCTGCAGAAGCATGTAATGCTGGGTTAATACAGGCATAATGATAACCGGGTATTCACTGCCCTGGCTTTTGTGGACTGAAACGGCATAGGATAGGACCAGTTCATCAAGTTCAGTAAAATCATAAACCACCGGCCTGTCCATGAGCACATCACGGAAGGTGACAACCAGTTCAGCCGCTTCCCGGTCGATAGCTGTAACCAGCCCGATGTCACCGTTAAAAACTTCTTTCTGGTAATTGTTGCGGATCTGCATGACCTTATCCCCCAGGCGAAAAACATTACCCCGGGAAGCGGTTTCGATTTTATCCCGTCCCGGGGGGTTCAAGGCCTGCTGCAGCAAAATATTAAGCCGGTCCACCCCGGCCGCTGTTTTACGCATTGGGGTGAGGACCTGCAGGTCAAGGAGAGGATCGTAAGGGCCGTAGTTGGGCAGCCTTTCCCGGCACAGCTGCACGACCAGTTCTGCAGATTGCTCTGGATCTTCTTCATGCATGAAAAAGAAATCTTTTCTCTTCACGTTCAGGTAAGGCATCTCACCCTGGTTGACCCGGTGGGCATTTACGACAATCATACTTTCCCGGGCCTGGCGGAATATGTAACCGAGGCGAAAACACTGGAGCTCACCGGAACCAATCAGGTCACGCAAAACATTGCCAGCACCTACTGCCGGAAGCTGATCGACATCACCAACCATGATCAGGCGGCAGCCGGAAGGCAGCGCTTTAAGCAGGTTATGCATCAGCAACAGGTCAACCATGGAAGCTTCATCAATAATTACAACCCGGGCATCAACAGGATTATCCTCGTTACGTTTAAAAGTAAATCCTTCTCCTTCGACAAAACTGTATTCCAGGAGGCGGTGAATGGTGAAAGCTTCCTGGCCGGTAGCTTCGGTCACTCTTTTTGCGGCCCGGCCTGTAGGGGCTGCCAATAGCACTTTCTGCCTGAGCAGTTTGAAGGTGGAAAGTAAAGCCTTGATCGTGGTGGTTTTCCCGGTCCCGGGGCCGCCGGTAACAATCAGAACCCCGTTATGCAAGGCTTCATCGAGAACTTGCAGCTGTTCCTCGGTTAAATGGGGATAATCATGCTTAACAGATCCCAGGGCCTGGCTCGTTTCAATGGGAGTATAAGGTTGAGCAAGCTTACTTAAACGGAGGAGCAGGCGGGCAGAATTTTTTTCAGCATAATAAAATGGAGCGTAATAAACAGCTTCCGTATCTGCAAGCTGTTCGCAAAACAATCTTTTTTGTTTGACCATCTCCCGGAGCTGCCGGTCCAGGTAAGGTTCGCCAATGTTTTCATCAGCGCCGTCAAGCAGTTCTTTGACTCGTTCAAACAAAACTTCACGGGGCAGGTAAACATGACCCTGCTCGGCAGCCCGGCTGAGGGTGTAAGCAATCGAAGCCTGGATCCTTTCCGGCGCATCTTTCGGCAAACCCAGCTTGAGGGCAATTTTATCCGCTGTTTTAAAGCCGACCCCGAATATGTCATCAGCCATGCGGTAGGGATTTTCCTTGACCTGCCGGATGGTGTCAGAACCGTAGCGGCGGTAAAGCCGCATCGCCTGGCTGACGCCGATCCCGTAGCCCTGCAGAAAAACTAGCACATTTTGAACGTCTTTGTACTGCCGGTAACTCTTCAAGATGTCGGCAGCCTTCCTGGCCCCGATACCTTCGACTTCCTGCAGCCGGCCCGGTTCATATTCCATAATATCCAGGGTGTCCAGGCCGAAATGATCGACTATCTTGTCAGCGGTAACCGGCCCGATCCCTTTGATCAAGCCTGAAGAAAGGTAGCGTTTGAGGCCTTCCTCGGTAGCCGGCAGCAACCGCTCCCATTGATCTACTGCCAGCTGGCGCCCATAACGGGGGTGCACCTGCCACTGGCCCTTTATGAGCAGGTTTTCTCCTTCCTGCATAGGTGGGAAATTGCCCACAATAGTAACAGTTTTGCTGTCACGGCAGCGCAGAACACCTACCAGGTAGGAGCTCTCATCACTGTAAAACCTGATCTTTTCCAGGGTTCCTTCAATTCGCTCCAGGAAAACGCCCTCCTGCATCATCGGTCCGTCATTATTTTCTCCACCACACCTGCCCTCTCCCCATTGGGAAGAGGGCAGGTGTAAGTAGTTCTTAATCTCATCTCCGCTGCACTCCGGGTAGCGGAGATTCATGCTTTATTCAATGTATCAAACTTGAAGCCTAACCTCAAGCCTATAATTTAGAGTGCTTCTTTCAACTGCTCAACCTTGTCCAGCCGCTCCCAGGTTAGGTCCAGTTCAGGACGCCCAAAGTGGCCATATGAGGCCAGCTGGCAGTAGATCGGACGCCGCAGCTGCAGGTTGTCGATTATAGCTGCGGGGCGGAGATCAAAGTGCTTGTTGATCATTTCTTCGATACGTTTGACCGGTACTTTCTCTGTCCCGTAAGTCTCAATCATCATTGAAACAGGATGGGCTACCCCGATAGCATAGGCCAGCTGGAGCTGGCACCGGGAAGCCAAGCCGGCAGCCACGATATTCTTGGCAACGTAGCGGGCGGCATAAGATGCAGAACGGTCAACCTTGGTCGGGTCCTTACCGGAAAACGCTCCTCCACCGTGCGCAGCATAACCTCCGTATGTGTCGACGATGGTTTTCCTTCCGGTTAATCCGGCGTCTCCCTGCGGCCCACCGACAACAAAGCGGCCGGTCGGGTTAATATAAAACCGGGTTTCCGGCTTGATCAGCTTTTCAGGGGCAATTTCACGGACAACAAGCTCGACCAGGTCTTTTTCAATCTTGTCCAGGCTTACTTCGTCACTGTGCTGGGCCGATACAACTACATTATCGAGACATACCGGCTCACCGTTTTCGTAAATCACCGTAACCTGGGTCTTGCCGTCCGGCCTAAGGTAATCCAGCACCTCTTCTTTCCTGATATCGGTCAGCCTCTGGGCCATCTTATGAGCCAGGGCAATCGGCATTGGCATTAACTCGGGGGTTTCTTCACAGGCATAACCAAACATGATTCCCTGGTCCCCGGCGCCAACCTGGTCATAATCATCTTTTTGCTGTTTTTGCCTGGTTTCATAAGCCTCATCTACACCCTGGGCAATATCAGGGGACTGCTCGTCAATAGAAGTAAGCACGGCACATGTTTCACCATCAAAGCCAAACTTTGCCCTTGTGTAACCGATGTCCAGCACTTTCTGCCTGACCAGCTGGGGAATGTCTACATAACACTCGGTGGTAATTTCTCCGCAAACCAGGACCAGGCCGGTGGTAACCATGGTTTCCGCGGCTACCCTTCCCATAGGATCCTGATCCATAATCGCATCCAGTATAGTATCGGAAATCTGGTCGGCCAGTTTGTCAGGGTGTCCTTCCGTTACCGATTCCGATGAAAACAAATAATTATTTTGATGCACTAAGTTCTCCTCCTTAGAATTTGAAATGTTTATATTTGAGCTTTTTAAGCCTGTGTCAGACATATTCCGCTTAAAACGGCAGTCCTGCTTGACGGGATATATTTTTCCCTGCTTTTTATTTGCCGCCATACCATTAATGCGCCTGACTTCATCCAGGTTAATAATAACCCACTAATGGCATAGGGGCAAACAACACCCCTGTTAACACCACCTTTCCAAGCTCTTTTTGCAGGTCCCGTAAACGAAAAAAACCTCTTGCTCAAGAGGCCTTTTAGGCACCTCTCATCTCCCGGGGAACCCCCCGCAGCAATTAGCACCGTGATCATACGAACCGGTTGCCGGGATTCATCGGGGCTGTCCCTCCTCCGCTCTCGATAAGAGTTACAATATAATATTATAATAACATAATACTACAGCGCGGTTAAAAAGTCAATTTTTACCGCACAAATTTTTACCGCACAAATTGAATCATAAAGTAAGGTCTATCCATTATTTATTGCGCTTTTATTGCCATGCTTACTTTCAGCGTCCAGCCTTTAAAAAAGCCGGTGTCAAAGCTGCCGCCTGCAATATTATGATCAAGATTGGTCGCGCTCAACAAGGCCAAACCAGAGCTCGCCGGAAGCGACAACTTTTTCTTCAACCACAGCTTCGACTTCGCCTTTTCCAATGTTGCGGCGCATCCCTGCCATCTTTACGCTTAACTGCAGTTGATCTCCCGGCTTGACCACCTGTTTGAAACGAAAATTATTAATACCGGTAAAAACAGCCAGCTTGTTTTCATTTCCTTCCATACTCAAAACTGCTGTTGCCCCAACCTGGGCCAGGGCTTCAATGATCAGCACACCAGGCATAACCGGTTCACCTGGAAAATGGCCCTGGAAAAAAGGCTCATTAATGGTGACATTTTTTATTCCAGCCGCTTTTTCACCGGGAACCAGCTCTGTGAGCCGATCAACCAGTAAAAAGGGGTATCGATGGGGCAGGACAGAAAGGATCTTTTGAATGTCATACTTTTCTTCAGGCATCATCCCGGCCTCCTTTCATATCAGTTTTTTTAAAACAGCTTTTACTTCATTATCACTGACCTGGCCGAATTCCCGGTAAAACTGGCCTACCGCGGCAAAACTTGCAGGAGCCTCCAGGTAAACCAGTTCATCAACTTCACGTTCCAGGAGACTAAAAGTATCAGGAGGCCCAACCGGAACGGAAAGTACCAGCTTCGATAAAGACTTCTCTTGCAGGCTGCGAAGGGCGGCTAAAAGAGTATATCCTGTCGCTACACCATCGTCTATAAGGATTACCAGGCGGCCATCAATTTCAGGCAGAGGACGGTTGCCCCGGTAATCTTTCAGCCGTCTCCTGATTTCTGCCAGTTCTTTATCTACAGTTTCATTGATATATTTTTTATCTACTTGAAGGCGGGAAACAAGCTGATCGTTAAGCATGGTGAATCCATTTCCGGCAACAGCACCAATGGCCAGCTCCGGCTGGTAAGGAGCGCCGATTTTCCTGGTTATAATCAGGTCGAGTTCTCCACCCAGCTTATTCCATACCGGCTCAGCCACTACTACCCCACCGCGGGGAACAGCCAGGACCAGTGGTTGCCTGCCCTGGTAATGAGAGAGTTTTTCAGCCAGCATTTTCCCCGCCTGGCGGCGGTCTTGAAAGAACATGTTCACACCCCCAGGATTAAGGCAAAGCGAGCAGTTATCCTCCACTCCCTGGTTTGATTTCCACAGGCTGCAAAAAACCCACGATTAAAAGGAAATGGATTGGAACAGCTTCCTGGTATCCTGCACCGCCCTCGAGTCTTCAGGGAGGCCTAACAGGGGCCGGCTATTCAGGTCATATTCAGCTACCAGGTTATCATGCCCGATCTCGCCCATAAGCTCAAGGCCGCTCTTCTTGATTTCTTCTTCCAGGGCCTGGGCTTCACCGTCCCTGCTGCGGCTGATAACCAGGCCCATCCTGGCAACTTCCAGGTTTACTTTCTCCACAATATTCTTGACCCTGCCTGCAGAACGGATGCCCCTGGCCGTGGCATCGCTGGTTACCAGGAGCAGATCAACCATGGGCAGAAGACGGCGGCTCAGGTGTTCGAGGCCCGCTTCATTGTCAATAATCATGTAATCATAATTCTTACTCAGTGTTTCCAGGTATTTTTTTAGCAAATCATTGGGATAGCAGTAACAACCGGGGCCCTCCGGATTGCCCATGACCAGGAGATCATAGGCGTCTTCTTCAACCATCGCCCGGCTCAGGCGGTACTCAACAAAAACATCCTTGGTCATGCCGCTGGGAACAGCCTTGGGATCCTTGGTATCTTCAAGGATGGAACTGACCGTTTCCTCGACTTCAAGACCCAGGGCTTCATTAAGGTTAGCATTAGCGTCTGCATCGACGGTCAAGATGTCTTTACCCTTTTTTTCTTCCATAAGATAGCGGACCAGCAGGGCGGCCAGGGTTGTTTTCCCGGTTCCTCCCTTACCAGCTACAGCTATACGCATAGTCATAATTTATTGCTCCTCTCTTCAATGTTAATTAGCATTTAGTTAAAGGCGGCCGGAAAGGACCGCTTCCAGCTGAGAAATTGTATTGCAGGGCCACATTTCTGCCAGGGCAGACATGGATTGAACAGAGCGGTACTCAGGCCAAAGTTCGCCGGGGAGGGGATTGAGCCAAACTATCCTCCTGACCTGGTCTCTAAGCCTGCCCAACTCCTTGATCGCATAATCCAGGGAAATCGTCCTGGTATCGCTAACCACGATCACCGAGGTTCTGCTGTTAAGCAAATCAGGGTATTTTTCCATCAATGTCTGGAGCGACAGGCCCAGGTTTGTTCCTCCACCCCAGGTATCACTGCGGCGAACTACCCGGTCCAGGAGCTGCTGGAGACCGCCACGTTTTTTTAGTTCCGGAGTAATATTTTCCAGATCATCGGAAAAACTGAAACAGGAAAGATCCCTGACTGCTTCCCGTAATCCATGCATGAAGTGAATCACAAAAGTGCTGTAATGCTTCATAGAAGCAGACACATCACATAAAAGAACGATCTGTTCGCGAGTTCTGCGCCTGGGTCTATGCTTCAATTTGAAAATAGTGCCACCGTAACGCATATTATCCCGCAGAGATTTGCGCAGGTCGATCGGTCCGCTGCGGGGCCCGCTGCGGCGCCTGCGTATAATCTGGATGGCCAGCTTCTTAGACAGCCCCTGAAGAAGCTGCTCAGCTTCGGGAAGTTTGGCGGCAGTAATTTCTTGAATATCTATTTCACTGAGGGCAGCACTACCGCCTCCCGGCCCGGAACCGCCTCCCCCGGGAATAGCACCCGAATTATGCGATCTACTGCTGCCGCCTTCTTTTTGCTCCCGGTTTTGGTTCGTCCGGCAATAACGAAGATGGCTTTTAACCACAGACTCCAGGATGGGTCGAAATTGCTCTTCCACGTTAACCCCCGTTTCAGTTTTGTGCATAAAATCCTGCAGGCGCTTGCGCTGTTCAGTGGGCAAACTACTATATTGAGCCAGCTCTGAAGAACTAAGCTGTAAAGGCTCCCCTTTGAATTTCAGCTCTTTGCTGGCCTGGTCGAGACTGGATTCATACTCTTTTTTGTATGCATCCGCCTTCTTTTCTTCCCGGGCACGGGTTTCCGGTGAAACAAAAAAATAGTCAAACAGGCGGTTAAAATAGTCCTGGTCACGGCGGTTTTTTACCAGTGCGGCCTGGATGGCTGTTTTAAATTCTTCCCTGGAAGCTATATTCACCTGCTGAAGAGCATTGAGGGCATCCATGGTTTCCGTAGTGCTTACCGGGATACCTTCTTTCCTGAGCAGGTTTGTAAATGTAACCAGGTTTTCTTCAAGGTGGCTATCCGGAAGCTTTTCTTTTAACGGCACCGGGCAGCTTCACCTCCATCTCCGCCCCGCCTGAGCATGTCTTCTATCCCTTCTGGGCCGATCTCTTCCCTAAAATACTCCTGGTCGGCGCGCGTTTTCAAGACCAGGTTCAGGGTTTCACCAACCAGCTTTCCATCAAGCCGGTCGCGTTTTAAGGCAACTAAAGCCCTGGCCCAATCAAGGGTCTCAGCAATGGAGGGCTTCTTACGCAGATCAGTCTGCTGGCGCAAACGAGCGACGACCCGGGCCATATCCCAGGCCAGGCGGTCGGCTACCTCGGGAACTCTGGCCTTGATAATCCGCACCTCGTTCTCCAGGGAAGGAAAATCAAGGTACAGGTAGAGACAGCGCCTTTTCAAGCCGTCCGAGAGTTCGCGTTCGTTGTTGCTGGTCAAAACTACAACCGGGATTTGATTGGCCCTGATTGTCCCCAGTTCCGGGACGGAAACCTGGAAATCGGAAAGGACCTCGAATAAAAAAGCTTCAAATTCGGGATCACACTTGTCCACTTCATCTATCAAGAGGACCGGTCTTTCGGCAGCCCTGATCGCTTTTAACAGGGGCCTTTCCATAAGGTATTGTTCGGAAAAAAGATCTTCTTCTTTAACCTGGTCTTGCTCCAGGTTGCGGTTCATCTGGATACGTAAAAGCTGGCGCTGGTAGTTCCATTCATAGAGAGCCTTAGTTTCATCCAGCCCTTCATAGCACTGCAGGCGTATCAGGTCAGTCTCAAGGACCTCGGCCAGCACCTTGCCCATCTCTGTTTTCCCCACCCCGGGAGCCCCTTCAATCAGCAAGGGCTTTTGCAGCGACAGGGTCAGAAATACGGTCAAAGCAGTACTCTCATTGCAGATATAACCGACCTGGTCAAAACCCTTTTTCAATTCTGTCAAATTTACAGCCATAACACATCTATCCTTTACCGTTTATAAGTAATTTCATCCAGGTTTTCATTTCAGCTAACCCCGGGCAGAGGAAAGTTATGATTACTGGACTGAATGCTATAATTAATGATACTACAATATTTCAGGACGGGCAAACCAGCTTAGCCCTTACGAGTCAATGGTCATATTTATAGGGGCATACAACAGGTCCAGCTATTTAATTAAGCTGCAGCCAGTTAGACACCTGCTTCCTGCATGCCTATTAGCAAAAAATAGCAGAAGAGCTTATCAGCTGAAGTTTTGTTATGCTCCTTTTGGTTTTCATCGAGGTGATGTGATAGAATGAATCAAGGAAATTACCTATTTTAATACCTGGAGGTTGACATGATTAAATATAACGGGCAATCTGAAACAGGACAAATCCAATCAATCCTGATGAAAAGCCCTGCAAAAGCCTGGTTTGGCCAGGAACAGACCAACAGGCAGTGGGAAATGCTTAATTACCCGGGTAAACCCAATTTCGAAAAAGCCCTGCAGGAATTTAACCAGCTGGCGACAATAGTGGAGAGCCATGTCCCCGAAGTTTATTACCTTCCCGAGGACGATCAAACCACCCTTGATTCAGTCTACGTAAATGATTCGGTCTTGATAACGAAAAAAGGGGCCATCCTGTGTAACATGGGTAAAGAAGAAAGAAAGAGCGAACCGAAGGTAATCGGTGCATACCTGGAAAACCTGGGTGTTCCCGTTTTGGGATCAATTGAGCCCCCGGGCATCCTTGAGGGGGGAGATGTAATCTGGTTCGATGACGACACTGCAGCAGTCGGTATCGGCTACCGCACCAACCGGGAAGGAGCCGCCCAACTGCGTGAGCTCACCAAAGGCCTGGTCAAAGAAATTGTCGAAGTCCCATTACCGCACTGGAACGGGCCCAGTGACTGCCTGCACCTGGCCTCGATGCTAAGCCCAATCGACCGTGATCTGGCCATTGTTTACTCGAGAATGATGGCAGTCCCGTTCAGAAACCTGCTGCTCGAGAAAGGTTTCAAGCTTGTAGAAGTTCCAGATGAGGAATATGATAACTTTGCCAGCAATGTCCTGGCTTTAGCCCCCAGGTTGTGCGTTATGATCGGAGGCAGCACGCAAACCAGGAAAGCCCTGGAAGAAGAAGGGGCCATGGTGTATGAATACCCCGGCAAAGATATAACCGTCAAAGGCGGGGGAGGGCCGACTTGCCTGACCAGGCCTATTTACAGGGAAAAAAACAGTTAAATTAGAATATATAGCTCTTCCCGGGGGATAGAATCACGCACTCGCTGCCTGTTTTCTCTTCCACTTTTTGTTTGAATACTTCGGGATCAGCTTCAATTAAAGGCCAGGTATTGTAGTGGTAGGGGATGACCGTTTTTGCCTCCAGGAATGAAGCGGCTACAACAGCATCATCGATACCCATGGTAAAATTGTCCCCGATCGGCAGCAGGGCCACATCAAGAGGATCAAGTTCACCAATTAATTTCATATCGCTAAACAGCCCGGTATCACCGGCAAAGTACACATTTTTTCCGTAATAGTCAACCACAAAACCGCAAGCATGGCCCCCCTCTATACCGGCACCGTGAAGAGCAAGGGTTAACTTGACCGACCCGAAGGGATGAAAACTGCGACCTCCCAAATGCTGGGCATGGGCGTTAAGACCATCTGCAGCTGCCTTCCTGGCAATTTCCGAACTGGAAACTATGATCGCACCGTTCCGGCGGGCAATCTCGTACGCATCACCCAGGTGATCCCAGTGGGCATGCGAAACCAGGATGTAATTTGCTTTTACTTCTTCCAGCTTGATTGGCGCGAGCTGGTTCTCTGTAATGAAAGGATCGAAAACCAGGCTATCGCCACCCTTTTCTGATAACAGGAAACTGGCATGGCCCCAAAAAGTTAATTCTGGCATTTTCACAACCTCCTTTATTGTGTATCAGCTACTTTCTAGCAGTATAACAGCCTGTTGACTCCAACCATCTTTCTGATCTGGGTTATCTAAACCAGGCCTTTTTAAGAGCATGCAGGACCGGGATAAAACTAAGGCCGGATCATAACCTTATGGACATACTCAGAAGTCATTAGGCGCAGGATAGACACATAGTTCAAATTAAATTCAACCACATCACCAACCCGGTAATCCCGGGAGCAAGCGTCAATATCAGCAATCAAATGGTCACTGCTGGCGCCGATGATTTCTATTTCCCGGTCAATGGGCATGATGTGATCAGGATCCACATCCTGCCTGCCTACGCTCAGCAGAGCTCGTTTCCTTATTCCCCTGTCTTCAAAAACCGGCTTCCTTAAAAAAGCATCAAGGCCAGTATCTCCGGTTGGAACTGAAGGCTTGGTTTTGACCTCAATTATTTCCGCTGTCATTTTAAAAACATCATGGTGGATTCCTTCATCCCCGTAAGTGCCGATAATAAATATTTCACCCAGCCTAAGATGGTTAATCCTAGCGGGCATTTTACCCTCATGAACCAGGGGAATGCTTGAGGTGCTTCCTCCGGAAACAATCTTCACTTCGGTACCAAGATTTCTTTCTACGTTGCCGGCCAGTTCGTCTAACCGGCCCATATTGTTTTCATCAGGTATAACCCCACCGAAACAGGAAAGATTAGCCCCGAGGCCTAAGAACTCGATGCCTTTTATGCCTGTAATCTCACGAACATACCCGGGCACATCTTTCTCAAGGACCCCTTCCCTGATATCTCCAAGTTCAACCATCAGAATTACCCTGTGGCTTTTTCCCTGGCGCAGCGCTTCTTTACCAAGGGCTTTAATCGTCGTCAGTTCAGTATTAAGACTGATATCGGCATACTTAATCACGGATTCTATTTCGCTCAGCATGGGAATACGCAGCAAGTACTTGGGAACTTGTAATGACTGGAGCTTCTGCAAGTTCAATATTCTTGAGTCACCCAAACCGCTAACGCCACCATCAACATAAGCTGCCGCAATTTCCGGGTGGGCACAAAACCCCTTGGTTACTCCAATCACATCAATCCCTTGCCGGGCACATTTTTCTTTTACCAGGGCTACGTTTTCAGCCATCTTTTTTAAGTCTGCAGTGATACAGGGATATTGCAATAGAAAGCACCTCTTAATCCGTATTAATCTTAATAATATCATACATGAGCGAGTAGTCCAGCATTAGAGCAGATATTTCATTGTTACTTGTAGATAAGCCCAACCGGCCAGGTAGCAGGTAGAAGGAAGATCAACCCTCGATGTTGAATATTAATATTAAGAAATATAAAGCAAGTTAGAATAATAACGAAATGGAGGTGTTCTCATGAAGCCTAAAGTTATTATTATCCTGGTCCTGATCGTTCTGTTCTTGATAATCCTGGCTCAAAACACCCATCTAACAACCCTGCATCTTCTCTTTTGGTCCATCACCATGTCCCAGATAATCTTGATCGCCCTGGTACTGGTTGGCGGTTTTATTCTCGGGTACCTGACTTCTATGCTAACCAGGAAAAGCCGGTAATGCGGAGCAAGCAAACTTGTAAAATCGATAAGCATAACAGCCCCACAGGTTAAACCATGCAGAAGCCGCTGCTGAAACTAAAACTGCCAGTAAGAATATCTATACAAAAAAAGGGGCTCAGCGCCCCTTTTATGATTAACTACCCCCTGGGTTACACAGCCAGCCTGTGCTGTGCCGCAAACCGGCCTGGAAGTCTATAAATAATGAAATCCATCATTTGCAAAATATCCATCGGTTTGTTTATTAAGGTTTGCTGATGCCCAAAACGATATCTGACCTGGTCACTATACCAATGACTCTGCCTTCTTCGTCAACTATGTGAATTCGGTTGGTACGGTGACGTTTCATGAGCCGGGCCAGTTCATTCATGGTTGTGTCTTCCCGGGCCGTTATGACATTCTCATTTAACGCTTCCTTTACCCTGGCGCTTTTCATAGCTTCGCGGCTTTTGCTTGAATAAAACATGTCAATATCATCTGCTCTCGGCGAGAACCACCTCGATAAGTTAACCAGCGGTTTTTCATCTATTCTCCTGGCAAACTGAACAATATCGGTTATTGAAACTGCCCCTTTCAACTTCCCCTCCTCGTCAACGACCGGTAACCCCCCAAAACGATGCATAGTTAGCAAATCTATAGCTTCTTTCAATGTTTCATCTACGGTTATTGTTATTAATGATTTGCTCATTATATCCCCGGCCTTGACCATAACAGCACCACTCCTTCCAGGCCATTGGCGATCAGGCTTCTACAAACTCTTCAAGCTGACTTATCCCCTGCACAATGTCCGACCTGGTCACAATGCCAATCAGTTTCTTATCATCATCAACAATGGGGACCCTGTTGATACGGCGGCGTTTCATCAGCCTGGCCACTTCATTTAGAGACTCCTCTTCTTTTGCTGTAAATATTTTTCGCCTCATGACTTCCCCTACCGTGGTATAATGCAGGGCATCCTGACCCTTGCGCAGATAAATCAAACTAGTGGTATCAGCGTGAGGTGAAACCCAACCAGAAAGGTTAATTAACGGGACCACATCTATTTTTTCCGAGTAATGGACTATGTCAGTCACTGAGATAATTCCTTGCACCCTGTTATTTTCATCAACAACAGGAAGGCCTCCAAAACGATGTTTTGACAACAAATCAACAACATCCTGCAGGGTGTCTTGCTCGGTTACCGTAACTACCTCTTTGGTCATAATATCCCGAGCTTTAATCATATGAACTCCCCCCATCAAAACGTAATGGCGTACAAACCTTTAAGTTTCCGGCATTTATATTTACGGAAACAACATTCCTGCCTTAAACAAAGGCTAAAACTTTAAACTGACTGCATCCTGGCCGGTTTTAAGCCTGGATTACAATCAAAACCAGTTTTAGTTGTAGTGAGAATATTAATATTAAAGCAGCAGCTCGTGATATAAAAATACTCAGTCTTTACAGTAGCAATAGAAGTGTAGCAGTGTTTAGTAGGATCTAGTTCCAGGAAACCTTTATGCCAGAAAACATTCTCTTAGCATATAAAATATATCACAGAGCCTTGTGAAATGTCAAACATGGTGGAAATTTCTGAAAACCGCGCAGGGTAGACTTTTAAAAAGGAAATACCAGTAAAAATTAAAATATATTGAAGGCAAAAAGTTGAGGTATTCCTGGAACACAATATATTTGCACCGGTGTCAGCAAGCACACTAAGAGTGCCCGGGAACAATCCCCGGGCACTGATTAGATCATTAAATGGAGCCGGCAAGAGGACTCGAACCCCCAACATGCTGATTACGATTCAGCTGCTCTACCAATTGAGCTATGCCGGCCCGCAGCATAAATATTATAGCGCAGAATAGCCTTGCGTTCAACAGGTTCTCACAAGCTCTAAATCGCCCCAGGCGGCTATTTTGTCCTGGCAGATCAGGAGGGCCCCCGTTATATCTTCAATCGTCCGGGCATAATTGAGGGCCGCCTCTAAATCGTCGACAACCCTGACCCTGTTGCCCATCGCCGTTGCCACAGCATCGGCAAGCGGAACCGAGGGAGATAAGGCTATTGCCGCATCAGCCCGCCCAAAGCTTAACGAAGGGCCGATTGTGCCGGAAGAGGTACATACTCCAAGCGGGGTTTGATCAGGGTCAATTTTAATGGCAATTTCCCCACTGAGGGGAGATTTCCCGGCATATATACCCACATTCAAAGGCTTAACTGCTTTTATAAAAATGTCACCGCCGTTTTCGACAATAACTTCCGAAGAAACATCCTGCAGGTAAAGACCCACCATCTCAGCAAAAGCCCCAGCCACGGCAGCCATGGGTCCCACACCAGCCCTGTTTGCCGCTGCTGCCATTGCCTTGAAAAGAACAGGGGCATTATCTTCAACCAGGCTGGGTTCAAGTGTTGTTTTTAAAAATGGGTTTTTAGCCAGATATTCTTCCAGGATGTTACGCCGATTAAACACCAGCTGTTCAACTTGTTCAGGCAATTTACTGCTGTAATCGCCGCTGCTGACAGCAATCCATAGATCGCTTTCCTTAACCTTCACTGTAAACGAAGTAAGCCTTAAACCACCGGGTTTATTACGGTAAATCCTGACGCTGCTCATTTGGAATTGGAATTGTCCACCAGGGTTTCCATAGCCCGGGCCGGACAGGCTCTCAGGCAGAGCTCACAAACCACGCACTTGTACTCATCAAAGCTGACAGTCATTTCAGGCCGGTTAAAAGCCAGGGCCTCGGTGGGACAAATTACGGTGCAGGCCCCGCAGTGGGTGCAGCGATCAGAGCGCCAGATTATCTGCTGTTCCAGGCCCATGATGTGCAGCCCCTGCTCCTGGAGCCATTCCAGGGCCTGCTGGTAGTTTAACTCATCCCCGCTGAGCTCCATCATCAGTCGACCTTCTTTTTTTGGGTTAATATCCGCCCGCAAAATATTAACCATGAGGTCAAAATCTTTGATCAGGTGATAAATAGTGGGATGTTCAACTAAATGGGGCGGAAACCGAAGTACTATTTTCTGTTTAACCATTACCTGGCCTCCTTGTCATCCGGATCTCTCTGGGGCAGGGCATTTAATTTTATGCCTGCGTCCACCGATGGCAGGGGAGCTGAAGGTGCAGTTAGGGTGAAACGGCCGGATTCAATCCAATCCTTGAGGGTGGCGGCAATTTCACGCGCACCGGCATAACTGGATAGCGAGGCCGTCAGCACTTTCTGCCCCTTAACGATAATAGATCCACTTTTAAGGTCTGCGTAACTAACGAGGGCCAGCTCACTGCCTTCTTTATAAGGATATCCCCGGTAATAATCGACAACCGGCGCCTTTAAATCTTCATCCCGGACCGCACAGTAGCGCATTATTTCTTCGTTGAGAATGGGGATGGGCACGCCCATACCCACCTGCATAGTGGCCCCGTAACCCAGAAAACTTAACCCCCTTAACCAGCGCGCTTCCATTTGTTTTAGATCGCCAATCAAGGCCAGGGTAGCTCCCGGGCTTACAGGGGTATCATTTTCAGCCCTCCTGGCCGATGGGTTGTGCTGGGTCCCATGCCAGGCTACATAGCCAATCCCACCGCCTAGAAAGACCCTTGTCCCGATCCCGATCGTTTTTAAAAGTGGGTCGTTAAACAGTGGGCTCAACTGGCCGGCGGAGCTGTAGTTGGCATTGCCCATGTTCATTTTAAGCACACCCATATAAGTATAGATTGTTTTCTGGCCAAGGTTTACAGCTACATTGTAATTCTGATAAGCATTACGAGGGTTATATAAAGTCGCTTCATTAATCTCTGAAAGCCTGAAACTGGTGTCAATCTTTTTTAAGGGATAGCAATCGGTTCCGTAAGAGGTTGCTTCCATCCTGATTTCTTTGCCGGCAACAAGGTCTTCAATTACGTGACCACCGCCATAGATAAAATCACCGGGGTAATTGCGGTTGGCCGGATCACTGTAAGGCAGGGCCGTTGCCCCCAGGTACAGATCTACAGCAGCGATGCCGGCATAAGCCGGAACGCTGTTAAGGGATACCTGGTTCAACTTTATGCGAGGGGTTGGATGCCCTACATTTAAAAATACCCCGGAGGAACACATCGGGCCAAAAGTGCCCGTAGTCACAACATCCACCGCAGCAGCAGCTTCTTCTGTCCCCTTCTCATCGACCAGATCTATAATTTCTTCAGCAGTATAGACGACCGCTTTTCCAGATTTAATTTTTTCATTGATTTCATCAATGCTGCGTTTGACTTTCAACTGGGAACCACCTCCGGTGTTAATAGCAAATATTATACCATCCATAAAGCAATTAGTCATTAGTAAGATTGCTGATGCCTGGATCGCAAAGGCCCTGCTTATAATACGGCCAGGGCCTTAAAGGAGAAAACTGATGAACAACTTATTTTAAAACTCAGATTAAGAACAAGCCAGCTCCTCAACATAGGCTTCAAACACACCGGCAAATTCCTCAGGGTGGGTTAAAAACCTGAAAGCGCTGTTATTCTCCTTAAATACGCTGTAAAAAGGAAGGCCTGTTAAAAGCGACAACTCTTCAACGGGAACCACGGAGCAGCGTTGAAGGGAGGGTAGTTTTGTATAGTTAGAATTGGGTATAAACTCTGGTGCTTCGCCCCCTGCCAGTTCAAAGTAAGCGCCGCCTTTCATTTTCCGGATCGGTTCGTAGAGAGAAGCGAAACCTTCCGCCACCCAGTTGCTCATAACCAGGAATTCGTCTCCCTGATTAATGGTAATATGGCCGAAACCAGGCGGTATTAACACCTTGTCCCCCGGCTTGGCGGCAATTAAGTATACCTCCTCCAACTGGTCGGGGAGATCAGGGACTGCTTTCTGGAGCAGGTAGTGAGCCCTTCCGTGCAGAACTTCATAGGCTTCAGGCCAGGTTAACCCGGTTCCCTCCTTGTAGGGATGGTAATGGCCTGCTGTTTTAACATATTCCTTGCTGATTGTACCCGGCCGCACTGCCGTAATATCATAACGCAGCCCGGCTTTCTTTATTGCCGGCAAGTCATCGACAACGGCTACTCCTCTGTACATGTAATATAGCTGGTCGAGTTCTTCCGCCTGGTCATCATACAGCACTTCCTGCATATCAATGCGCCTGCGTATGTCGGGTGCTCCCTCTTCGGTTGTAATACCTTCATCACAGACAAGCTGTTCTTTCAGTGGATCCCAGGACAAAGACAGGCCGCTTCGTTTGTTTAAGTCGATCATTTAACATTTCCCTTTCTATCTTGAAGCTATTATTGCCGCCAGGTCAACAAGCCGGCAAGAATAAGCCCATTCATTGTCGTACCAGGCCAGGACCCGGATCAATGAGCCATCAAGCACCATAGTGGAGGGCCCATCGATTACCGAAGAGTAAGGATTGCCTTTGTAATCCACCGAAACAAGCGGCAAATCGCTGTAATCAAAGTAGTCGGAAGCAGCGGCTTCTTTTTTAAAAGCTTCGTTTACAGAATCAACTGTGGCTTCTTTTTCAAGTTCAGCCACAAAATCGACCAGTGATACAGTCGGGGTTGGCACCCGGATGGCAAATCCATCAATCTTACCCTTCAGTTCTGGGATTACTTCCCCTACTGTCCTGGCAGCACCGGTGGTGGTCGGGATTAACGACAGGGCGGCTGCCCGGGCCCGGCGGGGATCTGAATGGGGAAAATCAAGCAACTGCTGATCGTTGGTATAAGCATGGGTGGTATTCATCAAGCCCCTTTTTAGCCCGAAATTTTCATGGAGCACTTTTACGGGCAGGGCCAGGGCATTGGTCGTGCATGAGGCATTGGAAATCAAGTAATGCTTGTCGGGATCATACAGGTGGTCATTTACACCAAGCACTGTTACCAGGTCGGCCTCGCCAGGGGCGCTGATAATAACCCGTTCAGCCCCTCCACTGAAGTGGCCGGATGCTGAGTCACGTTTGCGGAATAAACCTGTTGCTTCAATAACAACATCCACGCCTGCTTCTTTCCAGGGAATATCAGCCGGGTCTTTTTCTGAGTACACCTTAACCCTTTCACCGTCTATTAGAAAACCCTGCTCATCAGACTGGACATCGGCATCCAGGATGCCGTAAACCGAATCGTACTTCAACAAGTGGGCAAGAGATGCGCTATCCGAGAGATCGTTAATGGCAACCACTGTAACCTTGTCATGGCTGAGGGCTGCACGCATCGTAAGTCTGCCTATACGGCCAAAACCATTGATACCAATCTTCAGCATAAGACAACCTCCTGGTAAAAATTTAATCCTGCCAGCAGGATTAACATCTATTTCGGGGCAAAAACATAATGAGCAGCTTAAACATTCGGTCCGACTGGAAATTATTATTTACTACTGAACCAATTATTTTTCTGCCTGTAATAGTATACCATTTACAGCTCTACTGCAACAGGGCGAATTTATACCGGAGGTTTTATGTAGATGGGATTGGAGTAAATCCAGGGCCTTGATCGCCCTAAACGGGGTTTGAAATAAACCTCTGCCCTGTAAACCCCCGGTGAAGTGGGAATGTATATAAGCTCATCACCAGCAATTACTTTTTCCAGCCGCCCGTTTTTTATCAGGCGAAGCAGGGACTTTTTTCGTGGTGGTTTAATATGCAGGGTTACACCCTGTTGCAATGCCAGCTCAGATCCTGCCAAATTAACTACCCCTTTATTTTCGGCATAAAAATAAAATTCATGCCCCGGGGCAAGGCTATCAAAAGATAAGTAACACTGCCCTTTTCTAAGAGCTCCCGTAATTTGCTTTTTCGCTGTAGCAAAATCAGCGCCCATTTTCTCAGGGAGAGTTACATAGGTGTTTATAGTGGAGAAGATATAACGGTAAGTGAATACGGGTAATCTGATAAATCCAAGCTTATAAAGGGTAGCATGGGCATCGCTGCTTCCAATCACGGAGACCCTGTGCCCGGCATAGGTATAGCAGTCCCACAGCCTGAGCAAGTCCCTGGAAGGACTATCCATAGCCGCTTTGCGATTAAAAAAAAACCAGTAGAGCGTTATAAGAGCAGAAGGGTGACGGCCGCGCCAGTGGGAAGTATAATTCCACAGCTCAAAACCGCTAAACCGAAACACCGGCCAGGTTTTCCAGGGATAAGCTTTGCCTTTTTCTATATAGCGGGATCCTCTTTCGAAGGGATGGGCAATAAAGCCAAAACCGCCCTCATCATTAACCTGGTCAATGATACTCTGGGGATTATCTTCATCGGATGCAACCGGCTTCCTTAGGCCCAGCGCCAGGTAGTGGCTGTGATGGCGGTTTATTTCCATACCTACCAGGGTAACCACTCCGCGGCGCACCGATTCCTCGGGCAAGCCGGCCAGGGTTTCATGATCGGCTATAATTATATACTTCAAACCGGCGTTAGAGGCAGCTTCCACTATATCTTCGATACTACCGCTGCCGTCGGAGTAATTGCTATGGATATGGATATTACCGGGATAGTTATACATGATTTGTGACCGCCGGGAAGCTTATTCTCCGCCAAGCTCAGCCCGGTTTGTATTCATGGAAGAACGGCATTCAATCCGGGCGCCCAGTTTGTTCAACCTTTCTTCCAGGCAGCTATGCCCCCTCCACAGGTAATCGATATTGGAGATTGTTGTAGTTCCTTCAGCAGCCATTCCGGCCAGAAGTAAAGCCGCAGCAGCTCTCAAATCAGGGGCCTGGACCGGGGCGCCACGCAGAGAACCTTGACCCTGCACAACAGCCAGGTTTCCTTCCACCATAATATCGGCATTCATTCTAAGCATTCCATCCACGTGCATAAACCTGTTCTCAAAAACAGTCTCCGTGACCAGGCTGGTCCCGCTGGATAGAGCTAAAAGGGCCATAAACTGGGGTTGAAGATCGGTTGGGAACCCCGGGTAAGGCATAGTTTTTAAGTCTACACCCCTGGTTTTGCCATTTTTACTTACCCGGATTGCCGAAGGATCAACTTCTTCGACCACTATGCCAGTTTCTTTCAACTTGGCCATTAGGGGCTTCAAATGATCGGTCAATACGTTGTTAACTACCACATCGCCCCCGGTAACAGCTGCGCTCAAGAGCAGGGTTCCAGCTTCGATCCGGTCTGGTATAACAGTATGGCGGGTACCTTGTATCCCGTCCGTCCCTTTGATCCGGATTGATTTCATCCCGGCTCCAGTGATCCTGGCGCCGGCACTGTTTAAAAAGTTCGCAAGATCGACTATTTCAGGCTCAGAAGCAGCATTTTCAATATATGTAGTGCCTCTGGCCATTGTGGCGGCCATCATGATATTTTCAGTGGCGCCTACACTGGGATAATCAAGATATATTTTTTCTCCCTGCAGCTTTTCAGCCCTGGCTTCAATTACACCACCGTTTACGGAGAACTCGGCACCAAGGCCGGCCAGGCCCTTGATATGAAGATCTACAGGCCTGGAACCAATAGCGCAGCCGCCTGGCAAAGCCAGGGTCGCCCTTCCAAAACGGGCCAGTAAAGGGCCTAATATCAGGAATGAAGCACGCATGTTTTGCATTAATTCAGGAGAAGGTTCCAGTGATTTAATCTCACCTGCATCAATATCAAGCTTTTCCAGCCGGGGATTGTATGCAGCTTTCGCACCCAAAGATTGAACAACTTCAATCATGGTGCGCACATCAAGCAGATCCGGCACGTCATCAATGATCACCGGTGCATTGGTAAGCAAAGAAGCAGCTATAATTGGCAAGCTGGCATTTTTTGATCCTTTTACTTTTACACTTCCGCGGAGCGGGACGCCTCCCCGGACCACTAGTTCATGCATTTATTATATGTTCCTTTATCTCAGGTCTTGATCTTGATCCGGCCAGGCAGACAAAGCCCTGCCCCAGGTCCGGTTTTTTTGCAGCCCAGTAAATGTATAAGCTGCCTGGGTAATCAATAGTTTATAGTTAACTGGAGCTGTAATCACGCTGCAACTAATTAGTTTACGTCGCCTTTACCGCCAAGCCTACACGATCAGGAAGCGTAATTATCTTAAGCAGGCCAGGCAGTTATATCGTGCTTTAAGTTTTGGCCCGCACTATATCTTTAACCTTCATCAGGCGGGTCAGCGCTCCCCTTTCACTTTCATCAAGCTTCATGGTAATGTATTTAATGGTTTCTTCCAGCCTTGGAATCAAAACATGTTCGAGGGCATTAACCCTCCGGCGGGTCTTTTCAATTTCTTCCGCCATTAGCTGGACTGACTTTTCCACCTCTGCAAGTTCCATCAGCTGAGGTAAAATGTTGGAAAGGGTCTCAATAGATGTGTCCAATTCCGCCGAGGTGTCTACAAAGCCGTAGGGATAAATGCTGGTCGCTTCTCCTCCGCCAGTATCTTCTTCCACCCAGTCAAACTTGGGCGTATATACGCTCATAATGTTTTGCCTTTGCACTTCCAGCTTCAGGGTCTTGGTAGGGTACATTAGGGCTTCTTCAAGGTTTTCAGCCGGCATAACAGCCCTGGCCAGCAAAAACTTGGCAAAAGCACCCGAAAGCTCTTTTTCAATATGCTCACGCAGATCTTTATTTCTGCGAACGAGGATCATAAACTGGCGGATCAGTTCATCTCTTTTATCTTTGAGCAGTTTGTGCCCGCGCTGGGCCATGTTCAGCCTTCTTTTAAGGCGATTTAGCTCCATGCGGGTTGGATTAACCCTTATTTCCACTTAAACTAACCCTCCTCCTGGTCAGACTCCTGGGCGGGCAGATATTTTTCCAAGAATTCGTCGCGAACCCGCTTCAATTCTACTCGGGGCAGATAAGCCAGCAGGTCCCAACTCAGGTCGAGTGTTTCAGTTACACCGCGATCCTCTTCTTCACCCTGGGCCACGTAGCGGCTTTCGAATTCATCGGCAAACTTAGAAAATTTCTTATCCGCCTCTGAAAGTGCCGCTTCACCAAGAATGGCAGCCAATTCTTTCGCTTCTTTACCCCGCGCATAGGCGGCATAAAGCTGGTTCATGGTATCGGCATGATCTTCCCTGGTCTGATCAGCGCCGATGCCCTTATCCTTGAGCCTGGACAGGGATGGCAAAACGTCGATAGGCGGATAGATACCTTTCCGGTGCAGTTCCTGGCTCAGAATAATCTGGCCCTCAGTAATATAGCCGGTCAAGTCAGGGATCGGGTGGGTCTTATCGTTTTCAGGCATGGTCAGGATAGGCAGCTGGGTAATTGAGCCCTGGCGCCCCTGGATCCGGCCGGCCCTTTCATAGAGGCTGGCCAGGTCGGTATACAGGTAACCTGGGTAACCGCGGCGTCCCGGGACCTCTTTACGGGCGGCCGAGATCTCTCTCAAGGCTTCTGCGTAGTTAGTCATATCGGTAAGGATAACCAGGACGTGCATATCCTGTTCGAAGGCCAGGTATTCTGCTGCAGTCAGGGCAATTCGCGGGGTAGAAATCCTCTCAATGGCCGGATCGTCTGCCAGGTTAATAAAGAGAATCGAGTGTTCAATAGCCCCGGTCTTGCGGAAGTCGTTGATGAAGAAATCCGCCTCTTCAAAGGTAATACCCATAGCGGCAAATACTACAGCAAACTTGGCTTCTTTACCCAGCACCTTCGACTGCCGGGCAATCTGGGCGGCGAGGTTGGAGTGGGGCAATCCTGAGCTGGAGAAAATAGGCAGCTTCTGCCCCCGCACCATGGTATTCATCCCGTCAATGGCCGATACCCCGGTTTGAATAAATTCCGAGGGGTAGTCGCGGGCATACGGGTTGATCGGGAAGCCGTTAATATCAAGCCTTTTATCAGGAATAATCTTCGGTCCCTGGTCTCGCGGGGTTCCCAGGCCGGTAAAAACCCGGCCCAGCAAATCCATGGACACGGGCAGTTCGATAGCCTTACCCTGAAAACGGACTTTGGCCGATCCAATATTAAGGCCGGTAGAACCTTCAAAAATCTGGACCAGGGCTTTATCGCGGTCTATTTCCAGGACCTGCCCCCGCCGGATTTCTCCACCAGGCATCTCAATTTCGGTCAGCTCATTGTATTTTATGCCTTCAACCTGCTCCACCAGCATTAGTGGGCCGGCCACCTCAGCAATAGTTTTATATTCCTTAAGCATCTTCTTCCCCTCCTTCACCGGCTAACGGGGCCACTTGTTCTTTAATTTCCCGTTTTATATTCTCAATTTTATTTATTTTTTCTTCCGGCAAATAGCGTGCCCGGGCAATTCTTTCCCGTACCGAAAGCGAAAACAGTTTTTCCAGGTCTAAGTCAATCTGTTCTTTTTCTATCACGACTCCTGCTTCATGGTGGTAAGTCAGGATTAGATCCATCATGGCGAACTGCTTCTCCAGGGAACTGTAGGTGTCAATTTCATGCATTGCGTTCTGATGCAGAAAGTCTTCCCGCAGGGATTTGGCCGTTTCAAGAACCAGCCTTTCTTTTGCCGATAAGGCATCAATACCCACCAGGCGCACAATTTCCTCCAGTTCTGATTCTTCCTGGAGCAGGCGCATTGCTTCCCTGCGCATTTCATTCCACTTTTCGCCTATGGTTTCCCTAAAATAAGGTGCTACATTGTCCTGGTACAATGAATAGCTCATCAACCAGTTAATGGCAGGGAAGTGACGCCGGTAAGCAAGAGAAGCATCAAGCCCCCAGAATACCTTGACAATACGCAATGTGCCCTGGGACACCGGCTCGGACAGGTCACCGCCCGGGGGTGATACTGCGCCAACCAGGGTCAGGGCTCCTTCCCTGTCTTCACTGCCCATGCATATAGTTCGCCCGGAACGCTCATAAAAATCAGCCAGCCGGGATCCGAGGTAAGCGGGGTAACCTTCTTCTCCGGGCATTTCTTCCAGTCGCCCGGACATTTCACGCAGCGCCTCGGCCCAACGGGAAGTAGAGTCTGCCATCAAAGCGACGCTATAGCCCATGTCCCGGAAATATTCGGCAATAGTAATTCCTGTATAAATGGAAGCTTCACGGGCTGCAACCGGCATATTCGAGGTATTAGCAATCAGGACCGTCCGTTTCATTAGAGGTTCACCGGACTGGGGGTCAAGAAGTTCCGGGAATTCCATTAAAACGTCGGTCATCTCGTTACCGCGCTCTCCGCAGCCGATATAGACTACTATTTCGGCATCTGCCCATTTAGCCAGCTGGTGCTGGGTGACAGTCTTTCCGCTGCCGAAAGGACCGGGAATACAGGCGGTTCCACCCTTGGCCACCGGGAAAAAGGTATCCAGGATCCGCTGGCCGGTAATCAAAGGAATGTGGGGGCCCATTTTTTCTTTATATGGACGGCCTTTACGGACCGGCCACCGCTGAAGCATGGTGATATCGTAGTCTCCATCATCTGTTTCCATCCTGGCGATAACATCGGTTACGGTTGCTTCACCGCTTTGAATATCTTTTATTTTTCCCGCGGGAATATTGGGCGGGATCATTACTCGGTGTTCAACAATGCTCGTTTCCTGGATGGTGCCGATAATGTCACCAGGCTGCAGCTGGTCCCCTTCCTTTACCGTCGGCTTAAAATCCCATTTTCGTTCGCGGTTTAGGGCGGGAACTTCCACACCCCGGGTGATATAGTCGCCCACCATCTCTTTAATCCCGTCAAGCGGGCGCTGGACCCCGTCAAAGAAAGATTCGATCATGCCGGGACCAAGCTCAACACTGAGCGGTTCACCGGTTATATACACAGGCTCTCCGGGCCCGACCCCCCCTGTTTCTTCGTATACCTGTATGGAAGCCTGGTCACCGCGCAACTCCACAATTTCACCCATCAGGCGGGCCTCGCTGACCCTGACCATATCGTACATCCGGGCCGCACCCATATTATCCGCTACAACCAGGGGGCCGGATACTTTTACAATCCTTCCTACATCCAAGTTATCAACCCTCTTTCCTGAAAAGAATGTCTGCGCCAATCGCTTTTTCGACATTTTTCCTTATTTGCTCAATGCCAATCCCCAGGGCTCCCTTGCTATTCGGAATTAGAACAACCGTCGGCAAAAAACGCTTATGCAGCTCATCAATAACTTCTTGCATGCCCTGGGCTAATTCTTCAGTAATAAATATTACCCCGTAATTTTCAGAAACCAGCTTTTTCAGGGTGTCAAGGGCTGCTTCTGAACTGGTTACCGGGAAAGTATCAACGCCAATGGTTTTAAATCCCATGATAGAGTCTTTATCCCCAATGACGGCAATTTTATACGTAGACATCACGAATTCGCTCCCTGATCGATTCGGCAGGCAGCCTGTTGATCTTGCCCACCAAAACAATGCGGATATTTTTAATCTCGATTTCCTTTGCCCACAGGTAACCAACCAGGGGCTCTACGCCAAATGCAACCCACTTACCCTCCTTGAGGTAAGCAGTAATATAATTGTCGGCCAGTTTTTCCAGGAGTGAAGCCGAGCCTTTTTCCGACCACTCCCTCACACCTTCGCTGACCAAATCGGCATAATCACTTATGGCCAGCATGGAAATCAGTGACTCAACCGGCTCATCGATCATAGCAGCCAGCCAGTCGACAGATAAAGATCCGTTTGGCAGCAACACCCTGGCCAGGAAGTCCCGGCTCAGGCCCATTCGCTTGACCCGAATCAGTGTTTTTAGGTTAATTAAGTCAATCTGCCTGACAAACAAGCCCTCTAAAAAGGGAGCCTGATGTTCCCTGGCGGCATCAATCAGTTGTTCATAAAGGACCTGATCAAGGATCAAATCGATAATCTGGGGATCACGATTGATCATAAAATCTTCATTAATTGTACTGGCAGCCCGGCGCAACTTTTCAGGCAGCAGCAGAAAATTATCTTCGCTTACTGCATGCTCCAGCTTGGGCAGCTCCATGGAACCGACCGGAATTAGCAGGTCACTTTTTATTCCCAGGTATTTATCTTTGAACAATACTTTCAGGTTATGAATATCGTACCGCAGGGCCAGCATCCCGATCAGCTCGGGAATAGGGCTGATCTTCAGGACGGTATTGAAAACATAGCTCAATTCATCCGCTAAAACTGTTTCGAAGTTATGGACGTCATCCAGTTCAGCAACAGCGGCGGAGTAGCCGGTTTCAGACAGGACTTTCAACGCTTCCTCGGTTGTGTCGGCGTTGATCATCCTCTCAAAGTGGCCCTGATCGAGCAGGCGTGTTTCCATGGCCTTTACCCGCGCTACCGCGTAACCATAAATTGTATCATCAATAAGCATCTATACTGCTCTCCTTTCCTTGAGGAAAGCCTGCCTGTTATTTAAAAAGCAGCTCGGCTACTTCATATTCCAGTTCATCTCTTTTCCTCTCCAGCAGCGATTCAAATGAGCAGTTCATCTCCAAACCGCCTCTTTGAAGGATAAACCCACCCTTTATGGGCCTGGTTTCTTCGGAAAGCTGCAGTTCTCCTTTTTTACCCTGGTTGGCCAGGCCAGTGTTTACCTTTTTCCAAAAATCCTCCGTAATCCTTTCTTTGTCTCGCTCGTTAAAAATCACCGTCTCTGTGCCAGTATCAGTAATTTCCAGGAGAAGATTACGGATAACGGAAAGATATTCCTGGTCGTCCAGCCCAGACATCTCATCTAATGTTTTCTGGAAAGCTTCGCCAATCATTTCCTGCTTGGCGGCCAGTAGTTTTTTCCGCGCCTCGAGCTGGGCTACGCCAATTATGCGGCTTTTTTGTTCATCCGCCGATTTGCTTGCTTGTTCAAGAATATGTTCTTTTCTCCTGTTGGCCTTTTCCCTGGCCTCGGATTCAATAGCATCGGCTTTCTCGGAAGCCTCGGCTTTTATAGACTCAGCCCTGGCCTGCGCATCATCCAGAACACGCTGGATAATCCTGTCCGCTCCCTCTTTCAAGCAACTCACCCCTTTAAGCAGCCGGCTCTAAACATCAATGCCGAACAGCATTAAGATTGTGGCCAGCAGGGCAAATACAGCGTAAGTTTCGACCATCACGGCATATACGATTCCTTTACCCATTTCTTCCGGCCTTTTAGCGATCAAATTTATTGACGATGCCAGGACCCTTCCCTGGTAAATACCGGAACTAAAGCCGGCAATGGCAATCGGCAGCGCCGCCATTAAAAAGGCATAACCCTGCCATACGGTCAGCTCGACCAGCTCTTCACCGACAATGCCGATGTCCTGCATGATCAAAAATCCAGCCAGGAGCCCGTATATACCTTGCGTTCCCGGAAGCGCCTGTAATAAAAGGGTTTGCCCAAACTTATCCGGGTCTTCCGAAACCAACCCGCAGGCGCTTTGCCCGACAATACCGATCCCGATTGCCGAGCCACTTCCGGCCAAACCAACCGCCAGGGCCACTCCCAGCATTGCTATTGCAATTCCTTCCATTTTTTAAAGCCTCCTTTTTTATTCTCCCGTTGATGTTATTATACTTGTAATAATCAGGATTCAGGGCTTGCCTGAAGCAGGATAAACAAACCCAAAACCTGTGGTTAACTCTTTTCCGATTCGACAATATCGACGTAATTATTTTTTACCCTGAGAGGCTGGAATGACCTTCCTCCACCTTCAAAGAATTTATTGAAAAACTCCAGGTACTGCAGACGGCTGGTGTGCACATAAGAGCTCAGTGTGCTGATAATCATGTTAAAGAAATGTCCACCGATCAAGATAATAACCAGGACCACATAACCAACAATAGTACCGGCAGCCAGTTCACCAACCGAGTTAACAACCATGCCGATAACCACTGAAGCAAGGCCCAGGGCAAACAAACGAGAATAAGACAGCACGTCGCTTAAATACTGGGTTACATTGTAAAGGCTCAAAAGGCCACTAAAAAATTTCAAGATCACACTGCGCTGAGTTCGGCCCTGGGTTAAAACCAGCCCTGCTGCACCTACAACAGCCAACCACTGTCCTACAGTCGCAAACCCGGCTACCAGCAGGATCAGGCCGTTTAAAAACAAGAACCAGAAACCCTGGTCATAAAGCGCATCCAGGGGTTTCCCACCCTTGATATTGCGGTAAGCCTGCAGACCCATTCCGAAGTAAACCTGGAACAGGCCAATTCCCAGGGAAGCAATCAACATGGTCATCGGTTCTTCCAGGGGATCAAACAAAAGCGGGGGTAGATCGATTAAGTCTCCGAAATAGCCCCCCAGCATGATACCGAAGGCAAACGCAGAAATTCCACCAAGCATCAACAATTTTAACAGCTGCCTGCCCGACTCACCCAAAGTAAGTTTCCGGTACAGGTAAAAAGCCAGCAGGCCCAGCAAAATACCGTAACCGGCATCTGAAAGACAGATACCAAAAAACAGGAAAAAAAACGGGGCCATAAACGGCGTAGGATCAAGCTCATACTTCTTGGGAGTACTGTAAAGCTTGGTCACCACTTCGTAAGGATCAGCCGGCCCTTTGTTGTGCAGAAGCACCGGTACATCTTCATCCGGCTCGGGATCCCTCGAAGTCAAGACCGCCGTTTCTGTTTTTTCGCCGATTGTTTTTTCCAAATCTTCCATTATGGGAACCGGCGCCCAGCCTTCCAGTAAAAAGCTATTCTCGGTACCGGCCAGGTTTGCCACCGCTTGATGCTTTGTATACTCATTATCTATGTAATCGAAACAGGCCATTAGCATGGGGCGGTAGCCTAACAAGTTTTCTACCTCGCCTAAAACGGCGCTTCTTTCCTGCTTTAATTCTTCCAGCCTGTTGTTTAATGAGTCGATGATCTCAGAGGGTGTTCCGGTTACATCGGGAAAACTGGCCCTGGTAACCGCCTTGTTCCTGAAAAGTTCATCCACAGCCTGTTTTTCTTCAGCCAGAGCGGAGAAAAAGAAGTATACATTATCTTCATCGGAAAACACTTCATCCAGGCAGTACTCTGACACAGTTTCAGATAGAGCTTCCTGCAGGGGAGCAAACTGCTCAGCAGGGATTATAAACAGATCCATCATAGCCCAGGATCCCTCTACGACCTCTTCCAAAGGCGAATCCAGCGCTACCCAGGGCTCAAGATCTTCAATCAGGTTTTGAGACTGAGTTTCTTCATTACGGATATGAACCAGCTTTTCTTCCGCCTCACGGCAGAACTGTTGAATTTCTTCTACCCGGTCAAGCGATTTAATGTAATCGTTAAACTGTTCATCGGTTAAATCAAGCCTGCTGCCTGTAAACTGTTCGAGCATGCTTTTGCGGACCGGGAAATGACGTTGAAAAAAGTCAAGGCAAAATCGAATATCGCTGCGTTTGCTGTCAATCTGGGAAATTACTTCTGGGGGTTGTTCCGGTTCTAGCAGCTCTTGAAAATCTTTCCACCCTTCACCAGATTTAACATCAACCATTTCCACAGAACCCATCTGGTGCAGGAGGTCAAAAACCTTTTCCCTCTCCTGCCGATGCCCCAGGATATAAACTTTTTTCATATCAATGATCGGCATCAGTTTTCACAACCTTATCTTTAATCAGGGCTACAGCTTCGGGTATGCGCTCTGCAGCTTTTGCTTTTAACTGCTCTATTTCATCTTCGCGTTTCTTTACAAGCGGTTCTGATTCAGATTCTGCTTCTTCTTGTGCCTTTTTTGTTAGATTTCTCGCTTCCTCTTCCGCTTCGGCCACTGTTTTTTCTATAATCTCTTCCGCCCTGGCCTGGGCCTCCTTCTGCATTTTGCGGGCTTCCTGGCGTGCTTCCCGGACTATCTCTTCTGCCCTGCTTTCAGCTTCCTTTATAGATTTAACCAGCTCTACCGTCATTGACCTTCACCACCCGTCAATTAATTACTGCCCGGCCAGCAGCTGCCCTGTCATTTCTGTTAAGCTCACCGGCCTGTCATTTCGGAATGATAGATTAATACTCCCAGCAAACAACCGTGCAGGATTATTAAATGTTATTATTTTCACTTGCCTTGTTTAACCTATAAGTCAAAGAATTTAAAAATTACAGTAAAATAACAGACATTTTAAACATCTACCAGTTAACATTCAGCGCATATTATACTATAAAATTAACACCAATACCAGCTTCAGAAAAAATTTTTTTGGCCAGGTTATCAGGATAATTCTCAGCCAGCACAAGGGAATCTACACCGGCATTAGCCAGCATCTTGGCACAAACTGCACACGGGTAATGGGTGCAGTATAAAACGGAGTCTTTGATGGCAACACCGTGTACGGCTGCCTGGATTATGGCATTTTGCTCGGCGTGCAGTCCGCGACATAACTCGTGGCGTTCACCGGAGGGAACCTGCATCTCCTGGCGCAGGCACCCAATTTCCCCACAATGCTCCAGGCCGGCCGGCGCCCCATTGTAACCGGTGGCCAGGATCCGCTTATTTAGAACCAGTAATGCTCCCACCTGGCGCCTCATACAGGTAGACCGGGAGGCAACCACAGTAGCAATTTGCATAAAATAATGATCCCAATCAGGCCTCTTTATCAACCTTACCTCCCTGTTTCCATCGGGCGTAAAAAAATCTCTACTAACTACCCAGGCATAGCCAGCTAAGCCACAGGGGACGGTTGCACCGTCTCCAATTCGAATGTCCCCTTGGCGCCGCTTATCATTTAACAAGGGCAATGGGATTTAGCTTCATCTCAACATTGCATTTCTAAGCATTAACAATTAAGCATAAGCCTGCCAGCAAAACCAGGCCAGCAGTGTATCCGCCTGCCGGGCTCAGCTTTTTATATCCTTCGTTTCCAGGCTCTCAATTTTTTGAAGGCGCCTGCTGTGCCTGCCTCCGGAAAATGTGGTATTGAGAAATTGATCAACAATATCCAGGGCCAAACCCGGACCTGTAACCCTCGACCCCATGGTCAAAACATTGGCATTGTTGTGCTCCCTGGCGCATTTCGCCGAATAAGCTTCCCCGCAACGAGCCGCCCTGATCCCATTGTTTTTATTTGCCGCAATGGACATTCCTATCCCGGTTCCACAAATCAGGATGCCGCAATCATATTCACCGGACTGAACTCCTGCAGCAACGGAAGCTGCTATATCCGGGTAGTCAACGCTCTCCTCGGTAAATACGCCAAAATCTTTACAGCTATGAGGTGATGCCTCAAGATGTTTGCAGACTTGTTCTTTCAGGCGGTATCCGGCATGATCGGAACCCAGCGCAATTCTCAAGCTTAATTCACCCTTCCTTACTTCCCTTACTCTTTACCTTCCATTAGCTTAATAATTACTTTCTTGATACAGGCTCTAATGTCCTCTAAAACCTCACGATAATTTTCCTCATCACTTCCCAGGGGATCACCGATATCCGGGTTGCCTTGATCGATAGAGGCAAAACTTTTTATAGTAAAAGTTTTGCCTTCCAGGTGAGGGTATAGCTCGATCAGCTCTCGTAGATGCTCCCCCGTCATGGCCAGGACGATCTCTGCATCATCAACGACTTCCCGGCTAACCGGTCTTGAGACGTGCTTTTCCAGGTCCCAAATTCCTTCCCGGCTCAACAGCCGGCGAACCTGGGGGGATGCTTCCTCACCGCCCTGTGCAGATATACCGGCAGAAGAAGCAACAGCTTTAAAAGGGAGCTGCTCCAGGGCAGGATCGTTATTAAATAAAGCTTCAGCCATGGGGCTGCGACAAGTATTGCCGGTACAGACAAACAGCAATTTAAGCATAGTCACTCCTCCTTAACCCCTCATTTATATTTTTCCCGGATGCACCCGCAATATTCTCGAAGCAGCCTTTTTCAAGCGGTTCATCACGGCCAGGCCAATACCGGCTATGTCTATTTCCTCGGCCAGGATAATATCCACACCTTCCTGATCCATGCGGCGCAGTGATTCGTACAAGCCTGCAGCCATACGTTCCGGGACAGCCCCGTATTTTGCGCTTCCTTTTAAATGCAGTGAAGTGTTCAGGTAGCCCACCTGCAAACCCAGGCTCCGGTAATGGGCCGCCAGGGCTTTAATTAGTGAACTCCTATATGTAGCGGGACCAGTTATCAAAATCAGCCTGGCCCGGGGAGAATAGTGCCGGTACTTCATCCCGGGGGAAAGCGGCTGCCCGCCCTCCTGGCCTTTTGCTGCAGCCACCTCAACAGGGGAGCCCAGAACTGCTTCCAGCTCCTCCCTGGAAACTCCTCCGGGCCTTAAAATTACAGGCTTTTCTCCGGTCAGGTCAAGCACTGTAGATTCAACACCAACCTGGCAGGGGGAGCTTTTAATCACAGCATCTATCCTGCCTGTCAAATCTTCAAGTACGTGGCGGTAGGTAGTAGGGCTGGGCCTCCCGGAACGGTTGGCGCTGGGGGCAGCAATGGGCACCCCGGATAAACGGATAAACTCAAGCGCAGTTTCGTGATCGGGCATGCGAACCGCCACCGAGGGAAGCCCGGCAGAAACCAGGGCCGGGATATTTTCAGCGCGAGGCAAAACCAGGCTTAACGGGCCCGGCCAGAACTGCCCGGTTAATTTGTACGCTATATCCGGTATACCGCGGGCAACGTCTTTAAGCTGCCCAGGATCTGAAAGGTGGACAATGAGGGGATTATCTGCAGGGCGCCCCTTTGCTTTATATATTCCGGCTACCGCAGCTGAATTTGTGGCCGCCGCACCAAGGCCGTAAACAGTCTCTGTAGGAAATGCGACCAGCCCACCGTTGTTGATAATTTGGGCCCCTTTTTTGAGGGAGGCGAGCTCTTCTTTTAGGAGTAAAGTCCCCTTGGCCGGTAGAGTCATTTAACTTCATCTACTTTCCAGGCAATTAATGTTCTTCAAGGACCAGCTCAGCAATATTCTTGGCATGATCAGCCACTCTTTCCAGGTTGCTTAGTAAATCAAGGTAAATAACTCCTGCTGAAGGGTGGCATTTTTTCGTGTTAATGCGTTCTATATGCTTGTTGCGAAGAGTTTTTTCCTCGGCATCGATCTCGTCGTCTTCAGCCACCACTTCTGCCGCCAAATCTTTGTCCACGTATTCAAATGCCATTATAGCCTTATTGAGCATGCTCGCAACCTTGTACCCGAATGTACGGACTTCTTCCTGGGCTACATTTGTAAAGGGAAGCCTTTCTTCGGTTTTCATTTCTCCCAGCTGCATGATATTTTCGGCATGGTCACCAACCCTTTCCAGATCGTTTGCCGACGACATCAGGTTACCAATCATTTTTGTTTGCTGCTGGGACATGGAATGCTGAGACAGCTCTGACAGGTAAACATTTATTTCTTTTTCCAGGCCGTCGATCAGTTCTTCCATTTGATTGATATGTTTAATTTTCTTAAGGTCCTTATTGAGAAAGACCTGGATTGATTCGTCCAACATTTCCCGGGCAATACCGGCCATGCGCAGCAGTTCCTGCTTGGCCCCGCCGATAGCCACAGCAGGAGTCTTCATGATCCTGGCGTCAAGGTATTTGGGTCCAAAGTCTATCTTTTCGTCTTCACCGGGAATAAGATAGCAGATCAAACGGTTAAAATATTTCAGGAACACCAGGAACACAAGCGTGTTAAAAACATTGAACGCCGTATGGGTATTTGCCACCTGCCTGGGAACGGTATCGGCCGTTTCTACAATCACGCTGGTAAA
>Ga0207421_10000243_pt1 | contig 68431 bp, 66 predicted proteins | sample SodLakKL_010_SED_4_FD_187542 | JGI IMG/M metagenome (GOLD analysis project Ga0207421, IMG submission 187542) | Alkaline sediment microbial communities from Lake Tanatar, Kulunda Steppe, Russia - 8KL_010_SED (SPAdes) (version 2) | ecosystem: Environmental > Aquatic > Non-marine Saline and...
GGAGTGGGATGTATCCATTTCGCCTGAGCAGCCTGTGACCGTGGGACCATTTGTCGAAGAGGGAGATTTGGTGGAAGTCACCATTACTAACACCTATATTCCCGGAGAGTTAATCATTAACAAGCAGTGGATCTTTGATGAACTCTACTTTGATGATGAAATTCCTGAGTCTATCACCGTTCTTATCGAAGGACCTTCATTCGGTGAAGATGGACTTGAAGTGATCTTAAATGAGGAAAATGATTGGACATACAAGAATGATATGTTGCTTCCAGGGAAGTACACGATCTCTGAACTGGATGTTGACACTGATACGTGGACAGTCATCTACGTCGTGGATGATGTTTCCTCTGCAGAACCGGTGGAAGTGGATGTCAATAACGGTGAAACTACCGAAGTGACTATCCAGAATATCTTCCTGTTCCAGGATGAAACCATTTGGGCATACAGCAAAGCAGCATATGATGACGGTGCTCGAGGAGAAACTGTTTCCGGTATCGTTTACAGAAACAATGAAATTGAAGGAAACAACTCTGAAGCGTGGGGTTGGACAAACTTCATTAATTCCGAGGGAACCCATGAATTCCTTCTGTTTGCAGCAGCAGGACAGAATGACACCGAACGCGGAACATTAGTCGGAAGGTTAATTGTAGAGGTGTATGAAGAAGACGGAAGCACTTTGGCAAAAGTTGAGTATATGGTAGATGCGCCTTTCACAATCTCTGAATACCATCTATGGGTCGGAGAAACTCCACTGCCAATGGTACGACGGGGTAGAAACAACGTACCAACAGCAGCACCGGGACAATTCCCATATACCAATGGAGCAATTGTTGAAGTCGATCTAGATGCAGGATTCTATGTTGCAGCTCATGGAGTTGTGCGAATCCCTTCCTTTGAAATGGAATAAGGAAGTTTAGAAGGGGTTTAATGATCATAGGACAGCAAAAGAGAAATCTCAAGGCTCCGGGTTTTCCGGACTTTGGGATTTTTCTCTGTTCCGGGATGAATCTCTTCACCTTTGCAGGAAAAAAAGCCGTGAACATCGAAGTAATAAGGGGTATGAATAGAAAAATTGAAAATCTCAGGGGAGTCGAGGAGGGAACTGACAACATGCCGAAGAATCGCAGAAAGCCAATGCTTTTTCAAGGAAACTTAAACAAGCACAATTATTTTGAAGGCTGGTACTATCAGCAGGTTAATCAGGCGGGAACCATGTCTTTAGCACTGATACCGGGAGTCAGTCTGGTAGAAGGAGATCAGCACTGCTTTATTCAATACATATTATCCACCTTGGATGAACAAGGAAAAAATCATTATAAAACAGGTTATGTCCGTTATCCCATGGAGACCTTTCATTACTTGGAGGATGCATTTAAAATTCAAGTGGGAAAGAGTATTTTTACTGAGAAGAAAATTTTTCTCGATCTTCAGGATGGGGAGCTTAATTTTCTCGGGACTATTGAGATTCATCCATTTACTCCCATCCGGAGAAGTCTTTATGCCCCCGGTATTATGGGACCCTTTACTTATTTCCCGGGGATGCAGTGCAACCACGGAGTCATCAGTATGAAGCATGACGTCATGGGGAGCATTCAGATGAATGATATTACCTTAAAGTTTAATTACGGCAGGGGATACATTGAAAAGGATTGGGGAACCTCTTTTCCGGAAGAATACATTTGGATTCAGTCCAATTCTTTCGACAAAGAGGATACTGCATTGTTTTTCTCCGTTGCGGATATTCCCTTTCTCTTCCAAACCTTTCAAGGACTGATCGCAAATGTGGTGATTAAAGGAAAGGAGTATCGCTTTGCGACTTACAATCGCAGTCGATTGTCAGATTTTCATAAAAAGGGAAATCAAATTTTCTTTACCCTTGAAAATAAAGTTGCGAAAATGTCAGTGACTGCCGAACAGGACGGGGAAGGGGAATTAATTGCTCCAAATCTGGGAAAGATGGAAAAAACCATTAAGGAAGGCTTGACAGGGAAGGTACACCTGACCCTTTTTGATAAAAAAGAACAGAAGACCTATGAACGTAAAAGCAGAATTGCAGGAATGGAAGTGGTATTGTGTGAGAACCGCAGAAGAAGAAAACTGAAATTCGATCACGAAGAACGTGAATAACTAAAGGAGGGAATGAATATGGCACTAAAAGGAAAAGTTGTAATTGCACAGGGTGGTGGCCCGACAGCCGTTATTAATCAATCATTGGTGGGAGTTGCATTGGAATCCCGAAAATTTTCTCAGGTAGAAAAAGTATACGGTGCGGTCCATGGTGTACGGGGAATTATTGAGGAGGATTTTCTCGATCTCAGCCAGGAAACCACCCACAATTTAGAAAGCGTAGCCAGAACACCGGCCTCAGCACTCTTATCCACCAGGGACAAGCCCGATGATGAGTATTGCAGGGAAATTTTTCATGTACTGAAGGCCCATGATGTCCGTTATTTTTTCTATATCGGTGGAAATGATTCCGCATCCACGGTGCATATCGTAAACGAGTATGCCAGAAAATCTGACTATGAGTTTCGGGCCATTCATATTCCAAAAACAATTGATAATGACTTGCTAATCAATGATCATACTCCTGGGTACGGATCTGCAGCGAAATTTGTCTCCCAGGCTTTTACCGGGGTGGATCTTGACAATCGGGCATTGCCCGGAGTGTATATCGGTGTGGTTATGGGAAGAGATGCGGGCTTTTTAACAGCGGCTTCCTCTATTGCTCAAAAATACTTTGATGACGGCCCGCATCTGATTTATCTTCCGGAACGGCCTTTTACCAAGGAGAAGTTTTTGCGGGAAGTTAAAGAGGTTTATGATAAATGGGGTAGATGTGTGGTTGCGGTCTCCGAAGGAATTAAAAATGATAAGGGAGAACCCGTGGTCAAAGAGTTAATTCAAAAGGCGGAATATGATGCTCATGGAAATATTGTACTTTCAGGTTCGGGAGCCCTGGGAGAAAACTTAGTCGAGTACGTCAAGGAGAACTTAAACATTAAACGGGTGCGCTCAGATACATTTGGCTATCTACAGCGATCCTTTATGGGCTGCGTATCAGAGGTGGATCAGCACGAAGCCAGAGAAGTTGGGGAAAAGGCGGCTCAATTTGCCCTTTGGCATAACCAGGACGGTTCGGTGACAATCCATCGTACAGGAGATTACTCCGTTGATTACCAATTAACAGCTTTGGATAAAGTGGCAAAGTATACGAAATCCATGCCGGATCATTTTATTAATGAAGAGGGAAATCATATCACCGAAGCATTTCGTAAGTATCTGCGTCCTCTGATCGGTGCGGAACGGTCTTTCGCCCATCATCTGCGGGCTCCTCAGGTGGAAAAAATTCTAAAAAACCGTTGAATTCTTTGTTTTTTTCTAAATAACCGATATACTGTTATACTGTCAGAGTTAAAATATAATAACCGTAAATGGTGAACTTTAGGAGGACATTGTATGGAAAGAATTATCGGCACAGTAACAAGAGGTCTTCGAACCCCAATTATCAATCAGGGAGATGATTTGAAAAAAATTGTGGTGGATACGGTAGTACAAGCATCGAAACAGGAGGGATACGAAATTCAGGACAAAGACATCGTAGCCGTTACGGAATCCGTTGTCGCCCGTGCCCAGGGAAATTATGCGTCCATTGATGCAATTGCCCTGGATGTGGAGGAAAAGTTTCAGGGAGACACCCTGGGGGTGATTTTCCCCATTCTCAGCAGGAACCGGTTTGCCGTATGTCTTCGGGGGATTGCAAAGGCGAGAAAGAAGATTGTCCTGATGCTCAGTTATCCTGCTGATGAAGTGGGAAATCATTTGATGGATTTGGATATTTTAGATGCGAAGGGGGTTAATCCCTGGAGTGACAATCTCACGGAAAAAGAGTTCAGGGAACTGTTCGGATACAACAAGCATACCTTTACCGGTGTGGATTATGTGGAGTATTATAAAACCATTGTTGAATCCTATGGAATGGAATGTGAAGTAATCTTTTCCAATGATCCGACCAACATCCTGAATTATACGAAAAATGTTCTGACCTGTGATATTCATACAAGAGCGAGAACCAAGCGAATTTTAAAGAAAAAAGGCGGGAAGGTGATCTATGGTCTGGATGACCTGTTGACCCGGTCAATCGATGGCAATGGATACAATGAAGAATTCGGGCTTTTGGGCTCCAATAAAGCCACCGAGGATAAAATCAAGCTTTTCCCCCGGGACGGGATGGGTATTGTCAATCACATTCAGGAGATGATTAAAGAGAAGACGGGAAAACAGGTGGAGGTCCTCATTTATGGAGACGGAGCCTTCAAGGACCCAGTGGGCAAAATCTGGGAGCTTGCGGACCCTGTGGTCTCCCCGGCCTATACAAGAGGCCTTGAGGGAACTCCCAATGAAGTGAAAATCAAGTACCTTGCCGATAACAATTTTGCTGATTTGAAAGGGGAAGAGTTGAAAAAGGCCATCTCTGATCATATCAAAAATAAATCCGACGACCTGAAGGGGGCCATGGAAGCACAGGGAACCACACCCAGACGGCTGACCGACTTAATCGGATCTCTGGCAGACCTTACCTCGGGAAGTGGAGATAAGGGGACACCCGTCGTCTATATTCAGGGGTATTTTGACAACTTCACGAAATAAAATGAGTACCCATCGTATAAGGGCCGATTGTGGCCCGCCATCACAGTGAAAGGAGATCTTCATGGAATATACAGACTTTGAAACCTTTATGAAACTGGATATACGGGTTGGTGAAATTATTGAAGCGGAAATTTATAAAGAGGCAAGAAAGCCTGCCTATCTTCTCCAAGTGGATTTTGGCAAGGAGATCGGAATCAGAAAATGCAGTGCTCAGATTACCGAACAATACAGGGTTGAAGAGCTTGTTGGCAAGCAGGTGATGGGTGTTGTGAATTTCCCGCCGAAGCAGATTGGAAAAATCCGGTCGGAAGCGTTGGTTCTCGGCGTCTATAACAAAGAGGGTGTGATCCTGATTTCCCCTGATAAAAAAGCGGAAAAAGGGGATCGTTTAGGATAAGGAGTGGTGTGATGGATAAGTATGATAATCTTTACGACTACCTTAGCAGAGAGGATGTTGCGGAGCTTGGACGTTCCTATCTGGAAGGAATCTTTGCAGGAGACGGACATGAAAAACGGGTGGAGGAGTATGCTCTCTCGATTTTTGATGCACTCTCCCCGTCACAGAAAGTTTTAAGAAACCTTCTCTCGGCGGCGGCACGCCTCCATGATATCGGTCATTCCATTGATGAACGGAAGCATGATCTTCATACCCGTACCCTTTTAAAACAGGAGCAGAGTTTAAAGGTCCTGCCAAAGCATCTTTTTAAGTCCCTTATGGTCATTGCCGGAGGACATCGGAAAAAAATTCCCGAGGAACTGAGAGAACTGCCTGAAGAATATCAGGAAGACATACTTAAGCTGATGGGAATCCTTCGGGTCGCCGATGCCATCGATATCGGAAGAGATCCAGCTTTGAAAATCGTTCATTGTCATCTGAATCATAAAGGAAGCAGATTGAGCATAGAATTTAACAGGAATGTTCCAATTTTTGTTATTGAGAGGGTTGCGAAAAAAGGTGAGTTGTTTGAGACCACTTTCGGTCTCACTCTTTATATTACTCCATAGGAATATGCACAAAGGAATCCTTATGATTTATAAGAATCCTCTATTGTACAATTCTTTCTCTTAAGAGTATAATCATAAAGAAGAATTGATCATGGAAAAAGCGTTTCTATTCGGATCGCAACAGGAGGAAAATCTTTGGAAATCAAAAGGTTCACCCTATTGGAGATATTGGAGGAGTACCCGGACACTGAAACGACCATCCGTCAGTATGATGATACGGTGGGAGTATGCATGGTCTGTAAGTGTCTATTTAAAACCATCGAAGAAATCGAAGATCTTTACCATGTTTCCTTAAAAGAACTGGCAGCTGAAATCGAACAGAAAATTTCTGTACCATCCCCGTAACAAGGGATGGTATTTTTCTTTTGCTTTTATTAATTTCCTGTTATAATGGGATTGAATTATTTTGGGCTTCGAAGAAAAAAGGGGTGACATCATGAACGGCAGGGGATTGACAGCACAGTTAAAGGATAAAACAACGAAAAACCTCTGGGGTCTTTCCTACCCCATTATGATTGGACAGATTTTACATACATTAATGATGCTCGTGGATATCTGGTTTGTCTCAGAGCTGATCGGAGAGCGAGCAACAGCTGCCGTTGGAGTCAGTACGGCTTTAATGGGAGTGATTCGGGTCGTTCCTTTTTTATTGTCTGCAGGAGCCATAGCCCTGGTCTCTCAATATACGGGGTCGAACAATCCCCAGGGGATCAGAAAGGTTGCTCAGAATGCTATGATGATGGCACTTGGGATCGGATCAGTTCTCGGAGCTATTCTCTTTTTTAACGTGGAAGGGGCCTTAAGGATCTTCGGAGAAAGCTCTCCCGGCGTCCTGGAGGAAGCCACGAAATATCTTTCCATCGCCTTTATCTCCATTCCCTTTATCTTTTTTAATGTGACCACAAAAGCGATTGTTGAGGCAACGGGAGATACGAAGAATCCCGTCAAGGTGTTTCTTTTAATGAATGGGATTAATATTTTTTTAGACTATCTGTTTATAGCCCAGATGAATATGGGAGTGGAGGGTGCATCTCTTGCGACTCTGCTCTCTGAGATCATCGGATTGATCTTTATGGGAATTTTAATGTTTAGGAAGGTACTCCCCTTTAGGGAAATAATCAAAGGAATATGGAGATTTCACGGAAAAACCTGTGGAGACATTTTGAAAATCGGAGGATTCTCCATGGTGCAGATGATGATTCGACCAATTACAGGGCTGATTATGATGCGGATCGTTCTTGGCATCGGAGAAATCCCTGCAGCGGCTTTTTCCATTGGAGGCCGTCTCTTCGAGTTTGTTTTCATCTTTTTAAAGGGCTTGCAAATTGCAGTCTCTGTTTTAGTGGGACAATCCTTGGGGAAGGGACATCTTCAGCAGGCCTATAAGGTTGTTCGAAAGGGCCTTTTCCTTTCAGGGTTGAATATGATCGTTTTCTTTCTTTTGTATGTGGTCTTTGGCGGTTTTCTCATGTCTCTGTTCACTTCCAATGAAGAATTGATTACGATCGGTGTGCTCTATCTGCGTATTTGTTATCTCGGTGTCTTATTCGTGGTCTTTCCCATTGTATTCGGTGGTGCCTTCACGGGTGCGGGCGATACATTTCCCCCGATGGTCAGCGGAATTGTGGGAAACGTATTCATCAAAATTCCTTTGGCCTATTATTTGGGGAGTCTTTCCGGTCTTCAGGCTACCGGGGTCTGGATTGCCATTGCTCTTTCAGTAGTGTTTGAAGCGGCGGTCATCTCACTTTGGTTTAAAAAGAAGGGGATTCGCCCCTTTATTCAACATCAACAGACACTTAATGACATAAAGGAGGTTCGTTCATGATTAAAACTGCCAATATCGTGACCATTGAGCAACTGCTCAAGGAATATCCCCTGGAAACCATCAATGTTGCGGGACGGATGAAAAACAACGGAGGGGCGTTTCTCTATCTTTTTGATGAAGAAAAACCCAAAAGCTTTCTTCAGGAGGATGATGGATGGTATGCCCTGTTCTCTAAGGAGAAAGAAGAGGTTCATCGATATCTCCGGGAGTTTCCCTTTCCGGAACGGGTACATTTCAGCGGTGTCCCCCTGGACATTGCAGAGGTGATTTTAAAAAGCTTTCCCGGGTATGAAGAAGACTGGAAGGAACCCTGTTTTCTATACTATCTTCCGATGGAGAAGCACTCCGATTATCTTCAGGGTGCCGGTGAGCCTCTGGAATCCATCAGTGAAAAGGATATCGATCGTGTGAACCACTTTTATACCTATAAAGAGGAAGGCTCCAGGGAATACCTCCTTGAGTGTATTCGAAAACGACCTTCTTCTGTCATCCGGAATGAGAAGGGGGAACCCATTTCCTGGGCTCTGGTTCGGGAGGATCATAGTATGGGTGTGATGTATACTGTTGAAGAGCACCGAAAAAGAGGGCTTGCAATGGAGGTCTCCAGAGATCTCATCAGCAAAGTGATTAGAACGGGAAGCATTCCCTATGTCCATATCGTGGAGACCAACACTGCCTCCTGTAAACTTGCTGAAGAACTTGGGATGATCAGGTGGGGAAAGATTTTATGGTTCGGCATGAAAAAAATGCATGAAGATTCGGAAAACCATTGACACCGGGAGACGGTATTCAGTATACTTTACGGTAATAAACGCCTAAACTAAAGTGATTAAGACAGATTGGAGGGGGGAAACGATGGGAGAGTATATGATTGACCTTAAGGGAGTCTCAAAAGCTTTTCGAAAAGATCAGTGGGTCTTGGACGATATTCATCTCTCCATCCTGGAAAAAGAGTTTGTGACCCTGCTGGGCCCCAGTGGCTGCGGGAAAACCACGACCTTAAGAATTATCGGCGGTTTTGAAGCAGCAACCCGGGGAGATGTATTGTTCGAAGGAAAAAGCATCAGGGATCTCCCCCCTTATGAACGGCAAATCAATACTGTCTTTCAAAAATATGCCCTCTTTCCCCATATGAATGTCTTTGAAAATATCGCCTTCGGCTTGAACATCAAAAGAGTTCCAAAGGAAGGCATTCAAAAGAAAGTAAAGGACATGCTGTCGTTAATCGATTTGAAGGGTTTTGAAAAACGGCGGGTACATTCCCTAAGCGGAGGGCAGCAGCAAAGGGTTGCAATTGCAAGGGCATTGGTGAATGAACCGAAGGTCCTTCTATTGGACGAGCCCCTGGGAGCTTTGGATTTGCAGCTTAGAAAAGAAATGCAGGTGGAGCTGAAGAAAATTCAGGAGCAGGTGGGAATTACCTTTCTCTACGTCACCCATGACCAGGAGGAGGCATTAACCATGTCCGACCGGGTGGTGGTTATGAATGAAGGTCGAATTGAACAGATTGGACGTCCGGAGGATATTTATAATGAACCGAAAACTCCCTTTGTGGCTAACTTCATCGGGGAGAGCAATCTGTTTGAAGGTGAGATGAAGCAGGACAACCTGGTGTATTTTCAAGGGAAGAGATTTCAATGTGTGGATAAGGCTTTTGCCGATACGGAAAAGGTCTTCGTTGTTGTGCGACCGGAGGATGTGGAGTTAACGGGAAAAACCAATGGGATAATTGAAGGTGAAGTGTTACGGACGACCTTTAAGGGCATCCATTATGAAATGATGATAAAAAGCCTTGAGGATGAGAAGGAATGGAAGGTTCACAGCACAGAACGAAGAACTCCCGGAGAAGTTGTAGGAATAACGGTCCGGCCTGATCTGATTCATATCATGAAAAGGGGGTAACAAAGATGAAAAGCAGAATGGCCTACCCCTATATTGTATGGCTGTCGATGTTTATTGTACTTCCCTTGCTGCTTATTTTATACTATGGACTCACAGCAGTGGATGGCAGCTTTACTCTGGATAATTTTCAACGTTTCATCGATCCGATTTATCTGCGGGTTCTATGGCGATCCGTCGAGCTGGCGCTGCTTTCCACAGCAATCTGTTTGGTACTCGGGTATCCCATGGCAATGATCATTGCGAAGACCGAGATCAAAAGACGAAATCTGATGGTGCTGCTGTTCATTCTCCCCATGTGGATGAACTTCCTTCTCAGAACCTATGCGTGGATGACGCTCCTTGGAAGAAATGGAGTCATTAACAACATACTTGGATGGGCAGGACTGCCGGAGTTAAATCTTCTCTACAATGCCAGTGCGGTGGTGCTGGGAATGGTATATAACTTCCTTCCTTTTATGGTGCTTCCCATCTATACAGTCCTTAGTAAAATGGACCAATCATATATTGAAGCTGCCAAGGATTTGGGAGCAAATAATCGGAAAGTCTTTTGGAAAGTGATTTTCCCATTGAGCCTCCCCGGTGTGATCTCCGGAGTAACCATGGTGTTTATGCCCGCAGTCAGTACCTTTGTCATTCCCCGTCTTTTAGGGGGAGGACAGCTGATGTTGATCGGAAATCTGGTTGAGCAGCAGTTTTCTTATGTGGGGGACTGGAATTTCGGTTCTGCCATCTCCATTGTCATGATGCTGTTTATCCTGATCTCCATGGCTCTGATGACCCGGTTTGACAAGGAACAGCAGGGAGGTGTGGGCCTGTGGTAAAAAAGTGGATTGAGCGAAGCTACAGCGGGTTGATTTTTGTGTTTTTATATGCACCAATCCTTGTATTAATCATTTTTTCCTTCAACGAATCCCGAACACGGGGAAACTGGGGGGGATTTACCCTTCACTGGTATGCGGATCTTTTCCGGGATCGTCAGATCCTTTCAGCCTTTTACTACACTCTGAGCATCGGGGTGATTTCCGCCGTGGTCTCCACCATTGTGGGAACCTTTGCAGCTGTAGGAATCTATAATATGCGTTATCTTGGGCAGAAAACTATTTTGAATCTGAACTATCTTCCCGTACTGAATCCGGATATTGTCACCGGGGTTGCACTGATGACTTTGTTCATTTTCTTTAATTTTCGTTTGGGTTTTTTAACCCTGTTGCTGGCACATATTACCTTCTGTATACCCTATGTGATCCTGGCCGTTTTGCCGAAATTACGGCAGCTGGACAAGAATTTGGCGGAAGCTGCCATGGATCTTGGAGCAAAGCCCTTCTATGCCTTTCGAAAGGTCGTTCTTCCTGAAATCACACCTGGCATAATTACAGGGGCATTAATAGCCTTCACCCTATCCATCGATGATTTTGTGATCAGTTTTTTTACAACCGGTTCTGGGGTCACCAACATCTCCATCACCGTGTTTTCCATGGCAAGGCGGGGGGTTAATCCTATGATCAACGCCCTTTCCACTATAATGTTTACTACCGTGCTCTTATTATTATTATGGATTAATTATAGAACCAATAAAGAGAAGGAGGAGGATGAAGATGAAAAAGAGCTTCAAATGTATAATGTTCTTGGTACTGCTGGGGATACTCTTTCCGATGATGACAGGGTGTAGTGATCAGGAAACCCTCTACGTCTATAACTGGGGAGACTATATTGACGAGAGCGTATTAAGAGATTTTGAAGAGGAATTTGATGTGCGTATTGTCTATGAAACCTACGCCACTAATGAAGACATGATTGTGAAAATCCGTTCCGGGGGAAGTCGTTATGATGTAGCTATCCCATCGGACTATATGATTGAACGGATGATTAATGAAGAGCTGTTAAGAGAAATCAATATGGATCGCATCACCAATTACCATTATGTTAAAGAGGATCTGAAAAACCTGGATTTCGATCCGGACAACCGTTTTTCCGTTCCATATATGTGGGGAACCGTAGGCATTCTTTATAATACCACAATGGTTGACGATGTGGTGGACAGCTGGGAAATCCTTTGGGATGAGACCTATGAGGGGGATATTCTTATGATGGACAGCCAAAGAGATTCCATCGGAATCACACTGTTAAAGCTGGGTTATTCCTTGAACTCCAGAGATGAAGATGAGCTTGAGGAAGCAAAGCAGGAACTGATTCGCCAAAAACCCCTGGTTCTGGCCTATGTGGTTGACGAAGGAAAGGACATGATGGTTGCTGAAGAGGCTGCTTTGGCGGTTGTATGGTCAGGTGATGCCGTCATTATGATGGAGGAAAATGAAGATCTGGAGTATGTGATCCCCAAAGAGGGAAGCAATCTCTGGTTCGACAATATGGTCATTCCAACCACCAGCGAGAACCCCGAGCTTGCCGAGGAGTTTATCAACTTTATGACACGGCCGGAGATCGCTCAGCGGAATGCGGAGTACATCGGCTATTCCACACCCAACCTTGGAGCCATGGAGCTATTGGATGATGAGATTACCGGAAATCCGGCGGCCTATCCCCCCGATGAGATGCTGGAGAATTTGGAGGTCTTTCAGGACCCCGGCGATTTCTTAAGTGTCTATGATCGCATATGGACCGAGGTTAAGGCCCACTAGCACCTTAAGAGTAAAAAAATTGAATCATAGGGATCTACAGATCGAACAGCCTCCATTATGCAGGGCGGATGAGTCAAATCCATCCTCCTGATGACGGGGGCTTTTTTTGTGGGTGTTTTAGTGACAAATGTCACATCGGAAGGTGCCTCAGGTAACTGTTGTTCCAGACCTGTCCTGCGTATAATATAGATAAGATCAGCCGAAAAAGGAGGAAGAACAATGGTTTTAAACGTGAAGGATTTAGTCAAGCGCTATGGAGAGGAGACCGCCATCGATCATTTGGACCTGTCCATCGACGAGGGGGAGATTTTCGGACTGCTGGGACCCAACGGAGCTGGAAAGACCACTTTGATCAACAGTGTACTGGGACTCACCAAAACCGAGAGCGGACACATGGAGGTGCTGGGGAAAAAACTGGCCTCCAACGGCAACGGTGTGAAAAAGGAGATCGGTGTGGTCCCCCAGGACCTGGCCATCTATGAGGACCTGACCGCCTACGAGAATGTGGATCTCTTTGCAAGCCTCTACGGTCTAAAGGGACAGCAAAAGAAGGAGCGTGTGGAGGAGGCACTGGAGTTTGTGGGACTGGCCGACAAGAAAAAGCAGTACCCGAAAAAGTTCTCCGGAGGAATGAAGCGGAGACTGAATATTGCAATGGCCATCGTCCATCAGCCGAAGCTGGTGATCATGGATGAGCCCACCGTGGGAATCGACCCCCAGTCCAGAAATCAGATACTGGAATCGGTAAAAACCCTGAATCAGCGGGGCATCACCATCATCTACACCAGCCACTACATGGAAGAGGTGGAGGCCATCTGCACCCGGATCGCCATTATGGACCGGGGAAGAATCATCGCCCGGGGCACAAAAGAGGAGTTAAAGCAGCTCATCGATTTCGAGGAGAAGGGAATTCTCTTGGTGGACCGGCCCGGAGAGGGACTGAAAACCGCCCTGAAGGCCATTGAAGAGCTCAATGATGTGGAGATTTCCCAAGAAGGAGTCACCCTGACCTGGGGCAAGGGAAACCAACCTTTGACCCGGATCATGCGCATTGTGGATGAACAGGGCTATCAGCTGAAGGGCCTCAAAATTCAGGAGCCCAATCTGGAAAATGTATTTTTGACCCTTACAGGGAAGACCCTGCGGGACTAAGGAGGAAATCCCATGAAACTATGGAAAATTGCTTATACCACCTTTTTACGGAAGAGCCGGGACAAACAGGAGCTCCTCACCAGCATCCTTCTGCCCCTGGTGCTGATCCTGATTCTGGGATCCGCTCTTCAGGGGAACTTCACAAGCCAGACCCTGGGAAACATTCCGGTGGGTTTCTACACCGAGGATGAGGGTCCGGGAAGGGAGAGCTTCGAGGAGTTTCTGGAGCATGAGGAAATCCGGGAGTGGCTGAACATCATTCCTGTCAGTGATTACGAAGAAGGAGTCAAAATGGTGAATGATCTGGATCTTTTGGTTCTGATCTCACTGCCGCCGGATTTCAGCGAAAGGATCAGCCAAGGCCTGGAGGCGGAAATTGAAGTGCTTGACGCAGGGGTCTCAGAGCTCTATCCCAGCATTGTGAACAGCATCGTAAGAAGCTATGTGCAGGGAGGGAACCTGTATTTCGCCGTCGGATCCGGTCCCGGTCAATGGATGGGGAACGGGAATCCCGGAGAAGGTACAGAAGGAGCAACAGAAGTCCAACTGATCGAGAGAAACACCTTCCGGGGAGACAATGAACCGATCCGGGGCATCGACTACTATGCTGTAACCATGCTGGTGATGTTTGTGATGTGGGGCATCTTCAGCGGATCCCAAAGCCTCACTGAGGATCTCTTCACTCCCATGAAAATCAGGATCAACACGGCACCGGTGTCGCGGCTCAACTACTTTATCGGAAAAAATTTCGGGGTGCTGGGTACCTTTATCGTACAGATTCTGACCATCATCCTCTTCACAAAGTACGCCTATGGCGTGAACTGGGGAGAGAACATCCTCCCCATTATCGGAATCAGCCTGTTGCTGTCCTTTGTGGCAATCAGCCTGGGAATTGCCGTGGCCCTGATCTCACCTTCGGAGAATGCATCAACAAGCATCATTAACGGATTTGTGGTGGTGGCCACCTATATCGCCGGAGGCTTCTTCCCCATCAATCACGGGGAGGGGATCCTGTCTCTGGTCCGGAATTTCAGCCCCAACTATCATGCCCAGCGGGGAATTTTCCACTTTCTCTACGGAACGGAACCGGGAGCATTGACGGAGTCCATCCTGTGGCTTCTTGGAATCACCCTGTTTGCCTTTGTCATCAGCCTGATCTTTGGAAGGAGGAGAATCAGTGAATATCTTTAGATCCAATATTAAACGCATTTTAAGAGACCGGACCAGCCTGCTCTTTATGGTGATCCTCCCCGTGTTTTTTATCTCCATGTATTTTGTGGCAACCTCTGCAGGTTTGAGCGGACTGAAGATCGGTTTTATCGACCGGGATCAGACCCCGCTTTCCACCGGAATGGAAGCCCATCTGGCATCGGAGTACGTCCTGGTGGAAGTGGAGGAGGAGAATCTCTCCGCAGCTCTGTTGGACGGGGAAGTGGACTATGCAGTGGTCATCCCCGAAGGGTATACCCGGGACATCCTGGAGGGAAATCATGCAAGGGTTCAGGGATATGAAAGTCTCGACAACAATGTCTATCGGCCCTTTGTCATCTATCTTGAAAGCTACCTGGAGGCGATTCAGACCATCGGACGCCAATCCGGCGGCAATGAGGAGGTCTTTTACCAGGCACTGGAAGCCTATGAAGAGGGAATCTTTCAGATGACCTCGGTTCAGACCGGGAACAGCACCCTCCACACGGAGAGGTCCATGGGATTTCTGATCATGGGGATTCTCTTTTTCTCCATCCGTTCCACCTCACTGATCATGAAGGACAAAAAGTCCAAGGTGTTCCAACGGATTCTGACCAGTCCTCTGCACTTAAAGCAGTATATGCTGGAGAACATTCTCTGTTTCTCTCTGCTGATGCTGATTCAGATCGCCTTGATCCTTGTGGTGGTGGCAGGGGTGTTCCGGCTTCCCATGGGACCCTCCCTCATCAATCTTTTTCTCGTTCTCTTCCTCTTCGGGGTGACCAGTATTTCCCTGGGGATTTCCCTGGTGTCCCTGGGCAAGGACCAGAACCGGATGGCAACGATCACCACCTTGATCGCAACCCCCATGCTGATGCTGGGCGGAGCCTTCTGGCCCCGGGCAATCATGCCGGAGCTGCTGCAGAACATCGGACGCTTTATTCCTGTCACATGGGCAATGGAGGGAGTGGAAAGGGTGCTGCAGGGAAGCTCCATCACGGACCTGTGGTTTGAGGTCCTGATCCTGATTGCCTTCAGTCTTCTGTTTTTCCTTCTGGGCACATGGAAAAAGGAAGAAGTGGTCCAATAATCATTCAAACAATGGTATAATAGTCACAAATCCACGTTGAAGGAGGCACAGGGATGAAACATCTTCATCATATCTTCAAAATCGGAATCTTCATCTTTGTCCTTGCCTTCTTCATTATAATGGAGGATCTTCATCCGCTCACACCGCTGATTTATGTCGTCACCGGAATCCTGCATATCATCTATGAGAAATACCGAAGGCATCCGGCAATGCTGGTTCTCCAGTTGGGTTTCCTGATCTGGGGATTTATGGTAGAGCCCGGTGTCATGTTTCTCTTTCTGGCATGGACCTATGATGCTGTCAGAGAGAGACATTGGTACGCTGTAATCCTTCCGGTGTACCTGGCATTTGCTAATTTTCCTGTTGAGCAGGCACTGCCTTATACCCTGCTGTTTCTGCTGGTCGCCTTTTCCGCCTACAGTCTTTCCAACCTGATGGAGAAGGAGAAACGACTGCAAAAGGCCTTCGATCAGGAGAGGGCAGTACGGTTTCAGCTGGAAAAGCAGAAGGGGGAGCTCATGGCCTCCAACAGGAAGATCGAGGAGCTGACCGCTGCCTCGGAGAGGAGCAGAATTGCCGGAGAGATCCACGACCATATCGGCCACCGCATTGCGGGAATCCTGATGCAGCTGCAGGTGGTGGAAAAGGTGATGGAGGGGGATCCGGAGCTGGCGAAGACGTCGGTCAAGGAATCCTGGCAGAAGCTGAGCAGGACACTGGAGCTTCTCCGGGAAACGGTGCACAACATCAAACCCAAGGAACGGACCGGAATCCTCTATCTGGAGGACATCCTGAAGGAATATCCCTATCTGAAGACCGACCTGTATATTAAAGGGGACTCCGGGAGGGTTCCCAGCCACTATGTGGAGCTGATGGGCGTCAATCTGAAGGAGGCCCTCACCAATGCCACGAAACACGGAAAGGCGGACCGGCTGGAGGTTCGGGTGGAGGTGTTGCCACGGTTTGTCCGGTTCTCCACCAGGGATAACGGAAGAGGCAAAGAGAAAATCACTCTGGACAGAGGACTTGGCTTAAAAGGAATGAAAGAACGGGTGGAGGCCCTGGGAGGAAGTATTTCCTTCAGCGGCAAAGAGGGATTTCAGATCGTATCCATTCTGCCCTTAAAGGGAACCGATGAAGAGGGGGAGACGTAAATGATAAAGGTGCTGCTTGTTGATGACGACCAGCTGATTCGTGAAAGCTTGAAAATCCTGTTGAATCTCCAGGAGGATCTGGAGGTCCTGGGTGTTTGCAGGAATGGCCAGGAAGCCCTGGAGTTCCTTACAAAGGAAGGTGCTGATGTGGTGCTGATGGACATCCGGATGCCGGTGATGGATGGGGTTCAAACGACGAAAGAGGTTAAGAACCGTTTTCCCGGTGTGAAAATTATTCTTCTCACCACCTTTAAAGAGGATGAATACATTAAAGAAGCATTAAAGCATGGCGCTGAGGGATATATCTTAAAGAGTCAAAGCTCCGACAGCATTATCGAAACCATACGGGCGGTGCACAGGGGGAATGCTGTGTATCAGCAGGAGGTGATGGCTTCTCTTACGGATTTGTTTAAGGAGAAAAGGAGAAGCGGGATGACTGAAATCCCCGTTGATTTAACTGATCGGGAACTGGAAGTGTTAAAGGGGATCGGTGAAGGAAAATCAAATAAGGAAATTGCTAAAGCACTGTTTCTCGGAGAAGGAACGGTAAGGAATTATGTGACAAAAATGCTGGATAAGTTGAGCCTGAGGGACCGGACACAATTGGCGATTTTCTACCACGAAAATATCAAAGAGGAATAGGAGTGTTGTGACATCATGAAAAAGCATCTTGTGATCATCCTGATTATCGTATTAACCTTTGGAGTCTATTTTATATCAAATATGGTGGCGGGACTACTGGCAGGAGTATATTTCGGCATTGTGGAAGGGTTCACTGGTCGGGCAGGAGAATTGGATGAATTTTTGAATCGTCATGTCAATGTCCTGTTAATTCTGGCCAGCATAATATCAACCTTTTTCTTTATGATCGGATTCAAAATCTTCGGAAAGAAGCCCTTAAAGGAGCTTGGATTTTTTTCTCTGCAGAAGACAGGAATGATCTATAGTGTATTGGCTGGTGCAGGGTTTTCTGTTTTTCTCTATGCCTTCCTCTCTTTAACGGAATTTCATCTGCTGTTTCCTTCACACCATGAGGTCATTGATGCCATTATTCCTCAAGAGACAAGTTTTTGGATCATCTTTCTCTCTGTGGGAGTGGTTATCCCGATTTTTGAAGAGATCATGCATCGTGGAATCATCTTTAAAGCACTCATGTCCGGTTATCCGTCAAAAGTTGCCATTCTGCTTCAGGCACTGATTTTTGCTGTTTTCCATTTCAATCTTCTTCAAGGCATCTATGCTTTTATTGGAGGAATTCTGCTGGCTTTACTCTATTTCTACAGCGGGTCTTTATGGGCACCGATTCTTATGCATATGGCATGGAACAGCACGTCGCTTTTTCTTCCGCCAATTTATTCAAATGTGATCCTGACAGGATTGATGCTTAGTGCATTGGGCATTGTCATCCTCTCTGGGATGAAGATGAAGAGGAATGGAGAAAAAGAACAAAAACGGAAAGGGGAAAAACAATGGATCGAAAATGGATCGGAATCATTCTAGTCGTTATTGGAGGAGTTTTTCTGCTTGGGAATCTGGGAGTTTATCGTGGAGAGTACACCCTTTTGATCATCGGAATACTTTTTCTCCTGGCATACCGCGGTTCAGGAGATCGGGTGGAGAACCGGAATATTGGCTTGCTGATTCCCGGTAGTATCGTAAGCATGATTGGAATTTTTGCAATCATTGATCAAAACAGACCCCTTGGAATGGATGGGGGATATCTCTTTTTTATTATGCTGGGAACGGCATTTATCATTGTATATCTGCTTCATACCAGACGGCTTTTACATATGAGCAAAGGGAAAAGACAGTGGCCTCTTTACCCGGGCATCAGTTTGTATGGTTTCAGTCTGTTTATCTTTCTGATCCAGACATGGGATTCACCCACAAGCAGGTTTATTATGGAAAACCTGTTTCCGGTGGGGTTGATTGTTGCAGGAATAATCATCCTGGGGAAAAATATTTATAAAAAAAGAACGTAGATTCACCACCGTAATTACCCCAAGGCAGAGGATTTCAGAGTTCTCTGTCATGGGGCTTTTTTTATGAGAAAGCGGGCGAACAAACAGATCAATGATTCAAATCAATTATAAAAAAATAAAGCAATACATAAAACCTGTCCTGGACAAATTCCGACTCCATGCTTACCATTAAAATAACAAGCATTCAAGAAAGGTGCCTTGTAATGCTAAAACCGTAAATGGAGAAGGAGGACATGTCTGCCGATGAAACATGAACCCAGAATCAAGTACGTTAATCAAATGAATGCGTATTCGAACTACCTTTTAGCTCTTGGGCTCCCAACAAAAGCCCAATCCCTTTATTTTGCACTGTTTCAAAAGAATAATACATTGTATTGGAAGGAGCGGTTCAGCGCACCAATCCCTTACATACAGCATATGACCAAGCTTTTGACCAAAGATATTATTGAAATGCGAAAGCTCCTGGTGAAGAGGGGACTCATTACCTACGAAAAAGCCGGAGGCAGAAATTCAGGCACATATACCTTGAGTGTGCTTCATGATGAAGAGGTATGGTTGAAAATCATCAACTATGAGGAGAATCAACAGAGCAATAAGAACATCGATGAGAATATCGAAGAGGATAACAAACAGGATATCGAGCAGGATATCGAAAGGGATATCGGACTGTACATCGAAGAGGATATCGAGCAGGATATCGAAAGGGATATCGGACTGTACATCGAAGAGGATATCGAACAGGATATCGAAAGGGATATCGGACTGTACATCGAAGAGGATATCGAACAGGATATCAACGAGGATGTCGAATATGGCTGTAACCCTGTAATATACATAAATAAACGATCTATAGAGAAAGAGAAAGATTTAGAGAAAGAGAAAGATCTAGAGAAAGAGAAAGATTTAGAGAAAGAGAAAGATTTAGAGAAAGAGAAAGATCTAGAGAAAGAGAAAGATTTAGAGAAAGAGAAAGATCTAGAGAAAGAGAAAGATCTAGAGAAAGAGAAAGAGAAAGATCTTATGAAAGAAAAAGACTTAAATGACATTAACAGTAATATTAATTGGGATAAGTTAAACAAGGAAGAGGTAGTGGATATTCTGGAGATCATCCGTGGTGAGGAGAGGGAAGTCTGGGAAATCTTTCTTCATTTCCATGAAAATATTCATCCCATTACCCGTGAGATTGCTGCCGATCTAAAGTCATGGCTTGGAAAATCGATGTCTCAAAGACTGATTACCCATGCCATGGACCAGTCTTTGCTGGATAACCGGCGAAACTACGAATCTATCAGAGAGCTTCTTCAGAAGTGGAACAAAAACGGTATTCAGGATCTTGAAGATCTTGATCGGCCATTGAAACATCAATATATTTAGGGAAGGAAATACAAAGGGAGCATATATCTGTTTTGTATAGGTTTTATGAAACAAGAAGAATTGTTGAAATATTAGTACAAATTCTAAGATACCCTCCTAATGGAAAATAAATATTAAATTTCTATTGAATCATATAAAGAACTGTGATATATTGGATATAGCTCAAGTAAAAGAGTTAAATTATTAACCAATAATGACTATTGGTTAACAAGCACTACAACGTATTAACAAACATATAAGGAGGAGTTATTCAATGAAGAAATTTTTAGTGTTATTAATGGTTCTTGCAATGTCCATGTTTTTATTTATCGGTTGCGGTGGAGAAGATGCTGTTGCAGATGAGCCGGAGCAAGACGATTCTCAAGAAGATGTACAAGATGATGAGCAAGACGAAGATGCTGCTGAAGGTATGTACGCAGATGGAACCTACGAAGCCTACAGTGATGCAAACGAAAGAGGATTCGGTAAAGTTGTCGTAACGATTGAAAACGACGAGATCGTAGACATCGAGCTTTCTGAATTCAGAGGTACAGGGGTAGAGAAAGATGAAAACTACTCATATGATGAGTTCCATGAAGCTTTAGCGGAAATGCCCGGACGATTTATCGAAGCTAACAGTGCAGATGTTGAAATCTTTACAGGAGCGACAAGCTCTTCTGATAAATGGATTCAAGCTGTAGAGCGAGCTATGGAAATGGCACTTGTTGAGCCTGCAGATGACAGCGAATTCTTCAACGGAACATTCTTCGGAGCAAGCGATCTTGGTGAAAGAGGACGATCTGTTGCTTTTGTAACAATCGAAAACGATGAAATCGTTGAAGTTGTTCTTCATGACACTCAGTTAAGTGATGACGGAGAAGAGTTCAAGCCTGAAGATTACCAATACGAAGAGTATTTTGATGCTCAAGAAGAAATGGCTGAAAGATTTGTCGCAGCTAACGGTACAGAAGTTGATACTTTCACTGGAGCTACCGGATCATCAAACAACTGGATTACAGCAGTAGAACGAGCTTTAGAAGCAGCAAGTAAATAATTACAACAATGAGTTTTGACAGATCAAAGACCCGCTTCCGCGGGTCTTTTTTTGTTCATTTTTCATGTCACCTTGTTACTAGGGAGTTGTTTTCATGGTAAAATGGAAATAACTTGTGAGGAGGGAAACAAAATGGACTTTGTAAAGAACCCCTGGATTGGGAGTGGAAAAAAGAATCAAGAAGTGCAACCTGCAAAAGAGGATTTTTTGAGGAATCTCATACCCAGAGTGAAGGAAGCCCGGGAATTTCATCAAACCCTAACCGTATATCGGCCAACTTCCTTACATAATCTCCAGCAGAAAGCTGATAAGCTGGGAATCAATAAACTCTATGTCAAAGATGAAAGTGAGAGATTTGGTTTACAGGCATTTAAAGGATTGGGAGCAAGCTTCGCTTTGAATCAAATTTTAAAGAATCGTGAAAATGACCTTCCTTCAAAGGATCTCACCTTTGTGACAGCAACCGATGGAAATCATGGACGGGGCCTTGCATGGGCCGCAAAATCCCTTGGACATCATTCAGTGGTTTTTCTTCCGAAAGGCACAGATCCATATCGGCTCAGGATCATAGAAGAAGAAGGTGCAAAGGTTATTCTGACGGATTCCAATTATGATGATACGGTGATGATGGCAGAGGAGTATGCACACAAGTACAATGGGATTCTTGTTCAGGATACGATGTGGGAGGGATACAAGGAAATCCCACAGTGGATTATAGAGGGGTATGGGACGATTGCCCTTGAAACCATTGATGAACTTGAAAAGGATGGAGTTACACCAACCCACATATTCCTTCAGGCGGGAGTCGGATCCTTTGCCGCAGCGATGATGAGTATTTTTAAATCCTATTATGACCGGGAAGACCTTACCTTTATCCTTGTAGAGCCTGCTCGTGCAAACTGCTTTTATCAGTCCTTTCACTATTCGGAAGATACACGGGTTGAGGGGGATCTTAATACGGTTATGGCAGGACTTGCATGTGGAAAAGCCAATCCTTTGGCGCTGTATATCGCAGAAAAATTCGCTGCAGGAATTTTTTCTGTAGAGGATGATCTTGCAGAAAAAGGAGTGGATATTTTAGCACGACCACTTGGTGAAGATCCTAAAATCATTGCGGGGGAATCGGGAGCGGTCACTATGGGTGTTTTGGAATCTCTTTGTAAAGGCTCTTATAGAGAATTGAGAAGCTTTCTGGACATCAGTGATCGTTCAGTGGTTCTTACGATCAATACTGAAGGAAACACTTCAGGAAAATTGTACTGAGGCATATGGAATTCTATGGTATAATGGTTAAAAGGAGCCCTCAGTCCTATGGGAAGGGTCTTTTTTATCAGTAAACCAACACGTATTTCCAAGATGTTAATGAATTATCGGTCCGCGGATCAAGAAGGAAGGGATCTGTATGAAAGGGTATGAAATTCTCTTCAATGCATCCCCCGATGCAATGATAAAAATCGATATGGAACAGATAATCCTGGAAGCAAATCCGTCTTTTGAGGAGCTGTTTTTGTATGGGAAGAAAGAGATCGCCGGTAAACACATCGACGATGTTCTGCGCTGGAATCAAGGAGAACGATTGAAAGTCCTAAGCAACACCCGAAAGGTTTTAGGGGGGAAGGTTTTCCATGACCGAGGTGTTCGTAAAGATAAGAATGGGAATGAATACCATGTGATGATTACGGGAATACCGATTGTCGATCAGGGGATCTGCAGAGGAGCTTTTCTGATTTATAGAAACGTCAACCGGGAAACCAGGGCATTGAGAGAACTCAATCAACAGAAAGTCATTTTTGAAGCACTCTTTAAAAACTCTTCCGATGCGATTGTCCTTTTTGATGAAAATCATTTAATTCTTGATATTAACGACCATTTTACATCTCTTTTTGGATATACTGTCGATGAAATTAAAGGCTGGAATCTCGATCATGCCATCACGATTCAAAAGACACTGCAGACTTCCGCCAATTTAACAAATCAGCTCCTTCGAGGGGAAAAGGTAGTGACGGAAGGTGTCCGATACGGAAAAAACGGAAATCCTGTAGAGGTTCAGATTAAAGGAGTCCCAATTGTTGATGGAAAGAAAGTGATCGGGGGCTATGGAATCTATACGGATATATCCGACCGCAAACGAATCGAAAAAGAAATTCTCTACGTGAGCTACCATGATGCTTTAACCGGGCTTTATAACCGACGATTCATGGATGCGGAGTTGGAACGTCTGAATACGAAAAGGAACCATCCCATTTCTTTTATCATGGGCGATGTTAACGGACTGAAATTGACGAATGATGTTTTCGGTCACCAGGCAGGGGACGATCTGCTGAAAAAAGTTGCTTCCGTACTGCGAAAAGCATGCAGAGAAGATGAACTGATTGCCCGTATCGGTGGAGATGAGTTTCTGATTGTTTTACCGAAAACCACGAAAGAAATGGCTGAAGTCGTTGTCGATCGTATACAACGCTTAATGGCGAACATGTCATTTCAGGATATGAGCATCTCGATTTCCTTTGGCTATGATATGAAGGAGGATCCAGCGGAAAGACTGGAAGAACTGTATAAGCATGTAGAGGACCTGATGTATAAGCAGAAGCTTGAAGATGGACAAAGCTTAAAGAAGAAGATGTTCGACACGATTGTTGGAAAACTGCATAACAGTCATCCTGAAGAGAAGGAACATGGTGATAAAGTGGCTTATTATAGTGAAAAAATAGGCCAGTCTCTTGGCTTCAATCAAAAACGTCTGGATCGTTTAGTTCTTACTGCAAAGCTCCACGATGTCGGCAAAATCTCTCTCGCTGAAGAAACTCTCAAGCATCATTGGAGGGAAACTGTCCATATGTATCCGGAGATAGATTCAAAGCAATGGAAGGAATATGCAAAGCATATGGAGGCGGGATATCGAATTTTCAACAACATCACAAAGCTGGCAGATTTATCGGAATTTGTACTCTACCATCATGAAAGGTTTGATGGACTTGGGTATCCCCGTGGAATAAAAGGGAACAGTATTCCGCTGGAAGCTAGAATTATCGCAGTTGCCAATGAAGCTGACTTATTTAGGAGAGAATTCAGTGGTCAGTACTCCGAAGGAGAACTGCATAAGAAGTTGATGGTGGCAGTCGGGGATCTTGCAGGAAGTATATTAGACCCTGCTCTAGTGGAAATTTTTGAAGATGCGATGAACCATTCAAAGGACTTTAAATAGAAAGGCAGGACACAAGCGAATGAATGAAGATTTTTATCGGAAAGCATTTATTACATTTTTTTTAAAAGGGCTAATCCATTTTTTAATTTTTATTCTCATCGTATATGGAGGAATGATTCTTCTTACGGGAGGGCAATTTCATTTTTCATTTGTTTCCATCAGTGTTTTTTCCTATACAATGGTTTACATCATGAACCACAAGATTCGTCATAAAACAATCGAAATCAAAGATAAAGAAGCCTTTAAAAAGAACGTTGCACTTGCTATCAAAAATATGCACTATTCCATGGAAGAACATGAAAAGGATCTTCTCATTATAAAACCGAAATGGCATGAAAAGGCCTATACTGCAAAACTGTTTATTGAAGTAAAAGAGGATGAAGCTGAGTTTATCGGAGTTAGACAGCATATTTATGCAATTCATCAGTCATACAGTCTGATGATTAATAATCCTGAACAAGAGACAGGAAGAACTGTGAAGGAGGAGATCAACCGTGAAGGCTAACCCTCCTATACTCTATGGACTTCTGATGATTGTACTGTTTGGTCTATCCATTATAATCACAATGGGCTTAGGCCATTCTTTAATTTGGCCTGTTTCAATGGTAATGGTCTTCTCACTCCTCCTTTTACGGGGGCTTAAAGTTCCTTTGAAAACCAGCGGGAGATGGGTATTCGATGGAGTGAAAAGTGCCTGGGAAGTGTATCTTCTCATCGCGATGATCGGTTTGAACGTTTCTGTCTGGATTGCCTCAGGGATTGTTCCGATGCTAATATACTATGGTTTTGATCTTATTTATCGGGTGAACTTTCTGCCGATGATTTTTATTGTAAGCGGTATACTTGCTTTCTTTTTGGGGACAGGGCTTGGGACCCTCAGCACCATTGGAATTGTATTTTATACCATCGGCTCTTCTATGGGAATTCATGATGGTGTACTGGTAGGCACCTTAATTTCCGGAGCGTATATCGCAGACCGGTTATCACCGATGTCGGCTTTGGTGAACTTTACAATCAAGGTTGTCCGGACTCCCTTTAATGAATATTTTTTTCGAATGATCCGTTTAATGGCTTTCCCGATCCTTATTACATTGGGACTGTCGATTTTTCTCGGCAGACTCTATCAAGGTGAGGTAACCGTTGACGAAGTTCAAGGGTTTCAAAACATATTAAAGAGCGAGTTTACTCTATCGATCACATTACTGATAATGCCTGTGGGTGTTTTGATTCTCTCTGTTATTGGGATGTCAACAAGAAAGGTGCTAACCCTGGGAATACTTGCAGGGATATTTTTCGCATTTTTCATACAGCAAAGAGAAGGGATGCTGATTTTGCGGGATCTGATTTTCGGTTACCGGACCCAATCTCCCCATGAGTTCTTGCAAACTCTGGAAATCGGTGGGGTTCTTCAAATGGTTGAGGTAATTGTTGTGGTTGCCGGAGGAGTTGCCTTCAGCCAGATATTTGATGCCTGCGGCTGGATTGCCCCATTAATCTCAAGAATACGCAAGAAGTGTACGTCACGAAGAACCACGATCTTACATAGCGGCATTTTTTCAATTCTCCTCAATGCTATGACCTGCGACCAAACGGTAGGGATTCTGATTCCCGGGAAACATTTAAAAGCGGTTGCCGGAGAATATCTTCAAGACGATTCGGATTTTGCTGCGGTCATTGCTAATACAGGCACTTCTATTGCACCCCTGATGCCATGGAATGTGAATGCAGTGATTATTTTTTCCATTACGGGGGTTGCAGCCTGGCAATATGCTCCTTTCGCAGTATTAAATTATTTGACAATCCCTTTCCTTTTCTACAGGAAATCCTGATTGTCAAATCATCCATTTGGAAGCTCTCAATGTATAAATGGATGATCATTCGTGATATAATGTTGGTTAGATTGAGAAAATAAGATGAAATATGGAAAATGCAAATCAAGGAGGGAAATATATGGAAAAGGAAAATAAAGATCGGGAATTTGAGACATCGAATTTCCTTCACCGTATCGTGGATAGAGATTTGGAAGAAGGGACCTTTAAGAGGGAAGTGTGTACCCGCTTCCCGCCGGAGCCTAACGGCTATCTTCATATCGGAAGTGCGTATGCCATCAATATAAGTTATACGGTAGCTAAGAAGTACGGCGGGGTATTTAATCTGCGATTTGATGATACAAACCCTGTAAAAGAGGAAATGGAGTTTGTTGATGCAATTATCCAGGATATGAAATGGGCAGGCTTTGATCCCGGAGAGCGAATTTTTTACGGTTCTGATTATTTTGGGCAAATGTATGATTATGCGGTTGCATTAATTCATAAAGGAAAGGCCTATGTCTGCGACTTAAGCCCTGAAGAAATGAGGGAGTACCGGGGAACCTTAACGGAGCCCGGAAAAAACAGTCCCTACAGGGAACGAACCGTTGAAGAGAATCTTGATCTTTTCCGGCGTATGAAAGATGGAGAGTTTCCCACAGGCACAAGAGTACTTCGGGCAAAAATTGATATGAAATCTCCCAATATGAATATGAGAGATCCGGTGCTGTTCAGGATTCTTCACGAATCTCATTATCGACAGGGAAACCAATGGTGTATTTACCCGATGTATGACTATGCCCATCCGCTTCAAGATGCAATTGAAGGAGTGACTCATTCTTTTTGTTCTATAGAATTTAAAGATCATCGGCCTCTTTATGAGTGGCCGCTAAAGGAACTGGAGCTTCCTGAGCCTCCAAAACAGAGAGAGTTCGGCCGAATGAACTTAACCGGTGTGGTGACCAGTAAACGGTACTTAAAAGAGCTGGTTGCAGGAGGATATGTCGATGGCTGGGATGATCCGCGCTTACCTACCATTCGTGGGATGCGAAGGAGAGGCTATACCCCTGAGAGTATCAAGCAGTTTTTAGGGGAAATTGGTGTTTCCAAGGATGAAAGCACAGTGGATATTAAAATGCTTGAGCATAGTGTCAGGGAAGATCTGAAGGACAGAGCACCAACCATGATGGCGGTATTACGACCTTTGAAGGTTGTTATAACCAATTATCCCGAGAACAAAAGCGAAACACTGATCCTGCAGAATCATCCAAAAAATCAGGACATGGGTACCCGGGAAATTTCCTTTTCCCGAGAAGTATATATCGAGTCCGACGACTTTATGGAAGAACCCGTTAAAGGATTCAAGCGTCTGGCACCGGGCAATGAAGTGCGTCTGCGGGGAGCATATTTCATTCAACTGGAAAATATCGTTAAAGATGACTACGGTCAGATCATCGAACTGCATTGCACCTACGATCCGGAGACGAAAAGCGGTTCAGGGTTTACTGAAAGAAAACCGAAGGGTACGATCCATTGGGTTGATGGTAAGAACTGCTGCGACATGGAAGTGAAAATTTATAATCAGCTGATTGAAGATGAATCCCTCTTAAAAAACAAAGAATTAAGCTGGGATCAGCGGATTAATCCGAATTCACTGGAGATTCTTAATGGGGCCAAGGGTGAAACTTCATTAAAAAATGCAAAACCCGAAGAGAAATTCCAGTTCATCCGTCAAGGATTCTTTACGGTGGATTATAAGTACACAACCAATGATCATCTTGTATTTAACCGTATTGTTCCATTAAAGGATGCCTGGCAGAAAAAGAAATGATGTAAAAGTGCATATTTGATTTTTACTTGAAAATCCATTATGATGTTAAATGAAGACAAGTTCATCGTAATTTCGTTCAGGTTGTTTACGCATGAAAAGGGAAGCAGGTGAAATGCCTGCGCGGTCCTCGCCGCCGTAAATGCACGAGAAAGGTATAAAATGTCACTGGGAAACCGGGAAGGCAATACCTTTGTGCTAAAGCCGGAAGACCTGCCTGACGAAAAGACTCTAGACTTCACGAGGGATTGAAGATGGGATGATGGAATCTGTACACCGGAAAGTCTCTATGGTGTTCAATAGATAAATCTACCCCTTCAACCCTGGTTGAAGGGGTTTTTTACGGGGACATAAAAAAGGAGGAAATAGAATGAATAAGAAGCTTTTATCAATTATGGTGGTTGTGATTTTAGTGGTAGGTTTAGGGGCATTATATTCTCAATTTTTAGCACCGGAAGCACAGGAGGGCGAAAAAGAAGTTACTTTAGAAATTGTGATTGAAAAAGAAGGGATCGAAGAAACGTTTGTATACCAAACTGATGGTGAATATCTCATGGAACTGTTGGAAGAGCATTCCGAAGAGTTGGAGTTGGAAACAGAAGAAACCAGTTTTGGGGATATGCTTGTAGGCTTTTTCGGTTATCGGGCGGATGACGGAGCCAACGAGTTTTTCAAAATTGTTGTTGATGGAGAAGATGCAATGGTTGGAGCGGCAGAACTTCCTCTGGAGGACGGTTCCGTTTACACCATCGAATTGGATACGTTTTAGACTATGAAAGTACGTGATCTTGTCCTAATCAGCTTACTAAGTGCATCCCTGACAGCGGGGAAAATGGCTCTCAGCTTTATTCCCAATGTAGAGATCGTTACACTTCTTTTTATGGTGTATACAATTACCCTGGGCTTGAAAAGGACGATGGTTGTGGCGGTAATTTTTGCAACAACTGAGATTTTTCTTTATGGCTTTAATACTTGGGTTTTAGCCTACTACTTTGTATGGCCCGCTCTCATTGTTGGAACACATCTAGCATCAAAAGCATTCTCCTCGGAGTACAGCTTTGCGATTCTTGCTGCGGTTTTCGGAGCATCCTTCGGATTCCTTTTTGCTGTGTTTGAATCTTTCTTTTACGGCATTGCCTACGGAATTGCCTATTGGGTACGGGGAATTCCCTTTGATATCGTTCATGGGGGATCGAATTATGTGATTGCAATCATTCTATATAAACCTTTAGTACGTTTGTTTAATCAGCAGATTCAAGCCTATAACCTTAAAGAGATTGATTAAATGGAACAGTGAAGTATAATTACCGATCATGAGAAGGGAATTTGTCCCTTCTCTATTTTTTATTGGAAAGAAAGTGGTATAATAATTCTTGACAATGAATTATAAAGGAATTGATACTATGGAGAAACATATGAGAACCAGAGATACTGCGCTTGTTTTAGTAATCACTCTGGTAGGCATCGGACTTGGACTGATCTTAGCAGATACAGCATTATTTGGCCTGCTATTGGGAATTTTAACGGCTTTTTCTGTTTCAAGAAAACATGGGTATTCTACATATGAACTATTACATATGATTAAATGGGGCACCGGGAATGGTAAAATTATTCTTATGATTATGTCCCTTATCGGGGTTTTGTCTGCAGCCTGGATGATGAGCGGAACCACAGCAACACTTATGAATCTTGGGCTCTATTATCTTCCCAGACTTAACGGTTTGTTTGCAATTTTTGTAATCACCAGTATTATTTCAATGATTCTCGGCACCTCGATCGGAGCGATCAGTATCGTCGGGATTTCGTTCATGGAAATCGGGGGAGTCATGGGAATTCCTTTGCCCTGGATTGCCGGAGCTGTGATATCCGGTGCCTATGTAGGAGATCGTTCATCTCCAATTTCCAGCAGTGCAAATCTTACAGCCAATATGACAAATACAAATGTCTTGGATAACATAAAAAAGACAATGAACACATTAATCCCGATCTATCTACTTGCCGGTCTGCTCTATTTTTGGATGGGAAGCCGCTTTCTTACGGATGATATTGTAGATCTTCATATCAGGCAGACGATGGCGGCACTGGCAGCCGAACATACTGTCCACTGGATGATGCTGATTCCTCCGTTACTGCTCATGCTTCTTGCGTTGATAAGGGTTCCGATAATTTATTGCATTATCAGCGGAATTATATCAAGTATTTTTCTTATGATTCCCCTCAATACAGATTTTCACGGTATTATTCATTTAGTGAGGACGTTGATTTTCGGTTATTTTCCCGACGGTACAGACCCCGTATTGTTATCAGGTGGCGGCTGGGTTTCTATGTGGACCGTTCTCTCAATCATTTTACTTTCAACGGCACTGAATGGCATCCTGGAGCATACGGGAATGATTAAACCTCTTATTGAGGAGTTCGAAGGAAGGATAAAGTCGGGAAGGGATTTAATCCTCAAAACCTCCTTGCTCTGTATCCTGATTAATACAGTGACCTGTAATCAAAGCCTATCGATCATCATCCCAGGAAGGTTTTTAAAAAGCACATATCAAAAGCACCATCTGAGAAAGGAAGATCTTGTGAGAACGATTGCGGATAGCAGTGTTGTTACCGTCCCCCTGATTCCCTGGAATGTGAACGCTGTTGCGATTGTATCAATTTTAGGAGTCAGTACAGTTTCGTATCTTCCTTTTTCATTTTTGTCCCTGGGACTCCCTGTAATAACGGTTTTATACGGGTATGGAATGAAGATAAGAGAGCGCTCTTATGAGAAGGAAAAAGGCTACAGTGCATAAGAATACACTGCTTAAAGGATTAAAAATCGGGTAATTTAAAGAAGGAGAGGATCTATATGGTCGTGGAAGGTTTTTTCTTTAAAGGGAAAGATGGTAAACGGATTTATGCAAAAAGATGGTTGAATAAAGATCGCAGTAAAACCAGAGCCGTATTGCAAATCTGTCATGGCATGGCGGAACATATCGAACGCTATGACGATTTTGCAAGATATATGGTACAGCAAGGCTTTGCTGTTTATGGGAATGACCATCGAGGTCACGGCAAAACCATCGGAAAAAATGGAATTGAAGGCTATTTCGGTGAAAAGGATGGATGGAATCTTGTACTCTCGGATTTACTGTCCTTACAGGAAAGAATTAGAGAGGACTACAATGACCTGCCGGTCTTTTTACTTGGACACAGCATGGGATCCTTACTCGCAAGAGAGTATGCCCAGCGCTACGGTGAAAATCTGCATGGTCTTATTTTAAGCGGAACTCTTGCTCCTCCGGGCATTGATGTGTATATGGGTCTGATTGCTGCCCGAATAGAAGGACTTATAAAAGGCAAAAAAAAGAAGAGTCCTTTTCTGCACAAGATGAGCTTTGGTGGTTTCAACAAAAAATTTCAACCCTCCGACACTGAGCATGATTGGTTAAGCTCTGACCCCTGGGAGGTTGAAGCCTACGAGAATGACCCCCTATGTGGCAATGTCTTTACCGCAGGGTTTTATCAGGATCTTTTGCGTTCCGTGATTAGAGTCAATAAACAGGAGAACCATGAAAGAACACCAAAAGAACTCCCGATCTACCTGTTCTCAGGAGAACACGATCCTGTTGGGAAAGAAACAAAGGGCGTGGAATTGATCAAAGAAAAATATTTGAAAAGTGGAAATACTTTAGTGGAAACCAGATATTATCCGAAAGGACGCCATGAAATGCTGCATGAATCCAATAAGGAAGCGGTCTATCAGGATGTGGTAAACTGGATGACAAATCATTTATGATGGGAGGATAGAAAATGGGAAAAGAAGAAGGTTTAATTGTTTTTTTCGGAGCAGAAAATTTAGCAAAGGTGCATCATTTTTATCAGGGAATATTAGGATTTCCTTTATATAAAGATCAGGGCGCCTGCCGTATCTATGATGTGCCGGGAAGTGGCAAACTGGGTTTTTGTAACCATATTGAACCGACAAAAGCATGGAAAAGCCCAATAATTACCTGGGTAGTTGAGGACGTGGATCGGATTTACCAAAAGCTTGTGGATTCCGGTTGGAATACCCTGGAGCCTCCTAAAGTCAATGAAGCCTTTAAGATTTATCATTTTTTCATTAAAGATCCCAACGGATATGCACTGGAAATACAGAAATTTCTGGACTAGAGGAGGATTATATGAAATACAAAAGGAGAAAGATGGGGAATTTTATCGGTATTTTATTTGTACTCACGATGAATGGACTTGCAAATGCTTTGCCAATCAATGATCTGACCACAGGGGAAATTTCTGATCTATACCCGGTGCTTTTTACGCCGGCGGGGTACGTTTTCTCCATCTGGGGTTTGATTTACCTGCTCATGATCGGCTTCGGAATTTTGCAGTTCACTTCAAATTACGGTGATAAGATTTACATAGGGAAATTGGGAGGATGGTTTTTCCCTTCCTGCATATTAAACGGCCTTTGGATCCTGACATGGCATTATTTGCAAATTGAACTGAGCATGTTGATTATTGTACTTCTATTATTAAACCTGATCGTCATCTATCATCGGCTGAATCATTTGCCCGGGCGGCCGAGACATCTTGAAAAAATATTTGTAAGAGGGTTCTTCAGTATTTATTTAGCCTGGGTAAGTGTCGCAACCATTGCAAATGCATTTATCTACTTCGATCACAGTAACTTAAACAATTGGATCCTTCCTGAAGGGCAGTGGATGATCATTCTGCTGACCGTAGGTTCAATTCTGGCTTTGTGGTTTATCGTCAGAGAGAGGGATCGATTATTTCCTTTAGTGTTTATCTGGGCCTATATCGGAATTCTTGTGGAAAATCAAAATGAAGAGATGGTCTATTGGGTTGCGCCGGGAGTTCTGGCAGGGATCATATTGATTTCTTTGTTATGGGTGATAAGAAAAGATAAAGTGAGTGAGCAATATTATAACTGGATGCCCTAGAGACATCCAGTTTTATTCAGTCGTTTTTTCAAGTAAGTTCTTGCTTCACCGATTAAATACAGAGAGCCTGCGATCACCAGAAGATCCTCCGGATTAGTATGTTCCAGGGAAAGATCAATTGCTCTTTCCACCGAAGGTTCGATGTGAATTTCATCAGTGCGGCTCTCAAAATAAACTTTCAACTCTCTCGGGTGGGCTGCTCTCGGTCCGAAGGGTTTTGTCAAGACAACTTTGTCGGCGAGAGGAAGAATGGTCTCGACAAATCCTTTAATGTCCTTATCGTTAAGCATCCCAAAGAGAAGAGTGATCTTTCTGCCCGGGAAAAGCTGAAAAACACTTTTAACAAGGGTTTCTCCCGCCTGTTGATTGTGGGCACCATCGATGAGGATCAGAGGTTTTACACCCAATATTTCCATTCGCCCTGCCCAAAGGGTTTTTCTTAAACCATTTTTGACGGATTGTTCCAGTGTTCCGTCAGTGAGGTTAAGGACATCATAATTCATTAAGGCTTTCATTCCCTGAAAAGCAACGTATGCATTCATTCCCTGATATTCTCCTAACAGAGAGATTAAAAGCGGTGTATCCGGAAGTTCTTTAAATTTGACAATCTGACCTGAAAACGAACGTTCCAGTATTTTAATGCCATCAGGGTCTAACTGAAGGTAAGGAGCGGATTTTTCTCGGGCAATTTCAGCAATGACTGACTCCACTTCATGGTCCTGGGGATAGACAAGAACAGGGACATGGGGTTTTATAATTCCCGCTTTTTCTTTAGCGATTTCAGTCAAAGTATTTCCAAGGTATTGGGTATGATCCATTCCAATTGATGTGATAATTGATAGAACCGGGGAGGTGATGGCATTCGTAGCATCCAGACGACCACCCAGGCCAACCTCAAGAATTAAGAAGTCGGGCATTTTCTCTGCATAATAACTGAAGGCGATGGCTGTAACCACTTCAAACTCCGATGGTTGATGGCGACCTTCCTCAATCATTGCTTCGATCTTCTCTTTTACAATGCAGGTATGTCTTGCAAGCTCATCATCGGCAATTTCTTCCCCGGTTAAACGAATTCGCTCATTAAACCGCTCCAGATAGGGAGAAGTAAACAGACCAACGGAGAATCCTGCTTCTGTAAGGATTTGAGCAAGGAAAGAGCATACTGACCCCTTACCGTTTGTTCCTGCAACATGAATGATCTTCAGGGAATCCTGAGGGTTTCCAAGCTTGTGGAGAAGATCCTGCATGTTCTCCAACCCCAGTTTTTTTCCAAACTGATAGGTCCCATGGATATAGTTCAATGCATCCTGATAATTCATAACCGGCACCTCCTAATGAATAGGTATATTAACAGTGAGAACATCATAAAAAGTACTAACAGAGAAAAAACACCCTTTCAGGTGTTTTATAGAATGATTATCGTGGGTCGTCATTAACGAATGAGCTTTGAGAGCTCTTTAAATCTCGGATGATCTGAGACCTTCAATAAATCAAAAAGCACCGTTTCCGTATTTGTGATGACGGCCCCCAAATCTTTCATAAGAGCAAGACCGTTTTCGTAATTGAAACTTTTTCTGGAAGAAACACTGTCAGCAACCACATAGACCTCATACTCTTCGGAAAGGAGATCACGAACGCTTTGAAAAACGCAGACGTGGGCTTCAATTCCCGTCACGAGAATCTTTCTGCGAGGGTTCTTTGATAAAGCTTCCTTTACGTCTGAAGTGCATGCGGTAAAAGACATTTTTTCAATGGGTTCCACACTTGCAAGGACTTCGGTGATCTCTTTAACAGTATGGCCGATGCCTTTAGGATACTGCTCTGTCACAGTAATGGGCATATCAAGGGCCTTGGCGATTTTAATCAGAGTTTGAGCATTTTTTATGGTTCTATCAGATTCCTGCATAATCGGAACCAGTTTTTCCTGAAAATCAATGACTAAAAGACTAGTATTATCAGGATTCAAGTTGTGTTGAATCATTGTCATTGCCTCCTTTTTCTATTGATTCAATCGATAGTATTATTGTAGCATTAAAAAGGGGATCGATAAAGCCCGGATTTCATTATCCGAAGAGGATCATCAATAAGGAAGCAAAGCTGGAAAAGAAGATGAATAATGAACCTAAAAATGTGATTTTCCAAATAGAGTGTCTGGTGTAACTTCGGAGGACCGGGGTTGAGATTCCAAAAATCATACCGGAAAACAAACCTCCGAGATGTGCTGCGTTGTTAATCGATGGAACGGTGAATCCTAAAAATACATTGATCAGGATCATGGGCAGAAGGGTGCTGCCGGTGATGGATTTTAACAGCCCGGGAGTATCCTTTCTAAATCCTGTACCGAATAATAGACCAATTAAGCCGAAAATTGCTCCGGAAGCTCCAACGGATAAGGTTGCCGGATTCACGATCAGAGTTGCAAGGCTTGCAAAGATTCCTGTTGCCATATAGATGGTAAGAAATTTATAAGAGCCATAGACCTTCTCTGCAAGGTTACCAAAAATATAAAGAATATACATATTGAAAAAGATATGCATGATTCCACCATGAATAAACATTGACGTAACAAGCCGAAACCATTCCCCTTCAATAATTAGAGGGCCAAAGTGGGCGCCGAAGGCTAAAAGCATGACCGGATTTCGGAACACACCGCTTCCTCCAATAAGAAACATTGCCAGAAAGATAAATGCGTTAATTAAAATAATCCCATTTGTGATCGTACGTTTCTTTTTCATTAAAGTCTTCCTTTCTTGCCAACTGTCATAGATTAATTATAACCGACTGTGCTATAATCTAAACAGTTATCAATAAGAAAGTCAAGACCACGATGAAAGAAGTGAAAACATGAATGATAAGCAGACAATGATAAATCGAAAAATCTTGTTTCTGATTAATCCAGTGGCCGGAAAAGGTGAGGCCATGGCTTTGATTACCCGTATCAGGGAAGAGTTTGATGAAATTCCTCATGAAATTCTGATTTCCAAGGAAGAAGGTCAAATTTCCAGCCTTGTAAAAAACGAAATGGAGAGGGGATATACGGATGTCATCGCAGTAGGAGGAGATGGCACACTGGCTGAAGTGATCAATGGAGTTGCAGAAAGACGGATATCTGTTGGTATAATTCCGACCGGATCAGGGAACGACTTCCTGAAAACCTTGAATCTTTCGGAAAACATTAAGGAAAGTATGGATCGGATAAAAATGGGAATAACCGACCAGCTCTATCTCCCAAAGGTGAATGACCATTATTTTATTAATGTTTTAGGGTGGGGAGTGGATTCGGAAATCATCAAAGAGAAGAATAAAAACATCATCAGGGACGGAAAACTGAATTATCTTTACAGTACTCTGAAAATGCTGATGGTCTACCGGCCAAAAGAAGTGAAGTTAACGATTGATGATAGGGAAGTTCTGCGGACTACATATATCACCGCTATCGCTAATGGGAAATACGTGGGGAATGGAATGAAAATCTGCCCTGATGCCAGTCCGTATAAAAAGGAATTTCAGATATGCACTGTGTCCAAGATGAGCCGGTTAAAGCTTCTATGGAATTTCAGGAAAATCTTTAAAGGGACCCACGGTTCAGTGCCGGAGATTGAATTTTTTCAAGGAAAGGACATCCGTGTTGAATTTCAAAAAGACACAGTTATACAGGAAGACGGAAATCTGTTAACGGTAAAAGAACTAAGAATAAAAAAAGAGTCAACAATTAATTTTCTGCGATAAACTCATGAAGGTGGGGTAAAATGTTGAAGATCGGCAGTCATATATCAATTGCCAAAGGATTTTTAAATGCTGGAGAGACAGCTCTGGGAATCGGCGCAAATACGTTTCAGTTTTTTACGAGAAATCCCCGAGGTGGAAAAGCCAAAGCCCTAAATCCAAAGGACCTTCAAGGGTTAAGAGAAATAATGGAAATCAATCAATGGGGCCCTCTCTTTGCCCATGGATCCTACACGATGAATTTGGCCTCGGATAAACAAGAAACGAGAAATTACTCCAGGGAGCTCTTGGAGGATGATTTAAAGCGGATCGAAGAAATTTCAAACTGTTATTATATTTTTCACCCCGGTTCCTATGTAAAAGGATCGAAAAAGGAAGGCATCCAACGAATCATTGATGGTCTTAATCAATCAATTCCCGAAGAAGGGTCATCCCCAATTCTTTTAGAGGGAATGTCAGGAAAAGGAACGGAAATCGGAAGTACTTTCGAAGAGCTTAAAGCGATTATTGATGGGACGAAAGACGGCCACAGAATAGGGATCTGTCTTGATACCTGTCACCTGTATTCAGCGGGATACGATATCGTCAATGATTTAGACGGAGTTTTGAATCAGATCGATAAAAAGGTTGGTCTGGGCAGGCTCCATGCAATTCATTTAAATGACAGTAAAACCCCATTTGCTTCCCATAAAGACCGACATGAGGTTTTGGGAGAAGGAACAATCGGTTTGGATGCATTAATCCGGATGATTAATCACAGGAAACTAAGAAATTTGACATATAATTTGGAGACACCGAACGAGCTCCCGGGATATCAAAAAGAAATCGCATTATTAAGGGAGGCATACACCGGATAATTCTTTATAAATAGGACGTTTATAGGACTTGAAACCCTTAGCGGATGTAGTATAATGAGAGAATGAGTAGAAAAGCAGAGAGTTGAACTTGTAGAAAAAGGAGTGGGAATGGATGCTGGAATTTGATATTCAAGATGAGAGCCATATTGCCAAGATTAAAGTGATCGGAACCGGTGGTGGGGGAAATAATGCCGTTAATCACATGGTAAGCACTGGTCTTCAAGGGGTAGAGTATATCGCTGTCAATACCGATAAACAGGCACTGTATAACTCCGTTGCAGATTACAAACTGCAGATCGGAGCAAAAATGACCAAGGGTCTTGGAGCAGGGGCGGACCCCGCGATTGGAAAAAAGGCAGCATTTGAGAGCGAAGCGGAAATTGAGGGACTGCTCAGTGGAGCGGATATGGTTTTTATTACCGCAGGAATGGGTGGCGGTACGGGAACAGGATCGGCTCCGGTGATCGCAGAAGTTGCTAAACGTCTAGGAATTCTTACAGTAGGAGTTGTTACTGAACCCTTTAAGTTTGAAGGGAAGCGACGAATGAGTGCTGCAAAGGATGGTCTGGAGGAATTGAAAAAGCACGTGGATACCCTTGTGATGGTTCCAAATGATAAACTGCTGGAAGTTGCCGATAGCAGTACCAGCATGGTTAATGCATTTAAGCTGGCGGACAACGTTTTACTACAGGGAGTCCAGGGAATTTCAGATTTAATCACGATTCCCGGGCTTGTAAATCTTGATTTTGCAGATGTGAGCACTGTAATGCGTGAGCAGGGAATTGCTCATATGGGTGTAGGTGTTGCAGAAGGAGAGAACAAAGCTGTGAAAGCTGTTAACAAAGCAATCGAAAGTCCTCTTCTTTCAACTTCAATTCAAGGAGCCCGGGGAGTCCTGTTAAATATTACAGGAAATGCTGAGATGAATTTATTTGAAATTAATGAAGCGGCTGAAATAATCACGGAAAAAGCAGATCCGGAAGCAAATATTATTTTTGGTTCGGTTATTGATGAAAACATGGGTGATCGCATCAAGGTGACAATTATTGCAACCGGGTTTGAAAATGGCGATGAGATAAAAACACTGGAAGTTAATTCCGAAGAGCAACCCGTAAAAGTCGGCAAGGAACAGGAAAAATCCTTTGATATTCCTGAATGGTTACGACAGAAACGTTAAAAACAGCCCAAAGGCTGTTTTTTGCTTTATCCGGGAGGATGACGATGGGAAAAAAAGATCGCATTATTCAAAATGGAATAAAGGCGTTGAGAAAATCCGGTGACGAGAAAATCAATGATCATGGAATTTATGTATCGCTGCTAAAAGGATATCATGATTTGGAGAAGATCATACGGAAAAAATCGTATCATCGAATTATTCTTCGTGAAGAGAGTGAAAAGTGGATAAAAGGTCAATCAATTTCTGATCATTTGACAAATACTTCGAATTTAATCATTTACGCCAATACATTAGGCCATGAGGTTGATCGGAGGATAAGAGAAATCAGTGCAACGGATCTTTCCTACGCAGTGATTCTTGATGTATTGGCAAATGAATATCTTGAAGAGGAGCTGCGAGAGGAGTTCGAACTCTGGGAGAAATCCTACGGGACACTGGCAGGTCCTTTCAGTCCCGGTTATGGAGATTATCCATTGTCAATGTCAGATCGAATTATTCATGAGTTGCGAAGGGATTTTTCCATGGAGATCTGCGTTAACTCATCTTATCATCTCCAACCGAAAAAAACGATTACCGGTATTACCGCAATAAAAACAGATTATAAATATGAAGATCCTGCTAAAGAGGGAAAAGAAGATCCCAAGAGAAAATGCAGATTTTGTGCAAAAAAAACGAATTGCAATTATGGCTCAAGTTAAAGGAGAAGAACAGATGAAAAAATTCTGGGAAATAGAGAACCGCTTCTTCATTTTCGACGGAGGAATGGGAACAGAGTTGCAAAAGAGAGGATACGGAGACATTGACAATCCATCTCTCTTAAATCTGACTCATGGAGAATTAATCAAAGAGATTCATCGGGAGTATCAAAGAAGCGGTGCGGATATAATTTCATCAAATACTTTCAATGCATCTCCATTTAAACTGAAGGGGGAGGAGAATCTCTATAAGAAGATCATAAAAAAAGGGGTTCAACTGGCAAAAGAATCCAACCCATATAAAGCTGCCTTGGATATAGGCCCTTTGGGAGATCTCCTGGAACCAAATGGAACCTTATCCTTTGAAAAGGCTTATTCTATTTTTAAAGAGATGGTGATCGCTGGAAAGAATGCAGGTGCTGACCTGATTCTTTTTGAAACCTTTTCTGATCTATATGAACTGAAAGCCGGAATATTAGCTGCAAAAGAATATTCGGACTTGCCGATTTTTGCAACCATTACGATTGAAAAAGACGGGAGAACCTTTCTCGGTCTTGATTCCCGTACCGCCATACTCAGTCTTCAGCAGCTCGGTGCCGATGTGGTCGGGCTGAACTGTTCTCTGGGCCCGAGGGAAATGAAACCATGGATTGACAAGACGAAGGACATCGCATATAAACCTCTTATGATTCAAGCTAACGCAGGCCTTCCAAATATTACAGAACACGGTTCCCGTTACCCCTTAAATGCAGAAGACTTTGCTTCAGCCATGCTTGAATTTCATGATGACGGAGTGCAGTTTATCGGAGGCTGTTGTGGAACAGAACCCTCATACATTAAAAAACTCAGCGATCTGTTCAAAAGTGAAAAGTATGCCGGACCGCAAGGGAGCTTTAAACCCTTTGTCAGCTCTTATAATCATTCAGTGGAGTTCGATAAAAAATTCACTGTGGTTGGCGAGCGAATTAATCCTGCTGGTAAGGAACACCTTATGGTGAGCCTAAGAGAAAATTCCTTTGAGGCAGTCATTGAGGAGGCAATCAGTCAAAAAAATCATAAAGCTGATATCCTGGACGTCCATCTTTCTGCTCCCGGTTTGGATGAAGAATTCCTTTTATCAACCGGAATTAAAGAAATACAGAGGCATATATCTACTCCACTGCAGATTGATACGATGAATGCCAGAGCACTGGAAAGTGCATTAAGAGTCTACAACGGTGTTCCTTTAGTAAACTCGGTAAACGGAAAGATGGAGTGGATGGATACAGTCTTTCCTTTAGTAAAAAAATATGGTGGGATGGTCGTCGCCCTTACTTTGGATAAAAAAGGCATACCATCGGATGCTGAAGGACGGATTGAGATTGCAAAAAAAATTATTATTTATGCTGAAAAATGGAAAATCCCCAAGGAACAATTGATCTTTGATGCTTTGGTTCTTACGATTGGTCATGATCCTGAAAGTCCGGCTGTGACTCTTGAAACTTTGAGGCGTTTAAAAGGGGAACTGAATGTAAAAACAATTCTCGGGGTCAGTAATATATCCCACGGTTTACCGATGAGAGAAGAAATCAACCGGTTTTTTCTGGGAAAAGCACTGGACCGGGGTCTGGACATAGGAATTATTAATCCTCTGGATCCCGGAATGCATCAAACGTTGACTCTGCATCGTCTAGTAAGCGGAAAGGATGAAGGGGCAAGAAGCTTTATCAAGGAAGCAAATCTGTTAATGGAAAATACCCTGCATCCGGTCTTTATAAAGGAAAATTTCCATGGCAAAGAAGAACTGTTGGATTGGAACGCTTTGATTTTTCAAGGGCGAAAAGACTCCTTTTTACATAAACTCAGAACCATTTTGGAGTCAGAGTCTGAATTCAATTACAATGAACTCATTGAAAACCAATGGATTCCTGCACTTCTGAATTTGGGAGACGCCTATGAGAAAGGCGAGATCTATCTTCCGCAACTTCTTCAGTCTTCGGAGATCGTTAAAATGGGAATGGGTGTTATTTATGCCGCATTGAAGAATCCTTTAATGGAAAAAGAAGAAAATAAAAAAATACTTCTTGCCACAGTGGAGGGAGATTTACATGATATCGGAAAAAACATTGTAAAACTCATGTCTGAAAGCTATGGAATAAAAGTCATCGACTTGGGGAAAGATGTTTCTCCTGATCGTATAATAACGGGGATTGAAAAAGAAAATATAAGAATTGTTGGGCTTAGCGGTCTTATGACTACAAGTATACCAACAATGAAAGTGGCTATTCGAAGGATAAAAGAAAGAGATCCATCTGTGAAAATAATTGTTGGCGGTGCAGTTCTTACAAAGGAACTGGCATTGGAAATTGGCGCGGATGGATATGGGAAGGATGCGAGCCAGGGAGTGCAGTGGATTTTAGCTGAAATCAGAAAACGTTCCGGGGAGAACAATCAGTAATCCTTGATAAAAAGAAAAAGAGCTATGGTTTTAAAACAATCCATAGCTCTTTTAGTTCTTATTGTAATGTTAGAAGCATACTAGCAATCCGCCGGCGCCGGCATGGCTCCCTATTACCGGACCCATGGTGGTTAAAATGATTTCCTTCGGTTGGAACTTTTCTACAATCTCTTCTTTCAACTGCAAAGCATCCTCCAAACAATCACAATGGGTGATTGCGACAATTCTGTCGGTATAACTGATGTTCTTTTTTTCCATTTCCTCAATCAGGCTTCTGATTCCTTTTTTCTTCCCCCGTAAAGTCTTCATGATTTTTACAAGACCATCCTCCACATGAACAACGGGTTTCAGGTTAAAAAGGTTGGCCACGAATTCCTTCGGTTTGCTGACACGCCCACCTTTAACTGCATTTTCAAGGGTTTCAAGATATACAACGACGTGCATCTGATCTCTGTACTCTTTTAGCGATTCAACAATCTGGGTCTTCGAAAGACCTTCCTTTGCCAATTCAGCTGCTTTCAACACCTGAAGCCCTACACCGATTGAGCCGCTTAAGGTATCAAAGACTTCGATGTCTCCTCCGATTTTTTCCTTTGCAACACTGGCTGCATCGTAGGTTGCGCTGAGCTTTGATGAAAGGTGCAGACTCAATACTTCACCATAATGCTCCAATCCTTCCTTGAACGAATCATAAAAAGCTTGAGGGGAGGGTTGGGATGTTTTCGGCAGTGTAGGAGAGGCTTTCATTTTCGCATAAAAACTTTCGTGGGTGAGGTCCACTCCGTCGGTGAAGTCGTGGCCGTCAATTTCAATTTTCAAAGGAATAACTGAAATGTCCAACTCATCAATATATTTGCGGGGAAGATCACAGGAGCTATCAGTAACAATTTTCATATAATTCACCTTTCTTTCTCTAAAATATATTCTACTATAGACTATATTATATCATTTAATTGGACAATTTTACAATATTTCTAAAATAATCACAATAATATAGAATTTTTTTAATATTCCTCGCAAAAGGGATCTTATGTTTATGGACAAACCCTTAGGGTATTTAATTGAATAACCTCACACAATTCAGTGCGGACAAAACCAAGAGGATTATTATTGAGGAGGGATGCTTGTGTTTACAAGAGACGAGCTGGATCGATTACTGAAGAACCAGAGATCTGTGAACTTGTCAATTTTTCTTGCCACAGGAGTAAAGGAGGGAAATGCACAAAAGGGAAAAATCCGCTTTAAAAACTTGATAAAACAGGGAGCGGATCTGCTTGAAAAGGAAGGAATTAAAAAGACAGAACTCAAAAAGTATATTGAGCCTATGGAAAAGTTAGTTGATTATACAAAGTTTTGGAACACCCTGGATCGGGGATTTGCGGTATTTGCCAATGATCAAGATCTGTATCATTATAATATGCCGGTAGAGTTCGAAGATACTGTAGTCGTAAAAAATGATTTTTATATTAAACCCTTATTTCCGATTTTTCAACGGAATGGCCAATATTATATTTTGGCAATGAGTCAAAATCAGGTACGACTCCTTCATTGTACCAGAGATGAAGTAAAAGAAGTTGAGCTGAAGGATGTTCCTAAGAATTTTGTTGAAGCATTAAATTATGATGAGCCTCAGCCACAGCTACAACATGGATCCAGAAATTCAGACGGCTCAGCGGTGTTCCATGGCCATGGTTACGGCGGTGAGGATGAAAAGGTGGATATTGCAAAATATTTCCAGGAAGTCAGTCAGAAGCTTTACAAGGAGTTGAAGAACAAAGAAATACCAATGGTTCTTGCTGCGGTTGATTATTTACATCCAATTTTTCATGATTCCAATAAATATCCTCATCTATTAAAAGAAGGCATTAACGGGAATCCTGATAATAAAAAAGATGAAGAGCTTTTAAAAGAAGGATGGAGAATTATTAAGCCTTTATTGGAAAAGGAAGAGGAAGAGGCTTTGGATAAATACCACCAGCTGATTGGTTCCGGTAAAGCATCTCATAATATTGAGGAAATTGTAAACAGTGCATATAATAAACGGATTGAGGCTTTGATGATCAAAGAGGGAACTCAACTATGGGGTTCTTATCAACCGACGGATCAAAAAGTCGAGATTGGCGATGGAAAGAATGGCGAGGAGGAATTACTGAATTTCGCGTCGATCCATACCTTTATCAACGGAGGGAAGGTCTATATCCTGGAAGAGGAAAAAATGCCGAAGCATCATGACGTTGCTGCTATTTTCAGGTTTTAGTCAGGCAAAGCAGAAGGATAATATATGATATAAGTGCTAAGAGCGGGACTCTTAGCACTTTTTTTATGCAAGAATGAAGAAAACACAACATATAGTTGAGAGAAAGAAGGAATTCAGGGTTTATTTCTAGAAATACATAAAAGATCAATAACGAACAGCAGGCACTGTTAAATGGAAAATACACTAGACAAATCTTTGATCTACGAATACAATGAGTGAGTACGTAGAGTAAGACAGTAGGGGGAGAAAATATGCAAAACCGGAAAAACAGCTATGGAAATGACAGCCTATCAACCTTATCGGAAAAAAACAAAGTCCGATTACGACCGGGAGTGATTTTCGGATCCGACGGCATCGAAGGCTGCCAGCATACCTTAAGTGAAATTGTGGGAAATTCGAGAGATGAAGCAAATATGGGATACGGTGACAGAATTATGGTGAACCGTTTTTCAGATCATTCCATCGAAGTCATCGATTTTGGACGGGGAATCCCCATTGAATATAATGAAAAAGAAGAAAAATATAACTGGGAAATTGTCTTCACGATTCTCTATGGGGGAGGGAAGTATGAAAATAACCTTGGAGGAAGCAGCTACAAATTTTCTGTTGGATTAAACGGATTAGGAACCGCTGCTACCCAGTTTGCTTCAGAATATATGGAGGTCGAAGTTGTCCGGGACGGTTTTCAATATAACCTGTCTTTTAAGGAAGGGGACAATGTGACTGAGGACGAACGGGGATTTACAAAAATCAAAAACACCGGTGATCCCACGGGGACCCGCATTCGCTGGAAGCCTGATTATCAGGTGTTTAATGAAATCGATGTTCCTCTGGAGTATTTTCAAAAGGTATTGAAACGACAAGCCATTGTGAACAAAGGAATTACCTTCGAGCTCTTTGATGAATCTTCAGAGGAAACCTTTGAGTATTATTACAGAAACGGGATTACCGATTATCTGAAGGAAATGACAATGAACACGGGATTTACCGACATTAAATATTATGAAGGTGAAACAAGAGGCAAGGATCGGGAGGATAAACCGGTCTATGACGTAAAAATTGAAATCGCTTTCCGGTTTGATAATGAGAACCCCTTTATCGAGTATTATCATAATTCCAGTTATCTTGCCCACGGAGGTTCTCCTGACCGTGCAGTAAAAAATGCTTTTGTTGCCCAAATCGACAAAATGCTTAAGGAAAAAAATCTCTATAATAAGGGAGAGAAGAAAATCACCTTTGGTGATATTGAAGATAGTCTATCCCTTATTTCCAATAGTTTTTCCACAGAGACAAGCTATGAAAATCAAACAAAAAAAGCAATCACCAATGCATTTATTCAACAGACCATGACAGAATTTCTAAAAGAAAAACTGGAAATTTACTTTATCGAAAATGCAAAGGACACGAAACTAATCCTGGACCAGGTATTAATTAATAAGAGAAGTCGTGAAAAAGCTGAAAAGACCCGCATCGATATTAAGAAAAAATTGAATAAGAAAATTGACAGCATTACAAATAAACCGAAAAAGTTTGTGGACTGTAGAAGCAAGGACAAGAAAAAACGGGAACTCTTTATTGTTGAGGGGGATTCAGCCCTTGGGAGCACAAAGATGGGGCGTGATGCAGATTTTCAAGGAATTATGCCGGTGAGGGGGAAAATCCTCAATTGCCTGAAATCTGATTACGATAAAATTTTTAAAAATGATATTATCGTTGACCTGCTTAAAGTGTTGGAATGCGGCGTAGAATTGAAATCCAAACAAAAAGATCTAAACACCTTTGAGATCGATAAACTGAACTGGAACCGCATCATAATTTGTACGGATGCGGATGTTGACGGGTTCCAAATCAGAACATTGATTCTCACAATGCTTTATGTCCTTACGCCAACCTTAATCAAGGAAGGCTATGTATATATTGTTGAATCACCATTGTATGAGATTACCGATGGAAAAAACAATGTACACTTTGCCTTTGATGAAAAGGAAAAACGGGAAATTGTGGGGAAAATCAAAGGGAAATATACCCTTCAACGTTCTAAAGGATTAGGGGAAAATGAGGCGGACATGATGTGGAAAACCACAATGAATCCTGAAACCCGAAGACTTATCCAAGTGACCCCTACTGATGTCCAACGGACGAAGGAAGCCTTCGACCTATTTTTAGGAGATAATCTGGAAGGCCGGAAAGCATACATTGAGGCCCATGGATCTGAATACATTGACGATGTGGACATAATATAAAAAAACAGGAGGCGGAAGCATTGAGGGAGAAGATTCAGCAAGCCAACATCATTGACACATTAAAAGTGAATTATATGCCCTATTCAATGAGTGTGATTGTATCCAGAGCACTTCCTGAGATCGACGGTTTTAAACCCTCTCATCGGAAACTGCTTTATACCATGTATAAGATGGGCCTTTTAAAAGGCGCAAAAACCAAAAGCGCCAATATTGTTGGTCAGACAATGCGGTTAAATCCTCATGGGGATGGTGCAATCTATGAAACCATGGTGCGTTTAACCAGAGGGAATGAGGCATTGCTTCACCCGTTTATCGAGAGCAAGGGGAACTTCGGCAAGAGATATTCAAGAGATATGACCTATGCTGCCCATCGATACACAGAAGCGAAGCTGGATAAAATCGCAGAAGAGTTTTTCACCGATATTCACAAAAATACGGTGGACTTTGTAGCGAATTACGATAATACCACGAAAGAGCCACGTTTATTACCCACAACCTATCCGAATATTTTGACGACTCCAAATTTAGGGATTGCGGTAGGGATGGCAAGTAATATTCCAAGCTTTAATCTTCGTGAAATTTGTGATGCAACAATCGCTTACATTAAGGATGAAAATGTTGAAATTGATCAATATCTTTTAGCACCGGATTTTACCAGCGGGGGAGAGATTCTTTACAATAAGGGGAAGCTAAAGGAAATCTATGAAACCGGTCGGGGAAGTGTGAAGCTGCGAGGTGCATATCACTATGATAAGAAAAACCACTGTATTGATATCCTCGAAATTCCTTACACGACAACAGTCGAAGCGATCATGGAAAAAATTATTGAAAATATTAAAAACGGTAAAATTAAAGAAATATCAGATCTGAGGGATGAAACCGATAAAAAAGGATTAAAAATTACTTTGGATTTGAAACGGGGTGCGGATGTAGAAACCTTAATGACGAAAATCTATCGACTTACTCCATTGGAAGACACCTTCAGTTGCAATTTTAATATTTTGATTGACAGTACACCGAAAATACTGGGTGTAAAAGCGATACTGAAGGAATGGGTATCTTTCCGAATGGAATGCATACGAAGAAAATTACAACATGAATTACAGGATAAAAGAAAAGAACTCCATCTTCTGCGAGGTCTTGAAAAAATTCTATTGGATATCGACAAAGCGGTGGAAATTGTCAAGGAAACGAAAATAGACAAGGAAGTTGTTCCCAACCTTATGAAAGGCTTTCAGGTTGATGAGTTGCAAGGGGAATATATTGCTGAAATCAAGCTGAGAAACTTCAACCAGGAGTATATTATTAAAAAAACTAAGGAAATCGAAGGTCTTGAAAGGGAAGTTATAAAACTGGAAGGGATCTTAAAAAGTGAGAAGAAAACAAAAAATTTAATTATCAAGGACTTAGAAAGAGTCGGGAAAAAGTTCGGTCAGGACAGAAGAACCCGAATTGTGGAGGAAAAGGCTGTTGAAGAGTTCAAAGAGGAGATCCTTATTCAGGATTATAATGTGAAATTTTTCCTCACAAAGGATCAATACTTCAAAAAAATTCCTCTAACTTCACTGAGGGGGAGTAATGGCCATAAACTGAAGGATAACGACCGAATTATACAATCCTTCGAGGGCGGGAATAAAGAAGACCTTCTTTTCTTTACAAATCAGCACAAGGTGTATAAAATCAAGGCCCATGAGTTGGAAGACGTAAAAGCCAGTACACTTGGGGAATTTCTTCCCAATTATCTGGAGCTGGATGAGGGTGAACGAATTCTCCACAGCCTTTCAACCTTTGACTATTCCGGCTGGATGCTGTTTTTCTATCGAAACGGAAAGGCAGCCAAAATTCCTTTGAAGAGCTATGAAACGAAAACCAATCGGAAAAAACTTGCGAAAGCCTATAACCATGAGGAGCCTCTTATTTATCTCACATATTTCATAGAAGATCATGAATTGGTTGCAATCAGCAGCATTGAAAAAGTATTGATTTTTAACACGGAGGCAATTGGAGAAAAGTCCACCCGTCATTCCCGTGGCGTACAGGTGTTAAAACCGAAAAAAGGAAGCACTCTAAAGGAAGTGAAGACTTTAAATTCCGTAGAGTTTGAGGATTTTAACTACTACAGGGGAAAAGTCCCTGCTATAGGAAGATTTCTGAAGAAAACCGACAAGAAAGATCATGGAGAACAGCTACAAATCTTATAAAGAGATTTTATAAAGGAATAGGGGTGACCCCTAGTCCTTTTTTTCTGTGAATTGTTATTGATTCATCGAAAAGGGTATATGGAAGTAATGGGATGTTAAATATGCCCCGGGAAAGAGAGTGTAAATATGAAAAGAGCAAAAAAGCGGAAGACCATCCTTAAACGCAAAAGAATCGCTTTAATCGCACATGATCATCGTAAAAAAGATTTGTTGCAGTGGGTGAAGCAACACCGGGATATTCTTGCTAACCATGAGCTTATGGGAACCGGAACGACAGCGGCATTAATAAATGAACATACCGGGTTGAACGTAATGGAATATATGTCAGGGCCCCTTGGAGGGGATCAGCAAATCGGTGCGGCAATTGCTGAAGAGAAGATTGACATGATGGTGTTTTTCTGGGATCCTTTATCCGCGCAACCCCATGATCCAGATGTAAAAGCGCTTTTAAGGGTTGCAGTACTCTATGATATTCTAACCGCAAACAACGAATCCACTGCGGATTTTATTATTACTTCGCCACTTTTTGAAGAAAACTATGAACGGTAAAGAGGGATACTTATGATAAATGATCAAAGCTACTTTAATGCAATCAAAAAAAGAAAATCCATCAGGAAGTATAGAGATGATGTTCTTAATGAAGAACTGACAAGAAAGGTTGTTAACACCATCAATAAAAACCTTGAAGGTGACTTCAAGGAAAAAATCGGTGTTTTTTTAAAGCTGGATGGTAAAGAGATTCAAAATTCTTTGAAAGGCTTTATTGGAAGCTACGGAAAAATCCATGCTCCTCACTATCTAATCGTTACAAACGTCAAAGAGGAAGATCTCCTTGTGGAAACAGGCAGGGTCGTTGAAAAAATTATATTAGAGCTGACAATGTTTGGAATAGGAACATGCTGGATTGGTGGACAGTTTAAAGAGAAAGAACTGATCAGGGAACTTAATCTCGATGAAAATACTGTCATTGTAGCAATTATTGCTTTAGGAACTCCTAAAGATCAGGATAAGGCCCGTGAGCATCTTTCACTTTCGAAAAAAAGAAAATCACTGGATGACATTTATTTTCAGATGCCCTATCCAAATAATGGCACTGATGAACTTAAATCCTTTGAAAGACTGGAAAAAGCAGTTGTTGCAGTTCAGTTAGCTCCTTCAGCAGTTAACATGCAGCCATGGCGAATGATTTTTTTCCGGGAGGGAGTCCACTTTTACTGTCAAGAAAAGAAACTGTTAACAAAAACCTTCGGTTATCAATTGCATTATTTAGATATGGGGATTGCAATGGCCCATTTTGAATTGGTGTTGACAGAGGAGGGGATAAGAGGTTCTTTTAGAAGAGTCAAGCAACAGACCCCTAAAGGCTTGGAGTATATCAGTTCTTATGTTTTTGATTAGTTATTTTCAGGATTTATCTAAACCGGATTAAACTTTTCCTTTGATTTTTATAATTTTAAAGGTATAATATTTTTAATAATCTAAAAATGATAAGATCATGATGCCGTTATGATTCCGAAAATATGGGGGCTTTAGTATGGAAAATAAAAATGACATTAAAGTAAATAATGAAAATGATCCCACTTTGGAAAAAGTAAGGCTATTGTTGGAACAGGCGAAACTGGAGGAGCGGAAAAGCCCTTCAAAAGCTTTGAATTTAGCAAAAACCGCCTTAAACATTGCAAACAGACATTATTTATTAAAAGAACAATCTGAGGGTTATACGAGGATCGGACGCTGTCTATGGATTCTCGGACGGTTTAATGATGCCGTAGAGAATCTAAAAAAAGGACTTGAACTTGCAAAACCTCTCAAAGAAGGGATCTATGAGGCAGAAGCATTGAATGCACTGGGCAATGTTCATCTTTTTATGGAAATCTATGATCAGGCAATCAGCTATTACAGCAAAGCCTTGGAGATTGCGAAGAATGAAAGTTTAACGGAATTGGAAGCAGGTCTGCTTAATAATATCGGCGAATTACATAAAAATCTCCACGACTATGACACTGCTCTGACCTATTATAAGTCCAGTCTGGAGAAATATCTGGCAATTAGAGATGATTATGGAAAAGTGATTCCGAGTTTTAATATCGGTGATTTATATTTGCAACTCAATCAATATGAACAAGCGGAGGAAGTAATTCATCAGGTGCTGAAGGATGCATCGGAAAATGACGGTAAAATTATTGCTTCCTATGGGTATCACTTGATGGGTAAGCTCCATCAGGAAAAGGGAAGTTTTGAGCAGAGTATCGGTGAATTTAATCGAAGCATTGAAATTTCCAATGAAACGAAAGACCAATATCATCAAGCCAATGTATATGATGACTTGGCAAAATCCTATGAGAAGCTTGGTAAATTTGATCTCGCGGAAAAGTCATTGTTGGATGCACTCAACATTGTACAAGGGATTGACGGAGATTCTTTAATCTCCAGCATTCATTCCAAATTGGGGAACCTGTATGAATCTGCTGGAAATCAAAAGGCGGCCTTTGAGCATTTCAAAGGCTTCTATATCGCAACGAAGGAGTCGGAAGCCAAAAGAAGAGAAGAAAAACTGCGAAGCATTACTTTTCAATTGCAGCTGGAGGAATCTCAGAAAGAGACGAAAGCCTATCGATACGTAATTAGAGAACTGGAAAATCGAACTGAGGAGTTAAGCTATACATACCGTCAAATGAGAATTGTAGGAGAAATCGGACAAAGCATTACATCAACCTTAAAACTGGAGACCATTTTCAATCGACTCTATGAGAATGTTAATCATCTCATGGAAGCCGTGTCATTCGGCGTCGGTCTATATGACTCTGCTGAAAATGCAATTAAGTATGAACTATATATTGAAAAAGGGGCTCAACAGAAACCTTTTCTGGTTTCACTGGAGAGTACTTATAGTTGGGCAGCATGGTGTTTTAATCATAAAAAGGAAGTAATGATCAATGACGTTCAAAAAGAGTATCATAAGTACATTGAAGGAATTACCCGTAGAGGTGGAGAACTTATGAATTCGGTCATATTTGCGCCTCTGATCATCGAAGAAGAGGCAATCGGAGTAATCACAGTACAAAGTCCCAAGATAAACGCCTACAATGAAAATCAACTGGATACAGTAAAAACACTGGCATCATATATTGCGATTGCAGTGAATAATGCGCAAAAATCAGAAGCATTACAGGAGGAAATCAACAAAAGGAGAGAGACCCAAAGAGAACTGGAGCAAGCAAATCAAAAATTACAGAGGTTATCCGAACAGGATGGCTTAACCGGAATTCCTAACAGGCGGAGCTTCGATAAAAACCTGGATTATTTATGGCATGGTGCAATCAGAAAAAGACAACCGATCTCAGTACTATTAATCGATGTGGATCATTTTAAAGAGTACAATGATCACTATGGTCATTTGGCAGGGGATGAAATCCTCAAACGAATGGGAAAAACAATTGAAGGTTCTCTTATGCGATCAACTGATTTAGCTGCGCGATATGGAGGAGATGAGTTTGTGGCACTTCTGCCCGACACTGATGAAAAAGGAGCAAAAGAGATTGCAGAAAGAATCCGTAAAGCAGTGAAGAATCTTGGAATTCCCAATCAAGGGGTAGACAAAGATGCATACCTGACAATCAGTATCGGCTGCGGAACGATTTACCCTACTACGAAAAAAGATAAGAAAGAGCTTTTGCATAAAGCAGATCAATCTCTTTATGAGTCAAAGAATCAATCGAAAAGTACGGTGAGAGAAAAACAGTTTGTCGTCTATAATGATTAAGAAAGCCAGTGTCATCCTGTGTGACACTAAAAGGAAGCGGCGATTCTATGCTTCCTTTTTTATATTTGTTATAATAAGAGTAAAGAACCACTTGTGGGAGGTTTAATTATGAAGGAGCATATTTTGGTTGTCGATGATAACGTTATCAACCTGAAAATACTGAGCACTGTTTTGAAGGGGAGCGACTATCAAGTTTCAACTGCCACCAGTGGGCGGGAGGCTTTTAAGGTCATCGAAAGCAACGCACCGGATTTAATTTTGCTGGACATTATGATACCGGATATTGACGGATACGACATGTGCAGAACCCTTAAGAGCAATGAGGAAACAAAAGATATTCCAATTATTTTCGTAACTGCTCTTGTAGAAAAAGAAAATAAAATCAAAGGACTGAATATGGGGGCGGAAGATTATATCACGAAACCCTTCTACAAAGAGGAGATTTTACTGCGCATTCGCACCCAATTAGACTTGAGTAACGCAAGGAAGGGGTTGGAAAAAACAATAGAAGATCAGTCGCTTTTGCTTGATCATATAGACACTCTTGTTTGGTACTTAAAAGATTCCAAGACTTTGGGGAAAGTAAATGAAAGCTTTGCTTCATTTCTTAATCGTAAACGGGAGGATGTTGAGAATGCCCCTATACGTGAGGTGATTGCCCCTGAAGAACTGGAAGAGACGATTCGCAGCAATAACAGAGTTTTTGAAAATGGAGAAAAAATCAATGAAAGTCACTGGGTAAGAAACGGATTTGGAGAGAAGCGACTGCTTGCCATCACCAAGACACCTAAAGTAAATGAGCATGGAATTGTGGAATATGTGGTAAGTTCTGCTGAGGATATAACAGAGAAAAATATGAAAGAGGAAAAAATCCGTTATTTAAGTTATCACGATGCATTGACAGGCCTTTATAACAGAGAGTTTTTCGATGAAGAGTTGAGAAGACTTGATGTAAAAAGAAATATTCCCCTCAGCATTATGATCTGCGATGTAAATGGATTGAAGCTGGCTAACGATATTTTCGGTCACAAAAAAGGAGATGAACTTCTTATAGAGGCTGGCAAGATTCTCAAAAAAATGATTCGGGAGGACGATATTATTGCCCGGTGGGGAGGGGACGAGTTTACAATTCTTCTGCCCGGTACCCCTGGAAAGGATGCTGAAAAAATCATGAATCGGATTCGGAAAGAATCCAAGACTCGAAATATGGAACCGATGCCGATCAGCATTGCAGTGGGACTTGCAACGAAAAGTCGACTAAAACAGGATATTACAGCTGTTATAAAAAAAGCGGAAGACCGAATGTATAGAGATAAAATTAAAACAAAAGAGAAGTTGGAAAACCCGTTGTTCCATAATTTTGTCGATAAGTTCTATGGGAAAGAATATTCTGTTATGCAGCATACGGAAGAAATCCATCGTTCAGCTGAGCTGTTAGGACCTTTTCTTCAGCTTAATAAAACTCATCTGGAAAAGCTGAAACTTTTAGTAAAGATCCATGATCTTGGAAAGATCTCAATTCCCAAGCACATCCTTAATAAAGGAGAAGAGCTGACTGAAACCGAATGGGAACACTATAAAACCCATGTGGAGGTTGGTTTTCGTATTGCAAATACTTTTCCTTCGCTTCAGGGAGTCGCAGAGGAAGTGCTGCACCATCATGAGCACTTCGATGGGACGGGGTTTCCAAATGGATTAAAGGGAAGAGAGATTCCATTCCTTGCTAGAGTGATGTACGTACTGGATTTTTATGACGGACTAAGGGGAGGGTTGTTTTACCCCGTCACACAAACGACCTTCTATATGAAGCCCTTATCAGTTGAAGAAACAGTTGAGGAAATGAAAAAACATAAAGGAACCTGCTTTGATCCGGAAATCCTTGATATTTTCCTGCAGAAAGTTGTTCCAGAGCTCGATCCATCCTAAGCAATAATCCTAAGCAATAATCCTAAGAAGCCCTTTATTTCAGGGGCTTTTTTTTGTCCTTTACAAAAGAGAGATTCTTCGCTACAATGTAAAAGACACCCCCTTGGGGGGAGGATAAGGAGGCGGGTTAATGGTAAATTATTATATTAAGACGAATCGTTCTTTCACAGTTTTAAGGAAATTCGGATGGATTTTTACAATGCTGGTCGCACTAGGAGGTCTATGGGAACCGAAGTTGGGTTTAGCGGTGATTTTCATCATGGCAGGCCTTACTCTTACGGCATTTTTCAATGGGCGTTTTTGGTGTGGAAACATATGTCCTCATGGCAGCTTGTTTGACACACTCATTCATCCAATAAGTCGAAATGCAAAAATTCCCGGTTTTTTGAAATCTAAAGCTATGGTGATCGGTTTTTTTCTGTTTTTCATGTACAATTTTACCAATCGAATCTTTGCTGCAGCTCAGGCATGGGGAACAGCATCATTTCCTGACCGGTTAGGAATGGTTTTCGCCAGGACGTACCTGATGGTATTGATCGCAGGAGGATTATTAGCACTATTAACGAACGCAAGAACGTGGTGCCAGTTCTGTCCTATGGGGACATTAGAGAAAATAAGCTATAAAGCTGGAAAAATGTTCAAAGCAAACAACGAAACTGATCATCGGTTAACGATTGAAGCCAAAGAAAAATGTCATCAATGTGGAAAGTGTGCAAGGGTTTGTCCTTTTCAGTTGGAGCCCTACACGAATTTTTCAGACAGCAACCAGTTTGATGACATAAACTGCATTCGTTGTGGAACCTGTGTTGAAAATTGTCCAGCCGGAATTCTATGCTTCCAGAATGAAAGGAACGCTTTGGAAACTCAAAGGAGTACAGATCTGGAAGGATATAGGGATAGACAAAAAATTACTGCTCGAATTGAAGAGGTTAACGAACTCCAAAAGGATATCAAAGAATTTGTATTTTCTTTTATCTCACCGAAAATCCTTCCCTATAAATCCGGACAATTCGTTTTATTGAAGCTCAAGAATCCCGAGGACACCTTCAGGGCATATTCGATCGCATCATATGATCATAGTGGCAAGTCGATGAGAGTCATTGTAAAGAAGGTTGACAAAGGATTTGGTACAGAACAAATTTTCAACGATTATAAAGCTGGGCAAGAGGTGGAACTGGAAGGTCCGATGGGTGATGAACTGGTCTTGAAAAATCATTCAAAGCACTTATTTATCGGGAACGGAATCGGAATGACACCATTTATCGGACTTTCAGAAGAGGTCCTAGCCATAGGCTCTGGAATTGATGATGTTAAATTTGTTCACGGACAAAGAACGGAAGAGGATTTTCTCTATCATGAATTCTTTAAGGAGAAAGAGAGAATGGATGAACGGTTCCACTACTTACCTGTTGCCTCGAGACCAAAATTAACAGAAACGCCGAAGGGCTACGTCATGGATCGCATCAAAGAATATGATTTGAGAGACTATCAAGTGTATATTTGCGGATCTTCAAAAATGATTAAGGATACAGTTGCTTTGCTTCTTGAAAAAGATGTACCGATGTCACAGATCTTCTATGAAAGTGAGGAAAAAATTAAAGAGATAGATCAGATAAAAAAAGAGAAACAAAGTGCATAAAAAACGAACTAACCCATTACGAATTGGGATACTCCTCTTTGAGTAGATTTGAAACGAGACCGCCTACTTTAAGGGGGGTATTTAATGTGTTTAAAATCATCGGTTACCGCGGAAATAAAAGGGTAGATATAAGTAAAAATACCTAGGAGGGAAAGCTATGGATTACCAGGAATTTTATGAAAAATTTATGACTCATTTCGAAAAAGAAGATAAAGAAAACAGCGTTAATACAGTTATGCAAATTGTATCCGGACGGGAAATTGATATCATCGACCTTTATACCAAAATCTTAACACCTGCACTTTACTCTATTGCAGGTGATAACTTGGAGCAAAAGATTACAATCAGTCAGGAGCATATCCGCACTTCAATCATCAGAACGATCATTGAATGTTGTTATCCTTATGTGGTGGTTGAGAGAAACCTTAACTATACAATTAAGAAAGAAAACAGAAAAAAAGTTATAATTTTATGTCCTGAAGATGAGTATCATGAAATTGGTCCCAGAATGGTGGAGGACTTCTTTACACTAAATCATTATGAGCCCATATTCCTAGGAGGCAATACTCCAAGAGAAGACTTAATGACTTTAATTGAAGAGATAAAACCTGAGTATATTGCTGTCAGTGTGGCAAACTACTACAATATTGTCACAGCAAAAAAAATGGTTGAAAAAATGAAAGCTCAACTTTCATATACACCAAAAGTTATTGTGGGGGGCTATGCTATCAGGAAAAAGAAAGAATCAAAGAATGAATTAGGAGTCGATTATATCTTAGATACTTTTGAAGATATACAAGCTTTAGCAAGGGAGGATTACGGTGATGTTTTCTCTTAAAACCGCTTGGCGATTTTTGCGATCCGGGAAAGGCCAAACTATCTTAATTCTCGCGGGAATTGCGATCGGAATTTCTGTACAGGTATTTATCGGATTACTGATTCAAGGACTTCAAACGACTTTGATTGACACAACTATTGGAAGCAATTCCCAAGTAACTGTGGGAACCGAAGAAAACTACGGAGAAATTGAGGATTGGGAAAACATAGTTCACCGCATCAATCAAAACGTCGATGGAATTCGATTCATCTCACCAACACTCACACTTCCTTCTTTTATCAGCATTGATGATGAGAGGGAATCCACTCTTTTTAGAGGGTTCGATCTGGATCGCGGAAGTGAGATTTATAAGTTTGATCAAAACCTTGTTGAAGGCAGTCTGCCGGAGGAAAAGGGGGAAGTGATTGTTGGGATTGGAATGAGAGATAATCTGGGCCTGATTTTGGGAGACTCTTTAAATCTATTTAATTTTCAGGGACAAAGCGGAGATGTAACAGTTGTTGGATTTGTAGATTTTAAAATTACCATGTTAAATGATTCCTGGATCATCAGCAATCTTCCTACAGCACAAGAAGTCTTTGACCGCAATGATACTGTAACTGCTATTGAAATCCAGGTTGAGCGGGTTTTTGATGCGGATCTGATCGGGGAAGAAATTGATCTTCTTTTTGGGGGGAATTATGTTGTAACAAACTGGAAAGAGGAAAATCAAGAATTGCTCAGCGGTCTACGTGGCCAGGACATTTCCAGCATCATGATCCAGGTGTTTGTAGTGATCGCTGTCGTATTGGGTATCGCCAGTGTACTTGCGATTTCCGTAATTCAACGATCAAAGCAAATTGGAATATTAAAGGCAATGGGAGTCAACGATGGAATGGCCCGAAATATTTTTCTTTATCAGGGATTGATCCTTGGTTTACTTGGAGGGATCCTTGGAGTCAGCCTTGGGCTTACCATTACCTATCTATTTACTCTATTCGCGACAAATCCGGATGGTTCACCTGTCGTTGCAATTTCAATGAATTATCAGTTTGTAATCTTGTCTTTTGTTATCGCTGTCGTCGCTTCCACTTCAGCTGCACTGATTCCAGCTAGACGTTCATCAAGGCTGGAACCCATCGAGGTGATTCGAAATGGATAAGATTCTGACATTAAAAAACATAAATAAAGTCTATGGAACCAAAATAAAAACCCAGGTTCTCTTCGATTTAAATCTTTCCTTCGAACCCGGTTCCTTTAACTCAATCATCGGTCAATCCGGCAGCGGAAAAAGTACATTATTGAATATTATGGGAACCTTAGATCGTCCTACGGAAGGCATTGTCGAAATTATGGGAAAAAATACTGTGGAAATGAGTAAAAGGGACTTGGCTGAGCTTCGAAACAAATCATTAGGATTTGTCTTTCAGTTCCATTATTTATTACCGGAGTTTACAGCTATGGAAAATATTTTGCTGCCTGTTATGATGCAAAATAAGGGAGTTTCACAGGAGGTGAAAAAACGGGCAGAGGAATTGATGGAGATTGTAGGCATTGAGAAAGTTAAAAATAATAAAGCAAATGATATGTCAGGAGGGCAACAACAACGTACAGCTATCGCCAGGGCACTAATGAACCGTCCGAAGCTTATTCTGGCGGACGAGCCAACAGGAAACCTGGATTCGGAAGCCACAGATAATATTTATCAGCTTTTAAAAGAAATCAATGAGAAATACCGTTCGACCTTTATTGTTATCACACATGATAAAAAAATAGCGGAACGAACAGATCGAGTTATTGAGTTAAGAGATGGAAAAATTCATTTGGATTTGTTGAGATAACACTTTACCCCATGGGGGCAGGGGTGGTACAATAAGATAAGAAGCAAAAAAGGAGTGGTAGAATGGCATTAATTGAAGTAGGTTTTCCTGAGGGTAAAAAGGTCAGTGCAAAAATAAAGGAATTTGAAATTATCACGGATCAGCCGGTCAATGAGGGTGGAGATGGAGAGACTGCATCCCCCTTTGACCTTTTTCTCTCCTCAATTGCAACATGCACTGGCTTTTATGCCCTGAGGTTCTGTGAAAGCAAGGGGATCGAAATGAAAGGGATGAAAATGGAGTTGGACACGGAGTTTGATGAGAAGAAAGGATTGATCGGAAAAATTTCTTTAAATCTCACTCTTCCGAGAAATTTTCCTAAGAAATATGAGAAAGCCATTGTTCGGTCGATGAACTTATGTACAGTGAAAAAACACATAATAAACTCGCCGGAGTTCGAGATTAAAGCCCATTAGTTAATGGGCTTTTTCTATTTGAATCCATTAATCGCCCATAGCCGGGTTGCATTTAATTCTCCACCAATGAGCACAATCAGGCTGCTGATATTCAACCATATAAGAAGAGCAATGACTGCACCGATGCTCCCATAAAGTCTGGAAAATGCTCCATAATGATTAACATAATATGAGAAAGCCAATGAAATAATAATCCAGCCGAATGTTGAGAATAAAGCACCAATATACACATCGCGAAAACGAAGCTTTTCATTAGGTCCGATGATATAGAAAAATGAAAAAACCAGGAAAAGAAAAACAAGGGGGAAAACATATCTGACAAAATCCCATACCGTAATGAAAAATTCTTCGAGTCCTAAGTAATACGCAATACCGTAACCGATTAATTGGCCGAAAACAAGGAGAATCAGTGAGATCAGAATCATGAGAATTAATGCGAAAGTCAAGAGGACACCCATGATTTTCAACTTCCAGAAAGGTCTTGATTCAGCTACATTGTAAGCCTTATTTAATCCTTTTATCAAAGCAGAGGTACCTCTTGAAGCGGCCCAGATTGTTCCCAGCCCACTGAAAGAGATTAATGTGGCATTGAGACCCATACTGATTTCTCTTAGAATTTCCGTTACTAATGAAAACACTTCATCAGGAAGTATCAAAGAGAGCTGCCTGATTGTTTGTGCTTCGGTTAAAGGTGTGAAATTCAACAGAACAATAAGGAGAATAAGAAATGGGAAAAAAGACAAAATCAAATAATAGCTCAATTGTGCTCCGAGAGCGGTCAACTCATTCTTTTTAAACTGAGACTTTAAATGAAGAAGTATTTGGAAAAGATATTTAAAACTCCATTTTCCTCTGCTCAATGATGTCCTCTCCTTTCATTGAATCAATATATTTTTGCACATCGAATTTTCTTTTTGCTCCACGGTCATTCATGTATCGAACCTTACCGTAAATTGAGCGTTCTTTCCACGCTCTGTCGTGGACACCTCCAATGCTCCATGCTATCCCTGTATATCCATTGGAATCTCTTCCATCCAAGCTATAGCTGTCATTTAATTTAACACTGTATTCCATTGCAATCTCGGGAGAAGGAGTCCATTCCAGAATTTTTTTGCACCAGTACATTCTCATGTAACTGTGAATGCTTCCCTTTTTTAAAAGCTCAAATTGAGCGGCGTTCCATAGGGGATCGTGGGTTTTTCCCTCTTCCAGATCTTCAAAAGAGTAAAGATACTCACGGGAATCCTTTCGATGTGCATTGAGAGTTTCCTTAGCCCAGTTCGGAAATCCATCAAAGTTTTTATAATTTTTGTTATAGTAGCAGTAATTATCTGAAAGCTCCCGACGCACAAAAATCTGTTCCACGAAATCTTCGGTATTTGATCCTCCCTTAGGGACTTTCTCCAGCTTTATAAGAACTTCCAGACTTGAAATATGTCCAAAATGGAGATAAGGTGATAGCCCGGATAATACTTTTTTATTGGGGTTATTGCTGTGCTCGCTGTAAGATGATAATGAGTGTGATATAAACTCTTCTAAGACACCCTTTGCCACTTTATTTCCTGCAGATGGATTCCCCCGGTATTCAGGATTTTTTTTGAGCCTTAATCCATTTAACAGCCGGCTCCAATTGATTGATGGACAGTCTCCCTGAAAAGAGATCGATTGTGTATCTGCTTCTAGGGGGGAAACCAGAAAATTATCCAGTTTTTTATGCAACTTTGGCCGGAGGGTATAAGCGGCATACTCCTGTTTGCTTGAAGCAATGTGAACAGGTACAATATTACGACTGTCAATAACCCAAAAGGGTTTATTATAAGAAGAACTGATGGTTTTCTGCAGGGAGCGTTTTTCAATTAACGCATCAAAGTCTGTGACAATTTGGGAAATTTTATAATGGTTTAGAAACTGCAGAAAATCTTCTTCCTTTCGATATTTAATTATATAAAAGGGGATCTTAAGATTTTCACATTCTTTCTGTACTTCTTCTAACCCTTCAAGCATAAACTGAAAATGATGACAGTTGGCTTCCAGATAATCGGTAAACAGTGTAAAACAAATCACTAGGGGCTGCTTGTTCTTACGGGCAAGTTTTTGAGCATAAAGCAGTCCGAAATTATAATGAACGCGGTGTTCTCTGCTCATCCAATACAGAACAGGTTCCTGGTGGCTATTTCCTGAAGATAATGAACCGATATTATAACTTTTTACAATGCGACTTTCCATAGTAAATCCTCCATTTCATAACCTATATCAGACAATACGTTAACAAATAAATACCCATTAAAAAGGAGTTCAAAAACAAAACTCCCCGTATTCGAGGAGCTTTGTTGATCCTGAAAGAAAGAAACTGTTATCGATCCTTGGGATTCCATACTTTCCATACATTACCTGCAAGTTCAGGTCCCGGTTTCAAAGTTTTCTTACCCTTTGTCCATCCGGCAGGAGTCACTTCTCCGGTCTCTCTTACGTGTTGATACGCTTCAACCTGTCGAATCAGTTCTTCTACATTTCTCCCTACCGGTGGAGTCATTACCTCCATGGCTTGAATTACGCCGTCGGGATCAATAATAAATCTTCCGCGGATATCCACACCGCCGTTTTCATCATATACACCGTATAATTTTCCCATATTGCCATTGGAATCACTTAACATGGGGTAAGGGAAACCGCCATCAACCATTTTCGACAGCTCCACTTCCTGCCAGATCTTGTGAGTAAAATGGCTGTCTGTACTGGCCGCAAGAACCTGTACACCTAAGCGGTCAAAATCATTTTTTCGTTCAGCAACTGCTGAAAGTTCAGTCGGTCACACGAAGGTGAAGTCACCGGGATAAAAACAGAGTACTGTCCACTGCCCTTTAAAATCAGAGAGCTTAACATCTTTAAACGAACCATCAAGATATGCCGTGGCTTGAAATTCCGGAGCTTGTCCTCCTACTTTTGCTACCATTTTATTTTCCTCCTTATCAATTGATTGAAGTTGTCCCTCATCCCGAGCTTTTTCCCGCAGGGGATTTGGATTGTTGCTTACACAGGAAATCGGTTTTTCTGACATGGCAAACCTCCTTTCACTAAGAATAGAGCAAAGCTATACAAAAGATAAAATACATCATTCAGCTCTATCTTATTGATACACATAGTTTGTAGAAATAAACATAAAAAAGAAAGAATATCAAATAAAAAATAATATCAATACATTCATATATAGGGATTTAAGAAATAGCGATCGTATTGAATAATTGAATCTGATTGGGGTATAAGACGGAAGGAGAATTTATTGAGAAGGAGGTCTGTCAATGGACATACCGGAAAATTTAATGGAAACGATTTTGGAAAGAGCATTAGTTATGATCATCGGCCTGGTGGTATTATTTATTGGTCTATTGATCATTAAGTATCTCGTAAATGGATTGGAGCGATCGATTCAAAAAAGCAAAGTGGATATCTCGTTACATGGTTTTATTCGCTCTTTAGTGAAGTTCGCTTTGTATGTGATTCTTGTTATTACAGTACTCTCATCCTATTTTGGAATTGAAATGACAACTTTTGCTGCGATTATCGGTGCAGCAGGATTAGCTATTGGTTTTGCACTGAGAGATAGTTTGGGGAATGTTGCTGGAGGTATTATCATATTAACTACAAGGCCCTTTAATGTGGGCGACTTTATCCAAGCGCAGGGCGAAATGGGTACAGTAAAGGAAATTCAAATTTTGCAAACAAGACTGACCACTCCGGACAACAAGTGGGTTGTCATTCCAAACGGCTCTCTTGCTAACGGTAACATCACCAACTTCAGCGCCGAAGAGCTTCGACGTGTGGATTTTACATTTGGTGTGAGCTACGAGGATGATATTCGTGAAGTGAAGGGAATCTTAGAGAAGATCATCAAAGGTCACCCGCTTACACTAAAAGAACCGGAGCCATTAATTCGTGTTATCGAACATGGGGACAGTTCAGTGAACTTTACTGTACGGGCATGGAGCAAAAAAGAGGATTATTGGTCTATTTTTTATGATATCCAGGAAGAAGTAAAGATTCAGTTTGATGATGCCGGTATCAGTATCCCTTATCCGCAAATGGACGTTCATATGAATCGGATAGATGCACCTAAAGAATAGCTGGTTTTATAACAGGCACCTCTCGGAGATTGATTAAATTATAAAGCCTTGGGTATAACAATACCGTACTCTATAACCAGCATGAGGAGGAGATTATTGTGAAAAATGCACTGGAAATTTTGAAATTCGCAATGAATATGGAAAAGCAGGGACAAAATTTTTACATCAGCTTTGCAGAGAAGGTGGAAAATCCTGTCTCAAAGAAGCTTTTTGAATCTTTGGCAAAGGAAGAGGAGCGTCATTATGATATACTGAAAAAGGAATATGACGCAATCGAAAAGAATCAGGAATGGTCGGATCCTGACACAATGGGTCTGGAAGGGGAAAAGAGCATCTTTGAGGTAAGGAAGGATGCAGAAAAACTATCTGATCTTCAGTTGAAATCTTCAACCTCAGACATTTCGATCCTTCGAATGGCATACCTCATTGAAAATGACTTTGCGGAATTCTACAAAAAAGCGATGGAAAATACAGAGGATCCAAAAGGAAAGAAGATGTTGGAAACCCTCTATTATTGGGAAAATGATCATCGGAAGGTATTTTATGAAGAGTATCAAAAGGCGATGGAAGAAAACTGGTTTGACCAGGGGTTTGCACCTTTCTAAGGAAAGGTGTTTTTTCTGAGAGGAGATCCTATTGTGGAGAAAAGAACACTGTATCACTGTGATCTCGGATTTCTTGAAATCGTAATGAGAGACAGGATGTTAGCAGAAATAGTCTTTCTGGACAGGCCGGGGAATCATAAGTCTGATCCAATCGAAGACTCAATGAGACAGGTAATTCAAGAACTGGATGAATATTTCGCCGGGCAGAGGATAACTTTTTCAATGAAGGTGAAATTGACAGGCACTCCCTTTGAGCAGAAAGTATATGAAGCGCTCCAAAACATTCCCTATGGTGAAACAAGAAGTTATAAAGAAATTGCAGAACAGATCGGTCATCCTAAGGCTTTTCGAGCAGTGGGTTCAGCAAATCGCAAAAACCCGGTTCCGATTGTAGTCCCCTGTCACAGGGTAATTGGAGCAAACGGAAAACTAGCAGGGTACAATGGTGGAATCGAGAAGAAAATCAAGCTCCTTGCTATTGAAGGAATCAATGCATAACTGGACTTTCATCGTATTTTTCTATTCACAGGGGTTAAGGTATTATAACCTCTGGAATCGTGCTAAAATGAAACTATACTGAAACAAAGGAGACGATGAAGGTGAACTCTTACGTAATTACATTTGAAAGCACCCACTGTGCAATTGAAGGGGAGAAAAAGCTTCAGGAAGCCGGTTATACCCTTTACATTATACCGACACCGAGACAGATTACTGCGAATTGCGGCTTATCGATTAAATTGAACTTCGAAAATGGAAACCATCTGAAAGAAATACTAAAGGAATTGAAGATCTATTTTGAAGGATTGTACTTAATGGAAAGCTTCACATCGGTTAAAAAAGTTTCGTAAGGAGGTGGGGAAATGGCACATAAATTTAATCCGAAGAATAAGGACGTCCTGAAATCTAAGGAGCGGGAAAAGCACCTTCCTCCTGATGAGCTTCTCAGAAAAGCGGGTCTCAGGAAACAGGACGTGTTTATTGATATCGGTTGCGGTGTCGGGCACTTCAGTGTTCCTGCCCTGGAAATCGTAGGTTCTCAAGGAATGGTCTTAGCTGTAGATACTTCATCGGAAATGATTGAAGATTTATCATCAGCTGTGGATCATCAAAATGCTGAACAGTTAACCACCGTTCTGTCCGATGAATACGATTTTTTGATTCAGTCAGACTTCGGAGATATTCTGTTAATGTCTTCAGTACTTCATGAAGTGGACAATCCCTCACGCTTTCTGCTGGAAGGGAAAAGAGTATTGAAAAGCAAGGGAAGGATTATCATTGTTGACTGGGTGAAAGAAGAAATGGAGGAGGGTCCGCCGGTTCATCACAGAATTTCCCTGGAAGAATCTGAAAAGCTTCTGAAAAGTGCGGGCTATAATCTCCTATCAAGAGAAAAACTGAATGACAGATATTATATGGTGATTGCAGAAAAACCATAGAGAAAAGGCACAGTAGTGACACTGTGCCTTTGTTATTTAGATTTTAATAACTGCTTTTCCTGAATTCCTCAAAAGTCACCCATTTCAAGCTCTTTCCATAAAAACGAATAGAAGTCCGTCCACTCTTCAACGGTTTTATATACCGGTTTACCATGACCATGACCTGCCTGGTCCTCAAGTCGAAAGACAGCCCTGTGATTTTCCTGAAGCTTTGCGGCAAACTTCATACCATGAGCGGGAACCACACGATTATCACCCTTTGCTGTTGAAACAAGAATCGGGGGATAAGCATTTTTGGGCTTAACATTGTGAAGAGGCGAATAGCGTTTTAAATATTCTGCATCACCGGGATCATCAGGATTGCCATATTCGGGTATCCAATAATGACCGATGGTGAACTTATGATATCTCATCATATCCAGAACCGGAACACTGCAGATCACAGCCCCTGCTAAATCCGGCCGCTGAATCATCGTAGCTGCCACTAATAACCCGCCGTTACTTCGTCCATATAGTGCCAGTTTGTCTCGTCTAGTATAGGAGTGGTTAACCAACCATTCACCGCAGGCGATATAATCATCAAATACATTTTGTTTCTGCTCCAGCATCCCCATTCTGTGCCAATTATCCCCATATTCTCCACCACCACGAAGATTTGCAACTGCAATTAATCCTCCATTTTCCAACCATGGAAGAAACCAAGGCTGATATTTCGGAGTAAGAGAGATGTTGAATCCTCCGTATCCGTATAAAATTGTCGGCATGAATTCTCTTTCGGGGATGTTTTTTCCTTTGATCAGAAACATGGGAATTTCCGTCTCATCCTTTGATTTGACAAAAACCTGATCAACGAGGTATTCCTCTTCATCAAAAATGGTTTTACTTTGACAAAGGAGGGTTTGAAGATTGGAGGAAAGATCAACTTTATATACCTTCAAGGGTGATAAAAAGCTTTCCAGACCCAAATACAGGGTTGAGTGATTTCTTTTTCCTGAGATTTCTGAAACTGAAGAATAGGATGGAAGATCCAGCTTATTCAAGTACTCACCCTCTCTTGAATAGATGAAAACCTCATGATAACAATCCTTCATGACGGTGAGCAGGATCTTATGATGAACCATGTCTGCACGAAGAATGGGAGATTGTAGTTCCGGGATAATTTCTACCAGGGTTTCTTCGGGGCGATCAATTGAAAACTCAATGATTCGTTTTTTGTCCGCATCCAAATCCGTTAAAAAGAGAAAGCGGTGGCCAACATTTGACACATACCTGATTTCTGCTGTTCCCACAGGAAAAATCTCTTGAAATTCCTGATCTGAATGATGAAGATCTTTTACTAAAAAGCCGTTTTTCACTGAAGTGCCCTGATTCTTATAAAGATATATAAACCGATGATCATCACTCAGAAAGGGCTGATAATGGTAATGATTTTCCTCAGGGTCGGAGAAAACAATCCGGTCCTCCTTATATGACTGAGCTAACTGATGAAAGTAGATTCCAGGTGATTCCCGCTGATTCTCCTCCAATTCTCTTCCATAGCCTGCATAATAAAAACCTGATGAATCAGGAGCCCAAGCAATATGGGTAAACCTCACACCTTCAATAGGATCATCCTCTAGCATTGTATCCGTTGCTAAAACACGGATTTGCTGCCAATCACTGCCATCTAGTGATAGAGTATATGCAACGTATTTGCCGCAGTGACTGGGATAGTAATTGGTGATTGAGAGGGTTGCTTCTTTACTTAAACTGTTGGGGTCAATGAGAAGGGAGGTTTCCCCCTCGTAGTCTTTCCGCATGTATAGGCGGGGCTGGTGATCGTATTCTTCAGCTTTTTCAAAAAATAACCTGCCTCCGATTTTCTTTGGAACCATATAGCGTACATATTTCATATGATTGGACAGGCTGCTCCGAAACTCTTCTCTTTCATTAATACCGGAAAAATACTGTGCTGAACGGAGACGCTGTTCATCAAGCCAGTCCTTTGTTGATTTTTGGTTCATGTTTTCCAAACCCTCATAGAGTTCTTCTGTCTGCATTCTTTAATCAACTCCTTTGTTCCATTGTAAAGACTCATCGGTGAAAAATCAAAAAAAATTATAAAAGTTAAGACTTAATTCTTTTGCTGTACGTATATATAGATGAAAGAATTCAATTTTTGAAGTTAGGAGGTTTAAACATGGCAAAGCATCGAGTGGGAAAAATCACTTTAGCGTGTACATTCATTCTGCTAGGCAGCAGTATCCTATGGAATATGCATAGCAGTCAACCCATTTCAATACTGAGGTACTATCCTTTAATATTAATCATCCTGGGAGTTGAGTTGATTCTTAAGGCGATTCTAAGAAAAGAGGACAAGATCAGTTTAGATGGAGGGATCATATTCTTATTGATTTTCCTGTTCTTTTTACTTAATCTTTTTTCCTTTACTTCAATGGGTCCCTACTATGGCCTGAATCAAAACGGTATCCTGATTGACAGAGTATTTTTTGAAAACCTTTTTGATGGAGAGATCAGGTTTAATTTTTCCGGAAGGGGAGACTACAGGACAAGATTTGACGAGGAAAGAATTTTTGATGAAGAAGAAATTGAAGAATTTCATTTAACACATTCCTTTGGGGACATCACCATCAATACATGGGACGAGGATTACGTAAAGCTTGAACTCTCGGTCCTGTCAGAAAATGACGATGAAGAGTTCGTTTTAAGCAGCAAAAATGACTTGTTTGATGAGGATTTTGATGATGGAGTCTTACGGATCCAATCTAATACAAGAAAATATTTGGAGCCCCGAACCGTCCACAGTTTCAGAGTGAATTATCAAGTGTACTTACCTGAAAATGCTGATATCAGAATCAGTCATGAGTTCGGAAATATTGATGTAGATGGAGCTGAAGGAGAAGTGGACATTACGAACCGTCATGGGAATGTCCGGCTGGATAACACTTATGGACCCATTGGAATCAGTAATCGCTTCGGAGATATTTCGGTTTCAGACATCAGAGATGGAGCAAGGATCGAAAATCGTCACGGGAATATTACTATAACTGCATCGGAGGAGATAAAGGAAAATCTGGAAATTGAAAATGAGTTCGGCAATATACGATTGTCGATATTAGATGACCAGGAGGGCAGCTATCTGCTTGAGACAACATTTGGTAAAATTGACCATCGATTGGCCCTTGATTCCGTAGAGAGAATGAACGAGGTAAAGGTTTCGGGAACAATCATAAGAGAGCACCCGATGATCCGAATTTCCAATCGTCATGGGAACATACGAATACGATAAGGGAAGAACCCGATGATTTTTCATCGGGTTCTTCCTATGTTATAATGAGTGAAATTGCCAAACATTCATGTTAACATCAAGTAATGTCACAACAGAAAATAATCAATAAAGAAAAGAATCAATAAAGAAAAGAATCAATAAAGAAAAGAATCAATAAAGAAAAGA
>Ga0207421_10000244_pt1 | contig 68145 bp, 63 predicted proteins | sample SodLakKL_010_SED_4_FD_187542 | JGI IMG/M metagenome (GOLD analysis project Ga0207421, IMG submission 187542) | Alkaline sediment microbial communities from Lake Tanatar, Kulunda Steppe, Russia - 8KL_010_SED (SPAdes) (version 2) | ecosystem: Environmental > Aquatic > Non-marine Saline and...
TTCGATTCCGCCCCCGGGCACCACTTATCCTGACAATACCGATCCAGCCCTTGCAACGCCTTTCGGCGTTGTGTGAAACTGGGACAATGTTGCCCCAGCTCTCACCATCCGCCTTGAGAAAGCATTTCCACTTTCGGCAATGCCTTACAGTGCGATTGTACCGAATGCGCGCCCTTAGCGGCCCGGACCGTTCCAGTCGATCTGACATATTTCGGCAGATCGGCCATCGAAATCCCACACACGCCCGAATGCGCGCACACGGCCCTTGGTGGCGGTGGCGACTGTAATATCCGGTCCCATCCAATATTCAGTGTTGGTCACGACAATCTCGCGGTCGGGGTCTGCGCCGCGCACTGGCACAACCTCGCCCTGAATTTTCTTGCCAACCATCAGGCGGCGTTTGTCGCCCTCTGTCTCATAGGAAATGGCGGCGCGTTCCGCGCCAAGAAACTCGCTCACCAGCAACCCGAACAGACCCGTTGTGCCGCGTGCGGCCCCTGAGAAAATATTGACCAGCCCCTCATAGGCATCTTCGGTCGCGCGCTCGTCGATAAAGGCCGCCGCCTGCCAGTTGCCCCGCGCCATAAGGCCCGGAATTTCCAGCAACAGCCCGACATTCAGACCCGAAATATCGGTGTCGCCATAATGGCCGCTGTCGATCCGCACGCCCGCCCATGCCTGACAATACCCTTCCGTGGGCGCATGTTTGCCTAGGCTGACGACACAGGGGCAGAAAACCGTGCAATTGCAGTTCAGGATCAACTCGCCCTTGATTGCCCAAGGCACTGTGCCCACGGCTGATTTGTCCATAGTTTCGTTCATATCCATCCTCCCAGATTGAAAATTACGACTGCCGCACTTACCGCAAGCAGTCCATAGCCCAAGGGGCGCGTCAGTACCGCGCCAATTGAAGGCAATTTCTCCAGCGTCATCAGCACCATAGCCCCGCCCATCCACAGCAGGTTCATGGTGCCGCCAACGAAAGCCAGCATCATCAACGCCCAGCAGCAGCCCAGACAAACCGCCCCCAACCGCAGCCCCATGCGCCAAGGCCCTGACTGCCAATGCTGCATAAAGAAGGTCAGTGGATGGCGGCATTTGGCAAGACAGGCCGCTTTCAACGCAGAGAACTGGTACAGCCCCGCCGCTGCCAAAAGCGCGGCATTGAGCGCGGCATGTATGCTTTCGCCAATAGGATTGACCAGACCTGCTGTCGCCAGCGCGATCTGCGCCAGTGTTGCCAGCACAGCAAAGCCCACCCAGACCAGAAGAAACCCCGCCAGCAACAGCGCAAAGCCCGGCGCTTTGCCCGACTGCACCAAATCATCCCATGTCGCAAATGTCGGCACTGCGGTTGGGGCCATCATCGCCACTGACATCAACGCCCACATCAGAAATATACTAGGGGCCCCGGCAAGGCCCGGCTCGACCCGGCAAATCGCTTGCCAGAAATCCGCGCCGTAGAAATCTGCCGCCGCGATCAGGTCTGCGGGCAATTGCATCGCGTATAGCGCGCCCCAGCACAGGGCGACCAGACTATAGAACCCCACCCAATGCGGGGTGCTTAGTCTTCGCACTGCACCTGCAAATTGCATATCGACCTGCCCAACCTTTTTTTGTGGCGCGTCATGCGCCATATGTCTGACATATCAACCAGCCCGTGCGCGGACAAATACTATCTGCACAACATCTCGCCGCGTTGCGCGCCGATGGGCCAACTTCTTGGCACACCCCCCACTTGCTAGCGCCAGAAGGCTTCCCTCTTCCTGCGCAGCATGATAAGTCCCGCGACGACTGGGCCCGCAGCCCGGATTGACATTTCTGGAGAGTATCATGGCTATTGAACGCACGCTGTCGATCATCAAACCCGACGCGACCAACCGCAACCTGACTGGCAAGATCAATGCCAAGTTCGAGGAGGCAGGCCTGCGCATAGTTGCGCAAAAGCGCATCCATCTGACCAAGGCGCAAGCTGGCAAATTCTACGAAGTCCATGCCGAGCGGCCGTTCTATGACGAGCTGTGCGAATTCATGGCATCTGCTCCGGTCGTGGTGCAAGTGCTTGAGGGCGAAGGCGCCATCGCGAAGAACCGCGAAGTTATGGGCGCGACCAACCCCGCAGATGCAGCAGCCGGAACGATTCGCGCTGAGTTTGCACAATCTGTCGGTGAGAATTCGGTTCATGGCTCGGATGCGCCAGAAACCGCAGCGCAAGAGATTGCTTACTACTTCTCTGGGCTTGAACTGGTCGGCTGACCACGCAGGCAAATTGACTTGCGACAGAATCGCTGCGGCATGTAGCGACATAAGCACAAGTTAACGCTGGCCCCGGACGTAAATCCGGGGCCATCTGTTTTAGATCGAATGGTGCATGTGGGATTTACCAACCCGCGCATTCCTGCAAGATTGTCGCAATGTTCCAGACTGTTACCTTGCCCATTTGGGCACTGATTCTAATACTTGGTTTTGCTGCTGTAACCTTTGCATCGCATTTCCTCTTCCCATCTGTGCGGTGGTTCTTTCGCCGCAGGATGGAACGTGCGGTCGCGAAGCTGAACACCCATTTGCAGCGCCCGATCGAGCCGTTCAAGATCATGCGTAGGCAAGATCAGGTCACAAGGCTGATCTATGACCCGCAAGTCATGGAAGCCGTCCGCGCCTATGCCCGCGACGAAGGCGTGCCGCCCAATGTCGCCTTCGAGAAAGCCCGGTCCTATGCGCGCGAAATCGTGCCCGGCTTCTCGACAGCCACCTATTTCGGCTTTGCGATCAAGCTGGCGCAACGCCTGAGCCAAGGTCTATATCATGTCCGCATTGGGGGCGCAGACACCCCCGATATGAACGAAATCGATCCCAGCGCGGCAGTGATTTTCGTTATGAATCATCGCTCAAACCTTGATTACTTTCTGATCACATGGCTTGCGTCGAAACATTCGGCCCTGAGTTATGCTGTCGGGGAATGGGCGCGGGTCTGGCCGCTCAAGGCGCTGATCCGCGCAATGGGGGCATACTTTATTCGCCGACGCTATTCGAACCTGCTCTACCGGGCGATCCTTGCGCGCTATGTGCAGATGTCGGTGCAACAAGGCACAACACAAGCCATTTTTCCCGAAGGCGGCCTCAGCCTGACGGGCAGTGTGGGACAGGCCAAGCGCGGCTTGCTGCATTACATCGTTCGCGGCTTCAATTTGCACGAAGGGCAGGATGTGGTCTTTGTGCCGGTTGCGTTAAATTACGACCGGGTGCTGGAAGACAGGGTTCTGATCTCGGCGGGTCTGCAAGGCATCCGGCGCTTTCCGGTGCGCGCGCGTGTGGTTCTGGGATTCACGCTGCGTATCTTTTGGCGAAAACTGCGGGGCACATTCACCCCCTTCGGATATGCTGCCATGTGTTACGGGGCCCCCCTGTCGCTGCGCGAGTTTATGACCACGACGCCGGACGCAAGTACCGAAACGCTGGCAGAGGATCTGATGCAGCGTATTCGATCTGCGGTGCCTGTACTGCCTGTCACCTTTGTGGCCGCTGCGATCATTCGCTGTGGCGGGACATGTACGCATGCGCAATTGCAGGCAGAATGCACAAAGTTGCGTGCAGAATTGAACGCGCTCAGGGCATGGATTCATTTGCCAGACGGGGAAAGCACTGATGCCATGTCAGACGGGCTGGCGGCGCTGAAGCTGCGCGGCATCGTCACGGTACAGGGCGCGCGGATCAGCACCAAGGCTGGCGAAGAGAGCGTTCTGGGCTTTTACGCCGCCTCGACCTTGCAACGATGCGATGCCCCTGTTGGAATCGCGACAACCCCGCATCAGACCCTGCAAGACCCCGATGCACACTGAGACATAAAGTTACAAAATTTGTTAAATTAGGGTTGCATTGTTGCGCGACCACTTTTATCCATACTGCAAGCGCGGCATGATATTCTGCAACGCAGCAAATTCACCGGGCCAAGGCCCATCAGGCATAACATATGGAGGCATATATGGCTCTGGATACTCAGGACGGCATCGCACATTACGATGCACCCGAAAAAGACCTTTACGAAATTGGTGAAATGCCGCCCCTCGGCTTTGTGCCCAAGCAGATGTATGCATGGGCCATTCGCCGCGAGCGGCACGGTACCCCTGAAAAGGCGATGCAGATCGAAGTGGTCGATGTGCCCCAACTCGACAGCCATGAAGTGCTGGTTCTGGTTATGGCAGCAGGCGTCAATTACAACGGCATCTGGGCCGGTCTGGGCGAGCCGATCTCGCCTTTTGATGTGCACAAAGCACCGTTTCACATTGCCGGTTCTGATGCATCCGGCATCGTCTGGGCTGTCGGCTCTGCCGTCAAGCGCTGGAAAGTTGGTGATGAAGTCGTGATCCATTGCAATCAGGATGATGGCGATGACGAGCACTGCAATGGCGGCGACCCCATGTTCTCGCCCAGCCAGCGCATTTGGGGCTATGAAACCCCTGATGGCAGCTTTGCACAGTTCACCAATGTTCAGGCGCAGCAACTTATGCCGCGCCCCAAGCACCTGACTTGGGAAGAAGCTGCCTGCTACACGCTTACATTGGCAACGGCATACCGCATGTTGTTCGGGCATGAGCCCCACGACCTGAAACCCGGCCAAAACGTGCTGGTCTGGGGGGCATCTGGCGGCCTTGGGTCTTATGCGATCCAACTGGCCAACACTGCGGGCGCGAATGCCATCGGCGTCATCTCTGATGAAAGCAAGCGCCAGTTCGTGCTGGATCAGGGTGCAAAGGGCGTTATCAACCGCAAGGACTTCAATTGCTGGGGTCAGTTGCCCAAGGTCAACACGCCCGAATATAACGACTGGCTGAAAGAGGCCCGCAAATTCGGCAAAGCGATCTGGGACATTACCGGTAAAGGCGTCAATGTCGACATGGTGTTCGAGCATCCGGGCGAGGCGACATTCCCTGTCTCGACACTGGTGGTGAAAAAGGGCGGCATGGTTGTGATCTGTGCAGGCACGTCCGGCTTCAACTGCACATTTGACGTGCGCTATATGTGGATGCACCAGAAGCGCTTGCAGGGCAGCCACTTCGCGCATCTGAAACAAGCCTCGGCTGCCAATCAGTTGATGATTGAGCGCCGCCTTGATCCTTGCATGTCAGAGGTGTTTCCTTGGGCAGAAATCCCAGCGGCGCATGTGAAGATGTATAACAACGAACACAAGCCGGGGAACATGGCGGTGCTTGTCCAATCGCCACGCACAGGCTTGCGCACATTTGAAGATGCGCTTGAAGCCAGCCCGAAGCGCTAATTTTACGCAAATACTCTGCCCTCACCGCCCCGTAGCGTCGCGCTGCGGGGCGGTTTTCTTCTGCGCGCAATCAAGCATTAACCGCTCGGCCTGTAGTCTGATCCTCGGCAGGTAGCGGAGCCTGCGTTGATCGAGCAGTTTCTCGTGTCACATGTCTGGTTAATCGAGTCTTTGGTAGAGTTGCGGATCTACGCGGCACAGTCCGGCCTTCCAGAGCTGGCCAAGCATCTGGACGGGGCAATCCAACTGGCACATCTGGAAATCACCCTAGGCGAAGGGGACGAGGCGCCCATAGCGACCAGTGGCCCAGATGTGGCCAGTTCGGAAGATTGACAAACGGTTTTCTGCTGTTTGTTGCTGAAATGCGCTGCACATCTGCGCCAGCATAGGCTAGGTTGCCGCCATGTCTGAAGCAATCGTGCAGTTTTCCGAAGATCAGGCCGAAGCCTGGGACCGCGTCGCCGAAGTGTTGGCAGCGGCAGGGGTGAATCTGGCTGACGGACAATGCCTTTCCCCGGCGAAAGAGACGCGCGCGACCTTGGCGATTATGGGCAAGGCCGGTTCCGGAAAAACCATGCTTCTGGCCGATCTGACCCGCGCACTGCTGGAATTGGGTGTAGAACTGGTTTCCGGCGATTATGAAGGGCGGCGCAAGCGCGAGCGGCGCAGCCTTGCAGTCCTCGCCCCCACCAACAAGGCCGCATCTGTGCTGCGCGGGCGCGGGGTTGCCGCGACCACCATCCACCGCATTTTGTACACCCCTGTCTATGACCCCGAATATGAACGCATCGCAGAATGGCTGACCGGCAACCTGCCCCGCCCCACAATCGAAGGGCTGAATGATACAGCGCTGGACCGCGCCTACGCATTCTATGCACAGGTCAAATCCATTCCCGGTGCATTGGCTGCCGCTGGCCTGCGCGGGTCGGATTTCATTACCGGTTGGAAACGGCGCGAAGAACCGCTTGATATCGGCTTTGTCGATGAAAGCTCGATGCTGGATGCGCGCCAGTTGGAAGACCTGCAAGAACTGTTCTCAACGCTCATTCTGTTTGGCGACCCGGCGCAGCTTGCCCCTGTGGGCCAATCGGGGGAAATGGTGTTCGACAAATTGCCCGCCCCCGCACAACTGCGCCTGTCACGCATTCACCGTCAGGCACAAGACAACCCGATTCTGGATCTGGCCCATGCGTTGGCCGACCCGGATATGGGATTCGAAGAATTCGAGAGCAAGATTCAGAATGCCGCGCGTCAGGATGAACGCGTGCACCTGGCAGAGCGTGTGAACAGTGATCTTATGGCACGCTCGCCCGTGCTGGTGTGGCGCAATGCCACCCGCCTGCGCCTGATCAACGCCTTTCGCAGCGCGCATGGCGCGCCCGAAACCGAGTTGATCGCCGGAGAGCCGCTTATCTGCGACGGGTTGGAGTTGCCGCTCAAGCACCGCAAGAAACGCATTGATCTGGAAGCGCGCGGCCTGATCAAGGGTGCGCAAGTGGTCTTTCTTGGCCCCGGTCGCAAACCCGGCTTTTCGCGTCTGCATATCTTCGGCGCGGAAGAACCGCAGATTTCTGTCGCATCCATCATCAAGATCGAGACGGACCCCGAAGAAGAACCTTTCATCCCCTATGCCGCTACGATGGGTGCTGCCTTTGTGCATGGCGCGGCTGTCACGATTCACAAGGCGCAAGGGTCACAATGGCCCGATGTGCAGGTATTTGCACCCGATCTGTACGCCGCCGCCCGCGCTGGCCGGTCCGAGGCGGGCATCCCCTTGTGGAAGCGTCTGGCCTATGTCGCCATCACCCGCGCCGAGCACCGGCTGCATTGGGTCATTCGCAACCGCCTCGCGCGCCCGCAAACGCCCCTGTCAACGGATGATCTGGGCGCACCCCCTGCCCCTTTGGCGCTCGCCTCGGAGAGCTGACATTTCCTGTATCCGCGCAAAGCGTCAAGGCTTGCCATATGCGCCGCGTTGCTTCAACACATAGGCCAAGCTAATTTTGCCCCGTGACAGGAGAGTTCGATGCGCTGCGTTTTCGTCCAGTTCCGCTGCCAGCCCGGCAAGACCTATGAGGTCGCCGATGCAATCTATGACCGCGAGGTCGTCTCGGAGTTGTATTCAACCTCTGGCGAATTTGATCTGATTGCGAAGGTCTACATCCCCGAAGACGAAGATGTGGGCCATTACCTGACCAACCGGCTGTTCGACATAGCAGGCATCAGCCGCACGGTAACAACGATGACATTCCGCGCCTTTTGACGCGGGGTTGCTCTGCCGGTCCTGCTCGGCCAGATTAACTGCGCAGGAACCGGAACAAAGCCGACGCGCCCCAGCCGAAAAACACCGCCAGAAACAGCGCCAGCAATCCGTATAGAAACGGCTGGTCATAGGCCAGATTGGTCAGCCAGCGTTCCAGAACGGCCTTGCGCACATCGATGAATGTCTCGAACTCATCAATGACATCGCCGTCGCGCAGCAGGAAAATTCGCGCAGCATAAGACCCTTCGACAATTGTCTTGGGCAAGGTCAAACGCGTGCTGAACAATGTATCGCGTTGCAGATCGACCGTGCTTTCGCGTTGCTGATACAGCCCTTCGGCTTCGCGTATGCGGATCAGCGCTTCGGTGAATGCGGCGGGGTCGGTGCGGTCCACACCGCTGCGCGCCTCGAATATCGCAAGGCGGGTTGAAATCCGATGTGTCAGATCGGCATCTGCGGACAGAATTTCACTCAACGGCCCTGTGGTTGCAACAGCATAGAAGCTGGGTGCGGCGCGCACCTCTTGGCCTTCGGTATTTACCCAAATGCCCGCACGCCGCGCCTTGCGCCAGATGGTTGCCTGCTGGGGTGGCCCTTCGATTGCGACGATGACATCCAGCGCTGAATCCTCTGGCAGCGCCATTTCGCGCCGCACTGCCCCAAAAATCAGAATCTCGGACCCTTCAAAATTTACCGTAAGGGACACACGGTTCTGGCTGAGGCCGACAATCACCTCCTCTGCGCGCAAGGGCAGCGCGGCCAGCAGCAGGAAAAGGGCCAACACCACACGCATCAGAACCGCCCCTTGACGCTGATCGAGTAAAACTCTGACGGTGTCCAAAGCAGGTCGAAGGCGATTTTTGCGCAGACAGCCAACACCAACAGCGCCAGCAAAATGCGCAACTGCTCGGCAGGCAGCTTCAGGCCGATCCGCGTGCCGACCTGCGCGCCGATCACCCCGCCAAGGATCAGAAAGATCGCCAGCATCACATCAACGCTTTGGTTGGTGACAGCGTGCATCATCGTGGTAAAGGCCGCAACGAATGTCACCTGAAACAAAGATGTTCCGATCACCACCTTTGTGGGCATACCCAGCAGGTAGATCATCGCAGGCACCAGCACAAACCCGCCCCCAACGCCCATGATCGCAGCAAGAATACCAACCCCGACCCCGACAAGAAGCGGCGGAAACACCGAGATATACAGCCCCGACGTGCGAAACTTCATCTTCATGGGCAGGTTATGCACCCAGATATGCGTATGCAGCTTTCGTCGTGCCGCATTCGGGTTCTTGGAGCGCAGAAGCGCGCGCAGGCTTTCTTGCAGCATCAGCGCGCCGATGATGCCAAGGAAAATGACATAAGACAGTTGCACGATTAGGTCGATCTGCCCCAGCCTGCTCATCAGGTTGAAAAACCATATCCCGACAAGTGAGCCGATCAGCCCCCCGATTAACAGCACAGTGCCCATGCGCAGATCAACAGTCTTGCGCTTGAGATGCGCCAGCACGCCAGAGATGGAGGAGGCAACAACCTGATTGACACCAGTCGCCACCGCCACCGCAGGCGGCACGCCGATGAAAAACAAAAGCGGCGTGATCAGAAATCCGCCCCCCACGCCGAACATGCCAGACAACACACCAACACCGCCGCCGACACCCAGCAGGGTAAAGGCGTTTACGGATGTCTCGGCGATGGGCAGATAGATCTGCATGCCTGTCTCAAGGCCAATTGGGGCCGGTTAGTGTTCCTTGACGTATGCAGCGCCACCGGCGCGCGGCGGGATCGCCCTGCCCACGAACCCTGCTAGAATGACAACGGTCAGGATATAGGGCAAGGCCTGCATGGCCTGCACAGGCAAATTGAACCCAAAAATGTCGATGTTTTGAAACCTGTTGGCCACAGCTTCCAGCAATCCGAACAAAAACACCGCACCCAAGGCGTGCCACGGTCGCCATTTGGCGAAAATCATCGCCGCCAGCGCGATGAAACCGCGCCCTGCCGTCATGTCCTTGACGAATCCTGCCGACAGGCCCGTGGACAGATATGCCCCTGCCAATCCGCATAATACGCCACAGATCGCCACGGCCCCGTAGCGCAGCGCCACAACTGAAACGCCTGCTGTGTCCACGGCGGCCGGATTTTCACCCACCGCGCGCAGGCGCAGCCCGAAGCGCGTGCGAAACAGCATGTACCATGTCAGCGGCACGCAGAGCAGCGCGACATAGACGAGCAACGCATGGCCTGACAGAATGCCGTGATAAATGGGCCCGATCACCGGGACGTCGCGCAGCGCATTTGCAAAGGGCAGATCAATCCGCGCCATGCGGGCATCACCGGACAGCGAGGGGGTACGCCCGCCTTGGCGAAACCAGTTTTGGGCGATGACCACCGTAATACCTGCCGCGAGAAAATTGATCGCCACACCAGAGATCAATTGGTTGCCCCGGAATGTGATCGAGGCCAGCCCATGGATCAGCGCCATTGCGACCGATACCCCAACAGCGGCCACAACCCCGACCCAGACATTGCCCGAGACATAGGAAATCGCGGCCGCCATAAAGGCCGCCGCAAGCATCTTGCCTTCCAGCCCGATGTCAAAGACACCCGCGCGCTCGGATATCAGCCCGGCAAGGCAGGCAAACAGCAAGGGTGTTGCCAGACGCATGGTCGAGTCCAGAACCTGTACCAATACCATCAGGTCCATCACCGTGCCCCCCGCAACGCGAACAGCCGCGAAATCGGAATGCGCACCATATTATCAAGCGCGCCGGTGAACAGGATCACAAGCGCCTGAATCACAACGATCAATTCACGCGGAATCCCTGTCCAAAGGGCCAGTTCTGCGCCGCCCTGATACAGAAACCCAAACAAAACCGCCGCCAGAAATACACCCAAAGGGTGATTCCGGCCCATCAGCGCGACGGCAATCCCGATAAAGCCTGCACCTTCCACCGCGTTCAGAACCAGCCGCTGCTGCTCGCCCATCACCGAATTGACCGCCATCAACCCCGCCAGCCCGCCGGAAATCAGCATCACATAAATCGTGATCCGTACCGGGCTGATACCGGCATATTCCGCCGCAGGCTCGGATTCGCCAAAGGCACGGATCTGATAGCCCAACCGCGTGCGCCACAGCATAAACCAGACCGCGAAACACATCGCCACCGCGATCAGCAGCGAGATATTCACCGGCGGCACCGTCGAGAACGGAATCCCGAATACGCCAAGGATTTCATGCAGTTTCGGCAACGCCGTTTCAGAAGGAAACCGAGGTGATGACGGGTCTTGCGAGCCTTGCTGACGCAGGACATTGACCAACACATAGCCCAGAAGCGAGGCCGCGATGAAATTGAACATGATCGTGGTAATCACGATATGGCTGCCGCGCCGCGCTTGCAGATAGCCCGGAATAAGCGCCCAGCCTGCCCCGAACACCGCCGCGCCAAGGCTGGCCGCGATCAGTGCCAGCGACCAATGCGGCCACGGGATATACAGACAGACCAGCGCGACCCCAAGGCCCCCAACAAGCGCCTGCCCTTCGCCACCGATGTTGAACAGCCGCGCCTGAAACGCCACGGCCACCGCCAACCCCGTGAAGATAAAATTCGTGGCGTAATACAGCGTGTAACCCCAGCCGTAGCTGGACCCGAACGCCCCTTCGACCATCAGCTTCAACGCGCCCCACGGGCTTTCGCCAATCGCCCAGATCAGGATACCCGAAATGATAAAGGCCAGCACCACCGAGGTAAGCGGAACAAGTGTCACATCGGCCCAATGCGGAATGCGCCCCCTGCTCATGCCATGCCTGCCATCATCAGCCCCAGTTCCTGCGCGTTCGTCTGGTCCGGCAGCCGCTCGCCCATGATCCGCCCGTCGAACATCACAATGATCCGGTCGGAAAGCGACATGATTTCATCCAACTCGACCGAGACAAGCAAGATCGCGGCACCGGAGTCGCGCAGACGGATCAGTCGTTGGTGAATAAACTCGATTGCGCCAATATCGACCCCGCGTGTGGGCTGGCCCACCAACAGCAAATCAGGCTCATGCTCGATCTCGCGGGCAAGGACGATTTTCTGCTGGTTGCCCCCCGAAAACCCGCTGGCTTTCAGTTGCGGGTCCGGCGGGCGCACGTCAAAGGCGGCCATCTTGGCTTCAGTCTCTCGGATAATGGCGGGATTGTCCATTTTCCAAGGCGTCGGATTATAGGCCGGGTCATGGTGATAGCCGAGGGCCGTGTTTTCCCATGCATGAAAATTCAGCACCAACCCGCGCCGGTGGCGGTCTTCTGGGACATGGGCAATCCGGACTGCGCGCCGCGCCTGCGCATCGCATTTCGACCCTGAAAGCGGAAGCGCGGCACCTTTTAGCCATGCCTGACCCGTTGCGGGGCGCAGACCGGCGAGCACTTCCAGCAATTCCGACTGGCCATTGCCAGCGACGCCCGCAATGCCCACAATCTCGCCTGCGCGCAATGAAAAACTGATGCTGCGCAGCCGCTCGACGCCTTGTGCATCGACCAGCCGCAGGTCTTCGACGCGCAGCACTTCATCACCAGGATTGGCGGGCATTTTCTCGACCCTCAACAAGACCTTACGCCCCACCATTAATTCAGCAAGCTCAGTTGGGCTTGTTTCAGAAGTGGTGCGCGTGGCGACCATCTCACCGCGCCGCATCACACTAACTTCGTCCGTTACATCCATGATTTCACGTAATTTATGCGTAATCAGGATGATCGTCTTGCCCTGCTCTTTTAATCCGCGCAGAATGCGGAACAGGTGGTCAGCCTCGGACGGGGTCAGCACGCCAGTCGGCTCGTCCAGAATTAGAATATCCGCCTCTCGATACAGGGCCTTCAGGATTTCAACACGTTGCTGGTGGCCGACAGACAGGTTCTCGATCAAGGCGTCGGGGTCGACATTCAACTCAAACTCGCGCGCCAGATCTTTCAGCAACCCGCGCGCTTTGGCCAATGAAGGGCGCAAAAGCGCGCCAGCTTCGGCACCCAGAATGACATTCTCCAGAACCGTAAAATTCTCGACCAGTTTGAAATGCTGAAACACCATGCCAACGCCTGCGCGTATAGCGGACAGGCTGTCTGGAATTTCAGTGTGTTGGCCATTGATAAAGATTTCGCCAGAATCAGCGCGATAAAACCCATACAAGATAGACATGAGCGTCGATTTGCCCGCGCCATTCTCGCCCACGATGCCGTGGATCGTGCCACGGCGCACACGGATCGAAATGTCTTTGTTGGCCTGAACCGGCCCAAATGCCTTGCTTATTCCCCGCAACTCAATCGCTAGCGGGCTGGATGCGGCAGTGTCCTGCCGCATCATTTCTGTCTGTGACTGGGTCATGCCTATATCAGAATGCCGGGCAGACGCTGTCCACGCGGTAATCATGTACGACCAATTCGCCTGTGCTGATCGCCGCTTTCGCAGCCTCGACCATTTCCTGCATCTGATCGCTGATCAGATGGGCGTTATGTTCGTCCATTGCATAACCCACACCGCCGGCGGCCAGATCCATCTGAACGACGCCCGCTTCCAGACCGGGACCATCGGTGAACGCATCATAAACCGCCTGATCCACCAGTTTCAGCATTGAGGTCAGAACCGAGCCGGGGTGCAGATGGTTCTGGTTGGAATCGACACCGATGGAGAACACGCCCGCATCCTCGGCGGCTTGCAGCACGCCAAGGCCCGTTCCACCCGCTGCTGCAAACACCACATCAGAGTTTTGCGAAATCTGCGCACGGGCAATTTCGCCGCCCCGCACCGGATCATTCCAAGCGGCAGGCGTGTCGCCTGTATAGTTGACGATCACATTGATGTCGGGATTCACGGCCTTGGCCCCTTGCGCATAGCCACATGCAAAAGACGCAATCAGCGGAATTTCCATGCCGCCGACGAAACTGATGGTGCCCGTCTCATTCGCCATCGCCGCCAGCATACCGACCAGATAGCTGCCCTCATGCTCGGCGAAGATGACCGAGCGCACATTGGGCAGGTCCACCACAGCGTCGATCAGCACAAAGGAAGTGTCGGGATAATCGGGTGCGACCTCTTCCAAGGTGGGGGCGTTTTGAAAGCCCATGACAACCACGGGGTTAGAGCCTGCCTCGGCCAGACGGCGGGCAAATTGCACACGCTGTGCGGCGGCCTGCATCTCGATCTCGCGGTAGGTGCCACCTGTTTCCGCGCGCCAACGCTCTGCCCCGTTATAGGCGGCCTCGTTGAAGGATTTGTCGAATTTCCCGCCAAGATCGAACATCAACGCGGGGTCAGCCTGCGCCATGCCTGCGGTCAGCGCCAGCACAGACGCGGCACCTGTGAAAGTCGAAATACGAATCATTATATATCTCCTGTTGTGCCCCTGCTCAGACTGCGTTGTGCTTGGGGGCGATTTTTGGGCCGCAAAACTGCCGCTACTACAGACGATTAACGCTGCAATACGTTGAGTGGTCAACACCTAAATTAACGCGCACAACCCAACCCGACCAAAGCAGCAATCCCTCAGTCCAGAATTGCACGAAACACAAGCGCATCGACAGGCGCACGGCCCGAAATGCGGTAATAGGCTTTGCGCAGACCAACCTGCGCAAAGCCTGAAGTCTGATAGAGCAGAATCGCTGCATCGTTGCTGGCCGCCACTTCCAGAAAACACTGTGCAGCGCCGAGGCTGCGCGCGCGAGCAAGCCCGTCCTGCAACAGTTTGCGCGCAAGCCCTTGGCGACGCGCGGTCGGGGCCGTGGCCAGTGTCAGAAGCTCCGCCTCATCCGCCGCGACACGAAACAGCGCAAATGCGGCAAGCTGGGTATTATCGCGGCTAGCCAGCACAAAACACCCCGGATCATTCAGAAATACTGCGAAATCAGAAGCATTCCATGCGGGGGGCAAAGTGAAGGATTCGGCATGTAGCCGTGCCATCTCCTCGGGCGTCATGGTAGGATCGTTAAGGGCAGATCAGATGAAGGGGCGGCGTCCGCAGCACGGATATAAAGCGGTGCGGGTCGCGGCTGAGGGGTGCCGAACTTGCGCGCGGCCACGCGTGCGATGGCTTCGGCCAGTGGAAAACACGGCTCTTGCGCAGACAGGTCGGACCCCAGCGCCACCTCAGCCGCGAGAGTGCCGACAACTGCGCCCCCATTGGTGAAGCTCAGATCCGCGCGCTGTATCAGAAAGGGGTCCGCATCGGTGTCGTTGAACGCCTGCACATAGACATCCCCCCGGCGCGCATCCTCAACCACATAGAGCGGGCGCGGCAGCCCTTCGGCGCGGGCCTCGAAAATCGACACGCCAATCGCAGGCAAGCCCAACCCCAAGGCAAGCCCCCGCGCCCCCGAAACCCCGATGCGTATGCCGGTGAAATTGCCCGGGCCCACACCTACCGCCACTGCGTCAAGATCGCGCCACTGCATACCGGCACTGTGCAGCACCTCGTTCAACAACGGGATCAGGCGTTCTGCCTGTCCTTTTGCCATATCTTCGTGCATATGGGCCAGTATCTGGCCCCCCGACAGTAAAGCGGCCGCGCAATGCGCGGCCGATGTGTCGAAGGCCAGAATGCAAGGGTCAGACGGCAACGGGTCGAACCTCGGTCACTTCGGGAATGTAGTGGCGCAGCAGGTTTTCGATACCCATCTTCAGCGTCAGGGTCGATGAGGGACAACCCGCGCAGGCCCCTTTCATGTGCAGATAGACGACGCCACGTTCAAACCCGTGAAACGTGATATCGCCCCCGTCCTGTGCCACAGCGGGGCGCACACGGCTGTCCAGCAATTCCTTGATCTGACCCACGATTTCTGAATCGGGGCCGTCATGTGCGGCGTGGCTGGCCGCAGCTTCGCCGTCCATGACAGCGGCACCCGACTGGAAATGCTCCATGATGGCACCCAGAACCTCGGGCTTGATGTGCTGCCACTCGACACTCTCTGCCTTGGTGACCGTGATGAAATCACTGCCCAGGAAAACACCTGTCACGCCTGATACCTGAAACAGGCGTTGGGCAAGCGGCGATGGGCCAGCCGCCTCGGCATTCGGGAAATCGGCAGTGCCAAGCCCCAACACTTCTTGACCGGGCAGGAATTTCAGTGTGGCCGGGTTGGGGGTGGATTCAGTTTGGATGAACATTATGCGCGCCTCCTGTTCGTTACAGGGGATATGCGCCTTGACCTGTAATCTGTCAAGGCAAGCGCCTTGACACGGCCCGCACTTGACCGCAGCTTTGCGCCCTATCCTACGGAGGGATCATGTATTTCGCATCAGACAACACCTCGGGAATGCCCGAGCGCATCATCGACGCGATTGCGCGCGCGAATGTCGGCTATGAACCGGGATATGGTACCGACCCCCTGATGGCAGAGGTTCGCGCCCAAATCCGCACGCTCTTTGACGCGCCAGAGGCAGAGGTCTTTCTTGTGACCACCGGTTCCGCCGCGAACGCGCTGGCATTGGCCAGTTATTGCCCGCCTTGGGGCGCGGTTTATTGTCATGCGCTGGCCCATATCGAAGTCGATGAATGCGGCGCGCCAGAATTCTACACAGGTGGCGCAAAACTGACGCATGTGGCGGGTGAGAACGGCAAAATGGCCCCGGACGCGCTGCGCGATACGCTGGCGCGCGCGGGACGCGGTGTTGTGCATAATGTGCAGCCCGGCATCCTGAGCCTGACTAACCTGACCGAATGCGGCACGCGCTACGCCCCGGACGAGATTGCCGCATTGTCGGCCATAGCAAAGGCCCAAGGCCTGCCAGTGCATCTGGACGGCGCGCGCTTTGCCAATGCGCTGGTGGCCGAAGGGTGCAGCCCTGCCGAGATGAGCTGGCGCGCAGGCGTAGATGTGCTGTCGCTGGGCGGCACAAAGAATGGGCTTATGGGCGTGGAAGCAGTGGTCATGTTCGACCCTGCACGCGCGTGGGAGTTTCAGTTGCGGCGCAAACGCGGCGGGCATCTGTGGTCAAAGCACCGCTATCTGTCGGCGCAAATTGCCGCTTGGCTGCAAGACGGGTTGTGGCTGGAACTGGCCACGCAAGCCAATTCAATGGCGGCGATGCTGGAGGCCGGCTTGGCAGGACGGGCAGAGCTGTTGTTTCCACGCGGCGGCAATATGCTGTTTGCCCGCTGGCCGCGCGCCACACACCAACAGATGCAGCAGGCAGGTGCGCAGTATTTTCTGTGGCCCGACACCGAAACCCTCGATGGCCCCGACGACGCCCCTGTCAGTGCGCGGATGGTCTGTTCGTGGAACACCACAGACGCGCAGGTGGAGCAGTTCCTTGGGCTGATGGCTGGATAAGCGATCCGCTGGCCTATGTGCCAGCGCCCCCCCCTCACTCAACCGCCACAGCGCTCGCCTGCCCCTCGGGATCAGTGGCAATCTCTTTCTTCGAGATCAGCACATAAAACGTTGGTACAACGATTAGCGTAAATATCGTGCCAACTGTGATGCCCGAGAAAATCACCAGACCCATAGCGAACCGTGCCGCAGACCCCGCACCATCGGCCAGCATCAGGGGCACCACCCCCAGAGCAGTGGCGGCTGTTGTCATCAGGATTGGACGCAGGCGCAGCCGTGCCGATTCAACGATGGCGGCGCTGCGGTCCAGCATCTTTGTGACGCGCAGCTGATTGGCAAACTCGACCAGCAGGATACCGTGTTTGGTAATCAACCCGATCAGCGTAATCAGGCCCACCTGTGTATAGATGTTCAGCGTACCCAGCCCAAGGTTCAGCGGCACAATCACCCCGAAGATCGACAGCGGCACCGACATCAGCACGATGAACGGGTCGCGCAAGCTTTCAAACTGGGCGGCAAGCACCAGATAAATCACCACAATCGCCAGCGCAAAGGCGACAGCGACAGTATTGCCCTCGGCCATTTCCAGCCGCGATTGGCCCTCATAATCAAGGAAGAACCCGTCGGGCATTTCGGCCAGCGCAATCTCTTCCAGCGCGGCCAGCCCGTCACCGGTCGAAGTGCCGATCATCGGCAGTGCGGTCAGCGTGGCAGAGTTAAGCTGGTTGAACTGCTCGATGGCTTGCGGGGCTACCGCGGTCGAAATGTCGGCGACGGCAGATAGCGGGACCAACTCGCCCGAGCGCGCGCGCAAATATATGTCACCCAGCCGTTCGGGGTTGTCGCGGTATTCCTGCGGCACCTGCATGATCACATCATAGCTTTGGCTGTCGCGGTCGAATTGCGCCGTGGCCCCATCGCCCACCAGCAGGCTGAGGGTCTGGCCAATCTGGCTGGCGGGCAGGTTCAATGCGGCCACGCGGTCACGGTCAATCGTGACGACAACCTGCGTTGTGTCAAACGACATAGAATTTTGGACGACAAGAAACCGCCCCGACGCCTCGGCCTGTTGGCGGATACGGTCTGCGACCTCATACACCTCGGACGGATCGCCCGTGGACTGAATCACCAACCCGATGGGCAGCCCGCCGCCCGCGCCCGGCAAGGATGGTGGCGCAAAGACGAAAGCCTGCACACCCGCAATGGGCGCGATGCGCGCTTGCAGGTCTTGTTGTATTTCCGCCTGACTGCGGTCGCGGTCGGCCCAATCCTCGAACGCCCACAGCATGATGCCAGAATTGGTCTGCCCGCCAAACCCCACGATCGAGAAATTGGCGGCCAGTTCCGGCAGGTCGGCAGTGCGTTCGCGCATCTGGCCGACATAATGGCTGGTATAGTCGATGGTGGCGTAAGACGGCGCGTTGATGAAGGAAAACAGCGCGCCCGAATCCTCTTCCGGGGCCAGTTCGGACGAGGTGTTGAGAAACAAAAACCCAGTCAGCCCCGTCAGAGCGACAACCGCCATGACCGTGACCGGCACAAAGCGCAGTGTCCCTTCAAGGCGGCGCACATACCACCCTTCCAACCAGGTGAAGGCCCCGTTCAGCGACCTTTGAAAGCGGTTCTCGCCCCCGCCCGGACGCAGCACCCTTGCTGCCATCATCGGCGAGATGGTCAGCGCCACAACGCCCGAGATAAAGACAGCCCCCGCCAATGCCGCCGCAAATTCACGAAACAGCGCGCCGGTCAGCCCGCCAATGAAGAACAGCGGCAGGAACACGGCAAAAAGTGTGGTAAGCATGGCAATGATCGCCACGGACAGTTCACGCATCGCGGTAAAGGCCGCCTCCATCGGGGCCTGCCCCTCGTCGATATGGCGCTGCACGTTTTCAACCACGATAATCGCATCATCCACCACCAGCCCGATGGCCAGAACCAGCGCCAGAAGTGTCAGCAGATTGATCGAGTAGCCCATCACGAACAGGATAAACAGCGTGCCCACCAACGACAGCGGAATCGCTACAAGCGGCACCGAGACAGATCGGGTCGAGCCCAGAAACAAAAGGATGATCAGGGCCACAATGGCGGTGGCCTGAACGATGGTCAGCAGCACCTCGTTGATAGAGGCCGCGATCTGCTCGGTCGCGTCATACATCAACTCCATCGTCATGCCGTCGGGCAAGCTGGCCTGCAAGGCGGGCAGCTCCTCCAGCACAGCGGCAGACACATCCAGCGGGTTGGAACCGGGGCTGGGGAACACGCCGATAAACGTGCCCGCCTCGCCGTCAAAACTGACCACCATATCGGTTGAGGCCGCCGCCAACTCTACCCGCGCGACATCGCTCAGGCGGACAACTTCGGTGCCTGACCCGGCCACGGGCAGGTTGCCAAACGCCTCGGGCGTTTGCAGGGTCGAGTCCATTGTGATCGCATAGCCGACCAGTTCATTGCGGGTCCGGCCCGGTGCGGCCAGAAAATTGGCGTCATTTATCGCCTGTGTGACTTCGCCTGCTGTCAGCCCCTGCCCCGCCAGTCGCACTGGGTCAATCCAGACGCGCATGGCGTAATTTGCAGCGCCCATGACCTGACTTTCGGCCACACCCTCAATCGTGGACATGCGTGGCACAATCACGCGCTCGATATATTCGGTCACCTGCTCGGATGTCATCGCAGGGTTCTGCACGGCCAGATACATCGTCGCAAAGGTCTGGCCGGTGCCCTTGACGATGCTGGGGTCTTGCGCATCCGATGGCAAGCGGGCGCGCACTTCCTGCACCTTGGACATGACTTCGGTCAGGGCCACATCAGGGTCTTGCCCCAGCCGCATCTGCACTGTCACCACCGAGGCAGAGGGGCGCGACTGGCTGGTGATGTAATCCACCCCTTCCGCCGAGGCGACAGCAGCCGAGATGGGTGCTGTGACAAATCCTTGGATAAGGTCTGCCGATGCGCCGGGATAGACCGTTGTGACAGTAATCACTGTCTCGTCAACTTGTGGATACTGGCGCGTTTGCAGGCCAAAGACACCCATCAAACCGACAAGCATAATCATTATGCCCAGAACGCTGGACCCGACAGGACGTTTGATAAACGGCGCAGACAGGTTCATCGTGTGGCCCCCGGTGCCTGCGTGTCGGACAGCGTTACGGGTGCGCGGTTCGACAGGCGGTTCTGGCCGGAAGACACCACCCGCTCACCCGCCTCCAGCCCCTCGACAACCTCGATCTGTCCATTGTCGCGCCGCCCAAGGCTGACGAAAACCTGACGGGCTTCCAGTGTGTCGGGGTCATCATCGCGTGCGCGCACGGCATAAACAAAATCGCCATACAGGCTGATGGTAATGGCTGTTTGCGGCAGGGTGATAACGCCGTCTTCTTCGGGCAGATCGACGCGCAGGCGGGCAAACTGGCCCGGCGTCAGCGCGCGGTCAGGATTGTCGACACTGCCGCGCACCGCAACCATGCGCGAGCCGGGATCAACGCGCGGATCAACGCCCGTGATCTCGCCTTCAAACTCGCGCGTATCACCATCAATGCGCACATGCAGCCGCTGGCCGATGAACAGCGATGGCAAAGCCTGTTCCGGCAGATTGAAATCAACCCGCATCGTGTCCAGATCCTGCAATGTCGCAACCGTCGTTCCGGGCGAGACATAGGCACCCTGATCCACGCGTGGCAGGCCAATGGTGCCGTTGAAAGGTGCAATCAGGCGACGCTGCGCTATCACCGCCTCGCCGCGCGCGACTTGGGCTGTGGCCGCGTCAAAGGCCGCGCGCGTCTGGTCAAGCCGCGCCTCGCTGGCAACACCACGGCTTTGCAATTCCTGCTCTCTAGCAAGCGTCGCGCGCTCCAGGTTCAACTGGCTGCGCGCGGCGGTCAGATCGGCCTGCTGCACTTCGTCATCAAGTTGCAGCAGCGTCTGCCCGGCCTCGACATCGGCATTGGCCGCGAACGCGATCTCGCGCACGATGCCAGCGGCCTCAACGGTCAGTTCGACGCCTTGGGCCGCGTTCACAGTGCCAATCGCGGACAGCGACGGTTGCCATGTCACCTCTTCGGCCACGACTGTTTCGACAGGCAGCGCCGCGACGGGTCGGTCGGCCAAAAACTGTTCGATCATCTGGTCGCGGAACATGTTGAACCCGACCAACCCGCCGCCGATCAGCATGAGCAGTATGATTGCGATAACAAAGCGCTTTGTCATTCAGGATATCCATCAGGTGGGCTTGTAAAGTTTCGCCGCTCGCTATACCGTCTGGACGGTAAAGTCAACGCATGGAATGAACATGTCACCCGAACGCTTGCCACGCCAACCAACCGAGACGAGACGGCGCATATTGGAAGCGGCAGAAGCGCTCGCGCGGCGGCTTGGTCCGGGGAATATGTCCCTTGATGCTGTCGCCGCCGAAGCCGGTGTTTCAAAAGGCGGATTGCTTTATCACTTCCCGTCAAAAGCCAAACTTCTGGAAGCGCTGGTCGAGCATCATCTGTCGCGCCTTGATGCAGCCTTGCGCGCCGAGGAAGCGACAGGCCGCCCGAACGCTGCGATCAAAGGTTATATGAACCAGTTTCTTGAAGAATGTGCGCGGCACACGCCGCCCTCTTCGGGGCTGATTGCAGCGCTTGCCGAAAACCCGGACCTGTTGAGTCCCGTCCGTGCGCGCGAGCGCGATTTTCTGGATCGGATTCGCGCCGACGCCACGGACCCCGATTTCGCCACAGTCGCCTTTCTTGGCATCCACGCCTTGCGCGCCATGCGGATGCTCGGCACCGAGGTGCTGGACGCGGGCGAAATCGAAGCGATCGTAGGCTGGATGGAAAAGGAAATCGGCACGCGCGGGCAGTAGATGGACCCCCGCACCGCCTGCGCGCGCTGTCCTAGCGCAGCCTGTGGCCGGTCAGTTTGTCAAACAAAAACATCTCATCCGGGTCGACATGAACGCTGATATCTGCACCTGGTCGCTCGACATGATTGCCTTTGGTTTCGATCACCAACTTGGGCTGCCTGTCCCGCGCGCAATGGATGAAGGACACCCCGCCAAGGGCTTCGGTCATTTCCACGCTGTGGGTGTCCCCAGCACCTATTCTAAGGCTTTGCGGGCGAAACCCGGCCACAAGCTCTGACACATGGCCCGGTGGGCGACAGGCAATAACCTCTGGCCCCAATGCAGGCACATGAATACCGCCTTCGGCGGGGTGCGCAGGTAGCAGGTTCATTGCAGGAGAGCCAATAAATCCGGCCACGAACAGATTGTCGGGTTCACGATACAGGTCCAGTGGCGCGCCGACTTGTTCAACTCGGCCGCCCCGCAGCACGACGATCTTGTCAGCCAGCGTCATGGCTTCGACCTGATCGTGCGTGACATAGATCATCGTTGCGCCTATTTCGCGGTGCAGGCGCGCAATCTCGACGCGCATTTCGACGCGCAATTCTGCGTCGAGATTTGACAGCGGCTCGTCAAACAAGAACACTTCCGGTCCGCGCACAATGGCGCGCCCGATGGCCACACGCTGACGTTGTCCGCCGGACAGGGCTTTGGGCTTGCGGTGTAGATAGTCGTCAAGGTGCAGGATGCTGGATGCTTTCGCAACTTTCTCGCGGATTTCAGCCTTGGGGTGGCCATTCATCTTCAGTCCGAACCCCATGTTCTCCGCGACAGACATATGCGGGTAAAGTGCATAGGTCTGAAACACCATCGCCACCCCGCGCTGCGCCGGGTCCAGCCGTGTCACATCACGCGTACCGATCCTGATCTCACCCGCCGAGGTTTCCTCTAACCCCGCAATCATGCGCAGAAGCGTGGACTTGCCACAGCCAGAGGGGCCGACAAAGACACAGAATTCGCCCGGATCAACAGTCAATTCCACCCCGTGAATGACCTGCGTTTCACCGTATTTTTTGACGACATTGCTCAGAGTGACACCGGACATGGATCAGGCCTTTTTGCGGATGGGATGCGCGCCCTCTTCGGGGAAACGCCATGTTTCGGCTTCCTGCGCAATGGTACGGGCGATATCCGATATAACGGGAACAAGGCCCTCCAGCGCATCAAGGCTGGTGCGCGAGGTGGTCGAGGTGACAGACAGCGCCCCCAGAACCCCGCCGCGCGACGACAGGATCGGAAGCGCCACGCAGATGATGCCCGGCTCGTGTTCTTCGGCGTCAAACGCAAACCCGCGCGCACGAATGGTGGCCAGTTCGGCCTGCAACGCGTCCGGTGTGGTCAGGGTGTTGTCGGTGAAGCGGTGCCAGCTTTGTTGTGCAAGCAATGCTGGAATTTGGGCATCTGGAAGATACGCCAGCATTACCTTGCCCACACCTGTGCAATAGGCTGGCCCAACCTTGCCTGCCTGCGAATACATATGCACAGGCTCGCGCGCATTGCGCTTGTCGACATACAGCACTTGCGCATGGTCCAACTGCGCAAGATGGACCGTCTCGCCCACTTCGCTGGACAGCCGGTCCAGATGCGGGCGCGCTATCGGGGCGAGCGAGCTTTGCGCCCATGCGACATGGGCCAGCCGTACCAGACGAATGCCCATTGTGTAGCACCCGCGATCCGCCTCGTAGGCGAGCATTCCTTGGCTGACCAAGGTCTGTAGCAAGCGGTAGAGCGTTGCTTTGGGGTACGGGCTGTGTTCCAGCAGGTCCGAAAACCGCACAGGCCGCCCGAAAGCCGCGACAAGGTCCAGCGCTTCGAGCGCTTTTGCAACCGTGCCATCTGATGAACCAGCGGCCATCCCCCCTCCCACTACGCAGACAAACAAATTCTTGACAAACCGTAACGAGTCGCGCCATGTTTTTCAATATATAAAAACAAGTTCCAAATAATGAAACCTGCAAGGGAGGAAAACATGCAGTTTACATTCAAGGGCGCGCTGGCGGCACTGGCGACAAGCACAATGCTTGTGGGGACGGCACAAGCCGAACTGACCGGCGACCTGCGCATCTTCTTCAATGACCAGAACCCCGCACCCCGCGCCGCGATTGAGGGCATGGTCGAGCGTTTTCAGGAAATGCACCCGGACCTGAACATCGACCTTACCCTGATCGACCGGGAAGCGAACAAAACCCAAATCCGCAACTACCTGACGGCGAATGCGCCCGATGTGAACGGCTGGTATGCGGGCAACCGGATGCGCCCCTATGTCAATGCGGGTCTGTTTGAAGACGTGTCTGATCTATGGGACGGCCCAATGGGCGAGGAACTTGCCTCGACCCGCCCTGCGCTGACGCTGGACGGCAAGCAATGGGGCGTACCCTACACCTATTACCAGTGGGGTATCTATTACCGTCAGGACATCTATGACGAATTGGGCCTGACACCTGCGACCACTTGGGAAGAGGAAAAGGCCAACTGTCAAGCCATCCTCGATTCCGGGCGTAAATGCTACACGATCGGGACCCGCTTTTTATGGACGGCGGGCGGCTGGTTCGACTATCTGAACCTGCGCACGCATGGCTATGATTTCCACATGGCCCTGACCGCAGGCGAGGTGGAATGGACCGATGACCGCGTGCGCGAAACCTTCGCCAAGTGGCGCGAGTTGATCGACATGGGGGCGTTTATCGACGACCACACGGCCTATACATGGCAAGAGGCGCAGCCCTTCATGGTCAATGGTGACGCCGTGTCCTACCTGATGGGCAATTTCGTCGTCGAGCCGATGCGCGACGCAGGCCTGACCGATGACCAACTGGGTTTCTACCAATTCCCGGAAATAACCCCCGGCATTCCGATGGCCGAAGATGCGCCTACAGATACGCTGCACATTCCGGCACAGGCCCAGAACAAGGACAATGCGCGCGCCTTTCTGCAATATGTGGCGAGCGCCGAAAACCAGACCATCGCGAATGAAGTGCTGGGGCAATTGCCGATCAACAGCAATGCCGAAGTGGCCGATGACAAGTTCATTCAGGCAGGCTTCGAGATGCTGTCAAATGCCACAGGCGGGATCGCACAGTTCTTTGACCGCGATGCCGATGCTGAAATGGCCTCGGCGGCAATGCAGGGGTTTCAGGAATTCATGGTCATGCCAGACAGTCTGGATGCAATCCTTGACCGGCTTGAAAGCACCCGGCAGCGCATCGCCGAAGACTGAAAAATAGGCCTCAACATTCGGGGCGGGCATTTGCCGCCCCGATCTTTTTCGAGATAACCGGGATTCCGTGCCAATGACGTCCAGCACAGATCAATCGCGGCGAAGCTGGTGGGCACGCAATCAGGTGCGCGCAGCACCTTGGCTGTTTCTGGCCCCCGGCATCGCCTTTTTCGCGCTCTACGTCATTATCCCCATATTCCAGAGCTTCCATATCAGCGTCTATCGCTGGGACGGGCTGGGCGAGGCGCGCTATGTCGGTATGCAGAATTATGAGCGCCTGTTCGATGATCCGGCCTTCTATACCTCGTTATGGAACAATCTGCGCTGGCTGTTGCTGTATTTGCTGGCCATTCCGGGCGGGCTGTTCATTGCACTTTTCCTGAACCAGCAAGTGCGCGGCATCCGGCTGTATAAATCGCTGTTCTTCTTTCCCTTCGTAATCTCTCAAGTCGTTGTCGGCCTTGTTTTTGCATGGTTCTACAACCCCTCCATCGGGCTGTTCAATCCGCTGATCGGGCTGTTCGGCCTTGGCCCCATGAACATTCTCGGTAACCCGAATACAGTGACATATGGCATCATCGCCGCAGGCCTCTGGCCCCAGATTGCCTATTGCATGATCCTGTATCTGACAGGTCTGAACGCGGTCGATCCCGAACAGGTCGAAGCCGCGCGGCTGGATGGTGCCAAGGGCTGGAAAATGCTGTGGTATGTGATCCTGCCACAATTGCGCCCGGCCACGTTTATTGCTGTGGTCGTCACCGTGATCGGCGCCCTGCGCAGTTTCGACATGATCAGCGTCATGACCAGTGGCGGGCCGTTCGGGTCCAGCCGCGTGCTGGCCTATTACATGTTCGAGGTGTCGCTGTCGGAATATGGCTTCCGCATGGGTTACGGCGCTGCGATTGCGGTCATCCTGTTCCTGATCATGCTGGTCTATATCGCGTTTTTCCTGTGGCGCATGTGGCGCGAAGAAAGGGGCTATTGATGACATGGCGCGATGAAATCAATGCCATCTGTGCGGCCCTGCCCGGTGCCGAGAAATCCGACCCATGGAACGGCGGGCATGACTGCTGGAAGATCGGTGGCAAAATGTTCGCCCTGCACGGGATGGAGCCGGACATCTGTGTGAAATGCCCCGACATCGAGACTGCCGAGTTGTTGCGTGACACCATCAATGCCGAACGCGCACCATATTTCCATCGCTCCTGGGTCCGTCTGCCGAAGGGCACCGACCTGAAAGAGGCGCGCCACCGCATACACCTGTCCTATGGGTTGATCCGCTCTGGCCTGACCAAAAAACTGCAAGCCTGCCTGCCTGAATGGGAGGGGCGCTAAGATGTTCCCCACCCCTGTCGAGAAACGCTCTGCCGCCATTCAGGCCAGCTACAAGGCGCTTTTGCCATTCGCATTGATCCTGTGGTTGCTGCCGCTGCTGATGGTCGCGCTGTTCTCCATCAAGCCTGACAGCGATTTCACACAAGGCAATCTTTGGGGCTGGCCCTCCAGTTTCGCAGGGTTCGAGAATTACGCCCGCGTCTTCACCGACAGCGCCATGCCGCGCTATCTGCTGAATTCGGTTTTCATCACGGTGCCGACAGTTATCGGGGCAGTTGCGCTGTCTTGCATGACGGGCTTTGCGCTGGGCGTTTACCGGTTTCGCGGCAATATCTGGATTTTCTTCATGTTTGTCGCGGGCAATTTTGTACCTTTTCAGATCCTCATGGTGCCGGTGCGCGACCTGACATTAAGCATGGGTTTATATGACACCCGTTTGGGGTTGGTGCTGTTTCATATCGCGTTTCAGACTGGGTTTTGCACATTGTTCATGCGCAATTTCATCCGCGCCCTGCCCCGCGAACTGATCGAGGCTGCGCGCGTCGAGGGCGTGTCAGAAATACGCATCTTCTGGTATGTGGTGTTGCCGCTGATGCGCCCTGCCATTGCCGCACTTTCGGTGCTGATCTTCACCTTCATCTGGAACGACTATTTCTGGGCAATCGTGCTGACCCAAGGGGTGGAAACCCAGCCCGTAACCGCAGGGATCACCGCCTTCAACAGCCAGTTTCGCGCCGCCTATCACATGATGAGCGCAGGCAGCATCATCGCCGCATTGCCCCCTGTGATGATGTTCTTTCTGATGCAAAAGCACTTCATCGCAGGCCTGACCCTCGGAGCCGTCAAATGACCAAAATCGCGTTTATCGGGGCCGGATCGACCGTCTTCATGAAAAACCTGATCGGCGATGCCTTGCTGCGCCCTGCGCTGGCCGATGCCCATATCGCGCTGATGGATATCGACAGCGCCCGACTGGAAGAAAGTGCCCTTGTCGCGCGCAAACTGGTCGCCTCGCTTGGGACAGGCGCGCGCGTCAGCACGACCACTGACCGCCGCGCCGCGCTGGAGGGTGCGGATTTCGTGATCGTCGCGTTCCAGATCGGCGGCTATCAACCTTGCACTGTTACAGATTTCGAAATCCCAAAGGCATACGGGCTGCGCCAGACCATTGCCGACACATTGGGTGTGGGCGGGATCATGCGGGGCCTGCGCACTGTGCCACATCTATGGGCCATAGCCCAAGACATGCGTGCGCTCTGCCCCGATGCGCTGATGCTCAACTACGTCAACCCGATGGCCATCAACACATGGGCGCTCACCGCCCGCTACCCGGACATAAAGCAAGTGGGCCTGTGCCACTCGGTACAAGGCACAGCGTTCGAGTTGGCGCGCGATCTGGGGCTGGATGTGGCCGATCTGCGCTACCGTGCTGCGGGCATCAACCACATGGCCTTCTACCTATCACTGGAGGTGCGTGATGGCACCGGCTGGCGCGACCTGTATCCGGCCTTGCGCGACGGCTACCGCGCAGGCCGAATCCCGCTGGAAAGCCACTGGAACCCGCGTTGCCCCAATCTGGTGCGCTACGAGGTGATGGCGCATTTCGATTACTTCGTCACCGAATCCTCTGAACATTTCGCCGAATATGTGCCGTGGTTCATCAAATCCCACCGCCCCGACCTGATCGAACAATTCCGCATCCCGCTTGATGAATACCCCAAGCGCTGCGAGGAACAGATCACTGCATGGGCCACACAGGCGCAGGCGCTGAAATCGGCAGACCGGATCGAACACAGCCCCTCGAACGAATATGCGGCCACCATCATGGACAGCATCGCAACTGGCACGCCCTCGGTCATCTACGGCAATGTGGCCAACCACGCCTATATCCCGCAATTGCCCCAAGGAGCCGCCGTCGAAGTGCCCATCTTGGTGGATGCCAATGGCCTGCACCCCACATCTGTCAAGGATCTGCCCCCGCATCTGGTGGCCCTCATGCGCACCAATCTGAATGTGCAGGAATTGACGGTGCAGGCACTTCTGACCGAAAACCGCGCCCACATATACCACGCTGCGATGCTCGACCCCCATACGGCGGCCGAGTTGGACCTGCGCCAGATCCGGGCGCTTGTCGATGATCTGCTAGCCGCCCATGGCGACTGGATGCCCGACTGGTGCCGCTCCGAATATGCTGCCTGATCATTTTCTTGCCAGAAATACTCAAATCCAGCCTATGCCACAGGGACGACGCTGCAACATGAAGACACCCCGCCGATCAACCGCACGGGCTGGCAACCTGATCCGCCACATTATACACGCGGCGATGCGCACCTATGTATCATTTCCGTCCTGCACGCCGACACCGGCACCGATCAGGGTGTTCTTGTCAGCAAGAAGGCCCGCACCGTGACAAAAGAGAGCCAGCAATGACCCTGCCCATCTATCCCGACCTTCACGACACTTCCGTGTTTATCACCGGCGGTGGCTCTGGCATTGGCGCGGGCCTGACTGAAGCGTTTTTGCGTCAGGGCGCGAAGGTCGCCTTCGTGCAGCGCTCGGATGCGTCTGACTTTTGTGGTGCGATGGCGCAGTCCACGGGCAACCGCCCCCTGTTCATTGCCGGTGACATCACCGACCCGGACGCAGTGCGTGCTGCCATTGAACAGGCCGCCGTGGCGCATGGGCCTGTTCAGGTATTGGTTAATAATGCCGCCAATGACCAGCGCCATACCTTGGCCGAGGTGACGCCGGATTTCATGGATTGGGCGCTGGCGATCAATTTCAAGTCTTATGTCTTTACCGCGCAGGCCGTGATCCCTGCGATGCAGGAAATGGGGGGCGGGGCGATCATCAACATCACCTCGATCAGCTATATGATGGGCAATGCGGGCTATCCGATCTATACAGCGGCCAATTCCGCACTCAATGGCCTGACCCGCAGCCTTGCGCGCGAATTCGGCCCCGACCGCATCCGCGTTAACGCCCTTGCCCCCGGCTGGGTTATGACGTCAAAACAGTTGGAGCAGTGGGTCACGCCCGACGCGTTAGCCGAACATCTCAAGCGCCAATGCCTGCCCGATACTCTGAACCCCGAAGACATTGCAGGCGGTGTGCTGTTTCTGGCGTCCAACACCAGCCGCGCCATGACCGGACAGGCGCTGGTGATTGACGGCGGTGTGGTGGTGACAGGATGAGCGCGCTGGACTGGATCGCCGCCGATTGGGGCACATCGCATCTGCGGGTCTGGGGGCTGGCGGGGGAACATGTGGTCCAGAAAGCGCAGTCAGACCAAGGCATGGCGCAACTTGGCCGCGACGGGTTTGAAGCCGCCCTTCTGGAGTTGGTGGGCGACTGGCTGCCCACCGGGCAAATCACACCCGTCATCGCCTGCGGGATGGCAGGCTCGCGTCAGGGCTGGGTCGAGGCACCTTATCGGTCTGTCCCCTGCACGCCCTTGGGCGCAACATTAACCCCTGCCCCTACCCGCGAATTGCGCTTGTCCGTGCATGTGGTGCCCGGCCTGAAGCAGGTCAAACCCGCCGATGTGATCCGCGGAGAAGAGACCCAGATCGCAGGGTATCTTGTACGCAATCCCGGATGGGACGGGGTGATCTGCCTGCCTGGCACCCACAGCAAATGGGTGCATATCAGTGCGGGCGAAGTGGTCAGTTTTCAAACCTTCCTGACCGGCGAGATGTTCGCGCTGCTGTCGCAGCAATCGGTGCTGCGCCATTCAGTTGCGGGCTGGGATAGCGCAGGTTTCGCTGACGGTGTCGCGCAAGGAATGGAACGACCAGAGCGGCTGATGGCGCGGTTGTTTTCCATTCGTGCCGAGGGGCTGCTGAACGGGCTGGACCCCGCCCTCGCCCGCGCGCGGCTGTCCGGTCTGCTGATCGGCGCGGAACTGGCTGCCGCCAAACCCTATTGGCTGGGCCAGCGCGTAGCGATCATCGGCGCGGACGGGTTGGCAAAAGCCTATGCGACCGCGCTGGCCGGGCTGTCCGTGCCTGTCAGCATGCATGATGCAACCGAGATGACGATTGCGGGCCTCAATGAGGCCCGCGCCCATCTGCCCCCATCGGAGCGGCCATGCGTGAACTGATCGCCATTCTACGCGGCATTACCCCGCCCGAGGCTGTGCGCGTCACACAGGCCTTGCTTGACGCCGGTATCACAAGAATCGAGGTGCCGCTGAACTCGCCCGATCCGCTGGACAGCATCAGCGCCATGGTGGCCACCTTTGGCGATCGGGCACAGATCGGCGCGGGCACAGTGCTTGATGAGGCGCAAGTGGCGCAGGTGGCAGCCACTGGCGCGCGGCTGATCGTCTCGCCCGATTGCAACCCTACGGTTATCGCGGCCACACGCGCCGCCGGAATGCTCAGCTATCCCGGTGTGTTCACCCCGACCGAAGCCTTTGCCGGGGTCCGCGCAGGTGCGACCGGGCTGAAGCTGTTTCCCGCCTTCAAGCTTGGCGCAGATGGGTTGGCAGCCCTGCGCGCGGTTTTGCCCCGCGATTGCGCCGTCTATGCCGTAGGCGGTGTCGGACCAGATGACTTTGGCACATGGCTGCGGGCGGGCGCGACCGGCTTCGGGCTTGGCAGCGCGCTTTATGCGCCGGGAATGTCCGCCAGCGAGGTGGGTGCGCGCGCGCGCGACATCGTCACTGCTTGGGACGCATGCCAATGACGCCCCTGAATGACATACGGTGCGATCTGGGCGAAGGCGCGTTCTGGCACCCCGCGCGGGCAGAGTTTTTCTGGTTCGACATTACCGGGCAACACCTGCATTCGCTGGCCCGAAGCTGGGACTTTGATGAAATGGTGTCGGCGATGGGCTGGGTGGACAAGACCCGCGTGGTGATCGCGGCCCAAACGCGGCTAATGGTGTTTGACCTGCACAGCGGCACCTCCCGCACTCTGTGCGCGCTGGAGGCCGACAATGCGGCCACACGCTCGAATGATGGCCGCACCGATCCGCAGGGCGGTTTCTGGATCGGCAAGATGGGCAAACGCGCTGAGGCGGGTGCCGGCGCAATCTGGCGGTGGCACAAGGGGGAGTTGCGCAGGCTGTTCGCTGGCCTGACCATCCCCAACGCAATCTGCTTTGCGCCTGACAGGCAAAGCGCCTGCTTCACCGACACAATGACGCGGCGCATCATGCGCGTGGCGCTGGACGCAGAAGGGTGGCCAAAAGGCGCTCCCGAATGCTGGCTGGACCTGAGCGCCGAACGCTTGAACCCCGATGGCGCGGTTTTCGATGCGGCAGGGAATTTCTGGGTGGCGCAATGGGGTGCGGGCCGCGTGGCGGCCTACGCGCCCAGTGGGCAGTTCTTGCAAGCGGTCGAACTTCCAGCCCCGCATACATCTTGCCCTGCCTTTGGGGGCGATGATCTGCGGCAGTTATATTGCACCACGGCGCGGCAAGGCCGCCAGAACCCCCACAGCCTTGATGGCGCGGCATTCGTGACGCCTGTGCCCGTACAAGGTCTGCGCGAATATCAATTTCAACTTGATGATGCCTGACGCAGTCCCTTCACCCCGGAGTTCTGTCATGAAACCAGCCCTAGGCGTTTGCTACTATCCCGAACACTGGCCCGAAGACATCTGGCCACAGGATGCACGCCGGATGGTCGAGGCGGGGCTGACATGGGTGCGGATCGGGGAATTTGCATGGTCGCGGCTGGAACCCGCGCCGGGACACTATGAATTTGGTTGGCTGGACCGCGCCATCGCGGTCTTGGGAAAAGCAGGGCTGCGCGTGGTGCTGGGCACGCCCACGGCCACGCCGCCGCGCTGGATGATCGCGCGCCATCCCGATATGCTGGCTGTCGATGCGCAGGGACGCCTGCGCAAATTCGGATCACGCCGCCACTATTGCTTCAGTCATCGCGGCTATCTGGAAGACTGTAAGCGGATCGTCACCCTTCTGGCCGAACGCTATGGTCGCAACCCCCATGTCGCGGCATGGCAGACAGACAACGAGTATGGCTGCCACGACACAACCCTTAGCTATTCTGACGCGGCGCGCGGGGCCTTCCGCGACTGGTTGGGGCAGAAATACCAAAGCCCCGACATGTTGAACCGGGCATGGGGCAATGTCTTTTGGTCGATGGCGTATCGCAGCTTTGACGAAATCGACTTGCCCAACCTGACAGTCACGGAACCAAACCCCGCCCATGTGATGGATTTTCGCCGCTTCGCATCGGATCAGGTGGTCGCCTTTAACCGCGCGCAAGTGGATATCCTGCGCCGCAACACAGACGCGCCGATTGCGCATAACTATATGGGCCGTGTCACGGAGTTTGATCATTTCAAACTTGGCGCTGATCTGGATATCGCAAGCTGGGACAGCTACCCGATCGGGTTTCTGTCAGATCGGCTGGAAGCCAGCGCAGCACATAAAGCCGCGTTCCTGCGGCAGGGTGATCCTGATTTTCAGGCGTTCCATCATGACCTTTATCGGGCAGCCGGTCGTGGCCGCTGGTGGGTTATGGAACAGCAACCCGGCCCGGTGAACTGGGCACCCTATAACCCCGCACCCCTGCCCGGCATGGTGCGCCTTTGGACATGGGAAGCGTTTGCCCATGGGGCAGAGGCCGTGTGCTATTTCCGCTGGCGTCAGGCCCCCTTTGCACAAGAGCAGATGCATGCAGGCCTGTTGCGCCCCGACAGCGCCGACGCGCCCGGATTGAATGAGGCGCGCGAAACCGCACATGAGTTGACCAAGCTCCCCGATATCGGCTGCCGCGACGGCGATGTTGCACTGGTTTTTGATTATGAGAGCGCATGGGCATGGGATGCGCAGCCACAGGGCGCGGATTTCGACTACTTCAGGCTGGTTTTCGCATGGTATCGCGCGTTGCGGCGGCTGGGACTTAATGTTGACATCCTGCCACCCGATACGGGTGACCTTTCGCGCTGGAAGCTGGTCTTGGCACCGGGTTTGTTCACGTTGTCACCTGATTTACGCGCCGCAGTGTCCAGTTGTCCGGGGACGGTCCTGTTCGGGCCCCGCGCCAACTCCAAGACTGGCGATTTCACTATTCCCGACCCATTGCCCCCCGGATTGCCGGGGCTGGATGCGCGGGTAACGCGGGTAGAAAGCTTGCCGCCGGGGGTGATTATGGACTTGGAGGGCGGCGGCGGGTTCGTGCATTGGGTGGAAGATGTGGAAGGCACAGCGCCCGTCATGCTGCGCCGCGCAGATGGACAGGCGGCACTGGTTGGCAATGGTCCTGTCGCTTATCTGGCCGGATGGCCGCAGGAGGACACGCTGCACGCAATATTGTACAACCTGTGCAACACGCACCGGATCGAGACGCTGGATTTACCCGATGCGCTGCGCAAGCGCGACACGGACACGCTGCGTTTTTGGTTCAATCACGGGGCACATCCGATAGTCTGGAACGGGCAGGAAATCCCTGCTGCCGGTGTGGTCTGGAAGGTGCGCGCTGAGCGCTAGCTATAAGAACGTGTGGGCATCTCGATTGCGGTTGGCCGCGCTCTAGCCCATCTCAGCCAGAAAATCGCGCCCGCGCGCGTCTTCCACTTCGATCACCCACAGGTCTGGATCAAAGCTGCGCTGGCGGGCAATGGCGGCGTCGACATCGCGCTCGGCCCCCTCCACCAGAACTTGCCAGACGCGGGTATCCGCCTCCAGATTGAAGCCGCGCGTGTAGGCGCGCGCCCATCCGTTCATAAGTGCAAGCTTCACCAGCACGGCACCCGCCGTGTCATCACCGCGCGTGATGACATAGGCCGCGATCCCTTCGAGTTGCAGCCGCCGCAGATAGGCCGACACCCAGATGCCCGATGCCAGCCGTGCGGTCATGTGTTCCCGTCGCGGAATTCCAGTCCCATCTCGGAATAGCGCTCTGCCTCTTCCAGCCAGTTTTCACGGACTTTCACTTGCAGGAACAGATGCACGGGGCGGCCCAGAAATTCGGCAATCTCGACCCGCGCGGCCTGTGAGATGGACTTGATCGTCTCGCCCTTGTTGCCCAGAACAATCCCCTTATGGCCGTCGCGCACCACATAGATCAACTGGTCAATCCGCACAGAGCCATCCTTGCGTTCCTGCCAGTGCTCCGTCTCAACGGTGATCTGATAGGGCAGCTCTTCGTGCAGGCGCAAGGTCAGTTTCTCGCGCGTCATTTCTGCCGCGATCATGCGCATGGGCAGATCGGCGATCTGGTCTTCGGGGTAGAGCCACGGCCCTTCGGGCAACTGTTCGGCCAGCCAGCCGCGCAGCGTATCCACGCCATGCCCTTTTTCAGCCGAGATCATGAAAGTCTGCGAAAAGGGATAGGCCGCGTTCAGTTTCTCCGACAGCGCCAGCAGCACCTCGGCCTTGACGCGGTCGATCTTGTTGATGGCCAGCGCCACAGTCCGGCCCGCGCTGACACGGTCTTTCAGCGCATCAATGATGGCCTGCGTGCCTTCGGTCAGGCCGCGATGCGCCTCGACCAGCAGCACCACGATATCGGCATCGGCGGCGCCCCCCCACGCGGCGGCAACCATCGCGCGGTCCAGACGGCGGCGCGGACGAAACAAACCGGGCGTGTCGACAAAAACAATCTGCGCGGCCCCTTCAATCGCAACGCCGCGAATACGGGTGCGGGTGGTTTGCACCTTGTGGGTCACGATGCTGACTTTGGCCCCGACCATGCGGTTGGTCAGGGTCGATTTGCCAGCATTGGGTTCGCCGATGAGGGCGACAAAGCCCGCGCGGGTCGGGGTGTCAGTCATGTGTCGGCCTCCAGCCGTTGAAGTAGAGCGCGCGCGGCCATTTGCTCGGCCTGCCGCTTGGACCCGGCGACAGCTTGTGCGGCCTCGCCACTGTCAAGCTGCGCCTGAATTGTGAATTCCGGTGCATGGTCCGGACCTGCGCGCAGGATTTCAAGATAGGTGGGCGGGGCCTGGCCGCGCGCCTGCGCCCATTCTTGTAGCATGGTTTTGGCATCGCGGGCATCTGCATCGACACCGCTCAGGCGCGTTGACCAGTGGCGCAGGACAACAGCGCGCGCCGCCTCGAACCCGGCATCCAGATAGACCGCCGCAATCACTGCCTCAATTGCGTCGGCCAGCACGGCATCCTTGCGCCGCCCGCCAGACAGCATTTCTGAGCGCCCCAGCTTCAGCGCAGCACCCAGATCAATCGCGCGTGCAATTTCGGCGCAGGCTTCTTTGCGCACCAGCGCGTTGAAACGTGGTGCAAGCTGGCCTTCGGTCGCGGCTGTGTCGGCCTGCAGCAAAGCCTCGGCCATAACAAGGCCCAGAACCCTGTCGCCCAGAAATTCCAGCCGCTGGTTGTCAGGGCGCGAGGGTGAAGAAATCGACGGGTGTGTCAGCGCCCGCACCAACAATTCCGGGCGGGAAAACTCATGTCCCAACCGGGCAGCAAAGGCAGTCAGGTCAGCCGACAGTTTCACTGCAACCTCGTGAACAGCCGGTCACTGCGCCATGTCCAGACAAAGAACAGCGAGCGCCCCTCGGCAGAGAAGACGACATGGCGTGCGCGCCCGATCAGGTGGTCGAACGGCACCATACCGACACCGCCAACCTGACGCGGCATACGGCTGTCGAGCGAGTTGTCGCGGTTGTCGCCCATGAAGAAATAATGCCCGTCCGGGACAGTAAAGACGGGGGTGTTGTCACCCGGACTGCCATCAGAAATATTCAAGACGGGATAGCTGACACCATTGGGCAATGTCTCGGTCATGCGTGATTTGCGGCATTCACCGCCCTGCCCCACCGGTGCATTCTCGCAGCGCGGAAATTGCCCGGCACTGCCCTGGCGCTCATAAACCTCGACAAACTCGCCTGCGGGTTCCTGCGGCACGGCTTCATCATTCAGCCATAGCTGACCATCGCGCATTTGCACGCGGTCGCCGGGCACGCCGATCAGGCGCTTGATGTAATCGGCGCCGGTGCCGGGATGGCGAAACACGACAATGTCGCCACGCTCTGGCTCGGTGCCAAAAATTCGTCCGTCAAACGGGCACATTGCGAACGGGCATGAGAAGCGCGAATACCCATAGGCCATCTTGTTAACAAACAGGAAATCCCCGATCAGCAGCGTTTCTTTCATTGAGCCGGAGGGAATCCAGAACGGTTGAAAGAACAATGTCCGGAACAAGCCCGCAATCAAGAGCGCGTAGATAATCGTCTTGATATTTTCCCAAAGCCCGTCTTTCTTGCCATCCATCGTCGTCATGCGTTCTGATCCATTTCGGCTGCCTGTCGCGGGCTTCATGGGCGGGGCCGCGGGCGGAGTCAAGCAAGACCACGTGGCACGCGCGGTTGTGACGTTGCAAAAATGGGGTTTTCAAGCCTCGCATCGCTGCCTATAGTCGCACCATGATTATTTGCGCTCAAACAGCCAGCTTGCGCTTTGCGCAGCCGTCCAGTGGCCTGCTACTTCTTAGCAGCCTCTGAGCGTGTCCCTTGCGGGCGCGCCGCTCAGAGGTGACCAGCGCCCCGAAATGCAAGACGACATATTCAGACATCCTTGACAGGAACATCCTATGACCATGACCCCAGCTGAGCAGGACCGCGTCCTGATCTTTGACACAACCCTGCGTGATGGCGAACAAAGCCCCGGCGCGACCATGTCCCATTCCGAGAAGCTGGAAATCGCGGCTCTTCTGGATGAGATGGGTGTGGATATCATCGAGGCGGGGTTTCCCATCGCCTCGGAAGGGGATTTCAACGCGGTATCGGAAATTGCACGCAATGCCAAAAACTCGGTCATTTGCGGGCTGTCACGTGCCAACCTGACCGATATCGACCGCTGCTGGGAGGCTGTGAAACATGCCCCCCGCGCACGCATTCATACGTTTATCGGCACCTCGCCGCTGCACCGAGAGATTACCGCGCTGGATATGGATGGCATGGTTGCGCGCATTCATGACACTGTCACCCACGCCCGCAATCTGTGCGACGATGTGCAATGGTCGCCCATGGACGCAACCCGCACCGAGCATGACTATCTCTGCCGCGTTGTGGAAACCGCGATCAAGGCAGGGGCCACCACTGTCAATATTCCCGACACGGTGGGCTATACCTACCCACGCGAAAGCGCCGATCTGATCGCTATGCTGCTGGAGCGCGTGCCCGGCGCAGACACAATCACCTTTGCCACGCATTGCCACAATGACCTTGGCATGGCGACCGCCAATGCGTTGGCGGCGGTGGAAGCAGGCGCGCGCCAGATTGAGTGCACGATCAATGGTCTGGGCGAACGCGCGGGCAACACTGCGCTGGAAGAAGTGGTCATGGCGCTGCGCGTGCGCAACGACATTCTGCCCTACGCGACGCGAATCGACACCACCAAGATCATGGGCATTTCGCGAATGGTCGCGGCGGTGTCAGGCTTTCCTGTGCAGTATAACAAGGCCGTCGTGGGCAAAAACGCCTTCGCGCATGAATCCGGCATCCATCAGGACGGAATGCTGAAGAACAAGGAAACCTTCGAGATCATGCGCCCCGAAGATATCGGGCTGGCGGCCACCAATCTGGTGATGGGCAAACATTCGGGCCGCGCGGCATTGCGCTCGAAGCTGTCGGATCTGGGCTACGAGTTGGGTGATAACCAACTCAAGGATGTGTTTGTGCGTTTCAAGGCGTTGGCGGACCGCAAGAAGGAAGTCTATGATGACGACCTGATTGCATTGATGGCCGAAGCCAGCCTGAGTGACGAGGACGCCTATCTGCAACTGCGCAAACTGCGCGTGATCTGCGGCACCGACGGCCCGCAAGAGGCTGAAATGACGCTGAGTATCGGCGGAGTGGAGCAGTTTGTCGACGCCACTGGCGACGGCCCTGTCGATGCGACATTCAATGCCGTCAAGATGCTGTTCCCGCATGAGGCGCGGCTGGAACTGTACCAGGTGCATGCTGTGACCGAAGGCACAGATGCGCAAGCCACGGTCAGTGTACGGCTGATGCAGGATGGCATTGTGTATTCGGGACAATCTTCGGATACCGATACAGTGGTTGCTTCGGCCAAGGCCTATGTCAACGCGCTCAACCGTCTGGTGATGCACCGCCATCGCGGCAACCTGTCTGAACTGATGACCAGCGCAGGCTGACCACCGCAATGGCAGGCGGCCCCGGATATGATGCCGGGGCCGCCTGCCCGTGGACGAAAGTCGCGCCCAAACACGCGGGGCGCATTGGCAAAAATCACTTTTGGCAGGTGACTTGTCACCCCTACAACCCACCATTCACGCCTCTGTGCGGTTATACCGGCCAATTCCCGCCAATCTCTGGACGCCCCCCCCTTTACCGCATGCCGTGCCGCACCCTATAAGGCCCCAACCGGCTTGCATGATAATGTAGGTCCGACTCAGCATGAACGACGGGATATCCGCATGAAATTCTTCCCCAGTCTGTTCTCGTCAGACATGGCGATTGATCTTGGTACGGCGAATACGCTGGTCTATGTAAAAGGACGCGGGATCATATTGAACGAGCCCTCGGTGGTGGCCTATCATTCCAAAGACGGGCGCAAGGCCGTGTTGGCTGTGGGCGAAGACGCGAAATTGATGCTGGGCAGAACCCCCGGCAGCATTGAGGCGATCCGCCCGATGCGCGACGGCGTGATTGCCGATTTCGATGTCGCTGAAGAAATGATCAAGCATTTCATCCGCAAAGTGCATCGCAACACTGTGTTTTCAAAGCCAAAAGTTATTGTTTGCGTCCCTTACGGTGCGACCCCAGTTGAAAAGCGCGCGATCCGGCAATCTGTGTTGTCGGCAGGTGCGCGGCGTGCGGGGCTGATTTCCGAACCCATTGCAGCGGCAATCGGTGCCGGTATGCCCATCACTGACCCCACCGGCTCTATGGTAGTGGATATTGGTGGCGGCACCACGGAAGTGGCGGTGCTGTCCTTGGGTGATATCGTCTATGCCCGCTCGGTGCGGGTGGGTGGCGACCGCATGGACGAGGCGATTGTCAGCTTTTTGCGCCGCAACCAGAACCTGCTGATCGGCGAATCAACCGCCGAGAAGATCAAATGCGCCATTGGCACGGCACGTATGCCCGATGACGGGCGCGGCAAATCCATGCTGGTGCGCGGGCGTGACCTGCTGAACGGTGTGCCAAAAGAAGCCGAGATCACACAGGCGCAAGTCGCTGAGGCCCTGTCCGAAACCGTGACCACAATCTGCGAGGCCGTGATGATCGCGCTGGAAACAACGCCGCCCGATCTGGCCGCCGATATCGTGGACCGCGGTGTCATGCTGACAGGCGGCGGCGCATTGCTGGGCGAGCTGGATCTGGCGCTGCGCGAGCAGACAGGCCTGTCCATTTCGGTTGCAGATGAGGCGCTGAATTGCGTCGCCATCGGCACTGGCAAGGCGCTTGAATATGAAAAACAGCTTCGTCACGCCATTGATTATGACAGCTGACGAGGCGCGTCACAGGGTGTAGCGCGTGGCAGAAGATCGCAGACAGGATCAGGATTTTATCCGCCCGGTTCGGCGCATCCTGATCGGGTTGCTGGCGACGTTGATGCTGCTGATCTTTGTCGTGTGGCGCATTGACAGTCCGCGGGTTGAGCAGTTCCGCATGGCCGTCATTGACCGTGTCGTCCCGTCATTTGACTGGGCAATGCGCCCTGTTGCGCGCGGCGTGGCACTGGCCGAAAATTTCCGCTCCTATGCCCGGATCATCGAGCAAAATCAGGAATTGCGGCGCGAATTGCAACAAATGCGCGCATGGCGCGAGGCGGCGCTGCAACTGGAGCAACGCAACGCACAATTGCTGGACCTCAATCAGGTGCGACTTGACCCGCAATTGACGCATGTGACAGGCGTTGTCATGGCTGATAGCGGCTCTCCCTTCCGTAAATCTGTGTTGCTGAATGTCGGCGCGCGCGATGGCGTGCGGGACGGCTGGGCGGTGATGGACGGTCTTGGGCTGGCGGGGCGCATTGCGGGTGTCGGGCAACGCACGTCGCGGGTTGTGTTGCTGACAGATACGGCCAGCGCTGTTCCGGTGGTTATCCAGCCCTCTGGCCAACGCGCGATGCTGATTGGCGACAACTCGGCCTTTCCAATCCTGGAATTCATCGAATCCCCCGACGACCTGCGCCCCGGCGATAGGGTAATCAGTTCCGATGATGGGGGGGTTTTTCCTGCGGGCATCCTTGTGGGTGAAGTGGTGGCAACAAGTGATCGCAGATTGCGGGTCCGTATTTCTGCGGATTTCGGACGACTGGAATTTCTGCGCGTTCTGCGCTCGCGGCCGATGGAGCGGATTGTCGACACAGGCGATCTTATCGCGCCCGACCAACTGGAATTAAATCCCTTGGAACTTGAAGAGCCAGCCGCACTGCCCCCCCCCCTGCAAAGCGATGCCGGCGATGGTTGAACGGCGCCAGACCCAGCGGCTACTATATGTGTCCTTGTTTCTGGGACTTGCCGCGCTGATGACATTCTACCGGCTGTTGCCCTTGGGCAGTTACGGCATTTCGCATGACCTGGCCGGGCAGGATGCGCTTCCCGGATCAAGCATCGGCTTCACCCTTGGAAGCCTGCCCGCGCCCGATTTCCTGTTATGTCTGACGCTTGCTTGGGTGGTCAGACGCCCCGACATGCTGCCTGCGCCGATCATCGTCGGATATTTCTTTATTGAGGATATTCTTTTGTTGCGCCCGCCGGGGCTGTGGGCGCTGATTGTCCTGCTGGGAAGCGAATACCTGCGCACCAGAACCGAGCAATTGCGCGGCTACGGGTTCTGGCTGGAATTTCTGTTTGTGATCGGGCTGATGCTGGCAATGTTTTTGACCAACCGCGCAATGCTCGCGATTGTGATGATGCCACAAGCCCCACTTGGCTTGAGCTTTGTGCAGTTTCTGGGCACGGTGGCGGCCTACCCTGTTGTGGTCGCAGTGTCGCATTTCATTTTCGGGCTGCGCAAACCAGCAACAGGCGAAGTAGATTCTTTGGGGCAGAGATTGTGAAACGCTCGGAACGCGAACAGGACTTAAGCAGGCGTGTCATCAGTCGCCGTGGGCTGCTTTTGGGGGGCTTGCAAGTCGGGGTGGCGGGCACGCTGTTCTGGCGTTTGCGGGACATGCAGCTAAACCAGTCAGAGCAATATCACCTGCTGGCTGAAGAGAACCGCATCAACCTGCGCCTGCTGCCGCCTACGCGCGGTCTGATTGTGGATCGCAATGGGGTGATGCTGGCCGGGAATGAACAGAATTACCGCGTTGTCATCAAGCGCGATGACGCAGGCGATATTGATCTTGTGCTGGCCCGACTTGCCCGCCTGATTCCGCTAAGCGAAGAAGACATTGAACGCGCGCGCCGCGACATGTTGCGCAACCGGCCCTTCGTGCCGGTCACTGTGGCAGAGCGGCTGAGTTGGGAAGAAATTAGCCGCGTTGCCTCGAACGCGCCGGCCTTGCCCGGTGTCACACCAGAAATGGGCCTGTCGCGCAACTATCCGCTGCGCGAAGACACGGCGCATGTGGTGGGGTATGTCGGCCCTGTTTCAGAACGCGACCTTGAAGCACTCGAAGCCCCTGATCCTGTTTTGATGATCCCGCGGTTTCAGATCGGCAAAAGCGGGGTCGAGCGGATGGCCGAAGACCGGCTGCGCGGGCGCGCGGGCTCGCAACGCGTGGAAGTAAACTCAGTCGGCCGCGTCATGCGCGAGTTGGACAGGGTTGAGGGCACGCCGGGCGGAAATGTGCATCTGACGCTGGATGCGCGCCTGCAAAACTATGCTCTGGAGCGGTTGCACGGGCAAAGTGCGGCAGCGGTCGTTATGGATATTGAAAGCGGCGATATTCTGGCGCTTGCCTCTGGCCCCAGCTTTGACCCTAATCTGTTCGTACGCGGAATCTCCACCACCGATTTTCGCGGGTTGCTGGACAATGAATACCGACCCTTAGTCAACAAGACGGTGCAGGGCATGTATCCGCCCGGTTCAACCTTCAAGATGGTCACGGCACTGGCCGCGCTGGACGCAGGCGTCACCGATGGGCAGGAGCGCGTGTTCTGCCCCGGCCATATGGATGTGTCGGGCAATCGTTTCCATTGCTGGAAACGTGGCGGGCATGGCCGCGTGAACCTTGTCTCGGCGCTGTCGGAAAGCTGCGATGTCTACATGTATGAAATGGCGCAACGGTGCGGCATCGACAAGATCAACGAGATGTCGACGCGGCTTGGTCTGGGCATTCGCTATGATCTGCCCATCACATCCGTGGCAGGCGGGCTGAACCCCACGCGCGAATGGAAACGCAACAATCGCAATTCCGAATGGCGCATCGGGGACACGGTCAATGCCTCGATCGGGCAGGGTTTTGTGCTGACAACGCCGTTGCAGCTTGCTGTCATGACTGCACGTCTGGCGTCGAACAAAGCCATTCTGCCCCGGTTGATGCGCGACCCCACAGAGAGCGCGTTGCCTGAGGCCGCAAGCCTTGATCTGCGCCCTGAGTGGCTGCGCCTGATCCGGCGCGGGATGAGCGAGACTGTCAATGACCGTCGCGGCACGGCCTATTCTTCGCGCGTGGTAGCGGATGATCAGGTGATGGCAGGCAAGACCGGCACCAGTCAGGTGTTCTCGATCACGCGCGCCGAACGCGACGCGGGTGTGCGCAGGCAGGAAGATCTGCCTTGGAACCGGCGCAACCATGGGCTGTTTGTCAATTACGCCCCGGTCGAGGCACCGCGCATTGCGGTTTCCATCGTGGTTGAACATGGGGGCGGCGGGTCGTCAACGGCAGCCCCGATCGGGCGCGACATCATGCTGGCCGCGTTGAATGGTGGTGTGCCACCGCTTTCCGCCTACCCTGCCCCGCAACGCAACCGCATTCATTCCGAGCAACAGGAAATGCAAGAGCGCCTACGCAAACCCGAAGACATGCGGATCAGCCGCGCATGAGCTATCTTGAATACAACACCAAACGAATGCCTGCGGGGCTTGCCAAGGTTCTGTATCTGAACTGGCCTTTGGTCGCGCTGCTGATTGCGGTGGGCTGTTACGGCGTTCTGATGCTGTATTCTATCGCCGGTGGCAGTTGGTTCCCTTGGGCCGACCCGCAGATGAAGCGCTTTGCCCTTGGGCTGGGGATCATGTTCTTTGTGGCCTTTGTGCCGCTGTGGTTCTGGCGGTCTATCGCGGGGGTGGCCTATGCCATATCAGTGCTGCTGTTGTTCGGGGTCGAGTTCTTTGGCACGATCGGTATGGGTGCAAAACGCTGGTTAGAGCTAGGCCCCTTCCGGCTGCAACCCTCGGAACTGGCCAAGATCACAACGATCATGGCGCTTGCCGCCTATTTTGACTGGCTCGACCTCAAGAAAGTCTCGCATCCGTTCTGGGTGCTGCTGGCGGCCCTGATTGCCTTGGTCCCGGCACTTTTGACGCTGCGCCAGCCAGATTTGGGCACGGCGATGTTGCTGGCAGTTGGCGGCGGCGTCGTGATCTTTGCCGCCGGTGTGCATTGGGCGTATTTTGCCGCCCTGATCGGCAGCGGTTTCGCGCTGGTTGCGACGGTCATGTCATCGCGGGGCACCGAGTGGCAAATCCTGAAGGATTATCAATATCGCCGCATTGATGCGTTCATGGACCCCACACTGGACCCTTTGGGCGCGGGGTATCACATCAACCAGTCGATGATCGCGCTGGGGTCCGGCGGCTGGTCGGGGCGCGGTTTTATGGAAGGCACACAGGCACGCCTGAACTTCTTGCCTGAAAAGCATACCGATTTCATCTTTACCACGCTGGCCGAGGAGTTCGGTTTTGTTGGGGCATCGTCGCTGCTCATTCTATACATGGCGGTGATTGCGGTGTGCCTGCTGACTGCAATGCGCACGACCAATCGCTTCGGCGCGTTGGTGGTGATGGGTGTTGTGGGCACGTTCTTTTTGTATTTTGCTGTGAACATGGCCATGGTGATGGGGCTTGCGCCCGTTGTCGGTGTGCCCTTGCCGCTGGTGTCTTACGGGGGGTCTGCGCTGATCGTGATCATGGTCGGGTTCGGGTTGGTGCAATCCGCCCATATTCACCGCCCGAGGTTGCCATCATGACGCTGACTGTCCTGTTCGCTGCGGGCGACGCGGCTTTCGCAGAATACCGCGCGCCGCTGGCGCAGGCCTTCGCGCAACACGATCTTCAGATCGACCTTGTGACCGAGGCCGCGCCCGAAGCTGTCGACTATATCATCTATTCGCCCGCCAGCACCTTGCGTGATTTTACGCCCTATACGCGCTGCAAGGCGGTGCTCAATCTTTGGGCTGGGGTTGAGAAGATCGTGGGCAACCCGACCCTGACGCAACCTTTGGCACGTATGGTCGACCCGGCACTGACACGAGGGATGGTCGAGTATGTCTGCGGTCATGTGTTACGCTACCATCTGGGGATGGATGCCTATATCAACGCCGCCCCTGGCGCTTGGGCGCAGGATGAGCCGCCACTCGCCCCGGAACGGGTGGTCGGCATATTGGGCTTGGGCGAATTGGGGCGCGCTTGTGCCAGCGCATTGGCGGCACTTGGCTTTGCCGTCGAAGGGTGGTCATCGCGCCCGAAGTCGGTGCAGGATGTGACGTGCCATCACGGGGAAGACGGGTTCATGACCCTGCTGCGCCGCGCAGATATCCTTGTCACTTTGTTGCCCCACACGCCCCAGACCGAAAACATCCTGAATGCGGCAGCTTTCGCGCAGATGCGCGCTGGCGCGCGGATCATAAACCCCGGACGCGGCGCATTGATTGATGATGAGGCACTTCTGGTCGCTCTCAACACCGGCCTGATCGCGCAGGCAACACTGGATGTATTCAGGGTCGAACCTTTGCCTGCGGAGCATCCGTTCTGGGCGCATCCGAATGTGACGATCACGCCGCATATCGCCGCCACCACACGCGCCAAATCTGCCTCGCAGGTCATTGCCGAAAACATAGCGCGGGTCGAGGCGGGCGCGGAGTTGCTGCACAGGGTAGACCCCGCGCGCGGCTATTGAACCAAGCCAGCGCATCAAGCCCCCTTTGCAGAGCGCCGTGCTTTATTGCATAATCTTGAAGGTTTTTCTTGAAAACCCATCTTTCTTTGCCCTTGTCGCGGCGCTACAAGGAAATACTGTACACCTTTGTGTACAATTCCGACACGATGCGATCAAAAAATAAGGACCAGGCATGAACAAGATGATAGAACGCGGCCACCTGAAGGTAAGTGAGGTACTTTGTGCGTTTATCGAAGATCAGGCCTTGGCTGGTACCGGGCTGGACGCGGCACAATTCTGGCAGGGTTTTTCGGCCCTCGTCCAGGATCTGAGCCCCAAGAACCGGGCCTTGCTGGACAAACGTGCCGATCTGCAACAGCAGATCGACCAGTGGCATATCGCGCAGCGCAATCAGGTTCATGACCGCGACGGCTATAGGTCATTTCTGGAAGAGATTGGCTATCTGTTGCCCGAAGTGGCCCCTTTTCAGATTGAAACAACCAATGTCGACCCCGAGATTGCACAGATTTCCGGCGCGCAGCTTGTGGTGCCGATCACCAATGCGCGCTATGCGCTGAACGCCGCGAACGCGCGCTGGGGCAGCCTTTATGATGCGCTTTATGGCACTGATGCGATGGGCAACCTGCCCCCCAAAGGCGGCTATGAGCAAGGGCGCGGCGCGCGTGTCGTGGCGCGGGTTCGGGTGTTTCTGGATGCATCCTTTCCGCTTGCGGGGCACAGCCATGCAGATGCGCGGCTGTATCACGTCAAGGGCGGCGCGCTGCTGGTTGATGGCAAGCCGCTTGAAGACCCCGAAAAATTCGCAGGCTATCGCGGTGATCCGCGCGCGCCTGACTCGGTGTTCCTTGTCAATAACAGGCTGCATATTGAACTTGTCTTCAACCGCGCGCATCTGATTGGCGGGCGCGATCAGGCCTGTATGGCTGACGTGCGCGCCGAATCTGCACTCTCGGCGATCATGGATTGCGAAGATTCTGTCGCCTGTGTCGATGCCGAAGACAAGGTGCAGGCCTATTCTAACTGGCTGGGGCTGATGCGCGGTGATCTGAGCGCCGAGCTGGAAAAGGGCGGCAAGACCGTCACCCGCCGCCTGAACCCCGATGTCGAGATCACTGCCCCCGATGGCAGTGCAAAGACCCTGAAGGGGCGCGCGCTGCTTTGGGTGCGCAATGTCGGCCACCTGATGACCAACCCCGCAATCCTCGATCAAGACGGGAATGAGGTGTTTGAGGGGATGATGGATGCCATGGTCACAGCGCTTTGCGCAATGCATGACCTGCGCAAGCAAAGCGGCCCGCGCAACTCTGCCGAAGGGTCCATCTATATCGTCAAGCCGAAGATGCACGGCCCCGAGGAAGTCGCCTTCGCTGACGAGATTTTCGCCCGCGTCGAACAGGTGCTGGGGCTGGCACCGAATACAATCAAGATTGGCGTCATGGATGAAGAACGCCGCACAACTGTGAATTTGCAGCAATGCATCCATGCCGCGCGCACCCGCGTCGCCTTTATCAACACTGGTTTTCTGGACCGTACCGGCGACGAAATTCACACCAGCATGGAAGCAGGCCCGTTTTCGCGCAAGGATTTCATCAAGCGCAAAGGCTGGATCAAGGCCTATGAGGATCGCAATGTCGATATCGGCCTTGAATGCGGGCTGATGGGGCGCGCACAGATCGGCAAGGGCATGTGGGCCATGCCAGACCAGATGGCCGCGATGCTCGAGACCAAAATCGAGCATCCGAAATCCGGTGCGTCAACGGCATGGGTGCCCTCGCCCACTGCCGCCACATTGCATGCGCTGCATTACCATCAGGTCGATGTGCGCAAAGTGCAGGAAAAGCTGGCAAAAGGCGGGCGGCGCGCCCATGTCGAGGCGCTGCTGGACATACCGCTCGCGTCTTTCCGCAAATGGGGCCGCGACCAGATCCTGCGCGAGGTCGAGAACAACGCGCAAGGCATTCTGGGCTATGTCGTGCGCTGGATCGATCAGGGGGTGGGCTGTTCCAAAGTGCCCGACATCAATGATGTGGGCCTGATGGAAGACCGCGCCACCTGTCGCATTTCCAGCCAGCACATTGCCAACTGGCTGCATCACGGTGTGGTATCAGAGGCCGAAGCCATGGATGCAATGCGGCGCATGGCCGAAGTCGTGGACCGCCAGAATGCAGATGATCCGGCCTATCGCCCAATGGCACCCGCATTTGACAGCATCGCCTTTCAGGCCGCCTGTGATCTGGTGTTCAAGGGGCGCGCGCAGCCTTCGGGCTATACCGAGCCGGTGCTACATGCCCGCAGATTGCAACTGAAGGCGGCAAGCTAAGCCCGCCTTATGCGGCTGGGGGGTGTCCCTCAGCCGCACAGATCGGGGTTGGTTTCGCATTGCACGACCAGCCCCTCGGCCTGTGCAATCGCATCTGCTGGCATAACCTCGCGCAATGCGTCGATCAGGTGTTGAGCGGGGCCGTGCCCCAAGGACTGCGCCATCGTTGCCAGTGCCAGTGCCTTGCGGAAATTCTGCACCCCGCCGCGCCCCTGTGCCTGCATCAGCGCCAGATTGTAGGTTGAGGGCGCATAGCCCGCTGCGACCGCGCGCAGATAGTGACGCCGCGCGGCCGCTGCGTCCTGTGGGCGGCCAAGGCCACGCGCAAGGGCAAGGGCCAAATTATGCCGCGCCTCAACATGGCCTTGATCGGCGGCTGCTTCAAACCAGTCTGCGGCAGCGTCATCATGCCCCTGCTCGGCCAGTGCTGCGCCAAGGGCGAATTGCGCCGCCCTATGCCCTTGGTCGGCGGCGGCCTGATACCAGCGTATCGCCTGCTGCGGGTCAGGCGCTGTGCCCAAGCCGCGCTCCATTATCTTGCCCAGTGCAAATTGCGCACGCACCGCGCCAGCCTTGGCCGCCGCTTCATACCAATACTGCGCAGTCTCCCAGTCCTCGTGCTCTGCCGACATATCCGCGAGGGCCAGTTGCGCGCCAAGATGCGTTTGCTGCGCGGCCGCTTCAAACCAGTGCTGTGCCTGTTCCAAATCGGACTGATCGCCTGCATCCGTTGCCAGCAAAACCGCCAGATTATACTGGGCCATAACATCGCCACGTTCCGCTAGCGGTGTCCAGATTGCGCGCGCGGCCCTTGGATCGCCCGCGTCAAGTGCCGCCAGCCCATCCTGCGCGCGCAATTGCGCCTGTGCCGACAGTGGCAATCCGATGATAAAAAACAGAAGAATTAATCTGAAGACCACTTAAATTTCCCGCATCCGCAATCCGTTTTCCGCCTATACGCAACTTTCTTTCGTCTGTCACGCGATTGTGACGCATCTGCGACAGCTTGCACGGCGCGCTGTTCCGGCCTATGGCGTGGCGCGAAAGGACCAGCACTATGCAGACATCAGATATTGAACAGCTTTTCACCCGCTCGGACGGCCAGTATCTTTGTGCGCGCTGGGGGCGGCCGATTGTTCCGGTCGTCTTTGGGGTGGATGATGCCACTCTCTCAACAGTCAAAGGTGCGATCGAGGCGGTCGTGACATTGGCAAATCACAAGATGGCCGAAACCGACCCCGAACTGGGTGCCAATCTGATGGTGTTTTTCTGTCGGGACTGGTCAGAGTTGCTGGACGTGCCCAATCTTGACCGGCTGATTGAGGGGCTTGCGCCCTTGGTTACACGCCTGCATGCCGCCGATGCCAACCAATACCGCGTGTTCCGATTTGATGCGGATAATGCGATCCGGGCGGCGTTCGTCTTTATCCGTATGGATGACGCGCTGTCACAGGTGCCCGCCGAAACACTGGCCTTGTCGCAGGCCGTGCAGGTGATTTTGCTGTGGTCCGACACTGCCTTTACCGACCGCTCGGCGCTGGCCGTGGCGGGCGAGACAACGATTTTGCGCCCCGAGATTGGCGCATTGATCCGTGCGGCCTATGATCCGGTCCTGCCCTCTGTGGCGACAGACCCCGCACATGCGCTGCGGCTCGGCGCGCGGATCGGTGAGGTCCAGTGATGCGGCTCGCCTAGTCAATTATGACGGGACCATCAGCGCAGCCAGCCGCCCCCGCAGTGGTTCGGGGTCTTCAAACTCCAACCGGACCGGCAATGTCAGCACCTTCATCCGAAACTTTGCGGGCAAACGCACAGAATCCTTCTCGGTCGTTACCAGTTGCGCACCCATCGCCTTGGCTTCCAGTTCCAGTCGGGCCATCAGCGCATCTGTCAGGGGCTGGTGATCGCTCAGCGCCTCTGCGCGCAGCAATTCGGCCCCTTCGGCGCGCAAGGTGGCAAAGAATTTCTCGGGCCGGCCAATTCCGGCAAAGGCCAGCACGCGCAGCCCTTGCCAACTCATCCCCATTTGCAGCGGGCGCAACTGCCCGCGCAGGATGGGCAGTCCATTCAGATCGGCGCTCAGATCAAAACGGCGCTGCATCTCGGGCGCACCGATGCTGACAATCATGTCCGCCCGTGCCAGCCCATGGGCGACAGGTTCGCGCAAAGGGCCAGCAGGCAGCACGCGGCCATTGCCAAAGCCAATCGCGGCATCAACCACAATCAACGACAGATCCTTGGCCAGCGTCGGGTTCTGAAACCCGTCATCCATGACCAGAACCCCCGCCCCTGCGGACACTGCATCGCGCGCACCTGCTGCGCGGTCCTGTGCCACCCAGACAGGCGCGAAGGCCGCCATTAACAACGGCTCATCGCCTACATCTGTGGCAGTGTGTGTACGCTCGACAACACGAACAGGCCCCGACAACCGCCCCCCATACCCGCGCGAGATGACATGCGGGTTGTGCCCCATCGCGTCGAGCATCTGGACCAGTGCAATCACTGTCGGGGTCTTGCCAGTGCCGCCTGCATTCAGGTTGCCCACACATATAACTGGAATGGGCGGGCGATAATCTGGCGCTTTGGCCACGCGGCGTGCGGTTGCCTGTGCATAGAGTGCGGCCAATGGCGCCAGCAGGCGCGCGCGCAAGGCGGGGCGGTGCGACGGGGTGAACCAGAAGGCAGGTGCGCGCATCAACTCGCCTCTGCGCGCGTAGCGGCAGCAAGCACAGCACCGATCACAGTCTCTGTCGCCTCTGACCCGCCAGATATGACTTTCCACGCGCGGTGGGCCTGATCGGCGGCCTGTTCGGGACGCAACGCGGTACAAATTGCAGAACCCAATGCATCGGCACTCTGGATCATACGGGTCGCGCGGGCCTCGCGCAGCAGGTCGAACGGTTCGGAAAAGCGCCCGAACATACGCCCATGCACAATTGCGCAGCCCAGACCTGCGGCCTCCATCGGGCTGTACTGCGCGCCCTCGCCGCCAAGCGAGCCGCCCAGAAAACAGGTGACCGCCAAACGATACCACAAACCGCGCTCGCCTTCGGTATCGGCGATATACACCTGCGTTTCAGGGGTGATCTGATCGTCATCCGAGCGCAGCGCGGTGATGAACTGCTTTGCGAAAGCATCGCGCAGAACCGGGCCGCGCATAGGGTCGGCAGGGTGCAGGATCAGCGCGAGGCGATGGCTTTCGCGCAGCGCTTCACGATGTGCGGCAAGGACCGCGTCTTCTTCGCGCTCGGGCACACCTGCAGCCAGCCACACTGTCCGGTGGCGAAAATTCTCGGCCAACTCCTCGCGCTCGGATTCGTTGCACCCTAGTGCCACCGGGGTTGCCGACAAGCGGCCACACGCGATCAACGCAGCATCGGGGACGCCCGCGTCACGCCACGGTGCGCGCGCTGCGGCATGGGGCAAACAGACAGTTGCGATATGCGGCAGAACCGACCGCCCAAACCCCGGCAGGCGCCCCCAGCGCGACAAAAATTTAGGCGTGTCCGCTTCGGCAATGATGACGGGGACAGAGGCACGCCCCAGCGCGCTGACCATACCGGCGGGAATATCTTGGGCTGCGATCAGCACGGCCGCAGGTTTCTGACGCGCCAAAAGCCAATTCACCATAGCCGGATCGTCTGCGGGCACGGCCATACAAACGCGGCCCGGCAGGTCGGGCGGGCGCTCTGCCCCCTCAGGGTGGGTTAGCAACACACTGAAACCGGGAGCGCGTTGCAGCAATGTCTCGGACAGCGCAGTCAGCACCTGTGCATTGCGCACATCATCGCTGTGCATCCACACCAGCGGGTCGGTCAACCGCTCCAACACGAGTGGGGCAGACTGGCTGGGTGCGCGCGACAGACGGAAAATCTGATCAATCATGGAAGATGCCATAGAGACCCTTCAGCCCTTCTGACAACAGAATGCCGCATCATCCGACACGCACAGACACGCGCCGAAATTGCGCTGGTACACAGGTGTCATCATCGCGGCATCCCTCTAAACTGTTCATACCGACGCCAGTGTTACGCCAATTTCCGCCGAGGGAGGAGGGAAAACTTGTGTGATGGGCGTCAGATCAGCCCCCAAGCCGATGCTGCATCAGCCCCGCATGCAACGCAGGTCCGGCAGCGATGACGCCGTCGGCCGCGGGTTTTACAGTGTTGAACAGCACTTCATCACCTGCCCCCGTGGTCACAACGCCGCCCGCTTCCTCAATCAGCAACACGCCTGCGGCAATGTCCCAGTGCCATGTGGATCGCAGGCTTAGCATGCCATCAAACCTGCCCTCTGCGACCAAGGCCAAACGCCACGCTAGTGAGGGGCGGAAATGGCGTTCAATCGCAGGCACACCGCCGGGCCAGTTAGCGGGGTTCATCTGCGGGCGCGTCACCAGCATTTCCGCGCCGGTCAGTGTGGCGCGATCTGTCACGCGCAACCGCTGATCGCCAAGAAAAGCGCCCTTGCCGCGCGCAGCCGCATAGGTGAGGCCCATCATCGGCAGATGCACCACCGCAGCAATGGGCCGCCCGTCCTCGACAACCGCCAGCGCATGGGCAAAGCCCGTTTGCCCGTCGAGAAAGGAACGTGTTCCATCAATGGGATCAACAATAAAGACGCGCGTACAATGCAGGCGCGCCGGATCATCCGTGCTTTCTTCAGACAACCAACCGTAGTCAGGCCGTGCCGCCAGCAGAATGTCGCGCAGCATCGCGTCGATTTCCAGATCCGCCTCTGACACCGGACCTTGGCCCGCGCCCTTGTCCCACGATTTCGGCCCCTCGCCGAAATGACGCTTTGCGATCTCGCCTGCGGCATGGGCTGCTGCAACAAGTAAGGTCAGATCGTCACTCTCCCGCAAGGGTCATCCCTTCGACCAGCAATGACGGGATAACACTGGACAGGTGGTCGCGCGCGTCATTGGCAGGGATGATCCGACCCAGAATTTCGCGCAGATTGCCAGCAATCGTGCATTCATTGACAGGATAGGCGATCTGCCCGTTTTCGATCCAGAAGCCACTGGCCCCGCGCGAATAATCACCCGTGGTGGAATTGATGGTCGATCCGATAAGCGAGGTTACCAAAAGCCCCGTGCCCATCTCGGCGATCAGTTCTTCGCGGGATTTGTCACCCTGCGTCAGGATCAGGTTCGAGGTCGAGGGGGATGGCGGCGCAGAGGTGCCGCGCACAGCGTTGGCAGTGCTCTCCATTCCCAATTTGCGCGCGGTTGCCAGATCCAGCACCCACGATTGCAAGATACCATCGGCCACCAGATCCTTGACGCGGCTTTGCAGCCCTTCTGCATCGAACGGGCGAGAGCCAGAGCGGCGCACGCGCACCGGATCTTCGCGCAGGGTCATGCCCTTCGGCAAGACCTGCTCGCCCATCGCGTCACGCAGCCAGCTTGACCCGCGCGTGATGGCGCTGCCGTTGATCGCGCCCAGCAAATGCCCGATCAGGCTGGCGGCAATGCGTTCGTCATACAGAACCGGAAAGGTGCCGGTTTTGGGTCTGCGCGCACCGTGCCGCGCCACTGCACGCTCTGCGGCCAGTTGGCCTATGTCTTCTGGCGCGGGCAGATCAGCCTGAAAAATGCGCCCCTCGCCGCACCAGTCGCGCTCCATGCCTGTGCCCTCGCCGCTGATTGCGACACAAGACGTATGGCGAGAGCTTCGCCCATAGCCGCCCTGAAAACCGTTTGTAGCGGCCAGCCAGATGGCTTGCGACCCGTAAGCGGCAGAGGCCGATTGCACCTGAGACACCCCCTTGACCGCTTGTGCCGCCGCTTCGGCGCGGCGCGCGTCTTCTTGCAGGGTTCCGGGGTCTGGTTCTGGCGCGGGATCGAACAGCTCTAACCCCTCGGCAGAGCGCAGCATGGCAAGCTGGGTTGTCTCTGCCAGACCGGCATAGGGGTCTTCGGGCGCTTCGCGCGCCATCGCAACCGCGCGGGCGGCCATCGCTTCCAATGTTTCGGGTCGGGTATCTGACGATGAAATGCACGCCTGACGCTGCCCGACAAAAACGCGCAGTCCGATATCCAGCCCCTCAGCCCGTTCGGCCTGCTCCAACCCGCCCTTGCGCACATCTATCGAGATCGAGCGCCCCTCAATGGCAACTGCATCGGCGGCATCTGCGCCAGCGGCGCGCGCCGCTTTCAGCAGAGCATTGGCAACGGGCGCGAGTGCTTTGGTCAGGTCTGTATCATGCATGCGAAAACTCGGAATTTGGGGGGCTATGAGAGGCATCATCTAATGCGCGCGCGCCTGAAATGAAATGCCTGAGGGTGAAAAACGCGCGCAAGTGGGGGACTGACCAAATAAAAGGCCCCGGAACATGTCCAGGGCCAAGAGCGCGGTCGTCGCAAATCGCCTTAGCCGTTCGAGGCGGCCAGTGTCAGTTTCGCTTTCTTGCCACCGTCATCACCGGAATGGGCATCCATGAATTCCATCACCAGCGGGCGGATATTGTTGCGCCAGGATTTTCCTGCGAAAATACCGTAATGTCCTGCGCCCGGCTCCAGATGGCTGGCTTTTTGGTCGGGCTGAAGCCCTGTCAGCAAATCGAGCGCAGCAAGGCATTGCCCCGGTGCGCTGATATCATCCTTCTCGCCTTCTACGATCTTGACGGCGACATTGGTGATCTTCGAAAAATCAACCTTGTGCCCATCGACCGTAAAGGCGTTCCGCGCAATTTCGCGGTCTTTGAAAATCCGCTCGACGGTCGAGAGATAAAATTCAGCGGTCATGTCCATGACCGACAGATATTCATCATAAAACCGGTTGTGCTTGTCACGCTCGCCGCCATCGCCCCGCGCTTCGGCAGATATCTTGTCTGCAAAGGCCTGTGCATGTCGCTCCATATTCATGGAAATGAACCCGCCGAGTTGTAGCAGCCCCGGATAGACCAGCCGCCCGACCCCCTGATTCTTGAAGCCCACACGCTGAATCGCCAGATGCTCCAGTTGTCCCATCGTCACGCGGCGGCCAAAATCCGTAACCTCGGTCGGTGCGGCGTCGGGATCAATCGGCCCGCCGATCAGCGTCAGCGTCAACGGTTGTGCATCGGGGTCCTGTTCGGCCAGATAGGCGGTTGCGGCCAAGGCCAGTGGTACCGGCTGACACACAGCAATCACATGCGTGTCCGGCCCCATATGGCGCATGAAATCCATCAGATAGATGGAATAATCCTCGATATCGAATTTACCTTCGGACACTGGAATGTCGCGCGCATTGTGCCAGTCTGTCACCCAGACTTCGCAATCAGGCAACAAGCTGGCCACGGTCGAGCGCAGAAGCGTTGCATAATGCCCCGACATCGGCGCACAGAGCAAAACGCGGCGTTCCTTTTCAGGACGCCCATGCACCTTGAAGCGCAGCAGATCACCGAAGGGGCGCGGCACTTCGACAACTTCTTCGACCATATGATCGCGCCCATCCTCGCCCACTATGCTGGTAATGCCCCAGTCAGGCTTGATCACCATGCGTGCAAAACTGCGTTCCGCAACGCGGCCCCAAGCGGACATGACCTTGAACATCGGGTTGGGGGTCAGCCCCCACATTGGATAAGAAGCGAAGGCGCGGGCCGACGCGCCCATCCATTCATTCGTATTCCGAATCGACTCCATCATGTCGTAGGTCGCCATACCCTTCATGTCTGTCCCCATTCTGCGTTGACGACATATTCCATACAGAATCGTCGCTTTTCATCGTACCTGTACAAGGTTAAGATCACGTGAGGAGATCTTTGCTGCACCTGCAAAGGATACGGGGGAATTCATACTATGACAACTTCTGAATATGAAGATGATCAAAAAGTAGTACGCATGCGGGCAAATTTAGCGCGCATTGAGGAACTGACCCAACGCTTGACCGAAGCGCTTGCGCATCGTGATCCCCCCCGACAAAGCTTGCAAGCGCCCGATTCGGACCTGTTCATGCATGCGGCAACGGCCTATTGGACCGAGATGGTCAAGCAGCCCTCTAAGGCACTGGAACAACAGCTTGAATATTGGGGCAAGGCCCTGAAACACCATGTTGAGGCGCAAGAAGTGTTGCGCAAGGGCAAGTTGGTAGCCCCCGAGGACAACACTTCGGATGATCGGCGCTTTGCCAACCCGTTGTGGAAATCGCACCCCTATTTCAATTACATCAAGCAACAATACTTGATTGCAACCGAAGCGATGCACCACACTGTGCAATCGCTCGATTCGATCCCAGAGCGCGAAAAGCGGCGTCTGGCCTATTTCACGCAGCAGATCACCGACATGATGGCGCCTACGAATTTTCTGGCCACCAACCCTGATGCCTTGATGAAAGCCGTCGAGACAGAAGGCGAAAGCCTTGTGCGCGGACTGGAAAACCTTGTGCGTGATATCGAAGCCCATAAGGGCGATCTGCAAGTCACACTGGCCGACAAAGACGCATTTACCGTTGGCGAGAATATTGCGACCACACCGGGCAAGGTGGTGTTTCGCAACCGCATGTTCGAGTTGATCCAATACACCCCCACCACGGAAAAGGTGTATCGCACACCGCTGATCATTTTTCCGCCTTGGATCAACAAATTCTACGTCATGGACCTGAAGCCGCAAAACAGCCTTATCAAATGGATTGTCGACCAAGGCTACACGCTGTTTGTCGTGTCATGGGTGAACCCCGATGCCTCTTATGCGGATGTCGGTATGGATACCTATGTCGAGGAAGGGTATCTGGAAGCGATCCGCGTTGCGCGCGAAATCACCAGCGAGAAGCAGGTTAATGTCATCGGCTATTGCATCGCGGGGACAACCTTGTCGATGGTTCTTGCGCTGATGAACAAGCGCAAGGACAAATCCGTGCGCTCGGCCACATTCTTCACCACATTGACGGATTTCTCGGATCAGGGCGAGATTGGCGTCTTTCTGGAAGATGATTTCGTCGATGGGATCGAGGCGGAATGCGCGGACAAGGGCTATCTTGGCAGTTCCTTCATGTCACAGACTTTCTCGTATCTGCGCTCCAACGATCTGATCTATGGGCCAGCCATTCGCAGCTATATGATGGGCGAAGCGCCGCCCGCATTTGATCTGTTGTACTGGAATGGCGACGGCACGAACTTGCCCGGCCGGATGTGTGTGGAGTATCTGCGCGGGCTTTGCCAGAATGACCGCTTCGCCGCCGAGACATTCCGCATCTGTGGCGAGGATGTGAATATTTCCGAGGTCAAGCATCCGCTTTGTGCAATTGCATGTGAGACAGACCACATTGCCGCGTGGCGGTCCAGTTTCCGCGGCATCTCGAAGATGGGCAGCCGCGACAAGACATTTGTGCTGTCCCAATCAGGCCATGTCGCAGGGATCATCAATCCCCCCAGCAAAAAGAAATATGGTCACTACACAGGGGAAGCGCCATCGGGCGTGCCAGAGGATTGGTTAGAGAGCGCGACATTCAATGAGGGGTCATGGTGGCCGCATTGGGAAGAATGGCTGCGCAGGCGATCCGGTGCGCAGGTTCCCGCACGTATAGCGGGCGATTCGGAGTATGAAGCCCTGTGTGACGCGCCCGGCACCTATGTTGTCAGTTCTAAAAATGATGCAATGTCATAGGGTTGGAAAAAATCTCAAAAATTATGCTGCAGTGCAGAAAAAATGCTTGAAATGCTGCACCGCAGCATGCATATTGTTTGCAGAGGCAGAGAGCACAGTGCGATCTGCGGAATTAAAACGCAAGGAGAGCTGACATGGCTGCTGCAAACAACGATTACGCAAAGATGATGAAAGACATGATGGGCGCGTTCCCAATGGACACTTCTGCAATGCAGGACATGTTCAAGTCGCAAGCCGCAATGGCAGAAAAGATGAGCAAAGTTGCTCTCGAAGCTGCTGAAAAGTCCACAGAAGTTTCGACCAAATGGACAAAAGCAACGCTGGCGAAAGTTGGTGAAGTGTCGACCATCAAGGAAGACCCTGCTGATTACTCCAAAGCCATGTCCGATTTCGCATCGGCTTCGGCAGAGATGACATCCGAGCATGTTGCTGCTTTCGCTGAAATCGCGAAAAAAGTCCAGATGGACACAGTTGAGCTGATGATGGCTGCTGGCAAAGACATGCAGGAAGAAGCTTCTGCTGCTGTCAAGAAAGCAACTGACACAGCAACCAAAGCTGCAAAGACTGCTTCGACCAAGTAATCTGAAGCGAAAAACATACGGGCGTCACTTCCTCCCGGTTGATGCCTGATCAAAGGGCGAGCGCATGACGCTCGCCCTTTCCTTTTATGCAAACCTCGCCTAGTCTTGAGGCAACGCATATTCATGGGCGAGGGGATATCCATGTCAGACACCGCAAAGCCGCTGTTGATCAAGCGCTATGCCAGCCGCCGCCTGTATAATACTGAAACCAGTGACTATGTGACGCTGGAAGATATTGCAGGTTTCATCCGCTCTGGCCGCGAAGTTCAAATCGTGGATCTGAAATCCGGCGACGACCTGACGCGGCAATATTTGCTGCAAATCATTGCCGAGCATGAAAGCCGGGGCGAAAGTGTGCTTCCCCTGGAGGTACTGAACGATCTGGTGCGCAGCTATACCACGCAAGCTCAAAGCGTTGTGCCGCAATTTCTGGCCATGTCATTCGAGATGCTGCGGGACGGGCAGTCCACAATCGTGGACAACATGACCCGCGCCAATCCGATGGCCAACATGCCGGGTTTCGAGGAAATGCAGCGCCAGCAAAAAGCCTTTATGAAAACCATGATGGCCGGTTGGCCTGGCGTTCCAACATCGAACACCACGCCATCAACCGACAGTGACGAGTTGGACGAAATCAAGAAGCAATTATCTGAATTGCAGCAGAAACTCTCGACCCTGAACAAGTAGCAGATGCTGCGCGCAAGGCGGCGCATGCCGCCGCCCTGCCCTCATGTCTGACAGCCTAAATCCCAAGCCTGTCACGCAAGGCAAACCACGTCATCGCCATCACCAGAACTGGGCTGCGCAACGCGCGCCCGCCCGGAAAGCTGGGCAGGCGAACGCGGGCCATTGTATCGAACTGTTCCGATTGTCCTGCTATCGCTGCGGCCATGATCTTGCCCGCCATTGTCGCCATGGCAACCCCATGCCCGGAATATCCCGAAGCAGACAGGACATTGGGCGAAAGCCGCATGAAGCAAGGCAAACGCGTCATCGTGATGGCCAGAGTACCGCCCCAACTGTAGTCAATCCGCGTGTCCTTTAACTGTGGAAACACCTCCAGCATCGGCTTGCGGACGGTTTTGACGATATCGGGGAAACGGTAGCCATAGCTTTCGCCCCCGCCAAACAGCAGCCGTCCGTCTTCGGACAAACGGAAATAGTTGATGACAAATTTGCTGTCAGCCACAGCAACATCGCGGCTCAGTACGGTGTCTGGCGCAAGGGGTTCGGTCGCAATGATAAAGTTGTTAATCGGCATGACCTTGGCGGCCACTTGCGGCACCAGCCCGCCCATATAGCCATTAGCAGCCAGCAGGACGTGATCTGCCTCGACATGGCCGGTTTGTGTCTGCACTTTGACAGTCGCCCCTTGCTGAATGTCAACGACGAGCGAGCCCTCGCATATCTTTGCGCCAGCGGTCTGTGCGGCCCGCGCAAGACCAAAGGCAAAGCGCAACGGGTGCAAATGCCCTGCCCCGCGATCCAGCGTGCCCCCCTGATAGGCCGCCGATTTGACGATCTGCTGGATGGCGGCGTGGTCCAGCGGTTCAATCTCGTGATATTCATAGTCCCGCGCCAGTTTCTCGGCATAGGCATGGGCGTGGGGGACGTCGCGAGCGTGCCAATCGGCATGGATGACACCGGGTTTGAACGGGCAATCCATATCATAGCGCGCAATCAAGTCGCGCACCAGATCGCGCGATTCCAGCCCGATATCCCACAGTTTGCGCGCATCGTCCTGACCGACCATGCCCTCGATCGCGTCCTGCTCGATGCGCTGGCCGGGACTGACCTGCCCGCCATTGCGCCCCGATGCGCCAAAACCCACGCGGTGCGCCTCCAGCACGATGACGGAATAGCCGCGCTCTGCCAGATGCAGCGCAGCCGACAATCCGGTATAGCCCGCGCCAATGATGCAGACATCTGCCCGCACCGCCCCTTGCAGCGCAGGGCGAGGCGCAGGCGGCGTGGCCGTCGCCGCATAGTAGCTGGGCGGGTATTCCCCCGCGCGGTCATTGGCAAACAACAGATTCATACGTTCAGCAACAGATGCTCGCGCTCCCACGGGCTAATGACCTGTAGGAATTCGTTATATTCATCGCGCTTGACGGCAGCGTATATCTTGCAAAACTCCGGTCCCAGAATTTCGTGCAAGACGCTCGCACCCTCGAACATATCCACGGCTGCGCCAAGCGTCATGGGCAACTCGTTGTCATCCATATAGGCGTTAGTGCGGCATTCCTCGCGCGGGCCAAGCTGTTCCTTCAGCCCCAGATACCCACACGCCAACGATGCCGCGATGCCCAGATAAGGGTTACAATCCATGCCCGCCAAACGGTTCTCGACACGGCGCGCCGCAGGCGAGGAAATGGGAATACGCAACCCCGTCGTGCGGTTGTCATTGCCCCATTCCAGATTGATAGGTGCCGCGAAATCGGGAACATACCGGCGATAGCTGTTCACATACGGCGCGATCAACGCCACCGCAGAGGGTAGGTGCCGTTGTAACCCGCCGATGAAATGCATGAACGCATCCGTGCTTTTCCCTTCTTCGGTCGAGAACAGGTTGCGCCCGGTGGATATGTCCAGAACCGAGTGGTGCATGTGCATGGCACTGCCCGGCTCGCCCTCGATGGGTTTTGCCATGAAGGTCGCGAACATGTCATGGCGCAGGGCGGCTTCGCGGATCATGCGCTTGAAATAGAACACCTGATCGGCCAGCGTGATCGGGTCGCCATGTGCCAGATTGATCTCGACCTGCCCTGCCCCGCCTTCTTGCAGGATGCCATCAATCTCAAGCCCCATCGCTTCGGCGAAATCATAGATGTCATCAATGACCTTGCCGTATTCATCAACCGCCGACATGGAATAGGCCTGCCGCGCCGCCGCGCGCCTGCCGGTGCGGCCCATAGGCGGGATGATCGGCATATTGGGGTCTACGTTGCGCGCAACAAAGAAGAACTCCATCTCGGGGGCGATAATCGGCTGCCAGCCTTCGGCATGATACAGAGCCAAGACCCGTTTGAGCACATTGCGGGGCGCGGTTGGAATGGGTGCGCCGTCCGCGTCCTCGGCGTCATGGATGATCTGCAAGGTCCAGTCAGCGGTCCAGGGTGCGGCGGTCGCGGTCGAGAAATCGGGGCGCATGATCATGTCAGGTTCCAGATCGGCCCCATCGCGAAACTCAGCCCAGCCGCCGGTGATGGTCTGCAAAAAAATCGAGGTGGGCAGATAGTAGGTCGACGCCTCGTCGAATTTGAAGGCTGGCATGGCCTTGCCACGCGCAACGCCAGCCATATCGGCGATGATGCACTCGATCTCGTCCAGCCGCCTGCCCGACAGAAAGTCCTGCGCAGGCTGTGGGATCATATCTTTCCAGGGGCTCATTGGGTCTCCGATCCGGCGGTTGAGGGGGCGAATTGCTTGAAATGTGCCGCGATGCGCTGTGCAACACGGTGTGTGTCGCGCGCGCCACCCTGCTCTGCTTCGGCTTTGCGCAGCAACGCGTCGGGCACGACACCACGCCCACGCGTATCAATCAAGCCTTGAATAAACGCGTCATCATATTCGGGGTGCGGCTGCACGGAATAGCCCTGCGCGCCGTAGGCAAGTGCCGCATGTTCACAAAAGGCATTGCTGCCAAGCGTTTGCGAACCCTCTGGCGGGCGGATGACCTGATCTTGATGCCACGCATTCAGGACAAGCTCTTCGCCCTCCATCTCATAGCTTTGTGCCCCGACGGCCCAGCCGCCGGAGAACTTTTCAACCTTGCCCCCCAAGGCCTGCGCCATGATCTGATGCCCGAAGCAAATGCCAACGACGGGCAAACCTGCGGCGAAGGCGGCGCGAATATGCTGCTCCAGTGGTGCTATAAAGGCGTGATCCTCATACACGCCATGCCGCGAGCCGGTGATCAACCAACCATCGGCCTCGTGCACCGAGGTTGGAAACTGCATCCCCTCGACATGCCATGACTCGAACGCGAAGCCATGATCTGCGAGCAACACCTCGAACATGGCCGGATAGTCGCCAAACTTCGCACGCAAGACGTCAGGCGCCTGCCCGGTTTGCAAAATTCCGATTTTCATGCTGTCTTCACCCATAATTTGATCAAATCTTACACACCCACTCTGCCCCGCGCAAGGGTCAGCGTTGATCGCATTCGGCGGCGTTCAGACCGATTCCAGATACAATTCGCGCACGGCCTGCTCTGACATCTCGCTCAGACCTGCCATTTCCTGACGCTTGGTACGGCACATATTGTCGATCAGCATCGGATCAAAGATGCGCGCCATCACCTTGGAGTGTGCGAATCTGTCCAACGCCTCTGACCACGTTTCGGGGATTTGCGGCAAATCCTGCGCATAGGCATCGCCGGTGACAGGCGCGGGCGGATCGGTTTCATCCTCAATCCCGACCAGCATCGCCCCCAGCACGGCCGCCATCATCAGATAGGGGTTCACATCGCCGCCCGCGGTGCGGTGCTCCAACCTGCGGGCCTTTGGCGCGCCAAGCGGCACGCGCACCGAGGCCGTGCGGTTTTCATAAGCCCAGCAGACACCTGTCGGTGCGTGGGCATGTGGGACAAGGCGCTGGTAACTGTTCAGATGCGGCGCGAACAGCAAGGTCGAGTCTGGCAATGCCGCCAGCACACCCCCGATTGCATGATGCAACATGCCGGACCCTTCCGGCCCGCCATTGTCAAACACATTGCGCCCGACCCCATCCAGAAGCGAGGCATGCATATGCAACCCGCTGCCAGACACACCGGCATAGGGTTTGGCCATGAAACTGGCCGCCATCCCGTGCTGGCGGGCCAACCTGCGCACCAATATCTTGAACAGCCATGTATCGTCCGCCATTTTCATGGGGTCCGGGCCGTGGTCGAGGTTGATTTCAAACTGGCCCGGCCCCGCCTCTGATGTGGCGGTGTCGGCCTCGATGCCCATCGCCTCGCACCCGGCATAGAGCGCATCGAAAAAGGCGTTGAATTCGTCCAGCATCCGCATCGACAGAGTGGCCGCACCCAAAGCGCGCCGCCCCGAAATGGGGCTGGCGGGGGGAAGAAACTCTGGCCCGGAATCGTCAATCAGGTAAAACTCCAGCTCGGTCGCAGTAACAGGGTGCAGATCGCGCGCGTGCAGGCGCTGCACGACACGCGCCAAGGCATGGCGCGGATCGCCCTCGAACGAGCGGCCATCCTCATGATACATCCACATCGGCAGCATCGCCGCCTCTGGCCCGATCCAAGGCATGGGCAGCAGGCCGCGTTCGGTCGGGCGCAAAAACCCGTCCGCATCGCCGGTTGCAAAAACCAGCGGGCTGCCATCAATGTCATTGCCCCAGATATCGAGGTTCAGCGCAGAGAGCGGCATTTTCGCCTCTCCCCGCATCATCTTGTCAAATTGCACAGCAGGCACGCGTTTGGCGCGCGCCTGTCCATTCAGGTCTGGAATGGCAATGCGGATATTGTTCAAGCCTTCGGGCCTCATGAGTCACCGGATATATTGCGGACGAAAGCGGATACGCCGACGGCGTTCTTTGGGCAAATGCCTGTTCAGGCGCATATTGACCAGCCCGTAAAGCCCGATAATTGCGAGCGTCAGCAGGATAAAATACCCCGCGACAATGGGATACGCCACAAACGGGTTGAATGTCTGATCCACGAAATATCGGGCGTAATAAAACGCCTCGCCCGCTTGCTGGCGCGCCGGAAAGGCCGACAGGAAAACAAGCGTTGTCGAATGCGTCAGAAAAATTGCTTCGTTGGTATAGCTGGGCCAAGCCAGTCGCAGCATGGACGGGAACACCACACGACGAAATTTGGTCAAAGGACCCATGCCATAAGCATCTGCGGCTTCCAGATCGCCCTTAGGGATAGAGCGCAGCGCGCCGAAGAACAACTCTGCCGAATAGGCAGTCGTGTTCAGCACCAGCACAATCAACCCGCCCACCTGTGCCGTCGTCAGCGCAGTCGTGTTCACTGTCAGCGTGACAAAACCCAATGGAATATCAATCCCTGAGCGCGGCAACAGCACGAAGGCGGAGTAGAAGAAAAAGAACTGAATGAACAAGGGCGAGCCGCGAAAGACGAAGACAAATGCACTCGCGGGCACGCTGAACAGACGGTTCTCGCTGAATTTCGCAACGGCCACCGCTACGGCAAGAAAGAAACCGACAAAGATCGCCAGCGCTGCGAAATAGATATTCCAGATCAGACCGCTGGCGATCAGGAAAAGCTGGTCACACAGCGTGATATCCAAATTACGCGGCAACAGGCGCTCACCATAGTCACGCCCCAGCGCGCGCAAGATATAGCCTTCAAAACTCTCGGCGCAGGTTCTCATGTTGCGGCCCTTCGCTGACGCTCGCCTGCCGCTGTGGCCTGCCCGCGTGACAGGCGATTATTCAGCCGTGCAAAGCCCCGCTCTGACGCCCATGTCAGGAACAGGTAAAAGCACAGCAGCGCCAGAAAATACCACATGCGCCAATCGGGGTGCGGATAGGTGTAAAGCGAGGTTTTCTGCCCACCCAGTTCACGCGCCCAATAGACCGCATCCTGCAGGCCCAGCAAAAACAACAGCGGCGTGGCCTTGATCAGGATTTGCCAGATATTTGACAGGCCCGGAATTGCATAAACCCACATTTGCGGCATGATGATACGGCGAAAAGCCTGCGCGCGGGTCATGCCGTAGGCTTCCGCAGTCTCGATCTGGGCTTTGGGCACGGCTTGCATGGCACCGTAGAGCGTGTTGGCGGCAAATGCCCCGAAAACCAGCGCAAATGCGACAACAGCCATTGAAAACGCATAGACATTGCGCACCCATGCGGGCGCGTTCACGCCCGGAACTTTTGCCTCTCGACAGACAATGAAATCATTGCCTTGCCGAATAGGCTGATCCCAATCGGGGCATTGAATATGATGAAACACCCATTCGATACCTTGGCCGAGGGCAATGGGTACAAACATGAAAAATACGATATCGGGCACACCGCGCACAAGGTTCACATAGCCCTTGCCCAGCCAACTGACCGGCCAGATGCGAGAACGTACGGCCATCGCACCCACCAGCCCCAAAGCCAGTGCAACCGGGGCGGTTATAGCCAGCAACAGCATGACCATCAGGAAAGAGCGATAAAACGCGAAATGTGTCGGTGTCGTGAGGTAACACGCGAACCATTGCCATTGCGGCAGCGTTGCAGGGTCAGTGCAAAAGGAAAACATATGAGGGGCCCGCGCTCGGCGACCAAGGCCCCTGCGTGGGGGCCTTGGTGCTATGGTGTCAACAGGCTCAGAACTTGGCGATACCGTCGCCGAACCATTCCTCGATCATTGCGTTGATCGACCCGTCTACCTTCATCTCTTCAATGATGTTGGTGAAGGTCTCGCGCAGTGCGTCATCCGACTGGCGGATGCCTGCCCCTGTGCCTGCACCGGGGTAGAAGTCATCACCGATGAATTCCAGCTCGCCACCCGAATCGTTCACATAGGGCGCCAGAAACGCCTTGTCGGCCAGAACGGCATCGGCTTCGCCGTTGCGCACCGCCGAGATGGTTTCATCCGGTGTGGGGAATTCCAGCCCGTCGGCAGTGCCATCCGCGACGACACCAGCCTGCACTGTGTTGGACTGCACCGCAATCACACCGTCATCAATGACTGAAACATCTGTTCCCGCCAGCCCCATATAGGCCGAAGGGTCCGATGGCAGATAGTTGGTTGTGAAGGAAATCACCTGACTGCGTGCCTCGGTAATGCTCATGCCTGCCATGATGACATCATAATTGCCCGCGACCAGATTGGGGATGATCGTATCCCAGTCGTTCAAAACCCATTCGCAGGTCAGTTCCGCGCGCGCGCAGATTTCATTGCCTAGGTCAATCTCGAACCCGACAACTTCATTCGCATCATTGATGAAGTTCCAGGGGGGATATGCGCCCTCGGTGCCAATGCGGACGACATCCTGTGCCATGGCGCTCGATGCCATGACGGCAAAGGCGGCCAGTGTAAGTGCTGTTTTTTTCATGTGTCTCTCCCGTGTTGTGACGTTTCCTTGAGATTTAACCCCTCAGTCCACCAGTGAGTGGCTGAGAAATTGCTTGAGTCGTGCCGATTGCGGCGACTTGAACAGTGACGCGGGTGGTCCCTGCTCCTCAATCCTTCCATCATGCAAGAAAACGACATGATTGGAAACATCTGCCGCAAGGCGCATGTCATGGGTTACGATCAGCATAGTGCGCCCCTCAATGGCCAAAGCCTTGATGACGCGGATAACTTCCTGCTCCAACTCGGGGTCGAGGGCGGATGTCGGCTCGTCGAACAGCAGCGCCTCCGGCTCCATGCACAGGGCGCGGGCAATCGCGGCGCGTTGTTGCTGGCCACCCGACATCTGCGCCGGATAGACATCGGCCTTGTCCCCGATACCCACCTTGTCCAGCAGCGCACGTGCGCGCGCCTCGACCTCGGCGCGGTCTTGCTTCAGCACATGCACAGGCGCTTCCATGACATTTTGCAAAACACTCAGATGCGCCCAGAGGTTGAAGCTTTGGAACACCATCGACAAGTTGGTGCGAATGCGTGTGACTTGTGCGCGGTCAGCGGGCTGGCGGTTCAGGCCCGTGCCTTTCCAGTGCACCGGCTCGCCATTGAACAGGATTTCGCCTTGCTGGCTGTCTTCGAGCAAGTTGCAGCAGCGCAGCAGCGTCGATTTGCCAGACCCGGACGACCCGATCAACGAGATCACATCCCCCTTTTGCGCGTTAATGCTGACGCCTTTCAGCACTTCCAACGTGCCATAGGACTTGTGCAAATCCCGTATCTCGATGACTGGCAACGCTGGCATGGCGATCCTTTTTGATCAAGTTGCCATCATTAGCACCGACTGAAACCCGTTTGACAAGCCTTGGCGTGTACAAAATCGACATTTCCGTCAGGGAAACTGACAACTGCGCAAGCCTTGCGCGATACCGCTACCCCTTGTAGGGAACACAAAACCCAATTCGCAGCGGAGAAGCAACCATGGCGTCCTATCAATATGTCTACCACATGGATGGTGTGTCCAAGACCTATCCCGGCGGCAAGAAATGCTTTGAGAATATCCGCCTGAGCTTTCTGCCCGGTGTCAAAATCGGTGTCGTCGGCGTCAATGGTGCGGGCAAATCGACGCTTTTGCGCATCATGGCAGGCACGGACAAGGACTTCACCGGCGAGGCATGGGCCGCAAAGGGCGCGAAAGTGGGGTATCTGCCGCAGGAACCGCATCTTGACGAAACCCTTGATGTGCGTGGCAATGTCATGCTGGGCGTGGCAGAGAAGCAGGCCAAACTGGACCGCTACAATGAGTTGGCCATGAACTACTCGGACGAGACGGCCGATGAAATGTCCGCGCTGCAAGACCAGATCGACGCAGAGAATCTGTGGGATCTGGACAGCCAGATTGATGTCGCCATGGAAGCGCTGCGCTGCCCACCCGATACGGCGTCGGTCGAAACCCTGTCGGGGGGCGAGAAACGCCGCGTGGCCCTGTGCAAGTTGCTGCTAGAAGCGCCCGACATGCTGCTGCTGGACGAGCCGACCAACCACCTTGACGCCGAAACAATCGCTTGGCTGCAAAAGCACCTGATCGAATACAAGGGCACGATCCTGATCGTCACCCATGACCGCTATTTCCTTGATGACATCACGAGCTGGATACTGGAATTGGACCGTGGACGCGGCATTCCGTATGAGGGCAATTATTCCGCATGGCTGGAACAAAAAGCCAAGCGCCTGAGCCAGGAATCGCGCGAGGATAAGGCCCGCCAGAAATCGCTGGAGCGCGAGTTGGAATGGATCAGGGCCGGTGCGAAAGCGCGGCAGACCAAATCCAAGGCCCGCATTCAGGCTTACGAGGAAAAAGCCGGGCAATCCGAGCGGGAAAAGGTGGGCCGCGCCCAGATCATCATTCCCAACGGCCCGCGTCTGGGGGCCAAGGTGATCGAGGTCGAGAACCTGCGCAAAGGCTATGGCGACCAGTTGCTGATCGAAGACCTGAGCTTTGCGCTGCCGCCCGGTGGGATTGTCGGCGTGATCGGCCCCAATGGGGCGGGCAAATCCACCTTGTTCCGCATGCTGACGGGACATGAACAGCCCGATGCAGGCACGGTGGAATTCGGCGACACGGTGAAGCTGTCCTATGTCGACCAGTCGCGCGATGCACTGGATGCGAAAAAGACAGTGTGGGAAGAAATCTCGGACGGGCTGGATGTGATCGTGCTGGGCGACGCGGAAGTGAACAGCCGCGTCTATGTGGGCGCGTTCAACTTCAAGGGCGGCGACCAGCAGAAAAAAGTCGGGCTTTTGTCGGGGGGCGAACGCAACCGCGTGCATATGGCCAAACTGCTGCGCGCAGGCGGCAATGTG
>Ga0207421_10000245_pt1 | contig 68133 bp, 68 predicted proteins | sample SodLakKL_010_SED_4_FD_187542 | JGI IMG/M metagenome (GOLD analysis project Ga0207421, IMG submission 187542) | Alkaline sediment microbial communities from Lake Tanatar, Kulunda Steppe, Russia - 8KL_010_SED (SPAdes) (version 2) | ecosystem: Environmental > Aquatic > Non-marine Saline and...
AGCTACTCCCGCTTAAACTGGTCGGAGCGAAAGGATTTGAACCTTCGACCTCCTGCTCCCAAAGCAGGCGCGCTGCCAGACTGCGCCACGCTCCGGTGTAGCCCGACCTTCAATTAAGAGTATAACCGAAATTGGGCTTTAGGTCAAGATTTTTCCCAAGAAAGTAGGCAACATTTTCCCGCCTGATTTAATAGCCCTGTCTGGAAAGCAATTCTCCCATTGCCTTGAATGCGCGGTACCTGTGGCTAATCTTGTTCTTTTGCTTGCCCAGTCCAGCAGTGGTTTTATCGTATTCTGGCAGGAAAAAAACCGGGTCATAACCAAACCCCTGGTCTCCAGCGGGTCGAGTTGCGATGTAGCCCTCCAGCCGCCCCTCTGTTTTTAATTCCTCCCCCTCGGGAGTTACCAAAATTGCAACACAGATAAAAGCAGCCCTGCGCTGGGAAAAAGGGACTCCCTTTAAAAGGGTTAAAAGCTTATCATTTCTCTCCTCGTCGGTAGCCTCGGGACCGGCGAACCGGGAGGAATAAATTCCGGGGCCTCCCCCAAGGTATTCCACTTCCAGGCCCGAATCGTCAGCAAGGGCTGGCTTTTGAAAGTGGTGAGCATAGAAATCTGCCTTTATCCGGGCATTTTCTTCGAAAGTCTTCCCCGTTTCCCTGGGGGAATCCACCTGGGGAAGATGGGAAAGAGAAACCAGGTCCAGCCCATAGGGCTTTAATATTTCCTCGATCTCCCTTACCTTACCCGGATTTCCCGTGGCAAGAACAATTTCCATAGTTTCACCCTCTTTCGTTGCCAACCAGCCTGGACAATTCACCAAGACTTTCCTTTTGCTTTTCTATTATCTCCTGGATACCCAGCTGGGCCAGAAACATCATCTGTTCTAAGTCATCGAGGGAAAAGGGATCTCCTTCAGCTGTCCCCTGTATTTCAACTACCTCTTCATTATCCGTCATCACCAGGTTAAGATCTACCTGGGCCCGGGAATCCTCAAAAAAAGAAAGGTCCAGGAGTTTTTCTCCCTCCACAATTCCCACGCTTGTTGCTGCCAGGAAGGATTTCAGGGGAGATTTTTTGATCATATTCTTATCCAGCATGTAATTAACTGCATCCACCAGGGCAACAAAGGCCCCTGAAAGTGCAGCCGTCCTGGTTCCGCCATCGGCCTGGATTACATCACAGTCCACCCAGATAGTGTTTTCTCCCAGCAAGTTTAAATCAACAACTGAACGGAGAGCCCTGCCGATTAAACGCTGAATTTCCTGCGTCCTGCCGGAAGGTTTCCCCTTGGCGATTTCCCTTACAACCCGCTGATTGGTGGAGCGGGGCAGAAGGGAATATTCTGCAGTTACCCACCCCTGGTTCTCCCCCCGGAGAAAATGGGGGACCTTGTTCTCCACAGAAGCATTACAGATAACAAGGGTTTCCCCTGATTTTACCAGGACCGAACCCTCGGCATATTTTGTGTAATGCCTGGTGAATCCAATTTGGCGCAATTCGTCGTTTTTGCGTCCATCACTTCTTTTTTTTTCTTCCAAGATATTTCCTCCTTACTCAGCCTTGAGTAATTCGAATTGGCTCCGTTGCTCTCCCACCATTCCCGCCAGCAGGTATCGCCTGCTCTGGGGATCGTGGAAAAAATCGGGTAAAAGGCGAAAGCCCCGAATTTCCCCTGTTCGTCGAACGTGAACCCGGGGACCGGTACAGGAAAACTGATTTCCTCCCAGGGCAATATGCCCGTCGTCAATATAGGTCACCGGTAGGTCCTTTTCAATATAGTTCTCCACGCCTTCCTGAATATCCTCAATATTAAAGTCGGGAAGTTCTTCAAAGTGGAGAATAAAACCGCTTCGGATGTCGCTGTGATTGGGAGGCGTTTCAAACCCCAATTGATCGATAACAAGAGAAGTAAGGTCTTCGGCTGTATGGGCCATTTTCCTGTAACGCAGGGACTTGTAGACAATGTTTTTTATTTCCTCGGCCACTGGACCAAAAAGCCCGGGCCTGGTAATAATTACTTCCTCCCCTATTCCAAGGAGAACCTGGGGTTTGAGTCCAATCTGGTCTGCGATAAGGTCAAAGTGTTCGATAATAACCCGGCGGTTATAGCGCAGGGCTTTAACTACCGCTTCAGTAAGTTCCCAGGGCTGATGAAAAGCACTTTCAAACCGCATATCTACGTGATAGGTGTGGCTGGTAAACCGGTTCTCAGAAAAGTGCTCGAGAAGGGGAAGCGGGCGGATGTTAATTCCAGTATCATCATTGGTCAGGGTCAGACCTGGAAACATCCCGTTAATTAAAACCGATTTGCCTGCTCCAGCGTCGCCGACAAAGCCGATAAGAAAATCTTCGGGAGAAAGGTAACGCTGGGCCAGATTATTACCCAACTCCAATAACCTTTTTCGGCCCCGCGGGGCAAAGTATACTGAATGGGAAAAGCTCTTGATCATTGTTTCCCCTCCTTTCCCTTCCCTTTATCTTACCCCAGGTCCTTTTGCTTGTCAAAATCAGCGGGAAGATCAAGTTCCACTTCCAGGAGGGGTGCATGCTGCTGCGCTCCATAAACATCAGTTTCCCCGAGGGAACCTGCCCCAAAGGGCCTTTTAATGGTTGCTTTTATGGCCCGTGCCGGATCAAAATAGACCAGGCTTAAAACGTCTTTTTCCGGTATCCGGTACAGCCGGGCGATTAATTCGGGATTAATTCCCCGGGTTTCCTTTACCTTCTCGTAATCTTCAGTGTTCTTAAAAATAAGGTCCAGCGTGAGCTCAAAAGGTCCCGCATTTTTGCTGCGGATAACCCTGCAGAGTTCGATTAGAGATTTCTCAGGCATCAGGGCCCCTCCCTTCAAAGCCAGGGTTGAATTTTACCGGAAATTGTCCTGCGGGGTCTTCCACTGCCACAAGGTGGTGGATATTGAATTCATAAACCGCTCCCCCCGAAAAATCCGAAGGGGAATAGGGAAAGGCAAGATTTCCGGCAGTAGAAATCCGACCAGCATATCCATAATGGAGCATTGTAGAACGAGCAAAGCTGCAGAGTGTATCCGCCCAGGCCTGGGTTGGAGCAACTGCTTCAATAACGAGCCCCAGCTCATGCCCCTCAAATGGAGCAGGTTCCAGGTCACCCATTACGCCATCCTTACCGTAGGTCCGGAAAAGGATATGGAACTGGGAAGGATCAATCTCCCCCTGGAAATTATCCTCCACCTCTGCTCTGACTTCCCGGATAATATTGTCAATTTCTCTGATCATTATGGGATCCCGGACCCCCGCGATGGAAATTGTCCGGTAGCCAACCTTTTTTGCTCCTTCCAGCTTTAAAAAATAGCTGGGGGTGGGTACAAATCTGGTTCCCCTGACTTCAACCCTCCGGTCACTAATTGCCTTAAACGAAGTTTCCTCCAGGTTAAGTTCTCCTCCTGGCCCGGGGAGGTGCAACGGGTCTTTTTTCTCGTAAAGAGTATGCGCCGCAACGGAAGTTGGTGTGCAACGCCTTTTAGTATTCAGGGGTTCCACCTGAAAATAATCCTCTCCCAGAACACCCAACATCGCGTCCCGTCCACTGCCAGGTTCGGAAGCAATTGCCGCACATTCCAGTATTTTTCCCAGGTGTAAAGCCAGGGCGGGATCGTAACCCTTCCAGATGGGATAGGCTGCAAAAACCGATGGATCATAAGCCCGCCCCGCCAGGATCACCTGGGCACCCTTTTCCAGGGCATTTATAAACGGTTCGCTGCCCATCTGGGCAACAATCCGGTCTGCTTTTTCAAGTTCTTCCTCATTAATGGGCAGGTCTCCATTTTCTTCGAATTTTCCCTGCCTGTACCAATCGCGAGCCTGTTTTTTGGGAACTTCAGCCCCGATTACTGCCAGGTCAAACTGCAAACCGTCCTCCCGGGCGATTGCAGCGATAATTTCCCTGCACCACTGCAGGTGGGTATCGGCTCCTGCCCCGCCGGCCGTCCCAATTAAAACCGGGATATTGAGTTCCACGGCCCCGTTCAGAATGTACCTCAGATCTCTCTTGACTCCACTGCGGTCGGTAAAGGATTTTCCCGAACCGAGGTAAAAGGGACCGGGATCTACCGAACCCGCATCAACAGCAATCAGGTCGGGTTTGGCCTGGAGCCCCTTTTCCCAGGATGTTCTGGGAAAGCCGTAACCCAGAATGGCAGTCGGCGAAAGAATTGTAATTTCTTTATCCATTGTTTTGCCCCCTTTCCAGGAGAGCCAGGGTCCGGTTCATCTCGTTCTGAACAATCATTAAACCTTCATCAACACCCATCCCCGGTTTGGCCAGCATCTGTTGGGGCCGGGCCGCAAGAGCAGTGTGGACACAAACCCGGGCCGAACGGTCGGTCTCATTGCAGGTCCCACCCTGGTAAGCACCTGCTCCATTTTCCAGGCAGTGGAGAACTGCTTCCACAGTATTCTCCACACCACCCAGGTCGGGAGTTTTTATCTGCATCATGTGGCCAGCCCCTGCGGCAACAAAATCCTTAATATCCTGCAGGGTATTACACCACTCATCAGCAACAAGCTCCAACCCACTACCACCTTCGTCCAGCATAGCAGTCAGGCGGGCCAGCTGTTCTATCTGGTCCTTTTTATTACCAGCATCCATGGGACCCTCAACCCGGACCTTAAAGGGAGCAGCAGCCTGTTCAACCTGGAGAAGGTAATCCCGCATGGCCTGCATGTTGTCCGCGAAGGCAATACCTATGGTTCCATAAACATCAAAATGAAAGATGGGCCGGTAGTCTTCTGCGCCTATTTTCTCTATTCTGCTTTTTATCCACTGAATATATTCGATCAGCTTCTCACCCCGGGGACCGAGTTTTTTCTTAACGTTATTTATCAGTCCGTGGGGCAGAACATCTACCTCTTTAATTATCATCTTGTCCACGTTGGTATACCTGTCATCGCCGGTCTGGGCAAAAATCGGAATTCCCTTATCCGGCCGGGGCAGCTCGTATTCCGCCAGGAGAACCTCCACCATTAATTTCTGGCGGGCCCGGGCCACAGCATCTAATAGGGCCTGGGAGAGGCCATACTGTAAAGCAAGGTGAAGGGGCCTCCCTCCTAGCTCATAATTGTTCACCTCCCTGGTCAGCTCCCGAAAGGAGGTCAGCTCTCTCCCTACCAGGATATCTTTTATTTGGCCCTCAACCAGGGGTTTAAAATCCCGGGCCAGAAAGAGCGGATCCCGGCCCCCTGCACCGGAGTACTGGACGGCAGCACAATCTCCCCAGGCTACCTGCCCATTGTCCAAAACGAGCATAATGGAAAGGGATTCCCCTTTCTGGCGAATCGAACTAAAACCTGCTGTTCTGGTCTGTCCCAGGTAGGCAAAGCCATCTTCTTCTGCATCCTGCTTTATTGCCTGCTGATCATCGAAGTAAAACCCGGTTAAACCGGGTGCAGCTATAACGTCAATTATCTCCATATTTCAAGACTCCTTTCAACGGGGCCGCCCAACCAGCATTCCTTTCCCAATGGCATAAATATCGTCGATTACCATCTGGAAGCTGGGATCCCTTCCTTCGCTGCGTCCTCGCTCTTTTAGCATCTCCTGGTGGTGCTCAATTATTTCTTTGGGAAAGGGTAGGTTCCCTGTATCCAAAAATCTAACTGCCCCTTCATTATCCCGGGCTGGCAAGGTCAGTCCCTTGTTATACCGGGAGGGGGCAAAGGGAATATCCAGTACACCGGCCTGGAAGGAAGCCACAACCCCTTGAGCCAGGTCTCCTTCTCCCAACTCCAGGACTTTGTCGATAATGGCTTTAACTTCGTCCTGGATCAGCTCTTTTTCCAGGTCCAGCTTTTTGGACTGTTCTATAACCTGGTCTCGGAGCATATTGACCATTTGTTTGGTAGCCCTGAGTCCCTGGGCGTTGGCTTCCATTGTGGGAATTCCCATGGCCTCGTGGGGGGTCTTGACAATTATTTTTGTTGTAGCAGCCAGGGAAGGGGTAACTCCACCCCAGGAGATCACTCCAAAAGCCTTGGCTTCATCCTGGGGAAAACCACCCATCCACTGGTGAAAAACGGTGGTCAGGAGAACATCTCCGTGCCCTGCTTTCTCCAGGTATTCTTCCCCGAGTTCTTCCAGGGTTTGCAGGGCAGCAAGGTCCTGGAAGAGATTTCCGCACTGCCCGTAACCTATAGTAATGGCCCGCACGCCCTGTTCAGCTGCGAGGAGAGCTTCAATTATCGCCACTGCATGAGAAACAGAGGGCGGCACAAGAGTCCCGGTCAGGGGGCCAAAGGGCTCCCGGTTAATAATTACTCCCTGCTCGGCGTAATAACCGACAAGGCGGTCCACGTACTGCCAGTAACTCAGGGTATCTTCCAGGGAAACTTTTTTAGCATAGGGGATATTGTAGGAAATCCCGCCTCCTTCAAAATCGGTAAATCCTGCGGCCAGAGTAATTTCCGTCAAAAGCCGGGCATCCGGGGTTCCGTGCCGGATCTGGACCGGTCGGTCCAGGGCATTGATTACCCGCCGGCTTACTCCAACACCATGGTTTACAGCAGGGAAACCGTTCAGCAGAGAACGCCCCTGGTTTTTACTTTCCAGGATCCCCTTTTCCGCTTCCTGGTACCTATTTTGGCGGGTATAGCTGTCAATGGTTGTTGGGAGCAGGTCTGCTTCCCCATTATCCTGGAGGTACTTCAAAAGCTCTATATGCTCGTCAACCAGGGCTACTCCGGCCCGGGGTTGGATCAGGGTTTTTCTTTCCTCTTTGGCCTGCCCCAGTACATCCGCCATGCGCTTGTTTTCAGGAAGGCGCTTGTGGAATTCAATACCCTCTTCCAGGTCCACTTCTTTCCCTGTGGGCCACTGCAGAAGAATTTCTTTCCTCTCTTCTTCCATTTGCTCCCAGGTTAACTTTTCATTTGCAAGCGATCCTTTTGCCAGCTCCATTTCTAACTTTTGCCCCTTTCAATTTTTATTAGTGAATTTTCCATAAGCCTGAAGGCTGCTTGGGGATAATCTTCCGCCAGAAGGCCTGCAGCAAATAAAACATAATCACGGTCCAGGAAAAAATCCGGGTTCTGCGGGCGCAGAACCTGCCTTTCCCCCGTTCCTTCTGCTACTCCACCGATTATCAAAGGAGGGTCCGTTCCTTTAGCAAGCACTCCCCCGCACCCGATTACCTTTTTCACCCCGGTTAAATCCTTGCCATACTGGAATAAAACCGGGCCCTGAGGGGTATAAACCTGTTCCAGCATCCCGCAGTGCCGGTCACTGCTCATACCAACTGCAGTCCTTCCCAGGGCTGCATCTATTTTTTTCTCCGAATCGGATAGAGGAACACGCCCCGGCTTCCTCTCGATTTTCTGCAGGTATTCCTTCAGATCTTCTTCCTTTACCTGATCCGGGTAAAAATCAGCAAGAAGTTTTTTAAATCTCTCCTCTCCCCAGGCCTGGACAATATTCCGGGCATTGTAGCGCAGGCCCAGATCTCCCTCTACCGTCCGCTTGGCAAAGGGTTCGGGAAGTCCTTTGGGGGTTACGCCTGGAGATTTCGGTTCCCCGTTTGCCAGAGAATGGATATCAGTAGTGGCACCCCCGATATCAACAACCATCAAATCACCCCAGCCCTGCTGTCTGCCCCCCGGGCCCCGGTAAAGAAGACTTGCTCCTTCTAAAACAGCCGCGGGGGTAGGCATCAATATGTTATCGATTGCAGGGAGATTTTCCAGGCCCTTGGCCCGGGTTATTCTTTCCAGAAAAACCTTGCGGATAAGTTTCCGGCAGGGCTCGATATTCAAAACTTCAAGTTCGGGCATTACATTTTCGGTAGGAAAAACCCGGAAATTCCCCTCGGACAAAATTGCTTCCGCCCTGGAGCGAACCTTTATATTCCCAGCGAGGACCAGCGGACAACTCAGTCCGGAATCCGCAAGCAGTTTGCTATTGCCGAGGAGGCGTTCCTTGTTGCCCCCGTCAGTTCCTCCCGCCAGAAGGATAATATCGGGCTGGAGTTCTTCAATTTCAAGAACTTCCTCCCGGGAAAGGTCGTAAGAATAGGTTTTTAAAACCCGGGCACCTGCACCCAGAGCGGCCCGCCGGGCGGCCTCCGCAGTTAACGAAGGCACCAGACCGATAGCAACCAGGCGAAGCCCCCCGGCAGCACTGGAACAGGCCAGGCGAACCCGGGCATTTTCCCACTCGCCCAGGGCATCAAGGGCTTTTCTAACCCCGATACTCACATCTTCAGGCACGGTAGTACAGGCTTCTGCAGAATCAATTAACTGCCCATTATCGAGATCAACTATCCTGGCTTTGGTAAACGTGCTTCCGATATCAAAAAGAATTGCACTGTTCATCGACCTCACCCCTTAATTTCCGCAGTACAGGTCCCGGCGCAAATCGTTGATCGCTTCTTCCGGGGTGGTACCCGGAGGGTAAACTCGATCGAAACCCATGTCCTTGAATTTTTCCCGGACTTCAGGCCAGCTCTGTTTACCGATAACCAGGTTTCCTCCAACATAGAGCAACATATCTTCCAGGCCCATCTCCACGCATTTTTCCCGCAGACCCCGGCAGTCCATCTCTCCGTGGCCGTACAGGGAGGAAACCAGAATAGCCTCGGCACCTGTTTCTATGGCTGCGTCGATAAATTCCTGTTGAGAAGCCATTACACCGATATTAACAACCTTGAAACCCGCTTCTTCCAGGGCATATTCAAGGATCCGGTTTCCCACTGCGTGGACGTCTGCACCGATTACCCCCAGGACAACAGTCTTGGGCCGGCGGAATATATCGGATTCAGAAAAAGACAGGACCCCCAACCCCAGGGTCTGGGGACCGACTTCCAGGAAGTCAGGAGAAAGCGCTTCTAAGTTGCTTACCAGAAATTCTCCCTCCCCTTCATGATCAGAAGGAGCTGCTTCTCCCCTGTCTTCAATTTTTTCCTTTAACTCAAGGGCAATGGCCTCGCCGGGAAATACAACTGCCACATCATCTCCCACTACTTCCTTAATGGCCTCGGTCAGATAGGGGTAATGGGTACAGCCTAAAATCAGGGTATCTACATCTGCATCAAGTAATTCCTGCAGGTATTCCCCCGCAATTTCCCGCACCCGCTCTGAAGAAAACTCTCCACTCTCTACCAGGGTCACAAAACGTGGTGCCATAACCCCAAAAACTTTCATTGTGTCGTCTATATCCAGAATAGCCTCGCGGTAGGCTCCACTCTTAATTGTTCCCTCGGTGGCAACTACTCCAATTCGCCCGTTGCGAGTTTCCTGGACTGCGGCCCGGGCTCCCGCTCCAACCGGACCCAAGACCGGAATATCATATTTTCCCCGGACCATTTCTTTGCCTGCGATAGCCGCGGTATTACAGGCGATTACGATTCCCTTGCATTCCCTCTCCTCGACAAAGTAGCGGGAAATGAAATCTACATAACACCTGACCTGGCTCAACGGCCGGGGCCCGTATGGGTTATGCTGGGTATCTCCAAAATAAATAAAGTTTTCCCGGGGCATGATTTTTTTTATTTCGCTTGCAATAGTCAACCCCCCCACACCAGAATCAAATATCCCGATGGGCTTTTTTGACATTATCCTCAACTCCTCTTTTCTAGGACATTTTTTTCATTAAATAACCAGGAAAAACCACACAATCATAACCACTCCCACAACCAACTTGAAAAAAGTCCCTCCCAAAAATCCAACCAGGGAACCAATACTGACCCGGAGAGCTTTTTCCAGGTTTCTGCGGGAGATAAACTCCACAAGAAAAGCACCGGCCAGTGGGCCGATGATAATCCCCAGGGGTCCAAGTATAATTAAACCAACAGGCAGGCCTGCGGCTGCCCCGAAAAGAGCTGCCCTCGAACCTCCTGCCCTTTTCACGCCGATAAAACTGCTCATCCAGTCCACGGCAAAAACTATTCCTACCAGAATTCCCTGCCCTACCAGATGCGTTAGGTCAACGGAAACAAAACCATCAGCCCAGCCGAAAATAAAAACTCCCAGCCAGATCAATAAAGGACCAGGCAAAAAAGGAAGAAGGGTCCCTAAAAGACCCAGGATAAAAAGAATTATTGTTATAAAAAGGATCATTTTTTCTTCAGGAGTTTTAGGTAGCCACCCTTGGTGCTGCGAGTATCCATTACCGTGATAAAGGCACCCTGATCACGATTATTCAGGATCTCCTGCAATTTCCCCCAGTCTTTGCGGAATAAGTGGACCAGTAAAACGACCTTGGAGCCATCCCTGCCCCAGGCGTCAAAAGCAGTAACCCCGAAACCTTCCTCCCGGAGAAGGTTGGCCAGATCTGCCTGATGACCTGTTGAAGGAATAATCTGAACCGTCATAAAACCCAGAGCCATCTTTTCTTCGATAACGCTACCCAGGATGGTTCCCCCGGCAAAACCCATTGAATAGGCTATGATATTCACCCAGTTGTCCAGGTTTGCAACCACATTACCCAGGGCATAAATAAAAATTGTTATCTCTACAAAACCGATCCCCGCGGCAATCCATCTCCGGCCCTTGAAAACATAAATAATCCGGATGGTTCCCATGGAAACATCAATTATCCGCAGGCAAAAAATTAATAGGGCTCCCAGAATAAGGGAATCAGTAAACATCTATCTTGCACCCCGATTCGGATTGGAAAAATAGCTGTTAAGTGCACTAAAAATAGCTTCGGCTGTTCTCTGCTGCCAGACCGGATCAATCAAAATAGCTTCTTCACGAAGGTTGGATAAAAAAGCAACTTCATGCAGTATACCAGGCATTTTTAGTGGATGCAAAACCGCGTAATTCTTCTGTTTTACCCCCCTGTCCAGGAGACCCAGCGTTTCAACCACCTGCCGCTGCACTTCTTCCGCCAGAAAACGGGTTGTTGTTCCCGCGCCAGTTCGGACATAGGTTTCAGTTCCTTCGGGAATATCCCGGGCTACTGAATTGGCATGAATACTGATAAAAATATCAGCCCTGGCCCGGTTGGCAAATTCTGCTCTTTCCCGCAGGGGAATAAATTCGTCCCGGTAGCGGGTCATGATAGGCAAAGCCCCGGCGTCATGGAGAAGTTTCTCCAGTTTCAAAGAAATTGCCAGGACCACGTCCTTTTCCATAACTCCGGAAGGGCTTATGGCCCCAGGATCCATTCCCCCGTGCCCCGGATCAATAACTATTACCCTTCCTGCAACGGGAGACCGGGGAAACTGGACCGTTATCCGATCTGAGCTGGGAGGAGATTTAACATCATAATCAGACCGGTATTCCAGGTCAAAGACAATCCGGACAATATCCGGGTTGTTGCTCAACTGTCCAACCCGGACCCCTTTTACCGGAGTGGAATTAAAAGCCCGCAGGTTTTCTATTCCCACCCGGGTATCTTCGATGTCAACAATAACCCGGTCGGGACTGGTTAGAGTGCTTACCTCGTACCGCGTGGCCTCACTCAAATCAATGTGGTAAAGGTCAAAATTGCTTCCCGGTTCTTTATCTATCGAGACCAGATGGGGATAATCGTAATCATATTTTTCCCTGGGTTCAACCTCATCTCTTTCTTCTATTTCTCTTTCCCCGGATTCCTGCCCTCCGGGAAAGTGGATTATTTTCTGATACCGGTCTCCTTCAACCGACTGGACCTCGTACTCGGGGAACTCGTTTAAGTCCAGGACGAGTCGGACTTTTTCCGGTTCAAACTGGGAGTAACGGGCTTGCTTTATACCCAGTTCGCCGATGGGAATGGTCGAGCCCGGACCCGGAAGCCAGGTTTTTCCCAGGTCAAAAACCAGTCTTTTGGGTTCTTCCAGGATAAAACTTTCCATTTCCATGGGTCGAGAAGAGGTTATTACAAGCTGCCTTTCCCCTCCCCGCATTACCCAGTTTATATCCTCTATGTAACCGTCCCCAACCCAGTCCAGGACCACCCTATTATCGCCCAGGGACCGGAAATCAAAATCAACATTATCCGGAGTAGAAAAATAAAGTTCAACACTGGGATTGGGGCCTTCAATGGTCTTAAATTCAATTCCCGGCGCCAGGAACCTGTCCGATGGAACAGTATTTTCCAGGTGGAGAATATGAGAATCCTTCCCCTGCTCCAGGTGGTACTCCAGGGGCAAACCCTCGTATTCTACCCGGAGTTGCCCCATTTCCCGGCGGTAGTCAACCTCTAAAAGCTGCGCAGGAAACTGGAAGGTTAAAGAAAAGGTCTTGCCTTCTTCCTCTTTTATCCGAAGAGGTTGAACCAGCTGTTCGGACTCTAAATTATCCCGCTCCCAGATCAAATCCGCAGGGAGGGTATACTTTTGCAGTGCCTCGTCAAGCCGGACACCGAATGCTTTCAGTGAAAAGAAACCTTCTTCTCCCATTTCATATGTAAATTTTTCTTCTGCTTCAACTACCAGTTTCTGCTGGCTTCTATCCCAGTCAACCCTTTTTATTATAATAGGCTCGGAAGCTATCCGCAAGGAATTATCCTCGGATTCGTAAACCACACTATATTTCAGGGCTTCGAGTACATCTTTAAGGGGAACCCAGAGCTGATCATCAATAATTCGGGGTTCTACAATGGGAATTACTTTTTCTCCGGCCTGCATATTGGGGTCATCCGCCCTTAAGCGGAAATCTTTCCCGTCAAGGTTAAACTGTAAAAGTTTAAGGCTCCCGTACCAGCGCAACCTAACATCGAGAATCTCTTCCAGGACCCTTGCCGGGCCAAAGAAATTCCCGTCCCATTCGGCAGCTTTAAAATTTAAGGGGCCTTCGTCCCCAATTAAATTAATATCGGCCGGAGCGGCAGAAAGATGGACGGAAATGCAAAGAAAGAATAAAAATATCCACATAAATTTCTTTGCAAACATATGTCCTCACCCATCCTTTCAACACAGTAATTCTACCCATATTTTGATTTTCCTGTAAGGAAGACAAAAAACCTTCTATTTTCGGCGATTTTTTAATCTTTTTTCTAAAAAAACGGGTGAAAACAGGGGTTAAAAACCATATTTTCCCTTATTAAGGCTATTGCTGGAAAAACCATTCCCAAAAAGGCCCTTTCGAATAGCAAAAACTCCCCGCTTCCTGCCAAAACAAATGCAGGCGAGGAGTATTCGGAGATAAAAACCGCCTTTAGGCAAAAACATCGACCAAAAGTCCCCGGATCTCTTCAATCTTCCCCACTAAATCAAGTTTTCTGCTTTCCTTATTTAAAAAGGCTTCCGTTAATTCGGCAAGGGCCTGATCTACTTTTTCAATTACAGTATATTGTTTCATGGTACCATCAGGTCCCATACTGGAAATCTGCCTGGTTCGAAGCCCCCCTTTATGGGCAACGCGGAGAAAGCGGCGGACTTCTTTTTTATAAGCCTTGAGGTCAGTCATTCGCCCGCTTTTTTTCAGGGCTTCTCCCTGCCGGTCAATATCCTGGAGTATCCGGTTCATCTCGTCAAGTTGCAGGTTTTCTTCATTTTCCCCGAGCAAACCGGAAAAATTTTTGTCTGCTGTTTTTTCTGTCCGCCGGGTGCTCCGGGGAGAATTTAAGCTCTGCTTATCTTTAGAACCGCGGATGCGCATTTTACTCTTCTATTTCCCGCAGCCGTTCTTTGACAATTTTATCTTTTTTTCTCTTGGATAAACGGATAATAACCGCTCGCAAAATAAAGCCTAAAATCACCAGTGGAACCAATACAACAAAAATATAAACTGCAGAATTAACCAAAGTGTCTATAACCAATGCAGCCAACCCCCTTGTCCAAAAAATTTGAAGTCTTTTCCAGGTTTGCAGGAAAAAATATTAACACCTGGATTTTATAGAAATTCGCCTCTAAAAAGAACACAAATTCATTGGTTTTAATACCTCCGTTAATGTTTCTTTTTTAGTTCTGTAATTCCTTCTTAAAAAAAGGAAAAATTTTATTTCCTCCCCTTTACCTTGTCTCCCCCAAAAATTCAGTAAATTTTTTAGCAGGAAAGGAGTTTTTTTTATAGAATGATAATCTCTATTATTTGTAAAATTTGGGGGCTATACTCGTGCATGCAATCAAATCCTTCCTGCGAAAAATAATTCCACCCGATTCCATTCCAGGTCGAATAATTTCCATGGCCTGGCCGGTAATTGCCGAAATGTCAAGCACCACCCTGACTCAAATTGTCGACATGATGATGGTTGGGCGTCTGGGTGCAGTGGCAGTTGCTTCGGTGGGTATTAGCATGATGCCCCTGCAGTATTCCATCCGGCTTTTTAACGCCCTTAATGTCGGAACCACGGCTCTCGTAGCCCGCTTTACCGGGGCCAAAGAAGAGGGCCAGGCTGGACGTACTCTTCACCAATCCTTATTTATGGCCTTTGGAGTAATGCTCCTTCTGGGAGTTTCTTTTTTTGCCTTCGCTCCGCAGATAATAACCTTCATGGGAGCCGAACCAGAAGTTGTGGCCACTGGTACTGTTTATTTGCGGATTTTGGTTCCAGGCTTTATCCTGATGCTCCTGCGAATGGTTGTAACTGCTGCCCTCCGGGGGGTCGGAGACACCAAAACTCCAATGATGGTTAACATCCTGGTCAATATTTCCAACATAATCGGAAACTACCTCTTTATTTTTGGCAATTTTGGCTTCCCCGAAATGGGAGTTTATGGAGCCGCCCTGGCCACAAGCCTAGCCCGGGGCGGGGGAGCGATGGCCATGCTCTACTTACTTACCAAACGCCACCCCTATTTATGGGTGGGCTGGAAAAATTTCTTCCACCTGGACCTGGAAATGATCAAGCGAATTGCCAAGGTTGGGCTTCCTGCATCCGCGGAACAGTTAATCCAGAGAATTGCCCAGATTTATTATCTGCGGATAGTGGCTTCCCTGGGAACTGTAGCCCTGGCGGCCCATCAAATTGCTTTAAAAACAGAATCCCTTTCCTACATGCCCGGCTTCGGGTTTGCCGTTGCAACAACAGCCCTTGTGGGGCAAAACCTGGGGGCCAAGCACCCCGACCGCGCCCACAAAAGCGGAAATACGGCCTGGTTAATGGCCATCAGTACAATGGGTGTAATGGGAATTTTATTTTTCTTTTTCTCCGAGGGTTTCATGCGGCTTTTCACCGATGACCCCGATATAATCGAAATGGGAAGAGTAGCCCTGAAAATCGTGGCCTTTTCCCAGATACCCATGGCCACCCATTTCATCTTCGCCTGGGGATTGCGGGGGGCCGGCGACACCAAACCCGTTTTTTACGCCACGGTCTTTGCAACCTGGTTTGGTCGCCTGGGCTCAGCATACCTTTTCGTAATTATTCTCGATATGGGCCTTGCCGGAGCCTGGCTGGCCATGGTTGTTGACTGGACAATGCGCGGCGCCTACGTGGCCTGGCGTTTTCAGCAGGGTAAGTGGAAAGAAGTCGAAGTTTAGTTTTAATAAACAAAAAAGGTGGGCCGGGCCCACCTTTTTTTATTTTAAGAATGAATATAAAAGATCATTAAACTGTTCTGGTTTTTCCCACATTACGAGGTGCCCCGTATTTTCCATTTTCTCCAGGTGAGCCCGGGGAATTTCATGGGCCAGTTTTTCGCTGTTTACCGGGGGAACTATTCGATCTTTTTTCCCTGTAATAACAAGGGTATCTGACCGCATCCGGTGCAGGGAGGTCCAGCGGTGATCTCTTTTCCAGTAATTCTGCCCGGCTTCCATCTGGGCTTTCACACCGTGAGCTGCAGCAGGCTGCTGTAAAAACCGCTGTAAAAGCCTTTCAACTTCTCGGGGTTTTTTCTTCCAGAAGACCGGGGCCAGAGTTAATCTAAGGCGACCTCGAGCCCTTTTTTCCGGATCCTTTTTCATCCCGGCCAGGGACAACCGGAACATGGTCAGGGAGGAAGGATGCGTACCACCGCCTCCACCACCGGTTGTGCTTGCCAGGACAACCCGGCCGGCCAACTTGGGGTATTCCAGGGCAAAAACCTGGGCAATAAATCCCCCCAGGGAGGTCCCCACAATGTGGGCCTCCTTAATATCCATGGCCCGCATGAAATCCCTAACATCCCGGGCCATATCAGAAATAGAGTAAGGAGGTTGTGGAGCATCGCTTTCCCCCACCCCCCGGTTATCCAGGGCATAAAGGGTGAAGTACGGTTCCAAACTTTCCAGCTGTTTATCCCAGAGCCAGCGCCCGTAGCCCAGACCTGAAATTAAAATAACCGCTGGTCCGTTTCCTGTTTTTTCGTAACCGATTTCAAGATTTTCCGTTTTAATCTTTGCCATCCTGGTTCAAACCTCCTTCTCGGGCCAGCTCTTTTTCCAGGCGGGCCATTTCTTCAGGGGTAAAAACCTTCTTAATATAATCCCGGGTTGCGGGTAGGGGTTCAACGGCCAGTTCTTCCTGCAGGGCCCTGACACAGTCCAGGTACATTCGCTGGGCCAGATAGCGGTCTCCCATCTGTAAGTAGGCTTCCATGGCCAGCTGATATGCAGTCTCCCAGCAACGGTCCCTCCCCAGCATTTTTTCACTGATTTCCAGCGCCTGCTCGGAACGCCCATTGGCCAGTAAATATCGGGCAAGCCTCTCACAACCCTGGAAATAGAGCCGGCGCAACCGCTCCCTTGGTTCTCTAATCCAGTCAAAATAAAGGGAAAAAGATAAAAAGTCTCCCCGGTAAAGCTCAATGGCTTCGGCAAGTAATTCGGGATTATCAGCGGCGAGACCTTCTTTAAATTTGGCTTCAAACAGTTCAACATCAAGTTCCCAGGAGGCATCGGGTTCAAGACCATAGGCCTGCCCTGTTCTTTTTATGAAATAAGGTGTAATCCTAGCCTTGCGGTCTGGTTCAAGAACAGAGTTCAGGGCATTTAACGCCACCTTAAAATCCCGCCCTGCCGTTTCCAGGTCTTGATGGGGCCATAAAAATTCAAAAATTCTTTCTTTGGGCAGAAGTTCATCCCGAAAAACAATGAACAACTGGAAAAGCTCTTTGGCCTTCTCTCTTTTCCAGTGCCCATCGGTTATTTCTTCTCTACCCCGCCAGAGACGCATTGGCCCAAGAGCCTTTATCCTGAGGGTAAAACCAGGATGATAATCCCACCTTTTTATTCCGGATTGGTCCTGGATCCAGTCCTTTATTTCTGGATCAAGCTTTTCTTTTACCTCGACCAAAAGGGGCATTAAACGCCGGGTGTCCCGAATTCCAAGCAGGCTGGATTTTTTAAACAAAAATCCATAATTTTCTTCCCAGGCCAGATTCAAACCCTCCAGGAAACGATCCGAACAGGCTGGAAGGCCCGCCTCGAATTCCACGAGGGCAACCCAGAGGGCCGCCAGGGTTTTCCCGAAATAATCATTAAGGGAACCGAAATTTTCCAGGGCAATTAAAAGCTTTTCCCTTCCTTCATTAATCCGTCCGCCCTGGACCAGAGAAATTCCCAGGGCAAGTCGTCCCTGATTGGCCATCCATTCATCTCCGGCCTGTAGGGCCAAAGTTATGCATTCTTCTCCATACCGCTGGGCTTCGTGAAGTTTTCCCAGCTGGCCATAGGCGGTGGTAAGACCCCATAAACCTTCTACTCTTCCCCTCTGGACCCCAACCTGATCCATTAATTTTAAGGCCTTCTGGTAATTTTCAACCGCGTTTGTCGGGCTTTCCGGGTTTTTTAGCTGGTAAGCGTGACCCAACCGCATATAACCCACAGCTTCAGTGAAGGGAGATTCAAGGACCCTGGCCAATTCCAGACCCTCCTGGGCCCAGTAAATTGCGTTACGGTAATCCCCTGCAAAAATAGAAAGCAGGGATAGAACCATGGGACTTTCCCGATGGGTCCGGGGGATCCGACCCGGACCCATGGTTCCTTCTTCTACCACTTTCTCCAGCATCTGGCGGGCCTGGTGTAAGCGCCCGGTTCGCAGCAGGAGCCTTGATTCCAGGTGTAGTTCCAGCTGTGGGGAGGCAGCTTCTTCGCCCAATTTTTGCGAGGCCTGCAAAAGACGGCGCGCCCCCCTGGCGTCACCCCGATTGGCTCTGTTTTCGGCGAGGAGTTCCAGCAGGTGAGTTTCCCCGCTCCTTTCAGCTTCCTCCTGCAGGGCGAGGCCCCGGCGCAAAAAATCCTCGGCCTGGGCGGGCTCAACTGTATCTAGGTAAACCATGGCCAGTTTTTGATAGGCCTGCAGGAGTCCTTCCTGATCTCCTCTCCTCTGGAAAATATCCCGGGCCTTATGGTAGTGCTGCAGAGCATGCCCATAGTCTGAGGAATAGCGGGCAAGATCTCCCCGGTAAAAAAGCAGGCGGGGAAATGCATCAAAAACTGGATCGGAAATTTGAGCCATCCACAACCGCAATTCCTGCTGGGGAATATTTTTTTCCAGAGCTTGGATGTTCTGGGCCATTAGCTGGGCAGCGTCAGTCTGATCTCCAGCCTGCAGAAAGTGGTAAATAGCGGCTTCAAGAGAACCCCGGTCCTGGAAAAACCTGGCCATCTGCAGGTGTAAGTCTGCCCAACCCATGTTTTTCTCCTGCAGTTTCCCCTGTAAAAATTTCTGCCAGAGGGGGTGGTAGGCATAACTGCGGCCTTCTATCTCCCGGGTCATTAACCCTCTTTCCACTAACTTTCCGAGTAACACCCGGCTATCTTCCCTCCCGGTTAAAAAATTACAGGCGGATTCTTCCAGGACCTGTAAAATTGAGATATTCAATAAAAAACCCTGCAGATCGGCTTCCTGGGCCTGGAATAATTCATTTTCCAGAAAAGCCCATAACTGAGGCAGGTTTTCCCCGGGGTTTTTCATCATTTCTTCTACCCCGTTTTCCTGTTTCAGAATGGGCCAAAAAAGTTCCAGAGCCATAATCCAGCCCCGGGTATATTCCCAAAGTTTTTTTAACTCCTGTCCTTCCAGCTTAAAATCGTGCTGGCGGGAGAAATACTCCCGGGTTTCCTCCCGGGATAGGGCCAGAGCCTCTCTCCTTATTTCCAGAATATCTCCCTTGGCCCGCCAGTTTACAAGACGGGAGAAAGGGGGTATTATCCGGGTAATCAAAACAAGATGCAGCCGGTGTGGACTGATTTCCACCAGGCGAGCAACCATTTCCTGGACAGGACTATTTTCCCTTATCTCCTGGTAATTATCTAAAACGAGAAGCGTATGCTGTTCAAGGGTTTCAAAAAGATCATTTACAAGACCATCTATCTTCTCCCCCGGGTTTCCTTCCCTGTTTGCAACCATTCCCTCCAGATTTTCTCCGAAGAGATACTCCAGGTGCGGGGTAAAAATTTCCGGGTCGTTATCATCACCATCAAGACGGTACCAAAGGCATTTAAAATTACTTATTCTGCAAAATTCAGCCAGCAACGTAGTTTTGCCGTATCCAGGACCAGCCTGGATCAGAGCCAGAGGATAATCGGTTATTTGCTCAAGGCTTTCCATTATTCCCCGCCGGGGAAATACCGATGAGCGGAGCCGGGGAAGCTGGAGCTTGGTTTTTAAAATTCGGTTGCGGCCCATATAAACCACCTCAAGTCATAATTCGACCCGTTTCCCTTTTTTTCCTTTTTACTCCACTACCGGTTACCAGATCTCCAGCCTTTCAGCTTCTTTTTTCAGGTCCTCCCGGAATTCAGGGTGGGCAATGGCAATCAGCCGCCGGACCCTCTCTCTTACACTCATTCCCTTGAGAGAAGCAACCCCGTATTCTGAAACCACCAGGTCTATTTCCTGCCGACCCAGGGTAACCTGAGCTCCCGCAGGCAGCTGGGGTTGGATGGTTGAAATCGTTCCCTTTTTGGCGGTGCTCCGCAGGGCAATTATTCCCTTGCCCCCGGGCGAACGTTGGGCACCCCTGTGGGTATCTGCCTGGCCGCCCGTTCCGCTGAACTGGCGTCCCCCAAGCCATTCCGAAACTACCTGGCCGCAAAGATCCACCTGTAGCGCGGTATTGATGCTGACCATTTTGTGGTTTTTCCCAATTACGTAGGGATCATTGGTAATATTGCCCTGCTGGAATTCTATCCCGGGATTCTGGTCGATAAAACGGTAGAGCCGATTGGTTCCCAGGGCAAAAGTTCCCACCATTTTCCCCTGCCAGATAGTTTTTTTCTGCCCCGTTATGGCTCCAGCTTCAAAAAGGTCAACCATTCCATCGGTAAACATCTCGGTATGGATTCCGAGATCTTTTTTGTTTTTGAGGTTGCGGGCGATAGCATTGGGAATACCTCCGATGCCCAGCTGGATTGTAGAACCATCCTCAACCAGTTCAGCAATGTGGTTTCCTATGGCCAGGTCAACCTCAGTTGGTTCAGCGGGGGGCAATTCGACCGGGTCTGCATTATTCTCCACAATACCATCAATCTGGCTGATATGGACCTGGGTATCTCCCATGGTTCGAGGCAGTTTTTCATTTACCTCCAGGATAACAAAGTCTGCTTTTTCCACCATGATTTTTTCGTAGGTTACTCCAAGAGAAAGGGAAAAGAAACCGTTTTCATCCATTGGAGCAGCAGTTCCCAAGAAAAAATCAATCTGGTCCTTTTCTGCTTTTTTCTGGCCCGCCTCGTGCAGGTTATTGGGAAGGTGAGTAGCCATTCCTTCGGTGTAATATTTTCTTTCCCAGGGACCAAAAAACCAGCTTTCATTCAAAATATGTCCTTTGAGGGAGGGATCCATAAATCCATAATCCCGCATCAAAAGACAGGTGCAGATTCGAACACCCTCCAGTTCCCTGGCTTTTTGGGCCAGGCTTTTTAAAAGGACCGGCGGTTCAGAAGCCGCCATGGCCGCTACTATGGTTTGATTGTTCTTAACCCTATCTACAGCTTCTTCAGGCTGCATCAGGCGATGTGAGTATTCTTGTTGCAGGTCCATTGATGTCCTCCTTCCTATCCCCAGTTAATAACCTGGGTATTCCAGGCATAGCCTACCCCTGCAGAAACCATCACAACGGTACTGCCTTTATGAATCAAACCTTTCTCGAGGCCAAGTTCGAGAGAGAGGATCTGGTCGTGCTGGCCAATATGCCCGTAATCTTCAAGGTATACTGACTGGTTTTCTCTGAGCCCCAGGCTCTGCAGGATAAAATGGTGAGCTGAACGCTTCATGTGGAGAAGAGCCAGGTAGTCAATATCCTTCCTGGACAAACCGCTCCTTTCCAGGGCCAGGTCTATCGCCCCGAGGAAATTTTTCATTGAAACTTCCTCCAGCCGTTCTTTCATCCATTCCGGTTCCATTACGTCCAGGAAATGCCTTTTATTTTTAACCCCCTCGGGGGTTAGGGGTTCCCGGGTTCCACCTGCAGGAACAGCCACAGTTGTGGTCAGGGTCCCGTCATCGAAAAAGGCCGCACCAAGAATCTGGTTGTAATCCGCGTCTTCCTGCAGAACTGCTGCGGATGCACCCGCACCCAGGTTATACATGAACCTCACCCGGGGGTTCTGATAATCTATCAGATCACCATTGCGGTAACCCCCGGCCAGTAAAACTATTTTGATATCGGGGTCGGCAACGATCATGTCCCGGGCAACCTTTAAAGCCAGGATTGTTGTTCCGCAGCGCAGGGCCAGGTCGTAAGCCCAGGCATTATGTGCTCCCAAATCTTCTTTCAACTTGATGCCTGCGGTCCAGAGAGGATAATCCTTGTATTCATCGCCGGTCCAGATAACCAGGTCGATATCTTCAGGAGAAACTCCTGCTTTATCCATGGCTTTCTGGGCGGCCTTTAAAGCCATGTTTGAGCAGTGATCATCCGGCCCTGGAACGGGTTTCTGCCGGACCCCCAGCTTTTGTTCAACTACCTCCACGGGAAGTCCGGTTTTTTGGGCCAGTTCCTCTTTGGTCATTACCTTATCGGGAATATAGGTTCCCCAGCCAATCAAACCAGCGTGTTTGGGAGACAAAACTATCAACTCCTCTCTACAGGCGGAAAATAATGGTGCTCATTGTATAACCAACCCCCGAGGCCGTCAGGACAACCAGATCGCCCTCATTTACCCGGCCCTTTTTCCGGGCATCATCCAGGGCCATAATAATGCAGGCATTGCCGGTATAACCGTATTCGCCCATAACATTATGAGTCTTCTCAAAGGAGACGCCCAGGTTCTCACAGGTCTGCTTGATTGCACTCCGGTTGATCTGGGTAAAAATGTAACAGTCGATGTCTTCCTTTCTCAGGTTTGTTTTTTTCAGAGCTTCTTGAATAATTATGGGCCAGTAATCGGGATTGCGGTTGATCAACTCGCGGCGGTAGAAAGTGAGGTTGGGTGGAACCTCTCCCCTTCCTTCAATCCTCTCCACTGTTGCGGGGAAGCGGGTTCCTCCTACATAAATTCCCAGGCTGTCCCAGTGTTTTCCGTCGCTAATATAGTGGGAGGTTAAATAACCTCTATCCTCCGAACCCGCGCGGAAAACACAGGCCCCTGCTCCGTCGGAAAAAATGGCAAAGAATTTACCCTTTCCCATGGGAGCAAAGGGAGTCATGGCATAAACCGAAATAACCAGGACGTTATCCATGCTTCCACTCCTGATCATGTTAACGGCAACTTCAGAAGCCGCCACAAAACCGGTGCAGGAAGAATTGATATCAAAAAACGTCGCTTCCCAGCGCATTCCCAGTTCTCCTGCCACCGAGGCTGATGACTGGGGACTGATAATATCGGGAGTATCAGTTGAAACTATCAAAAGGTCGATATCTTCTGCTTTTAGGCCAGCATCTTCCAGGGCTTTTTCTCCGGCCTTAACAGCAAGATCGGTCGTACTCTGATCGTCTGCTATCAGCCTTCTCTTCTCTATACCCAGGGCCCCCATGAATTCGCTGATGTCTTCTCCAACAATCTCTCCTGCTTCAGTGTTATCCACTACCCGTTCGGGGGCATAGAGTCCTGTTCCGGCTATATATGCATTTCTTCCCATTTTTTTCCTCCTCCCTAACTTTCGGTTTCAGCCATAAAATCGGCGACCATTTTATTAAACACCGCAGGGTTTTCCAGGGGAATAGCATGGCCTGTTGGCAGGATTTCCAGTCTGCTATCCTGGACATTTTCGGCAATGATCCTGCTGTATTTAGGTGGTTTTAAAATGTCTTCTTCCCCGGCCACTACCAGGGTTGGAGCCTTAATATCACCAAGCCTGTGGGTCAGATTAAGCTTCATAAAAGCCCGCATGAGCCCGTTAAAGGCCCTAAACCACTGGGGCCCAACAGTACTTGCAAAAGCCTTAATCCTGCCTTCAAACCACTCTTTTCTCTCGGCAAAGAATTTTTCAGAATAGATTAAAGGGGCCACGATTCGCAGGAAATGTTCTCCCTTTTCCATTTCCGCTGCAGCCATCCAGGACCTGCCCATTGCTTCCAGCAGAGGATGAATTTCGCTTACCGCGGCTGCCCCGGTCAGACTTTTAACTTTTTCGGGGTAAGCGGCTGCAAAAAGCAGCCCTACCTCTCCCCCGTAAGAGGCTCCAATTAAATGAGCCTCTTCAATCTCCAGCTCTTCCATTAGTTTTAAAAGGTGTTCACAATGCAGGGAGAATGAATAGCCCTCACTGGGTTGAGAGGACTGTCCCTGCCCCAGGAAATCATGACCTATTACCATGTGCTTTTTGGCAAGATCCTGACGTTGAAAAGCCCAGGCCTCCGAGGTCATCATAATTCCATTTAACAGGATTACCGGGGTTCCTTCACCTTCTACCCGGTAAAAAAGCTTGTTTCCATCAGCAAGCTCAAGAAAAGGCATGCGATCCCTCCTTTAGGGTTTGAGCTTTTGTGCAATCCATTTCAGCCAACCTCCCCTTTTTTCCAGCCACTTGGACAGGCCAGGAATACCACCAAATATTCCAAGCGGCATAAAAACAACAATCAGGATATAGATTATCCCAAAGATGATTATCCACTGGCGGAAGTGAGAGGAAAGGAAATGGGACAGAAGTCTTACCAGGGCCGCGCCAAAAATTGGCCCGTGCAGGGTCCCAACACCTCCAACAATGGTCATCATCAGAACGTCTATTGTGCTCTGGATGTTCAAGAGGGCCGGGAAGGCAATATTGATAAACATCACGTATATCGCCCCGGAAAAAGACCCAATAATTCCGGCGAGAGTTAAAGAAAAAAGTTTGTACTTGAAAACGTTATAACCAAGCATTACCATCCGCTCTTCATTTTCCCGGATACCAATCAAAACCCGGCCGGTCGGTGAGTTAATAAACCGCCGGGAGATGAAGTAAACCAGGAGCAAAAAGCCCAGGGCAAAAAAGTAATAGGTCAATCTATCGCCCAGAAAATCCGGCCTTGGAACACGCGGCATACCATCTTCCCCGCCGGTATACCGGGAAAGGGTCATGACCAGAACCCAGAAAAACTGGGCCAGGGCCAAGGTAATCATGGCAAAATAAATTCCCCGGACCCGCATGGCAAATGCAGTTTTAATCAGGGCAATAACCGTCGCTGCCACTGCCAGTAAGATGAACATGCTGCCGAAGGAAAGCTCTGTAAAGCGGGAAAAAATTGCTATGGAATAAGCTCCGAGGCCAAAAAACAGGGCATGGCCAAAGGATATCAGGCCCGTAAATCCCAGAAGCAGGTCATAGCTCAGGGCAAAAGCAGCAAAAATAAAGATGGTTATCAACAGGGAAAGCCAGTAGGGGTGATAGGAAACGAATGGATAAAGGATCATTCCTCCAACCAGGATGATAATCCAGATATTACTCTGCAAAAACTGGAGAATTTTTTTAGCGTCCACCGGTCACCCCTCCTCTCCCAAATAGTCCCTGGGGTCTAACCAGCAAGACCAGGGCCATTAAAACCACATTAAAAGCCATCGCTGCCTGCGGCAGGTAGAACCCGCCGAAGGAGTTAATCAATCCAATCAAAAGGCTACCGGCTACCGAACCACCGAAGCTCCCGATACCCCCGACTACTACCGCGATAATGGCTACAAGGATATTATCCATGGCAATTTCGGGGTAAACACTTAAGAAAGGACCGGAAATTGCCCCCCCAACTGAAGCCAGGCTGACCCCTAGAGCAAAAGTGAATGTAAAAACCTGCTTGATATTTATCCCAAAGGATTGAACCATTTCGGGGTTTTCAACCCCCGCTCTTATAGTAATTCCCAGCCTAGTTTTATTTAAAAACAAATAAACGATAACCAGCACAACCAGGCCAAAACCAACAATGAACATCCGGTAATAGGGCAGTATTATATCTCCCAGCATAAAGCTCCCTATCAGGTAATCAGGCCGGGGGAAGCGCAGGATTGTCGGCCCCCAGATTATTTTCACCAGTTCATTCATCACCAGCATCATTCCCAGGGTTAAAAGCAGCAACTGCACCCTGTTGCCAAAAAAGGGCCGAATTGCAATTCTCTCAACCAGTCCTCCGCAAACAAAGCCAAAAAGGAGCCCTCCTAAAATAGCCAGGACAAAACTATCTGTAGCCAGATAAATACTGCGCCCCACGTAGGCTCCAAACATGAAAAATGAACCATGGGTAAAGTTTACAACCCGCATCAGCCCAAAAATCAGGGAAAGGCCGGAGGCGATGAGAAAGATCAGCATCCCGTGGGCTAGCCCATTTAATAAAAGATTGAAAAATAAAGTATCAAACAATTGCCGTCACCTGCCTTCCCTAAACTGAGACGCCGAGGTAGCGCTGCTTCAGTTCAGGCTCTTTTTCCAGGTCCTGCATGTGACCTTCGTGGACACAGCGCCCCTGATCAATAATATAGTAATTATCTCCAATCTGCTTGGCCATGTTGTAGTTCTGTTCAACCAGCAAAATTGGAAGTTCCTTCTTAAGTTCGGATATGGCCTCTGCAACCCGATCCACTATTATTGGAGCCAGGCCGCTGGAAGGTTCATCGATTAAAAGCAGTCTATTTTTGCTGACCAGGATTCTGGCCAGGGCCAGCATCTGCTGCTGCCCACCGGAAAGAGTTCCAGCCTGCTGTCTGGTTGCTCTTTTCAGATCCGGGAACAGTTCAAAAACCTTCTCCAGGCGCCTTTCCATCTCCCTGACGCCATCCCGGGCGGCAACTTTCAGGTTCTCATAAACGGTAAGCCCCCCAAAAATTCCCCGGTCTTCAGGCACATAACCTATTCCCAGAGAACCGATCCGAAATGGCGGCCAGCCATTAATCAATTCACCGTCAAACCTGATCTCTCCACTGGAAGGGGGGTGGAAACCCAGGATTGTTCGGAGGGTTGTTGTTTTCCCGGCACCGTTTCTTCCCAGGAGAACTGTTACCCCTTCCCGCGGGACCTGGATGGAAATCCCCTCTAGAATATGGAAATCATGAATATGGGTATTGACCTCTTTAAGCTGCAGCAGGGGATTCATTCACCGCCACCTCCTCCCAGGTATGCTTTCTGAACCTCTTCATTGTCCACAATCTCCTGCGGGGTTCCCTCGGCCAGAATCAGACCCCGGTTTAAAACAGTTATCCGGTCTGAAATCGTAGTCACCACATCCATCCGGTGTTCAACCAGGATAATGGTCTGGGCACCTTCTGATTTAATGTCCTCAATCAAGTTCGTCAGCTCGGGAAGTTCTTCGGTTGATATTCCTGCCGTCGGTTCATCCAATAGGAGCAGCTTGGGATCCCGGGCCAGGGCTATGGCAACTTCCAGTTTCCGCTTGTCACCCTGGGGCAGACTCAGGGTGGGTTGTAATTCTCGCCCCTTTAGCCGAACCTTTTCCAGGATGGAATAGGCTTTTTCCTCGTAACTGGTAAATTTTTTGTAGTGCTGCCAGAATTTAAAATTATCCTCCCCAGCGGACTGGCAGGCCAGCCGCACATTTTCCAACACAGTCAGGCGGGGGAAAATATTGGTTATCTGGTAGGAGCGGCCCAGCCCCATTTGGGCAAGCCTGTGGGCAGGGTACCCCGTCACTCCCCTCCCGCGGAAAAATATTTTACCTGCTGTCGGCCGGAGGGTACCGCTGATCAGGTTGAAAAAAGTTGTTTTCCCTGCTCCATTGGGCCCAATTATGGAAATAAGGCCCCCTTCGTTGACCTTAAAATCGACACCGTCAACAGCTTTTAAGCCGCCGAAGTGTTTTTTTAAATTTTTAGTTTCCAGTAGGACTTCTGCTGCTGCCACAGGCCTCCTCCTTTCTTAAGGAAAGGGCCGGTTATAAAAACCGGCCCTTTGTTAACTTAATCTTCAACGGTTATTGGGGGAGCGGTATCCTCAAGGGACATCTCCATCAGCAGAACCGGAACGGGATAATCATATCCTTCTACCTCCTGCATTTCAACAACATACATGTGCTGCAGGGCCTGATGGTCCTCGGGGCGGAAGATCATTTTCCCCTTAGGAGTATCGAATTCCATTCCCCTCATGGTTTCAATCAGGGTATCTGTATCGATTGTCCCGGCGGTTTCAATGGCCTGCACCAGTGCTACTGCTGCAGCAAAGGCATCGGGAACAAAGAGATCGGGAGGGGTTCCGTAGCGCTCGGTATATTTCTCGACCAGCCAGTCGTTGATTTCATTGTCGGGCAGAGTATGGAAGTATTTCATCATCCCCTGGGCTCCAATAATGCTGTCGCCCATAGCCCGCAACGCGGGAATGTCTCCAAAACCACTTGTGATGGCCATATAATCGTAGAGGTTGTACTCGTCGATTTGGTCAAACAACTGGATACCGCCAGCTCCCGCCCACGCAACAACTGCTGCATCCGGACGGTCCTGCATCAAACGAAGCAAATAAGGTGTGAAGTCAGAAGCATCAGGTGCCACAAAAATTTCATTGATGATAGTCCCGCCTTCACCCTCAATAGCTGCCCGCCATGCTTTGGCAGTATCGCGACCCCAAGCACTATCGGGAACAAAAATCACAAACTCATCACCAATTTCCCGGGCAGCATACACACCGCCAGTTAATGCATCCTGGGTAGTGGTAGAGGCAGTCCGGAAGGTGTAACGATTCCAGTTTACACCAGTAATGCTGTCCGCAGCAGCAGGTGCCACCATGAAAATCCTTTCATATTCCAGGGCAACATCCTGAATTGCGAGGGCAACCGCACTGCTGGCTGTCCCCTGCAGAAAATGGACGCCGTGGCGTTCAATCAGTTCGCGAGCCTTGGTAACACCTGCTCCGGGGTCCATTCCGCTGTCCTCAGTCAGGATTTCAATTGGACGACCTAAAACCTGATTGGTTCCCCCGGTGGCATACTCGATACCCAGTTCAAATCCACGGATCTCCATGGTCCCATAATATTCCAGGGGTCCAGACATTGAGGTAACAATACCGATCTTGATTGGTTCTTCAGCCAGAACAGTTAAGCTCATTCCTGCCAGCAGAAACATCATTAGAGACAGAACCAAGATTTTCTTCATAACATATCCTCCTCAATATTTTTTTTGCCCTGCATTCGGGCGATGGCCTCCAGGGCCTTTTTCCGGTTGGGAAATGTGTTCCCTTCAATACTATTTTCCAGAGAGGTAGTCTTGATGGTCACCCGGGCCAGAGCACTGTTGCTGTAACGGACCGTTCCCTTGAAATATTTCCTGTATATCTCCCGGATCACCTGGCTGTATCGGTCTTTTAGTTCATCTTCAACCTGAAAACCCTCATAATTAACTAGGGCATAAACTTTTTGGTTCAATGGTCCCACAATTTCCACCAGAGAACTTTTCATTTCCTCTATCTGCTGGTCTTGCTCAATAACAAGGTGGGAAAAATCGATTTCCAGAATATTGGTTTTGGGGTCATAATGCATCCGGTCGCGCATGTGACCTACCTCCCTTACAGGACCAGACCTCCATCCACCTGCAGGATCGCTCCATTGACAAAGGAAGCCTGATCAGAAGCTAAATACAGGAAAGCATTTGCAATATCTTCCGGTTGTCCCAGCCTGCCCAGGGGAGTCTTATCCTTCATCTTGTCGAGAATTTTTCCCGGGACTTTTTCGGTCATCGGAGTTGCAACAAAACCCGGGGCAACTGCGTTAACCCGGATTCCCTTCTTTCCAAGTTCCTTGGCCCAGGTTTTTGTCATTCCAATGACTCCTGCTTTAGCCGCCGAATAGTTGGTCTGCCCAACATTTCCATAAACACCAACAACAGAAGAGGTGTTAATGATTACCCCTTCCTGTCTTTCCATCATTTTCTGGGCTACCGCTTTACCGCAGTTAAATATACCGGTGAGGTTAACATCCATTACTTTCTGCCAGTCCTCAATGGACATTTTGGTTAGGAACCCATCTTTGGTAATTCCAGCATTATTGATCAAGATATCAATACTTCCGAGTTCTTTTTCCGTTTCTTCCAGTGCCTTTTCAACTTCCTGAGCTTTACTCACGTCAACCTTGTAGAAAAAGGATTTACCACCATTTTTTTCAATGTGGTCGGCAACCTCAGCTCCAGAATCATCAAAATCCCAGATTGCCACACTGGCCCCTTCTCTGGCAAAAACCAGTGCGGCCTCGCGGCCTATTCCGCTGGCTCCACCAGTTATTATGGCCACTTTTTCCTGCAATCGCATTAACCACCCTCCTTTATTTAAACATATTAACCTATCGCTGCAGAGAAATCATAATATATTATTGTTACAATCCGGTTACAAACCGATGACAATTTTCAGTTATCCTTTTTCTGTAAGATGGGGCCAGTACCGGCGGGGAACCAAACTGTTCTGCCTTTTTCGGTTAATTCTTTCCGGAACTGCCAGGACCTTGAAATGCTCTCGCCATAGTTTTTGAATTCCCTCCTCTTCAAAATCTTCCGGGAACCGGATCTGGGGCAGAGGGTGAATTTCCCAAACCTTTCCCCGGCCCAGGACAGCCATTTCCCGCCCTAAATCATGGATTACCCACTCCTGTTTTTCCTGCCTGGAGGCAAAATGTGGTGCCAAAAGCCCAATAATATTATATTTTGGCCGAACCGGCGCGTAAAAATAACCAGGGTCTACTTTCTTGAAACGGACGAACCCGAGCATCCTAACCTTCTCCCTTGTAACTCCCTGGTGTAATTCTGCCACTCTGTGGGTAAAAGCCGGTTCTTTCCTTTTAAGTTTTTGCAAAAAATCAAAAACCAGGTTCCCCGTCCCCTTCTCCTCAGCCAGGTAGGCATAGAGAACATGGCGGTAAACCGGTTCGGGAAAATCAAAAACCAGTTTTTTCTTGAAAGCTAGAGCAAATTCTAAATCAGCTTTTACTTTTTTTGCAGTTCCAAATAGAGAGGGTCGATACTCTTCTTTAGACCATATCCGAACCTCTTCCTCCCCTGCCAGGGCTTTACCCAGGGCCGTCAAAAGCCCGGGAAAGGAACCGTTATAAACTAATTCTTGCAAAATCACTCACCTCCGGGCGGTGCAAATAATCGGCGCTGCCGGGGCCTGCTCGCGGGCATGGTAAGAAATGGCCTTATATTCGCAGGATCACCCGGTAAGCCAGGAATTCTCCGTCCCCTGCAGATAATGAAAAAACGGGCCCTCTTCATTACCACTCCCAATTTTCCCAGGTCGGAAAAATCCAGCGTCCCCTCTTTGCGGGCTTTTATTATCCTGCGGGCTGAAACAAGTCCAACGCCGGGGATTTTCAATAATTCACGGTAAGAAGCCCGATTTATCTCCACCGGGAAGAATTCAAAGTGGCGGAGGGCCCACCCCGCCTTGGGATCAAGTTCCGTTTCCAGGTCATTCTGAGCGGGAGGAATAATATCATCAAAGGAAAAATGGTAAAAGCGAAACAACCAATCGGCCTGGTACAATCGATGCTCCCGGAGCAGAGGGGGATTTTGGACTCCAGGGATATAGCGAGGATCCCCGGTAGGTATGTAGGCAGAATAGAAAATTCGGCTCAGGGAAAATTTATCGTAAAGGTAACTGGCAAGGCTTATAATCTCCCGGTCGCTTTCCGGGGAAGCCCCAATAATTAACTGAGTGCTCTGCCCGGCCCTTAAAAAACCCTTTTCCTCCCTGCGATTTCTTTCCAGGAAATGCATGGGGTTAAAAATATCAGCGGGTTTTTTCTGAGGGGCCAGCTTTTTCAGCGATTCAGCGCTGGGCAGTTCAATATTTACACTCATCCGGTCGGCATGAAAGCCCGCTTTTTTTAGTAAACTTTCTTCCGCACCTGGAATACCCTTGAGATGGATATAACCCGGAAATTTATATTCCTCTCTCAAAATCTTTACCGAAGCAAGCATAGTCTCCATTGCCTGATCCGGACTACCCTTGACTGCAGAACTTAAAAAAAGACCTTCAATATAATTTCTCCGGTAGAAATTTACAGTTAGTTCGGCAATTTCCCGGGCGGAAAGAGAAGTCCTGGGCCCATCCCTGTCGGTTCTGTGAACACAGTAGCGGCAGTTATAGATACAGTCATTGGTCTGTAAAATTTTTAATAAAGAAACACACCTACCGTCCTCGGTCCAGGAATGGCATATTCCCAGGCTGCCACCCGCTTTTTTCCTCTGGCTTCCGCTGCTGACACAGGAGGCGTCATAGCGGGCGCCGGCTGTGAGAATTCGGAGCCGTTCAACCAGTTCCATGTTCACACCACCCCCCAAGAGTTCTAATTAAATTATAGCATACAAATGTTCCTAGAACAATTGTTCGCAAAAAAAATAGAGGCCCTTCTTCTCAGAAAAGCCTCTCGGAAATTTATTTTTTCTAAAAAGCCCGTAAACTAAAAACGGACTCCTAGACCTGCACTAAAATGAAACCCATCTGCTCTGAATCTCTCGTCGCTTATTTCCTCTCTTTCAATAACCCAGCGGTTTCTACCAAGGGTAAAAGAATAGCCTCCCTGGATATGGCCAATAAAAGGTCCCATCAGGCGGAAACGGGCGTTAATTTGTGGTTGAAAAAAATAAAAGGGCTGACTTAAATTTGAACTAACCGGATCCTGCCAGGGATTATCCATTTCCCCTGTTTGAGGCTGGGTAAATAATAACTTAACCTGGTGGGTTCCCCTGCCTCCGGCTGCCCCCAGGGCCAGATCAACCAGGGGATCAATATAAACAGTTTTTTCAATTAAAACCCCGCCCATCTCCAGATCGTAGGTAATTTGCCGAAATTCTTCTCCAGTTCCTTTTGATTGGTTCTGACTTCCATGGGTTTTTACCCAGCCTGCCCGCCAGCCATCACCAAAACCAACAATGGAATTCCACCTGCGGACAAGCATTCCATTACTCAGGGAGGGGAAATCCTCAGGGATCCTTTCATTTAGATTCTCTATCTTCTGAAGATTTAGGTAGCCCAACCCATAATTGTAATAAATACGGGCGGGACGAATTGGTCCCTGAAATAAAATTTCCATTCCAACTTCATAATTATCAACCTGTTCCTGCTCAATTGTTTGATCTTCCTGTTTTATTTCCTCGCCATTAGCCTGGATAAATCCCGAAAAAAGGAAAACAAAAATTAGGACAGCAAATCCAACTGTTTTTAAGTGGTAAAACAAAATTTCTTACCTCCCTCCCCTTTGAGCGGGGTCTTTAATCTTTTATTATTATACAACATTTTACCAGAAAATCCTAAAGCAAAAAAGCTTTTCCCAGGCAAAAATTTACTCCCTTTTCCCGGACAAATATTTTTAATTTAAATATCTTTAAAGGAAAAAAAGCCTGGTTGTTTAAGTTAATAATTAATAACTTTTACTGATTAACCCAATACTTTTTGACTTTAAAAGGAAAATGTTTTAAACTGAAGAAAATACTACTAAAAAGCCCGAACCTCCCCGGGAGGAGTTTGAGAAATATGGGGCAAAACAAAATAATTTTCTCCAATATTTTGGCTTTTTTCCTTGTTTCACTGCTTTTCCTTACAGGGGCACTGGAAAACCTGGAAAACCTGCTAATAGACCTCAGCCATCGTTTGAACGGTCACCCAGAGTACTCGGAAAACTCCTCCTTAACAATCGTGGCTATCGACCAGGCTTCAATGGCAGAATTCCCCAGGTGGCCCTGGCCGCGCAGCCTCCTTGCCCAGGCAGTTGAAATCATTTATGCTTCGGGGGCCCAGAGCATTGGAATTGATATCCTTTTCCTGGATGAAAGGGAAGGGGACGAAGAACTGGCAAGCGCCATGGCCAAAGGCCCCACCTTTCTACCTATGTCCCTTAATCTGGGTCTTTTGCGGAGAGCCCGCCAGGAAACACCGCTGGTCCGGGATATAAACCGGCCTGTTCCTCTCCTGGCAGATAGTGCAGCCGGAATCGGACATGTAAATTATTTAGCAGATCGGGATGGAATAATCCGGCGGCTTCCTTTTGTGGAGGGTCATAAGGCCTGGTTCCAATTAATGGCGGAAGAAGCAGTTGAAAATAAAAGCTGGGAGGAGCTTTCCTTTCAAAACACCTATATCCGGTTTTCCGGGCCGGGGAATCCTTTTCCTACTGTTTCTTTTAAAGACCTTTTTTCTGAGGATTTCGATACTTCTCTTTTAGAAAACAGGATAGTTTTGATCGGCAGCACCGATCCGACCCTGGGCGACCTAATAATGACTCCATTTGCCAACCACGGCTTCATCCCTGGAGTGGTTTTAGGAGCTCACGCTATAGAAACTCTTACCCAGGGACAGGAAATTATCCGTTTAAATATCTGGATTATCCTCGGTATCTTTGCCTCTCTTTATCTTTTTAACTGGTTTTTTTTCACCCGGAGTAATTTCAAGACCAATTTAATATTATCCCTTGCGCAACTCTGCATAATCATCGTTTTTGGTCATCTATTGTTTTCTTCTGGGTACCTTTTAGACCGTGTTCCCCTTCTTCTGGGGGTTACCCTGCAGAGTACAATTCAACTATATGAACAGATTATTCGGGGAGAAACCCGGCAGAAAAAACTAAAGAACCTTTTTCAGCGTTACCTGCCTCCCGAAATAGTTGAAAGAATAACCGCCAATCCTGAAATGGTTAACCTGGAAGGAGAAAGCAAGGAAGTTGTTGTCCTTTTTGTGGATCTCAGAGGTTTTACTATCTGGTCGAGTGGCCGAACTTCCCGGGAGACTGTAAAAACCCTGAATATTTTTTTCCGAATAGTAACCGATGCCGCAATGGAGCACGGGGGAACCCTGGACAAATTCCTTGGAGATGGAGCATTAATTATTTTTGGGGCACCCTTACCCATTGAAAATTACCTGAAGCAGGCCCTTGAAACAGTAGCTGAAATTCAAAAAAGATTAATCGAAATTCAATTCCCTTTATCCCTGGGAGCAGGCTTAGAAATCGGAGAAGTCATTGCGGGAAATATCGGCTCTGAAAAAAGGCTGGAATACACCGTGATCGGGTCACCAGTTAACACTGCAAGTCACCTGGAAGAACGGGCCCGGCCGGGGGAACTTATTTTGGGACCTGCCGCTGCCCGGAAGTATGCAGGCAGGAAAGAAAATCAGTTGGCAATTAAAATAAAGGAACTGGAGAAGTGAAATTATGAAGAAGAAAGTTTTCTTAACCCTCTTGATTGTTTGCCTGTCCTTCTGGTTCGGAGCCTCAGCAAACCCAGAAAAGGAAATGCATATTTCAATTTTAGAGTTGGAAGGGCAGGTCAGACTGCAGAGAGATATTCCCAGGTGGCAATTCTGGAAATATTCTCCCCTGAGTTTAGAAGATCGCCTCATAGAAGGAGATAGAGTCCAAACCCAGGGCAGGGCTAATTTACTGCTTGAGTTCCCGGATAATTCCCTGGTTTGGATTGGCCCCAACTCCTATTTCGTTGTTAAAGAAATCACTGAAGAAAAAAACAACCTTTACATGGGCCGGGGATCCCTGGGAGCAAGAATAATTCGCTTAATTGAAGGAATCATAACCTTTGAGGTCGAAACTCCAAGCGCGATCGCTGCAGTTAGAGGAACTGAATTTTTCCTGTGGGTTGATAGGAAAAAAACAATAATCAACGTTAATGAAGGTTTTGTCCTTTTAATCGCTGAGGGAGTGGAAATACTTATAAGTCCAGGAGAGACGACTCAGGTTATTAAAGGAAATCCTCCATCTCTTTCACCTTGGCTAACACATGATACTAATTATATTAATTGGGAAGACGATTCGGGCGGAATGCCCGATTGGGTAAGAGAAAAACTCAAGAAGAAAAACCCAGATCATCCTGCCGGGAATTAATTTTGGGCCAGGATGCAATAAAAAAAGGAATATTTTAGGTGGGGAATAAAATGGATCTCTTTGTAATTGATTATCTTTCAGAGTTAGACCTTTTTTCTTCTCTTGATAAAAGCCATCTGGAAAAGATTGCGGAGGTAACTTCTTCCCGGTCTTTTTCCAGGGGGGAAATCATTTTCCTGGAAGATGACCCGGGAGATAAGCTTTTTATTCTCAGGGAAGGCTGGGTTAAAATTTTAAAAATTTCTCCAGAAGGCAAAGAAAAAACCCTTGCCATTCTGGGGCCGGGAGATTGCCTCGGAGAACTAGCTATCCTTGATGGAAAAGGACGTTCTGGAATTGCCCAGACCCTAACTGATTTAGAAACCCTCCAGATTAATTCAAGTGATTTTTCCAAAATCCTCAAAGAATCGCCCCATATTGCCTTATCCCTTCTCCCTGTCCTCACCTCAAGATTGCGCAAAGCCAACAAGGAAATTGAAAAATTAATTTTCCAGGATGTCTATCACCGGATCCTCTCTTACTTTTTTGAAAATGGAGTTCCAGAGGGAGACAGCTTAATTATTAAAAGGCTGCCGCAGAGGGAGATTGCCAGCATAATAGGAACATCCAGAGAAACGGTTTCCCGGCTTTTGGGAGAATTGATAGAAGAAGGTTTAATCACAATGGAAAAGCAATTCATCATTGCCAGGAAGGAATTGCTCCAACATCAGCTGGGGGATGGAACCTTTACCTGATAATTTGAAAATGTTTCCTACTATAACATATAATAAGGAGAAAGGGCCTTTAGAAGGCCTTTTTTTATATTTTCTGCAACCTTCTTTCTATATCCAGTTCAAATTGTTTCCACTCGGGAGGGATTTTTTCCCGCAACCTCCCCATTATTCTCTCGATATCTTCCGGCGAAACATTTAAGAGCAGGGTCAGGAAATTATGGGGTCCCCACTTACAGATTACATCTCCTTTACGCAAACTCCCCAGAAGGGTTTGTTCAAACTGTTTTCCAACTCTTTCCCATTCTTCGGGAGGGGCGTTGCCCCTTAAATCTAAATAAACCAGAAAGCCTGGTTTTTTCCTTCTTTCGCTCCGGTTTTTCTCAACCTGGTAGATTACGGAAAAAGTTTCAAGCCCGCTCACCACGGGCCCATTTCCCTTATTGTGATTGTTTAACTTCCGAAGAAATTCCTCGGATGGATTATCCCGAGTTAACTTATTTTTTAAGGTTTCCCCGATCTTTTTTAAATCTTTGGGAATGCTCAGGTCGTTTTCCCTAAATAAAGACGAGGCTTCCTCGTATTGAATTAGAGCCAGGCCCAGTTTATTTGAATCCACAAGAGATTTAAGGGACATTGTATGCAGTTTTTCCTCCAGGGGAACAATTCGCAATCCGGTCTCGCATAATTCCCACGCTTCTTTATGCATTCCAGCGTTCTGCATCAATTCATTCGCTTCAAGCATAATTTCCAGGAAAAGATCCCTGAAATGTTTTTTTGCGTATATTGCCCAGTAAGCCTTGGGAACCTCCTCCAAAAAATTTCCCCTGTACAGGGACAGAGCCTTCTGGTAGAGAGAAATTGCTTCTGAAATTGAACTGTCAACTCTGGAGCTTGCTTTTTTGCAGAGAATTTCAAATTCCTCGGCGTCCAGCCAGTAATTGGAGTCCTCATTGAATCTATAAGTTCCCCCCGAACAAATAATGTATTGTTCACGGTTCTCTCCTGGATTAATTCCTTTTAAAGCCTTGCGGAGTTGGAAAACAAGGCTCTTTAAGGCTTCCGAAGGATTAACGCTTTCTTCTAAGGAAAGATATTTGAAAATTTGGTCGGGAGATAAGGACTGTCCCTTGAAGGTAATAAGTACTTGGAAAAGACGCCAGCGTTTGCCAAGTCGCTGGTCTTTGGGGGAAATTTTTTGTCCTCCTCTTTTTACCTCAAAACGGCCAAGGGTTGATATCTGAAGCGTTTTTTTATCTATACCCATAGCCAAACACCACCTTCAGAATAATTTCAAATTCTGCCCCAACCTTGCCAAACAAATTTTGGAGTCACCAAAAAATATACTTTAATCCAACCAACCCCAGACCCAGTATATTTCCCCATAAATTATTTTCATTTTTTAATAATATGATATGTTAAATTATTTTTTTGTAATTTGGCTCACACTTTTTCTTTTTAATTTTAAAAAACTAAAAAAATCAGGTAAAAACAAGTAAATAGATTTTATTTCGCGTTTTTTCCCAATGAATTCCGTTTTTCCAAAGTCTTAATCCCCAGCCAAACTATCCCAGCAAATATTTTTGGAAGGTATCGAGTTAATAAGCAAGAATATTGTAATTAGAATTAACAGGCAAACAAAAAGACCGACTATTTATTAATCTTTAGGATTTGATTTATTTTATTTCTTGAAAGGGGGTTCTTTTGATGGCCGAAAAAGTTGTCAGGACCGAAGAAATGGTTTGGGTGCTGGATCCAAAGGAAAAAACGCTTGGACCCGTAGCAAACGGAGGGAAAATTATTGCTCATACCTCTCCGGGATGTTGGGGTCCCATGATTACACCCGAGGGACCAAGCGGACATGAGGTAACAAAACCCGTGGAAGTTGAAGGTGCAGAAATCGGTGATGCAGTTGCTTTAAAAATCAAAAAAGTGAAAATCCTCTCCCAGGCAACTGTGTCCGGAACTGACCAGCCCAAAGAAGGTTATTTCAACGGTGACCCATTTGTTGCAGCCCGCTGTCCGGTTTGTAACATCACCAATCCAGAATGCGAAGTAACTGGGACAGGAGAGGAAAGTATTAGGTGTAAGGAATGTGGGAATCCCGTAACTCCCTTTGGCTTCGGCTCAGGTTATACAATGGTATTTGACCAGAAAACAAACACTGCTATTACTTTAAATACTGAAGGAAGTAAAGAAGTCGCAAAAAAAGCCAGGGAGATGGCCTCCCTTCCCCCTGCATCTAAACAATACCCTATTAACCTCTGGGCAAGGGCAGATCTTCCTGGAGTAGTTACCAGAATAAGGCCTATGATTGGAAATATTGGGAGCTGTCCTTCCGTTCCCTTCCCTTCTTCCCACAATGCAGGAGATTTTGCCCAGTTCCTTATTGATGCTCCCCATGATTACACCTTAAAAAAAGAAGAGCTCTCCCAGCGAACTGACGGGCATATGGATTCGGATGAAGTCCGCGAAGGGTCAATCCTTTTAGTTCCTGTTAAAGTCCCTGGAGCAGGAATATATATTGGAGACGTGCACGCAATGCAGGGAGATGGAGAAATAGCTGGTCATACTACTGACGTAAGCGCTGAAGTTGAATTAGAAGTTGAGGTCATAAAAGGACTGAACCTTGCTGGGCCAATCCTTCTACCTAAAAAAGAAGACCTTCCCTTCCTAGCTCAACCTCACGACAGTGGCTTAAAAGAAGCAGCCCGAAGTCTGGGCGAAAAATTCAAAACACCACTAGAGGAAGAAGTTTTCCCCTTTCAGTCTTTTGGTAGTGGTGCAAACCTAAATGAAGCAGTCGAAAATGGGCTGGAAAGAATTGCACCACTTTTAAATATGCCCCTTGATGAAGTTAAAAACAGGGTTACCATTGCTGGTTCAATTTCCATCAGCCGGCTTCCCGGAGTGGTGCAGGTAACTGCAATGGTCCCCCGCTCATATTTAAAAAACTTGGGAATTGACCACATATACCGGGAACAATACTCCTAAAAAATCAATTTACAACCACAAGGACCCGCTTGGGAAGCGGGTCCTTTCCACTATGCGAGGAAAGAATCTCAATTATCTTTTTTGGTTGCTCCGCTGATAGTTTTATTTTTTTAGTTCCCTGGAAAAACTGGCCATTTTTCTCTCCCTCTCAATTTAACTTGGGATTTAAACCTTTGACAGCTTATAATTCACCAAATATGCAGTTCACGAATTAGCCCCTAAAAAAACTGTATTTTTTCGGTTTTTTCCACCTTTTAAAAACGATCACATCGGGATAAAATCTGACCTTAATTTCTCTCTTTCCCCTCGGTGATCTCTTCAATTTCAGTCCAGGAACGGAAATCATCCACCTCAGAATGCAAGTCCTGTTTTTCAAGAGCTTCCTGGATAAGCATTACCATCTCTAGTAAACTCCTGAAGTAGACATTACCCTTTCCGTCCAGCCATCTGATTTCCCCTTTCCAGTTATTCTGCTGGCAATTCAGGATCCTCACAATAAAGGAAGCTCCTCCTGGAGGTATTAAGTGGCAGATTTTTCCTTCCTTTCTCATTTAAATCCCCCGCAGCCCCGGCTTTTACCGGTTTTCTTCATTCTAACTCTTTAGTGTCACAAAACAATCCCGTTTTGGTCACAAGAAAATCTCATTAGAATTAAAATTTTCCCAGAAAACCCCAAAAAACTTATTATTAAAGGTTTTATAGGAATTAAATTTTTTAAAAAAAAACAAAAAAAAAGCACCACTTGGGTGCTAATTTTAAATTAAATTGTTCCTCCTTGTAATAACGGGCGATGCCTTACATTAATTCTCACTTCATCATCTGGACTATTCTCGTAATATTTGGAGGCTATCCTGTTTAAAACTTTATCAACCTTATCCGGAGGAACATCAACCAGTAAAAGGAGAAATTCGCCCGGCTTATTGGGAAAGATAACATCACCCCTTCTCAGACAATTCAAAAGAGTCCCCTGCAATATCCGGCTTTTTTCATCCAATTCTGCTTCTGGTAATTTCTTCCCCTTAGGGGCAATTAGTTGTAAGGAAGCAAGGCTTGATTTTCTTATGTTTCTCTCCGCTCGCCTTTCTTCAAGCTGGTATATCATCCTGAAATTTTCGCCATCGCAAATGAATGCCCCTTTATCCTCTTCTTTTTCCTCTAAAATTTCCTGGAAATCGCCCCATGTTGAAGATGAATTTTTCGGCTCAAAGTTATTATGTTTATTAATCATCTCATCAATATCAAACCCCAGACTAACACCCAACTCTTTTTGAAAAAGAGCGTGGGTCTGATGGTAGTGGTTTTTTGCTCGGGCCTTCTGATCAGTTTTTATCAGAGACTGCACATAACTCCAGTGAAGATTTTCTTCAAAAGGTTCAAATTCAAGGGCTTTTTCACACAGGGCTATTGTTTTTTTCCACTGGTTCTTTTCCTCGTAGAGGCGGTTTAGTTCAACTACTACCTTAAGAAAAATCCTCTGGCAGTAAAGCCGAAGGTTCACTGTCCATTCCTCGTAGGGTCTGGAGGGAAGAAACTCCCCACCGTAAAGTTGATATGCTTTTTCGAGTAACTTTATTTTTTGGGGATCCTTATCCTTTAAAGAAAAAGCACGTTCTAAAAGTTTCTCCAGTTCTTCAAAATCACACCAGTAATTAGACCGGGTATTAAAGGAATAATTACCCTGGGTTTGAATTATGTACCTATCTCCGTTTCCTTCATCCTTCAACATTTGACGTAACCGGTATACAAGATTTCGTAATGAATGCTGCGGATTTTCATAATTGGTGGCCGGCCAGAGAGTTCCAACAACAATTTCTGAAGACAATGATTGCCCAGCATTGGTTAATAGAAACTGAAATAAAAGCCAGGGTCTCCTGCTTTTGGGATATTTTTTTGTCAGGTTTTCTTCCCCTGTAAAAACCTGAAACTTGCCAAGGGTAAAGATTTTTAATTGTTTTTGTTCCTGCCCACCCAAAGCTCTTCCACCCCAATCCTTTAGATTATCCGTAGCTCTGACAATATAAAAAGATGCAATTAATGACCAAAAACTCCCCCACGCAGCCAATAAAAATCAAGTAATTGGGCTACTAAATATTTTGTAATCGGTCTTTTTGCACCTCAAAAAATAATTTTTGTGTTTATATTTTTAGGATTCACTTTTTAAACTTTTTTTTACGGAAATACTTTCCATTTAAACAAAAAAGCAAAAATGCTTATTAGAAAGTTCACCTGTTAAAAATGGAACTATGGCTAAAAATCTGGCTGGGTAAAATTTCTTTGCTCAAAAATATTCTTCATTAAGAAGGTTTATATTATTATTTAATCTTAAGCCGCCTAATTCCTTTTTTAAATTTCACTTTCTCCATTACCCAATTGGGTTATTTTACCAAAAAAGGTTTTACTCAAAAAACAAAGCCCCGATAAATCGGGGCTTTGTAAACTTCTTTTAATTTTCTGCCATATATTGTTCATCGTATTCAATTTCAAAAGCCATTTTATGTTTCGCTTCCTCTGAAGCAAGGCTTTTGAAAACCTGACTCAGGTTTTCATCATCAACCACTTCGGCAAGCCTGTTATAGAGACGGTAGGCGGCTTTTTCCCTTTTCATTGCCAGAATCAGGGCATCGCCATAATCCATGTCTTTTTTCGGAGTAACATCAACCAGGTAATCGCTCATTTTCATATCAGGAACTTCTTCAGCTTTTTTTGCTGATCTTTTTCCTTCCTTGACCTCCAGCAATCTTTCCTTGTGTTTTTCTTCTTCTCCAGCAAATTCTTTAAGAGATTCTTGCATTGCTGGCCGTTCAACTCTTTTCGCGAGGTAAAGGTAAAAATCTCGGGCCTTTTCTTCTTCCTTAATTGCAAAATCAAGGATTTCGTCAACATTACGGAAATATTCCAACGTATCCCCTCCTTGTTTTTCTATAAATTTTTTATTCAATTAATTCTATTATTGTCCTTCTTTTTTATCACATTATATCCTGCAAAATAGGAATCCAGTTTCTTTTGTAGAAAATATTTACAGCGGTTTTTTGAGGAGGGAAAAATTTTGCGGAGGTTCGGCAATACCTTTAAAACCATTATTACCATAGTTGGGATTTTGGTTCTAATCAACACGTTTCAGATGGCAAAAAGCGTTTACTTTCCAGACCCCTACACTGATCTGGAGATTTTTTCCCTTTTCGATCCCCCCTTAAACATAGCTCACAGAGGAGCTTCTGGAAACTATCCCGAGAATACCCTGAAGGCCTTCTCCCGGGCTATAGAAAAAGGAGCGAATATCCTGGAACTTGATATCTGGCTTACCGAAGATTTTCATCCAGCAGTAATTCACGACAGGACTGTTGATCGAACCACTGACGGGGAAGGATTTGTTTCTTCTTTTACCCGGGAAGAAATCCAGGATCTGGACGCCGGCTACGATTTTTCAACTCCGGAAGGAGATTATCCTTTCCGGGGAATTGGGATAAAGGTTCCCATGCTGGATGAAGTACTGGAAACCTTCCCCGACATCCCCGTAATGATAGAAATAAAGCGGCCGGGGATTGCGAGCGCAGAAATTGTCGCCCGGGTTATTGAAGAAGCCAATGCAGAAAACCGGGTCTTTGTTGGAACCATGAACAGCCATACAATTGAACATTTTCGCCGCATTATGCCTGAGGTTCCAACGGCTGCTTCCTGGAAAGAAATCCGCCGTTTTTTCTATTCTGCCCATTTGGGACTTGCCTGGCTAATGAACTGGGATTTTGAAGGCCTTTTTGTCCCTCCCCGGCTAAATCGCTTCCCTATTCTCACCGCCCCCTTTTTGGCGGGATCAAGAGCCGGGGGTTACCCCATCTTCCTCTGGACCATAAATGAGCCTGACAGAATGGAGCGGTTTTTGGAAGCAGGAGTCCACGGAATTATTACTGACTTCCCTGGAATACTGAGGGGGATAATGGAAGAAAGGGTTGAATAAGCTAGAAATTTAGTTAAAACCGACATTTGCCCCTTTCAATGCGTTTTTCCAAAAAAACCACCTTCTTTACCTTGACAACGCTTTAACAAGAGTATATAATGATCTGTATTACAAAATAAGTGAGGGCAGAAAAATGGCTAAGGTTTCCGGTCTTATCCTTTTTAATACCTGGTCCTGGCGTGGCGCAACACCACGTCTAATTTCATCTGGGTAAATAAAGAGGAAGGAATCCGGGAATTTTATATTTGTTTTTATTGGTTTAAACTCCGGTTTTCGCCGGAGTTTTTTTATTTTCAACCCAAAAAGGAGGAATTATAATGGCAACTAAAAAGGAAGAACTGACAAGAGAAGGTTTTTTTGGAGATTACGGAGGCAGGTTTGTCCCCCCTCCCCTGGAAAAACCCCTGCAGGAATTAACCGATGCCTTCCAGAGATTGCGGGAGCAACCAACTTTCCAGGAGGAACTGGCCTTTCATTTAAAACATTTTGTGGGCCGCCCCAATCCCCTTTATTTCGCGGAAAGACTATCGGAGTATGCTGGAGGAGCAAAAATTTTCCTCAAACGAGAAGATTTAAACCACACCGGCTCACACAAAATTAATAACGCCATGGGGCAGGCTCTCCTGGCCCGGGATCTGGGCAAAAAAAGATTGATAGCTGAAACAGGGGCCGGTCAGCATGGAGTAGCCACGGCAACTGTAGCAAGCTTTTTTGACCTTGAATGCACAATATTCATGGGGGCTGAAGATGTAATTCGCCAGCAGATGAACGTTTTCCGAATGGAGTTATTGGGCGCGGAAGTGGTCTCTGTAGAAACTGGAACCAGAACTCTAAAAGATGCCGTTGATAAGGCTTTGGATACGTATGCCGGGGACTTTGAAAACAGTTTCTATCTGCTGGGTTCAGCAGTAGGGCCTCACCCCTATCCCACGATGGTCAGGGATTTCCAGAGTATAATAGGAAGAGAAGCCCGGGAGCAAGTTATGGAAGCTACCGGGAAACTCCCCGATTACCTTGTAGCCTGTGTGGGAGGAGGCAGCAACGCCATCGGACTATTCCATCCTTTCCTCAAGGACGAGAAGGTAGCGATAATTGGAGTTGAACCCGCCGGTGGAGGCCTGGATACAAATCAGCACGCTGCTTCTATCAGCAGAGGTTCTCCAGGTATAATTCATGGTTTTAAATGCTACACCCTCCAGGATGAAAAAGGCGAACCCCTTCCCGTTCATTCCATTGCCCCCGGTTTAGATTACCCGGGAGTAGGCCCGGAACACTCCTACTTAAGAGATACTAGAAGAATCAGTTACGAAAGCGTAACCGATCGCGAAGCACTGGAAACCTTCCGGCTTTTGAGCCGGGAAGAAGGAATTATTCCTGCCCTGGAAAGCGCCCATGCTGTAGCCTATGCCCTGCATCTTGCAAAAACCCTACCACCTGATAAAACAATAATAGTAAACCTCTCAGGCCGAGGTGACAAGGATGTAGCCCAAGTGGCCAGGTACGATGAAGAAGGCCTCTATCGGTAAAAAATTTTATTAACTCAATCAGTAAAAAAGGCCCCTCAAAGGGCCTTTTTTAAATATCAGGTTTCTCTAAGCACCATTTTTTCTATTATCCGGGCCACCCCATCTTCGTTATTACTCGGAGCAACCAGGTCGGCGTTGTCTTTTAATTGACCCAGGCTGGAGTTATCCATAACTACTCCCGTTCCCGCAAAGCGGAGCATATCCAGGTCATTATGCCCGTCTCCAAAAGCCAGAAAACTGTCCTGGGATATTCCCCAGTGTCCAGTTAAAAATTGCAGGGCCTCCCCCTTGTTAACACCAGAAGGATTGATATCTATACTCCACTCGTGACCCCTGGTTATCGCCAGGTTAAAGGCCTCAATCCTCTTTTCCAGTTCTTCAATCCGAAAAGCTTCACCGATAAAATTTATCTTCTGAACCTTAAAAGGATTTTTCTGGATATAACCTTCAATATCCCTTGTTCTTATTCTCGGGACAAGCTTCCTGTTGTCCAGGTACTCCATCAGCCCCTGCCTGGAAAAAAGGTGACGAATTAAAGGTCTACATAGACTTTTCCGGGTCGGTGGCATCAGCAGAGTATCCGGGGAAACCAAAAAGAAATATAGTTTTCCGATCTCCCTGCTATGGGCGATAATCTCCCTCGTGGTCGAACGGAAAATTTCCCGCTCTCGGAGGACTTTTCCCTCCTCATCAACAATATTGCTCCCGTTATTGCTAACAAAAGAAACCGGCCCTATGCCCCGGACCAGCTCCCGGGCAGAGTGCTGATTTCTACCTGTGGCGATAACCAGTTTAATGTCCCTGTTGCGGCATTCATCGAGGATTTTCTTTGTATAAGCACTGATCCTCTGCCTGGAATCCAGCAGGGTTCCATCCAGGTCTATGGCAATTACTTTTATTATTTTTTTCTTCACGGTTATCTGCTCCCCTTGTTAAAAAAATTCTTGCATGGTTTTCTTTTTGCAAAACAACTTCGCCACTCTGTTCAAAAAGAGAAATCTCAAGATATATTATAACATAAAGGACAAGGGTGTTATAAAAATTTCGTTTCCAGTTGCAGGATTTTTTTTCCTGCTGACGAATCATTATAATAAATGCTGGTGGTCTATACCACTAACCCACGGGAGGCGATCCCATGGTTTTTTCCAGCCCACAGAAAAAATACCCGTTAGATCCCAAATTACCAGCACCCCTTTATTACCAGCTCCAGAAAATAATTCAAAAAGCAATAGATGAGGGACTTCTCCAGCCGGGGGAAAAACTCCCCTCGGAACGGGAACTGGCAAAAACCTATAATATTAACCGTCTAACAGTTCGGCAGGCAACCAATGCCCTTGTTAACAAAGGAGTTCTTGTCCGCAAGCGGGGACTGGGAACCTTCGTTGCCCAGGCCAAGCTCAACCAGGGTTTGTTCCATTTAACCAGTTTTACCGAGGATATGATCAGCCGGGGGCTTAAACCGGCCACCCTCCTGCTCTCTTTTTCCATAAAAACTCCCGAGAACCAGATCCAGGAGGAGCTAAAACTTCGGCCCGGCGGAAAAATATACCTGATTGAAAGATTACGTCTGGCTAACAATGAACCCATGGCCAGGGAAATTTCCTTTCTTCCCTTTTCTCTTTTTCCTGGTATGAATAAAAGGGATTTGGAGCACGGTTCTCTTTACAGTCTCCTGCGGGATAAATTCAACCTGACCCTTGGCCGGGCTAAAGAAACCCTGGAGGCTTTAGCAGCAGAAAAAAAAGAAGCAGATCTTCTGGGAATACTTCCCGGAACCCCGGTTTTTTTGCGGGAACGATTAACCTACACCGAACAGGGTGAACCTTTTGAATTTGTCAGATCATTTTACCGAGCGGACCGCTACAAATTTTTCTTTTACCTTGAACGATAATTAAGGAGGTGGTTTTCCCTTAAATTCTATGCTTGTTGGGGTAGTAAAACGGATTTATCATTCTTTATTAAGGAGGTAGTGACATGGAAGAAGTTGTCTCTCCCTATGGTATAGGGACAGCCTTAGTCCTGGGTTTATGGGCCTATATTGCTATCGTTTCCATGCTGGCCCCTAACATCAGCTTCCACGAACCAATAGTTGCCGGCGCTGTAACTGGAATTATTGTCGGGAACATTCCCCTTGGTCTGGCAGTTGGTGGTACACTAATGATTATCTCACTGGGAATGCATACTTATGGTGGTGCTACTATTCCCGACTTCTTAACAGGGGCGATCCTGGGAACAGCATTCGGTGCCCTGGCCTATGACGGCAATGTAGAATCGGCCATGGCCACGGGGTTAACCATTGCAGTTCCCGCCGCCCTCTTGATGACCCAGTTGGACGTTTTTGGTCGGGCTATAACCACGGTATTTATTCACGGAGCAGACAAATATGTCGAGGACGAAAACTTCCGGGGCGTAACTTTAATGCACATTTTAGGGCAGTTACCCTGGGGGTTGACCCGGGCCATCCCCGTATTTCTGGCTATATGGCTCGGTGCTGGTCCTGTCCAGCGGTTTATGGAGTGGATCCCGGAATGGTTTCAGGAAGCAATTTCTACTACCGGGGCCGTCCTTCCCGCACTCGGTTTTGCCCTGCTTTTAAGCATGCTGCCTGTTAAGAAATACTGGCCGTTTCTCATTATCGGTTTCATCCTTTTTGCCTATCTGGAAGTACCGGTAATCGGCCTTGCCATCGCTGGTGCAGCACTGGCCGCCCTCTATTTTCACATGAAAGAAGGTGAGGCAAGTGCCTAATAAAAACGAAAAGAAGGTAACCAAAAGAGATCTGTGGCGTGTTTTGTTGCGGTACATGTTCACCTTCCAGTGGTCCTGGAACTATGAACGGATGCAGGCCCTGGGTTTTGCCTGGGCCATTATGCCCATCCTGGAAAAGGTAAACGAAACTAAGGAAGACCTTAAGCTCGCCCTGCAGCGGCATTTGAACTTTTTCAATACTCACCCTCCCATGGGTGCGGGTATTATTGGGGCAGCCGCTGCCCTTGAAGAACAGGGCGCAGAAGGCGAGGCAGTGGACAGTCTCAAGGTAGGTCTGATGGGACCCCTCGCCGGAATTGGCGATACCCTTTTTGCCATCCTAACCCGCCCGATTATTGGTGTTTTTGCCGCTTCCCTGGCCCTGGGAGGCAGCATGGGCGGTTTCTGGCTGATGATCCTTTTCGGCCTCTTCTGGGGTATCGGGGTAAAAATTTACCTCTTCTGGCAAGGTTATCAGCGTGGTGCTGATATTGTCCAGGATACCGCAGCTGGCGGTACAATGGATAAGCTAACAACAAGTGCCACGATACTCGGTTTAACGGTTATTGGTGGGTTTGTTCCCAGTATCCTCTCGGGAGTAACCACTCCCCTGGAATACACCGAGACCGTGGAAGTCGAAGGTGAGCTAACTGAACAGGTTGTTGCAGTTCAGGACGTCCTGGACCAGTTGCTCCCCTATTTAATTCCGGTCCTGCTCGTTGCCCTGGCCTACTGGTTGCTGAGGGGACCGCTTAAGTGGTCACCAATCAAGGTCCTGCTGGCCCTGGTTGTTATCGCCTTCGGCGGAAGCCTTATTGGAATTCTGTAAAAAACCTCAAGGGGTAGGGGCCGTGCCCCTGCCCCAATTTTAGCTTTAGGAGGAAAAAATATGGTTGGAATTATAGTTGCATCACACGGGCAACTGGCCGGAGGTTTTATGGATGCCCTGGAAATGATCATGGGACCCCAGGAGAAAATTACTGCCCTGGCTCTGGAACCCGATATGGGCCCTGAAGATTACAGGGAAAAATTAAAAAAAGCAGCCCAGGCAATGGAAACTCCTGATGGGGTACTCATTATGGCCGATCTTTTCGGGGGAACTCCCTCCAACGCTTCCGCTTACCTTCTGGACTCGGAAAACCCTCCTATCGAAGTGGTTACAGGAGTAAATTTACCCATGCTTTTGGAAATTGCAAACATGCGCAGTTCCACGGGACTTAAAGAATTAGCCCAAAATTGCCGTGAACTGGCGACTCAAAGCGTCCAGATTATGTCTGAAGTCATGCAAAAAGACCAATAAAGGGGGACAAAAGATGCCTTTGATTCACATGAGAATTGATAATCGATTAATCCACGGCCAGGTAACCGTGGCCTGGGTGAGCTACCTCGGGGCAGACCATATTATCGTGGTTAATGATAAAGTTGCCCAGGATCCCATCCAGAAACAGCTCCTTCCCAACGCAGCCCGGGGGGTCAAAACCTCCGTTTTGGGAATCGATAAAGCCATTGAATACCTGGATTCAGAAAAGGCCCAGAAGGAAAAAATTATGGTAGTTGCAAAATTCCCTTCCGATGCTCTTGATTTAATTGAAAAGGGCGCAGACCCCAAAGAAGTAATTGTTGGCAATCAGGCAACTTTACCCAAGACCAAGCCCAAACACATCACCCGTTCCATAGCTGTTACCGAGGACCAGGCCCCGATCTATCGGGCAATCGCGGATAAAGGATACAACCTGCGTTCCAAAGTTATGCCTTCTGACAGCGGTATGGACTTCATCAAGGCCCTAGAAAAAAATGGGTTGTGATAAAAATGCTTTTTGGTTGTGCAGAAATTGAAATCACCCCCCAGATACCAATTACAATGGGGGGGTATGGAGCAAGAGCAGGCCCTGCAAAGGGAATTGCCTCTCCCCTCTATGCCCGTTCGTTTGTTTTCCAGGACGGGAAAGAGAAACTGGGTTTAATTACTGCCGATCTCTTAATGCTCAACTTTGATCAATCCTCCTTTATCAGGGAGGAAGCGGAAAGGTTAACCGGGATCCCCTCTTCCAATATTATTGTTTCCTGCAGTCACACCCATTCCGGTCCTTCCACTTTCAGCCGGGGGGATTTTAGATTCGACCCTGATCCCGATTATGTGGACTGGGTTCAACGCGCCCTTGCCGGCTCTCTGCTTATGGCAGAACAGAACCTGGAAGAAATCGAAATGGCTTCCGGCAGCAGATATATCACCGGAATTGGAAGCAACAGGCGGGGTAAAGAAGAAAAACCCTCTCTTCCCCTTTCCCTGTTGAGCGCTAAAATTCCCGGTAATAAAGAACCCAAAGCGATTATAGTAAACTACGGGTGTCACCCCACAGTCCTCGGTGCAGATAACCTTCTCCTCTCCCCTGATTTTCCGGGGGCAATGATCAAAAACCTGCGCAAGCTGTTTCCCCAAACAACCATAGGATTTGTAAACGGGGCCGCTGGAGATATCAGCACCCGTTTTGAACGCAGGGCCCAAAATTTAGAAGAAGTTGAAAGACTGGGCAAACTTTTTGCTGGAGAAGCCCTTTCCCTTTACTGCAATCTCAAGTTTAAAAAATTTCCTAAGGATAGCCTGCAGGTAAAAAATTTTGCTATCGAAGTTCCTTTCCGTAAACTCCCCTCCCCGGAGGAGAGAAAACAGGAAATCAAAAAGTGGGAAAAAAAGAAAAAGGAACTGGAGGCTCAGGGTGCAGAACCCGGGGATATTCGCCTGGCTCAGACCGGTTTGGAAGGAGCCAGAATCCAGGAATACGTGGCCGAACTCCAGGATCAACTGGAACAGAACGCAGAAATAACCTGCGGTTACATTGGGGGGACTGCGCTGGCGTCAATTCCCGGCGAGCTTTTCTCAAGTCTGGCCCAGCCACTTTATCAACTTCCCTCCTCGGCAATTATTCTCTGCGGGTATTCCAATGGGCACCTCGGTTATATTCCCGATCCCGATGCTTTTAATGAGGGTGGTTATGAAGCCCTTTCCTCCCCCCTCGCGCCAACCTTTGGCCAGGACCTGGTCAAAACCCTGGAAGAAATTTTAAAGGAGATGATCTGAAATGGGCAAATCCTTTGCCCTTTACAGCGAAAAACTAATTTCAACTGAAGAAATTCTTGCCGGACACATGATAATTTCCGATGGGGAAATAGCTGAAGTAACCAGGGGGCCAATACCTCCTTCTTTTTCGGGGGAAAAAATAGATCTGGGCAGTAAGATGGTTTTTCCCGGTTTTGTTGACCTGCATATCCACGGCGCAGGGGGCTATCCTTTAACCGAAAAACCGGAAGATATTCTCAAGTTAGCCCGTTTCCTGGCCAAAAAAGGAACCGCCGCTTTTATGCCCACTACTACCAGCCTGGGCCTCGAGGATCTGATTAAACAAATTAAAGCAGTAAAAAAAGCCCGGGAAGAACAGGAAAACGGGGCCGGCGGAGCCAAAATTTTAGGAATTCATCTGGAAGGCCCCTTTTTGAATGTGGAAAGGAAAGGAGCCATGGTTGAAAAATACTTGCTTGAACCATCCCTTGATTTTTTCGCTGAACTGGAGGAAGCTGCCCGGGGGATGCTGCTGCGTTTAACCCTGGCCCCGGAAAAAGAAGGAGCTCTTGATTTAATTAAGTATGCCAGGCAAAGGGGTTATTTAATTGCTGGCGGGCATACAAATGCAACCTATGAGCAGATGACAGAAGGCATCAACGCCGGGATTTCAATTGCCAACCACCTTTTCAATGCCATGAGCCCTCTTCACCACAGAAAACCAGGTGTTGTAGGGGCCTATTTAACTGATGACCGGGTCTTCTGCGAGGTTATTGCCGATGGAATTCATATCCACCCTGCAGTTCTAAATCTGGCCTACCGCTGCAAGGGCAGTGAAAAACTCGTCCTTATTTCCGACGCGATTCTGGCTGCTGGATTACCTCCCGGATCTTATGATTTTGGGGGCAAAAAAATTAATATCGACCAGGCAGGAAGAAGCTTTCTCGATGATGGAACCCTTGCCGGCAGCACCGCCTTGATGGCCAGGGGAGCAAAAACTTTATTTAACGAGGTAGGCCTTTCGCTTCCAGCCATTAGTTCTGTTGCTTCCCGGAATCCTGCCCTTGCTATAAAAGAAACAAACCTGGGAGACCTTAAACCCGGCAAAGAAGCAACTTTTACCGTCCTCGATGATGACTTCGAGGCAGTGACAACAATTGTCAGCGGCCAAATACAGAAGGAGGCATAAAAATGGAAAAAATTTCAGCCGAGTTGTTTTTCCAGAAGGGGAGAGAAATTATTGACCGCCTGGAAAAAGAACAGATGGAGAACATTAAAAAAGCTGCTCGGGTCATGGCCCAGAGTATTTTAAATAACGGTGTAGTCCATATTTTCGGGCCGGGCCATTCCAAGAGTTTCGCCATGGAACTTGTTCACCGGGCGGGAGGACTGGCACCCTGTAGTGGGATCGCCCTGGACGACCTGGTAACAAAAGCTGAAAACCCGATAACCTACGAAGAACTGCGCCAGCCTGAAACTGAACGCGATCCCCAAACGGCACATGAATTGCTTAATATTCACGATATTCAACCGGGTGACGTCATGATAATCTGTTCCAATTCGGGCCGGAATGGTTCTGCCGTGGAACTCGCCCTGGAAATGAAAAAAAGAGGGATCCCCCTGATTGGGGTTACCTCCCTCAGCCATTCTAAGAAAACCGAAGCCCGGCACCCTTCCGGGAAGAGGCTTTTCGAAATTGCCGACATTGTCATCGATAACTGCGGGCCATATGGTGATGCCGCAATTTCCCTCGAAGCGATAGACACCAAAGTTTGTTCTGTTTCCTCAGTTTCCAACATGTTTATCGCCCAGGCTCTAACGGCAGAAACCATTAAATTAATCCTGGCCGAGGGAGAAACCCCGCCGGTATTTATCAGCCTCAACGTGGACGGGGCTGACGAACACAACGAAAAAATTAAAACCCGTTACGAAGGGCGGGTCCACTGGTAGAATAAGGAGGCAATTCAGATGAAAGCTTTTGAAACATATTATGAAAAGGTCACTGAAATCCTGGAAAAGGTTAAAAACACCCAGGGTGAAAACCTGGAAAAAGCGGCCGAAACCCTTGCCAAAACCCTGGGAAGTGATGGCCTTATCCACGCTTTTGGGACCGGCCATTCCCACCTGGTGGCAGAAGAAATTTTTTACCGGGCCGGAGGGCTGGCTCCTGTCAATGCCTGGCTGGAACCAAGCCTGACCGGACAGGAACAGGTTACCAAAAGCGAGTATACCGAAAGGATGGAAGGCTGGGGAGAAATACTGCTTGATTACCACAAACCCGAACCCCGGGATACCTTGCTAGTTATTTCTAATTCGGGGCGAAATGCTGCTCCCATTGAAGTCGCCGCTTCAGCCCGAAACCGGGGCATTCCGGTTATTGCCATTATTTCCCGGGACCACAGCATGAACACAACATCCCGCCATTCCAGCGGGAAAAAATTGCTCGACGTTGCTGATATTTTGATTGATAACTGCGGGGTCCGGGGCGATGCCACCTTCAAGTTACCCGGTTTAAAAACCCCAATCGGCCCGACTTCCAATATTTCTGCCTTTTTCATCGTCCACTCCCTGGTGGTCATGGCAATTGAAAAAATGCTGGAGCAGGGCTTGAAACCACCTGTATTTCTGAGCGGGAATATTGACGAAGGTAGAGAACACAACGAGGAACTCCTGGAACGGTACTGCTCCAGGATTAAAAACTGGTAGGTATTACTATGAGCGCTCTGGATTATATGGAAAAAGCCGAAGAAATACTGGAAAAGGTAAAAAAAACCCAACTGGAAAACATTCAAAAAGCAGCAGAACTGGGAGCAGATAGCATAGCAAACGGTGGCCTGCTGCACACCTTTGGTACCGGCCACTCCCATCTTGTCGCTGCAGATATTTACCTGCGCGCAGGAGGCCTTTTGCCTGTCCAGGCCATTCTGGAACCGAGCCTGATGCTCCATGAACAACCCTTTAAAAGCGGTGAACTCGAACGCCTGCCGGGACTTGCGGAAAGATTCTTGCCTCACCACCCCCTTTCCTCCGGGGATACACTGATAATTATCTCCAACTCCGGGCGAAATGCAGTTCCCATTGAAACAGCCCTGCTGGGGAAGGAAATGGGGTTGAAAATTGTCGCTGTCACTTCCCTGCAGCACAGTAAAAGTGTTTCTTCCCGGCATCCTGGCGGGGAAAACCTTTACCAGCTGGCCGATGTGGTAATCGATAACTGTGCCCCTGCAGGAGATGCAATTCTGGAAACTGAAAATGCTCCAGTCCCTTACGGCGCCATCTCCGGTATTACCGGGCCCTTTATCCTCCAGGCATTAACATCTGAAATCGTTAAACTACTATCCTCCCGGGGAATTGAACCACCTGTTATCGCCAGCGGTAACCTGGACTGGGGTCCCAAGCACAATGAGAAACTGATAAGAAAATACCAGAACCTTCTGCCCTGGTTGCAGCGTTACCAGGGAGTTAGGAGAAGTTGATAATGGACTTCACTAAAAAAGAAATTGCAAAAACAATTGACCACACCTACCTTCGCCCCGAAGGGAAAGCGGAGGCCATTACAAAAATCTGTCATGAAGCCAAAGAATTTGGCTTTGCCGCAGTCGCCATTGGCCCTTACTACGTTCCCCTTGCAGCCCGGGAACTGGAAGGCTCCGGAATTGAACTCAGTGCTGCTATCGGATTTCCCCTGGGCTATACAACGCCTAAAACAAAAGCATTCGAAGCCAGAGAAGCCCTGGAAAATGGGGCAACTGAAATTGACATGGTTGCCAATATTACAGCTGTAAAAAGCGGGATTTGGACTGAAGTGGAAAAGGATATCCGGGCTGTTTCTGAAGTCTGCGGAGAATCGATTTTAAAGGTAATCCTGGAAACCTGTTATCTCGAAGAAAAGGAAAAAAAGGAACTGATCCAGCTCTGTCTGGAAATCAAAGGAGTAGATTTTCTTAAAACCTCCACGGGTTTTGGACCTGCGGGAGCAACATTAGAAGATATCAGGCTGTTTAGAAAACTGGCAGGAGGAAGATTAGGAATTAAAGCCTCCGGTGGGATCAGAACCCTGGAGGACTGCAAGGCAATGCTTCAAGCAGGAGCAACAAGAATCGGAACCAGTTCGGGAGTCAAAATTATGCAGACATAAAAATATCCGGGAGCATTGCTCCCGGTTTTTTATTTGGAAATTAATTAAAATTCCTCAGGAAAACATGCATTCTAATAGTCTTTTTACCCGGGGATCAACTACCCGGTAAACAATTTCATTTCCTTTCCTTTCACCAGCGATTAAGCCTGCGTTTTTCAGCCTGTCCAGGTGCTGGGAAATAGTGGATTGAGGTACTTCAGTGCATTCCTGGATTTTTTTCACGTTGCAGCCACCACAATCAATCAATCCCCGAACCATGCACAACCGCAGGGGATGACCCAGGGCTTTAAGTTTTTCCGCGGCTTCACCCATTTCCTCGTCTTTCCAGCTAAACATTTCCAAACCAACCACCCCTTTATTCGTATATCTATATATTAAGAAATTATGAGGATTTTGTCAATTGGGGTTGACCTTTAGCAATAATCATATTATTATAATATTATATTTTACTGATTATGGGGAGGTTATTGGATGGCTTTTAAAACTGCGCAAAAACAGATCAAGAACTGGAGCTGGTTTTTAGTTCCTGTTATCGCAATCGGTGGCCTTTTCTGGCCCAAACTGGGTCTTTTACTCTTCGCCATCATGTTGGCCCTGATAGGTATTGGACTTTTCCGGGGAAAATACTGGTGCGGTAATCTATGCCCCCACGGCAGCCTCTTTGACCGACTTATTTCCCCCTTTTCAGCGGGAAGGAAATTTCCCGAATTAATAAAAAGCCCGTTTTTAAAATGGGGATTTTTCATCTTTTTCATGGGGATGTTTGTTGTCCGGGTGGTCCGTGTCCTCGGTTACTGGGGCAGTCTCGATTTCTGGGACCAGCTGGGGTTTGTCATGGTTTTTAATTACATGATGCCAACCATAATTGGGATTACCCTGGGTCTTGTTATTAAACCGCGGGCCTGGTGCAGGTTCTGCCCCATGGGAACTGTCGCTGAATTAAGTTACAGGCTGGGCAGGAAACTGGGGTTAACCCGGAAGACGGACCTGGTTGTTAGCGGTTCTTCTCCTGGTAAATGCGTCGACTGCGGGCTGTGCAATCGTTCCTGCCCCCTTGAACTCACCCCCCAAAACGCCCTCGAAAAAGAAGGTTTCCAGGAGACAAGATGTATAAAATGTGCAATCTGCACTGAGAAGTGCCCCCAAAACCTTCTGGACATGGAAAAAGCAAGTTAAAAAAGAAGGTGATTTAGTTGTTAAAAAAAACCCTTATCGCCCACCTGGTTTTACTGGTTGTCCTCTTCTTCTCCCTTTCGACCCTGGCCCAGGATAATTTAGCGAGGGAACCTTTTTCCAGACCTCCCTTTACCCTGATCTTCCAGCAGGAAACAGAGCATTTCCGGGGCCTGCTTATTTTTTATCCCGGAGGAAGAGTTGATCCCGAGGCATACTTCTGGTTTGGAGAAAAAATGGCTGAACACGATTTTCTAGTCGCAGTCGTTGATTTTCCCTTCAACCTGGGAGTATTAGCTCCCAACAGGGCCCGGGCCGTACACAGGTTTCTATTAAATGAGGGCTGGTCCTGGGAAGGCCAGCCCATAATCGGCGGCCATTCCCTGGGGGGAGCAATGGCAGCTCGTTTTGCAGACAACAATCCCGTAGGTGGTTTATTCCTCTGGGCCGCCTATCCACCCTTCTGGACCGACCTTACCGAAGCAGTTTTTCCCGTTCTGGTTTTAATGGCAGAAAACGACGGCCTGGCAACTACCAAAGATGTAGAAAAGGGAATTACCCAACTTCCGGTCCAGACCCGGGTGCATCTAATCCAGGGTGGAATTCACTCATTTTTTGGCAGATACGGTCTGCAGAGGGGTGACGGGGAACCCGAAATTACGCGAGAAGAACAGGAGAAAAAGATATTCGAAGTAATGATTGAATTTTTCAAGGATAAATTTTAAATAGTCCCGAGAAAATTAAAGGCCGCATTTACCTTAACTGGTAAACGCGGCCTTTCCTTTCTTAATTTATTTTATACTTACTTGTAGCTCCAGTAGTTGATGAAGTAAATGGGGCGTTTGAAAGCGTTCCAGAGATGGTCCGGAATATCAAGCTGATCATTGAAGGCCTCTCCAATTAAAGGCCAGTAAAGTGGGTAGTCTGCAACATCTTCCATGGCAATTTCCTGGACCTGTTTGTACAGCTCCCAGCGCTCCTGGGTATCAACTGTCTGCATTATTTGATCTATCAGGGCATCCACCTCGGGATTTTCATAGGTCCCGAAAATGGGGTTCCAGCTTGATTCTGAATGCCAGGATTCAATGAAACCGATGGGCTCGGGAACTCCAGCGCTCCAGCGCTCACGGAACATAGGTGCCTCTCCTTCAGCGGTTACGTCCAGATAGGTTCCCCACTCCAGGGTTACTACCTCTGCCTGGATACCGATCTGGGCCAGCTGCTGCTGGATCTGCTGAACCTCCTGAACCCGCTCCCGGTAACCTGCAGGCGCATAAATTGCAGTTTCAAATCCATCGGGATATCCTGCTTCAGCAAGGAGTTCCCTGGCTTTATCCAGATCAACTTCATAGGCATTTGCATTTTCGGCATAACCCGGGTGGAAAGAAGGTATCCGGCCCCGGGCAGCAGTAGCCATCTCGCCCCTGGTAAGGACAATCAGCTCATTAATGTCGATAGCATAGGCTACAGCCTGTCTCACCCGGATGTCACTGAATTCCGAACCTTCCCTCTTATTAAAGCAGATCCGGTGGTCTTCAAATTTCTGGTATGTTCCAAAGTTCAAACCTGCGACTCCCCTATCCTGAAGATCCATGAATTCTTCCGCCGGCATTTCGGGCATAAAATCTACAGCGCCAGTTTCCAGGGCCATGAGAGCTGTAGAAAGCTCCGGGTAGAAGCGGAACTGCACTTGGTCAAGCTTGGCTTCCTCACCCCAGAAATCCTCGAATTTTTCCAGGACAATACGGTTCCCCGGAACATGCTCTACGAATTTGAAAGGACCGGAGCCAATGGGTTGTCTTTCAAAACCTTCCCAGCCCACTTCCTCAATATAATCCTTGGGCAGAACATGGTTGCGAAGACGGGACATGGTCAAAAATGTTACATTGGGTTCACTTAAAATTACGCGGAGAGTGTAATCTCCCTCCAATTCCAGTTCTTCAATCCCGGTATAATAGCGGTGGTGGGGAGAACCTAAAGATTCGTCCATAAAAGCTTCGAAGGTAAATTTGACATCGTGGGCTGTGAGGGGATCTCCGTTGTGGAAGGTTATTCCTTCCCGAATCACAAAGGTATAAATTCTTCCTCCTTCCTCAACAGAAAAACTTTCAATTACTGCGTCATCTGCTGTGAAATCACCTTCTTCAGTCAGAGTAACCAGGGGACTGCAGATTGAACCAAGAACAAAACCGGTTTCAGTATCCTGGTAGGTTATGGGATTGAGTTTGGAAGGCTCAACCTGGAAAGCAATTCCTACCGACGTCTGTGCCAGGGCAAGCCCGGACAGACCAAGAACAAGACCCAGCACCAAAAGCATACAAAGGATCTTTTTCATAAAAACCACCTTTCCTTATTTTTTTCCTCCCCTAACTGGCCAGCGTTAATAAAGGTGGCAGGCAACACTCCTTCCATCTGAAAGTTCCTTGAATTCGGGTTCTTCTTTCCTGCATCGATCCATAACATGAGGACAGCGCGGATTAAAATTACACCCTGGAGGCGGGTTCACGGGGCTGGGAACCTCCCCGGTCAGTTGAATTTCAGAAATAATTATATCTGGATCTGGTTCAGGAACTGCGGCAAAGAGACCGCGGGTATAGGGATGGTGGGGATCTTTAAGGAGAAGAGCCTTGGGCCCCATTTCAACAATTTTCCCAAGGTACATAACTCCCATAATATCTGCAACCACCCGGATCAGGTTAATATCATGGGAAATATAAAAAAAGGTCAGGTCCCGCTCCCTGCGGGCTTGTTCCAGAAGTTTTAAAATCTTGGTCTGGACAGAAACATCCAGGGCTGAAGTGGGCTCATCAAGGAATATGATTTTCGGTTCGACAGCCATAGCCCGGGCAACCCCTATTCTCTGCTTCTGGCCCCCGCTCAGTTCGTGGGGAAAACGGATCATATGCTCTGTCTGCAGGCCCATGGCCTGCATGAGCTCTACAACCTGGACCATCAACTCTCCCTTTTTCCGGGCCAGGCCGTGAATTTTCAAGGGCCGGGAGATTATATCAAAGACGGTCATCTTCGGATTTAAAGCCAGGTGGGGATCCTGAAAAACCATGCCCATTTCTTTCCTGAGAGAACGCATTTCTCGAAAACCATATTTGGTAATATCCTGCCCCTGGAAAATAATCTCCCCTTCAGTCGGTTCAAGCAGTTTAAGCATAACCCTTATCAGAGTTGACTTGCCGCACCCTGATTCCCCGACCAGGCCAAAAGATTTTCCCTGTTCAATCTTCAGGTTAATTCCGTCCACAGCTTTAACCGGACCTGCGGGGGAAGGAAAATGCTTTTTTAGATTGCGAACCTCCATTAAAGTTGAACTCATTACCCTACCTCCTGTGGCAGGCCACGGAATGATCGGCCTTAACTTCTTTTAATAGTGGAACCTCCCGGTTGCAGACGGCTATAGCTTCCTCACAGCGGGGGTGGAAACGGCACCCCTTGGGCGGATTAATTAAACGGGGTACAGACCCCGGTATTTCTTCGAGTTGATCCAGGGTGGTATTTGCTCCCAGGACAGAATTAACCAGTTTCGTGGTATAGGGATGGCGGGGATTTTTGAATAAATCCCGCATGGAAAGGTCTTCCACAATTCGCCCTGCATACATTACGGAAACGTAGTCACATAATTCGCTTATAACAGCCAGGTCGTGGGTAATATAAAGGATGGTCAGGTTTAGGTTATCCTTTAATTCCTTGAGGACTTTAATAAACTGGGCCTGGATAGATACGTCAAGGGCTGTAGTTGGCTCATCCGCAATCAGGAGCTGCGGCCTGCAGGCCAGCATCATGGCAATCATTACCCGCTGCTTCATCCCCCCCGAAAGCTGATGAGGATACCTGTACATAAGATTTTCAGCGTCGGGAAGTTTGACCTGTTTTAGAGCCTCAAGAATCAACCCCTCCCTCTTTTCCCGGGGAACTTTTCTGAACATACATATTGCCTCTTCAATCTGATTTTTGATTGTAAACAGCGGATTCAATGAAGAGCCAGGATCCTGAAAAATCATGGCAATTTCTTTGCCCCGGATAGTTCTCCCCATCTGGCGCGAGGAAAGTTTTAAAAGGTCTTTTTCCCGGTACAAAATTCGCCCTCCCCTTATCCGGGCGTTATTATCTAAAAGACCCAGAATGGCCTGGCCGGTTACGCTCTTTCCACAGCCGGTTTCCCCAATCAGGCCGTGGAAGGTTCCCTGGCGGATGGTAAGTTCAACCCCATCCAGGGCTTCAACCGGCCCTTCTTCAGTTGAAAAAGAAACCTGGAGGTTTTCTATTTTCAATAGTTCTTCCATTGTTTTTTCTCCTTATACCTAATTTCTTTTACTGGTTGGGTCAAAGGCATCCCGCAGACCATCTCCAATAAAATTGAAACCCAGAACGGTAAACATAATAAAAATTCCGGCCGTAGTCGATATCCAGGGCGCCCTTGTAATATAATCTCTTCCCGCTGCAGCTATTGATCCCCAGCAGGGAAGGGGTGGCTGCACTCCAACCCCCAGGAAACTCAAAGTTGCGCTGGCAATTAAGGCAGTTGGCATCATAATGCACACCATAATAATAGCGGTGGGAAGGACATTGGGCAAAATATACCTGAGGATAACGGAAACCGTCGATTCACCCGTAGCAAAAGCTGCTTCCACATAATCTGATTCCTTGATGGAAAGAATTTTACCCCGCACCATCCGGGCATAGGTCGTCCACCCCACAAGCCCAATGGCCAGAACAACATTGAAAAGTCCCTGCCCCATTATCCCTGCAATGGCCATGGCCAGGATAATAACTGGAAATGACCGGAGAATGTCCACCAACCGCATAATTATCTCGTCTACCCAGCCCCCGAAATACCCGGCCAGGAGCCCAAAAGAAATACCAATGAAACCTTCAAAAAGGACAATTAAAATCCCCACCTGGAGAGCTATTCTGGACCCGTAAAGGAGCCTTGTAAGCAGGTCCCGGCCCAGTTCGTCAGTTCCAAGAAGATGTTCCCGGGAGGGTCCTTCTAACCTGCGGAAGGGATTGGTATCAAAAGGTTCGTAGGGGGTAAGGAATGGGGCGAAAATTGCGATAAAGATAACTACCACCACGAAGGAAAGCCCAATTACCGATAGGCGGTTCCTCTTAAACCTTAACCAGGTTAAATACATCTGGCCGGTTTTTTTCTGCTTGAGATTGGCTATTTCTTTCCGCAGTTCTTCGCTCATTTTTTGCCCCCCTCTACCCTTATTCGGGGATCTATTAAACTGTAAACCAGGTCGGCTAAAAGGTTAGCCGCTACAACGCTGAGGGCAATAATCAGCAAAGCCCCCTGCACCACAGGGTAATCCCGGGCCAGGACGCTGTTAACCAGGAGGGATCCCATTCCACCCCAGGCAAAAACCACCTCTACCACGACTGAACCGGCAATAACCCAGGGCAGGCGTAAAGCGAGCATGGTTATCATCGGAACCATGACATTTCGCAGGGCGTGCTTGCCCACTACCTTGTAGTAACGCACACCCTTGGCCCGGGCAGCTTTAATGTAACCCTCATTTAAAACCCCAAGCATTTCCGCCCGCATTGGCCTGGCAAACCAGGCTTCCTCCTGCAAACCAATAGTTAGAGCAGGCAGAATAATAGAAACAAAACCCGTTAAACCAGCAATAGGAACCCAGCGGAGCTGGAGACCGAAAATATAAAGGAAAATAATGGCGAGCCAGAAACCGGGTATAGAAATCCAGAACATGGCCTGAAAGGTACATAAATAGTCCACCCAGGAATTCTGCTTTAAGGCAGCAAGAATCCCCAGCAGGCTTCCCAGGGTCACCGAAATAAAAAGACCGGAAAGGGTTAACGTCAGAGTAATCCCAATCCGGTCTTTAACAAGCTCGGTCACTGGCCGATTATAACGGATAGAAGTTCCCAGGTCTCCCCGGGTAATATTGGCAATCCAGGTCATATACTGCATGGGAAGAGGCTGGTCAAGGCCATACTGGGCCCGCAGGGCAGCCATGTTCTCTGCTGTGGCATACGGTCCAAGCATAATCCGGACCGGATCCCCCGGCGTCAGGTGCAAGATCAAAAAAGTAACAAGGGTAACACCAATTACTATGGGAATGGTCCTGATTAATCTCTTAATTACATAACGCCATTTTTTCATGTCAATTCTCCCCGATTTTTTAATGACATTATTCTTCTTAAAACTTTGAATTTTGCTTTTCCCTTTAACTTAGCAATTTTTTAAGGAGAAAATACCTAATAAACCTTCTTTGTTTATTTAAATTTCTACTAAAGGTGGAAAACTTCCTTTACTAGAATAAAAAAATTGGATTCCCCAAAGAAAAAACCCTTTGCATCGGGCTAAAGTTTATCAATCTCTTTTATGGTCTTTTCCAATCTTTTTAAAACCTCCAGGCGGTCACCAGCACCTTGAACCATATCAAATGCAGGATACCAGGCCAGGCTGATAATTTTAGTTTTCAACAATTCCCGTAAAATTTCCATGTCAACTTCCAGTTCTGGCCCGCTTTCCAGATAATACCCCAGGTCCCTCTTTCCCTGTTCAAGGCGAACCCTGCCTTCGGGATGCAGCCCCCAGTATTTTTCCTCGCCATCCTGCCAGATCACCGAACCATGCAGCAGTTCGATTAGGTCAATATAGAAAATTCCCGTTGAGCAGAAATCAAAGTCAACAAGACCGGCAATTTTATCTCCCTGGAAGAGAATATTGTTACCGTAAAAATCGTTGTGGTTTATTAAACTGGAGATTTGCTTGTAGCTTCCTTCCATCTTTTTTTTAATCCCTTCCAGCCTCGCGGCCAGGAAAAAAGTTCGGTCCTTTAATTCTTCCCCGATAGCTCCTCCCGCATTCCGGGCGGTCCGCAGGTACCTTTCTCGTCCCCTTTCCAGAGGACCGGAAAAGTACTTTTCCCAGAAACCCAGGGGTATATCCCCAAGATAATCCATTTTTAATATCTCCCCGGGAAATTTCCGGGCCAGAGCATGATATCCCCCGAGAAAATTGGCCAGGTCTCCGGAAATCTCCCCATAAGATTTGTCTTCTGCACTGGCATTATGCTGAATATACTCCTGCAGTTCAAAAACCCTTTTATCGTCTGTTATCCCACAGGTTTCCCCGTTTCTTTTGGTAATTATTTGGGGGACGGGAAATTCATTTTTCTTTAAAAAACCTAGAAAAGAATGATCCGCTAAAACCATCTCCTGCGAAAACTGAGGATGGCGGATTTTTAAAACAAAATTTCCCCTTCCGGAAGAAACCTTAAAATTATTGCCAATATGGCCCGCTTTAATGGGGCTTACTTTTAACCCTTCCCGGGCTAGATCATAATAAACCAGCAGATTCTTTGCTGTTTTAAGCAATTTTTCAGGTCTCCTTTTCCTTTGGCCAGGAATCAAAAAAAACTATTTCTTCAAGCCGCTTTTTTTCGGTTTTTTCTGGTTGTTCCCGGGAATACCCAATGGGCATTAGAAAATGGCAGGCCATTTTCCGGGGCAAATCCAGAATTTCCCCAACTTTTTCAATATCAAGGTACCCTATCCAGCAGGCATTCAAACCAAAGCTGATCGCAGCAAGAAAAATATGTTCTCCCGGGATCAGGCAATTTCCATTTTCCCACAGTAAAGCTACTGCTCTGCGGTCAGGATAAGCATTCAGGTGAGTAATTAAATCTCTGCCAAAGCGGGTCCGGTTTACTTCCAGGCCAAAGTTTCCTTCCGGAAGATCCCGGAGATCGCCTCCTACCCAGGTACACAGGGCGATAATTACCGGTGCTTTTGCAATCCAGTCCTGCCCCCCCGCCGCCCGGGACAGTTTAATTTTCTGGTTTCTTTCCCTGATAACTCCAAAAAAATGGTTCTGGCCATTTCCTCCGGTTGGAGATTGTCGACCTGCTTCAAGAATTTTTTCCAAAATATTGTCCGGGATGGAATCCGGCAAAAAATCTCTCGAACTTCTCCTCTTACGAATAACTTTCCAGAAATCCACAATTTTTCACCTCGTTTCATTAACTTCAAACTTTTGCCCGAACTGCTCCAAAACTTGTTCATTATAGAAAGGAAAATGAAAAGAAAATCTGCCTCCCCCAGCAGAAAATTGCCGGGAAAATTAAGAAAAAATTCCTGGCCACAAAACCCTGAAATAAATTCTCCGCTTGTCCTGCAGGGGAGAAAAAATTAATTTGCCCAGTTCAAAAACTTTTTTTACTTGAATTCCTTATTTTCATTTACTGTTCCAGCCAGGGAGGGAAATTCATAATTATAATGTGAAAAATTACCTTCAACCCTTTTTTTGCTACCCCAGCCGTAACAGTACAGACAGCCATGCAAACAGGTATCATAGGAACCTATATCCTGGCTGGGAATACAACCACACCCAGGCCTTTGCCCAGTATCTTTTTTAGCCTGGAAACTTAGCCCAAAAGTTTCCTCGATAAAATCGTTATCGATGCACTTACCCCGCCCAATTCCAGTTCCTTCGAGATCTTTTTGTGCACATCCCTGGACAACCATTCCCTTTTGCCGGGCAATTTTGGCCAGATCATGGAGAAACTCCTTCCGCTTCTTCTCCCAGTTTTCCGGAAAAAAAATATCCATCCCTGCCTTTTTCAGGCGCTTATCTCCGGAACGGTAGGAAGAATAAAAACTAATTATAACCCGCCTGGTTGCTCCTTTTAAGGCAGATGATAAAAAATCAAACTGCTCCCTGTGGTAAAACAGATCCATCCCTCGAGTTAATATTATCGGGTCATAACGCCAGATTACTTTTCCCGGCCCGATAAGCCTGGATAACTCCTGGAAAACCTCTATTCTTTTTTCAACACTCTCCAGCCCCGGTTCTATCTCTTCGGAGTAGGGATTCAAAGTGAACAGGAAATAGTAATTAAAGCCTATTCTATCCAGTTTTTCCAGGTGAGGAATCAAGGGATCGGGATTTTTTGTCCAAAAGACAAACAGGTCTACATCTTCCTTTTTTAAGCTTACCCGCTTAACCTGCCGGGGATTGAAAGGATTACTTACAACACAGTAAGAGCGATTAATTTTATCCATGAACCAGGAAGAATAAAAGGCCGGAATATCTGTCCTCCGGCTCGCGCTTATAATCAAAAACCACACCCCCTCAAACCAAAACCTGCCTGGACTCTATCTTTTATTTTGCCAGAAAAATTAAAAACCCTGCAAATTATTTTCTGCTCAATTTCCTCGAAAGGTTGAAAAAACTTTTTTCCCAATAAAAACACCGGAAATATCCGGTGTTTTTATTTCATCCTCTATTTTTTGTTAGTACTTTTTCCTGTTTACTCCGACTTAGTTACACCGAACTCAAGGAAAATATTCTCATTTTCTCGGATCTGAACAACCTTCTTCGGAGTAATTATCCGGTATTCTCCAGATAGCTGGGCAGGATCAATACCCACTTCATATAATCCAGGTCTGATCCTTTCAAAAAAGAACCCTCCCTCCTCATCCGTCCTGATCCTTCTTCGATCAAGAAGAATGGGTATATCGGAAAGTAATGGCTCTCCTTTATCCCGAATGCCATTCCCATTTTCATCAAGGTAAACAACACCTGCGATAAAAGAAACGTGGTCTGTGCCTGAAGGGTATCTCTGACCGAAAATATTCCCGCCGGCAAAGCCAATTGTCTGGTTTATTGAAAATCCAACAGTATATTCAGGTGCTACGGCTGTTGCGGAACGGTAAGTTCGAGCAGCATTCAGAGAAATACCCAAGCCGGATGAAAAAGTTTTTGTTGCGGTTATCCCTGCTTTTATTTGAGGCACTTCCCTGAAATTTGTTGGAGTCAGGTATTCCCCTCGCAGGGACAATCTAAGATTCAAATCCGGGTTATTATAAAAAACTGTACCCTTGCTGGTGTAAAAAGCATCCTCGGTTTGGGGTAAACGGGTACATTTTAACTCCCCCGTGGTATAAAACTGACGGGAAAAATAATAGGTAGCTGAAATCCCCAGTTCTATTTTTCCCGCTTCCACCAGATCATCATTTTCCTGCTCTCCCTCTCCCTCGAGTAACCCCGTCCCCGTAATTATTAAATTATCGCTTGCCGTAATTCTCGCTCTGGCATCAGCTCTTACTTTCAGTTCCTCAAATTTCGTTCCCAACCAAAAAGCAGAAGTACTGGCATTGCCTCCTACCAGAAAATCATCAGTAAGGTTCCTGGTGAAACCCAGGTCGAAAATAACATTGGATAATAAATACGGGTGATGGTCGCCGGGATAAAGGTATCCCCCCAGAAAACCTATTTTGCTCCGGGTCGAACCTCCTGGTGTAAAGGACCTGTGTTCAAAAATTAAATCCAGGTCGATAATATCGTTGTAACGATCCTTTCCGCTTGTATCTTTATCAATATAAAAACGATGCCCCAGAGCTCCCGTAACTGCCAGGGATAATCTTCTGCCGTCTCGATAACTGACCGTTGTCTCTACCTTCTGGCCGGTTTTATATTCCAAATCCCAAAGGGGTCGATATAGTTCACCAGTTAAGGATAAACCATAATCAGGAGATAATTCATAATCCAGGGTTGTCCAAACATTAACCCCGGAATCTTCTCTAACTCCCACCGTTACTGGGGGAGGGACATAAGAGAAACCCAGTTCAAAATAGCCTTTTTCCAGTGTAATAAGCATTGCTGACCTGAATCCATGGGCCAGTTCCCCGAATATTCCACCAGTAAGCCAATCAACTGAAAAAAGCAGGGGAGCATCAAAGGGCCATAAAGCAAGTCCTAGTACATTACCAACCTCAACAAAATCCTTGGGCTCACCGCTCGAATCAAAATCCCTTAACCCAGCAATTCCCAGGTTCCCGTAACCCGATCGGTAATTGCAAATTTCATTTCCTGTCCAACAATATCACCTTTATAATCTCTTCCACCTTTTCCTCCATACCTTCCAAGGAAAACAAGGTATTCCCAAACTCCTTCTTCCAGGATATTGGGGCTTCCTGGTATTTGCTTTTCTATCTCCACAATTTCCCCGTCAAACCTCCTGATTTCAATCCTGATAGTGTTGATGCGGTTGGAAATCAAAGAAACTTCCTCGAATTTATAGGACTGTTCTCCTCTGAAAACATATACTTCGTCAACCCGGCGTTCATTAACATAAAGAGTAACTGTATCTCCCGGGCTGGCCTCTCCAGAAATCGAAGTAAAGGCCCGGACGGAACTAATTCTCCACTCGGGAAAATTGTTACCTCCTGTCGCCTTGGGTTCCAGCTAATTTGCCCCCGGTAAGGCTTTCGATTAAAGAAGAGGAAACAAAAAAGTCCCCCTCGTGCTGAACTGGAGGTTGGGCTGATAGTTCAGGGTACCCTTCATAAATACCCAATTTTAAGTCAATCCTGGCACTCCTGCTACTGGGAACATGTTCAATATAAAGGGGATTTTCTTCGCGAAAATAACGGGGTTGCAGGTCCAGATACCTAGAAATTTCAGCAACAGGCAAAAGGATGTAGTCCTGCTTATCAAGAATCTCAAAAAATCATCCCACCAAAGGTCTTGAATTTCGGTCTTGATTTTAAGAATTACATGTTGAAGTCCATCAAATAGGTTACACTTCCTAATGGCTTTAGGGGATCACCACATGGGTTACACGGCCCCTAGGGGCCGTGGATTTTCCTAAAACCCTTTTAGGGCCAGGACATAGGTTACAAACTGCCGATGGGAATTCGGTATGGTGAAAAGGGATTTCCACTGGTTATCATGGACCCTGATAAAGTGGTTATCTGTGCATATTGTTGCTACCACATACTCATATTCTAATTCTTTAGGTACCGGGAAAGTTTCGCCGAAAATATTAAGTTTACGATCACTGCGGATAAACCGTATAAGGTGAATGTAGCCGTCTTCTAAAGGAATATCCTCATCCATGGAAAAATCTGTTCCCAGGGAAGCATCTGGACAAATTCGATCACGCTCATATACTTCTTCAAGGGTATATCCGTTAAGTGGACTGTAACGGTAATGCTGATTATGATAGGTTTTGAACCCCTCTATTTCCTGGACCAAATTAGTAAAACTATTAAAATTGATCCGCCGAAAAAACTGCTTTTCAAGGGTGTGGTGAAACTTTTCTAAATGACTATTTCTCCAGGGCTCACCAAAGGGTATAAAGACCGGTTGTATTCTATGTCTCAGGCACCATTTAATAACAGGCCCAAAAGAACGGGGGTATCTATTACTACCCCTAAATGCCAGGGTATTGTCAAATTGCATAAACTCCGGGGCTCCCATCAATTTCCAGACAGTATTGATGCCTTCTAAAGCTTCTTGGGTTCTTTTGCGCCTGGCAGGGTAAGTACTAACCCTGCGAGTATAAATATCCATGACATTAAGACTGTGGAACCTTCCATCTCCTTTAATATAACGAGGACCCCAAAAATCTATTTGATGTATTGTATTTGGGAAAAGAGGTGGAATCTGGGGGTATGTAGTCCCCTTCTTCTCATACCGCTCAAGCCTTGTAACAAGCTTATTTCGACGAATAACCCTTTTGATAGTTGAAAGGCAAGGAGGAGGATCATAACCTAACCTTCTCAATTCCCAGTCAATCATTTGGGGGCCAATCCGGGCATACTTATCCTGTTTTAGTTTGCGACGAACCTGAATAATAGTTTCTTCAACTTCAGGAGCAATTTTCCGGGGCTTTTCACGAGGTTCCCGGCTTTCAACCTTATACCAATACGGGTTCCCTGATTCATACCGCTTTTGCCACTTGTAAAACCATTTTCGGCTCCGCTTAAAATCCCTGCAGATACTGGAAATGCTCTCACCGGAAAGATAACGCTGCATGGCTTCTTGACGCTGTTGTTCTTGATATGGCATCTA